>Ga0118677_10002815_pt1 | contig 34216 bp, 24 predicted proteins | sample AliMusrvi5mmetaG_FD_86154 | JGI IMG/M metagenome (GOLD analysis project Ga0118677, IMG submission 86154)
TTCCTTGGTCGTCTGGAGGAAATGGTAGGTCGTGTCCTCAAACCCCAAAAACGCGGCCCAAAACCGAAACAGAATACGAATTAAGTCATGGTATCTGGAATACCCCCCGGAATTCCGCACCTAGTCTGGAACGTGATGGGCAGTAGAGAATCGTGGACGGGAAATTGGCTCGCCTGCTGGCAGGTCGTGAGCCACTTTGCTAACATGAGACTATTGTTCGGAGTGTATCCGAGCGGAGTCCAATCGGCAAATGTCGGATAAGGGGGCTAATATGACGCAATCGTGGCGACGTGCGGCTGTTTCGATGGTGCTGCTGGTCCTGTTCGGCGCACCGATGGTCCGGGCTGGGGAACAGGCCCAGCCGGCCGCCGATAAGGAGTCCGATCCTCTGGCCGTGCCCAAGGGCGGCCCTCAGGAGTTGGTGGCGTTCATCCAGGGGCTGGTGAAGCATCCGCCGCGCGACGCTCAAACTCAAACCAAGATCCGCGAGGCGATCCTCAAGGCCGCCGACAAGATCCTGGCCGCCAAACCCAATAACGAGCAGTTGCTGTTTGCGGTGCAGGTCAAAGCGGCGATGCTGGAAGACCCGCAGGAATTGACCGCCTTCGGCGAGAAACTGAAGCGAGCCGGTCAGAAGGCTGCGGCCCGGATCGTCCACCTGCGGCTTCTGGTACTACCGTTCGAACATGCCGGTCGCGACGCCGCGGCATTTCGCAAGCACGTCGATGAGTTGAAAACGTTCCTGGGGTCTGGGCCGCTCCAGGCGAGCGATGCGGAACTGGTGATGCACGTCGCGGAGATTGCCGAGAGGACGGGTAACGACCGGCTGGCCGGCGAGACATACGAGGGCATGGCCAAACTGCTGGCTGCCGAGCCGAAGTTCGGCGGCACTGTGCAGCAGATGCAGGCATGCGCCCGCCGTCTGAAACTCGTCGGCAACACGATGCGTTTGGAGGGCAAAACGCTCGATGGCAAGGATCTCAACTGGGCCAAGTATCGGGGCAAGGTCGTGTTGGTCGATTTCTGGGCCACCTGGTGCGGCCCCTGCCGGGCTGAAATTCCCAATATCAAGGAGAACTACAAGAAGTTTCAAGACCAAGGGTTCGAGGTCATAGGCATCAGTCTTGACCAGATGAACAGCCGGCAGCTTGCGGAGTTCGTCAAGAAAGAGGAGGTGCCCTGGACGATCTGCCGCGATGACGATTCACCCCAGAGGATGGCCGCGTATTATGGCATCAGGGGCATCCCAGCGATGATCCTGGTGGGCCGCGACGGGAAGGTGATCACGCTCAGCGCCCGTGGTCCGAGTCTTGGCCCACAGGTGGAAAAGGCCCTGGCCACCACGGGGAACATAGCCCAAGAAAGCGACGCTGAAGACCAGCCGAAGCTCAAGAAGAAAAAGGACGAGAATAAGGCCGAGAAGCTGGCTGCTCCGAAGAAAAAGCCCGAGCAGGTGGTCAAGGCGAAGGTGTTCCAACCTCGCGACTGGTCCGATACCAGCGGTAAGTTTCATGTGACGGCGAAGTTTCGGGGCATGGCCAACAAAGTGGTCAAACTTGAGCTGGAAAACGGCAGTGTCATCAGCGTCCCGCTGGAGAAGCTCAGCGACGACGACCAGGAGTGCATCCGTCAAAGGAAATACTGATGTTCTCCGGGATTTGAAGAGACGACTTGGCGGCAAGCTCGATCTTCGATACCTCTCCGATGCGGATGCCGTTTTTCCGCACCGGCGCGCCGGTACTCAGCCCCGACACGGATGGGAACTTGACGCAGATAGTATATGTTCTCTGGAATTGCGAGGAATGTCCGCCGAACACCATGACAAGGATCACCGCGGCCAAGACTGCGCCGAGCACCATTACGCCGATTCGGAACTTCATCAGCAACTCACATGTGATTGTAGTCCCGCTGGCGGCATCATCCTTTCGCCTCTACCGCATACTTCTCCGGAAGTCTGATGCACTCGGCTATAAGTAGCGGTTCCAACCGCCTCAGTGTAGAATAAGGTCATTACCGATCCAAGTGCATGGAGGAGGCGAGTGTGGGCTGGTTCCAACATGAAATTCAATTGCCTCCCTTTCCGCAAGGAATTCATAAGATTACCGATCGAGTGGTTGCCGCCCTGCCCGAACTCGACCGATTTTCGGTTGGGTTGCTCAACATCTTCGTACAGCACACCTCGGCCAGTTTGACAATCAACGAGAATGCCGATCCGGACGTACTCGACGACTTGAACCAGTCGCTGGCCTCGTTGGCCCCCGAGGACGCCACCTATCGACACACGGAGGAAGGAGCCGACGATATGCCGGCACACGTGAAGGCATCCTTAATGGGCTGTTCGCTGACGATACCGATCCGCAACGGCCGGCTTTGCCTGGGTGTTTGGCAAGGCATCTGTCTGTGTGAGCATCGCCAGCATGGCGAACGGCGGCGGCTAGTGCTGACCCTCCAAGGAAACGTGGGGGCAAAGTAGCATGGTATGTTTCAGCTTTCGTGCGTGTCGCCACCAATGCCAAAACCTTGGAAGCCGATTGGGCCCGTGTAGCCAATCGCACTGAGTTTTTTATGCAACTCGCCGACGTCATACTCGCCGCGATCCAATGGCTGGATCAACGCGCGGGTAAATGTGCGATTGGCTTTTGCCCTACTTGATCTGCATCTGGTATTCCCATTCCTTTTTTCCTTTTACACCCAGCCCGGAGCAGGGATCTTCGATGAGAATCACTGCCATCCCCTGCCCGTAGTCTGGTGTCGCAATTCTAATTTCGGAAAAAGGGGCATTGGCTATCCAAGACGAAAACGGCCGGGAAGGTAAACATTGTAGCCTTCGGGACCGGCTGAGCCCCGCACTTCGCGGCCGAAAGATGTTGTAGCACGGCGAGGCAGGGTTGTCGATCGTGAGAGATGCAAGTGGGACGAAGCTGCGAATGCCGTTGAAATTTGCCTGCCATTTTCGCCCAGGAATATGGCCTGACTGGTTGCTCTTGACGATCCTTCGATGGGAAGAACACCGCAACCCGTGCAAAGGGCAGTTTGAAAATGTTTTCAATTCAGGCCACGCAAATTAGTAGCGGCGAACGGCTCCATTATTACTCTACCGGAAGTGGAATACGCCAAGCCCGTGTCCCTCACTCAGGGCCGAGAACACGATCCAGACCAGTACGGCCAGGAGGAAGATGCCAGCCAGGAGTTTCAACGATCCGACCATCTCCTGCCGTGACCGGAACTTGTCGAGCGTGGCGATCGTGGCCCAGCGGGCGAAGACCAGGCCTGAGATCCCCGCGACGGCGTACCAGAACCAACCCTGGAAGAAATTCCGCCACCCCAGGGACTTCGTCATCTGCTCCAACCGCTGCCGGGCCGCAATCGCTTCAGTCGGCAGCCAGTCCAACAGGGTGAATATCTGCCCCTGCGTCCACTCCCGCCGGCACGCGGTCAGGTCGCTGAAGTCCTCTTCGCAACTGCGGTGGTACTCGTGGTGCTGGATCACCGGTTCCGGCAGGTCCAGTAACACCCCGCCGGGCGAAGGCACGCAGGCAGTATGTTCCACGGCGTCCACCAACCGCTGGAGTTCGGCTCGGGAAACTTGTGCTCCGTTCGTTCCGTCATGGTCACGCACGACAAGGCTGTTGTCGAAGCAGTCCTCGTGGTGCGGAAGCGGAACGTGGACCACCGTGCGGCGGCCGGCCGACAGGTCTTGAACGACATGTTCCGCCGCCAAAGGAAAGAGGCGGGACTTGCCGGAATCGAGGTTCGACAAGCCGCGGTGCGCCTCGTAGACCACCATGATCTCGTACTCCCCGGCCGGCAACCACGCGCTGACCGGCGGTTCCCCCAGCAGGGCAAATGGCCACTTGTCCTTCTTGGCAGGTCGAATGTAGACCAGTTCATGGCGAACGTAGGACGGGCTGATTTCGTCCGGCCGCCGGGCAGACCCATCCGTAACTTGCAGCAGATCCCGCCACTCGCCCGACCTCAACACCTGCCCGGTGACGTACAACAGCGCCGTCTCGCCCGGCTTCTCTTCCTCGGCCTCACGAGTAAGCTGGGCGCTCTTCACCTGCACCTTAACGCCGGAAACAACCTCGACGGGTGCCAGCCGCCACCAGTTCCACCACATCAGGAAGAGCGTCGGCGAGAGCCCCAGGGCCATGAAGACCACCGCAACGACCATACCATGCACACCCCGTTCGCGGATGAGGCTGAAGACGCTGGGGCCTCGGGGCCGGGAATACCGCGAACCCGACGAACGGGATGAAGAGGGCTGAATAAGCTGACTCATGGTGTGTTTGTTGCTAGTGCGATGGGGAGTGTTCTTGGCATGGTAGTCTAGCTCCCCTTCACTGAACCAACCAAGGGCAGTTTCTGGTCATAGTTGTTCCAATGCCGCTGATCGACGCTGGCCTAATCGACGCTGGCCTGGTGATGCGGTAAGATAGAGCCTCGGTCTTGAAAGTTGTCCAGTATCTGTCCTTGATCTGCGATGGAGGAAGTCCCGTGACTACCGTGAACCGTCAAATCGTCCTTGCCGCCCGGCCGGAAGGGCTGCCCAAGCCGTCCGACTTCCAACTCGTCGAGACAGCGGTACCGGAACTCACCGGAGGGCAGTTTCTGGTGAAAACCAACTACTTGTCGGTGGACCCCTACATGCGGGGCCGCATCAGCGAGGCCAAGAGCTACGCCGAGTCGGTCCAGATCGGCCAGGTGATGGTGGGCGGCACGGTGGGCACGGTCGTGGGCTACTGGGGCTGGCAGGAGTACGCCATCTCGGACGGCCAGGGCATCGAGCGGTTCGACACGTCGCTGGCCCCCATGTCCACCGCCCTGGGCGTCTTGGGGATGCCGGGCATGACGGCCTACTTCGGCCTGCTGGAAATCGGCAAGCCCAAGCCGGGCGAGACGGTGTTCGTCTCCGGGGCGGCTGGGGCCGTGGGGTCGCTGGTGGGCCAGATCGCCAAGATCAAAGGCTGCCGGGTGGTTGGCTCCGCCGGCTCGCAGCCGAAGGTGAACTACCTTACCGGCGAGCTGGGTTTCGACGCGGCCTTCAACTACAAGGAGGTGAAGGACTACGACGCCAAGCTCCAAGAGGTCTGCCCGAACGGGATCGACGTGTATTTCGACAACGTGGGCGGTTCGCTTACGGACGCCGTGTTCACCCAGATCAACGTGGGGGCACGGATCGTGATCTGTGGCCAGATCGACCAGTACAACGCCACTCGGCCACCGCGCGGCCCGCGGCTGTTCTGGCACCTGATCGTCAAGCAGGCCCGCGCCGAGGGGTTCCTCGTGTTCCAATTTGCCGGCCGGTTCCGTGAGGGACAGCAGCAGATGGCCCAGTGGATCAAGGAGGGTAAGGTGAAGTACCAGGAGACCATCGTGGACGGCCTGGCCTACGCGCCGGCGGCGTTCATCGGCCTGTTCCACGGCGAAAACGTCGGCAAGCAGTTGGTGCGGGTGTCAGGCTGAAACGCCGCCCCAGGAGGTGCAATATGCAGCGAACGTGGATGTCGGTGTTCGTGCTGGCGGCAATGCTGGCATGGACTTGCGTGCCCGGCTGGTGTGCGGACAACCGCAACCAGGCTGGCATCAGTCGGCTTTCGCCAACCGCAACGGTCGCCTTGCCGTCAGAAGGCAAGTTGGTCACGCAGCCCTACCGGGGTGTGACGTATATCGACTACCGTGGCGCGGCGCCGCGGCAGGTCCACATGCACATCGTCCAGATCGACCTGACGGCCCCCGGGATCGGCTTCATGGTCACGCCCTACAATCCTCGCGGCGGCAAGGCGACCATGAAGGAGACCACGCTTCAGTTTCTGAAAGCCCACAAGCCGGAAGGGGCACGGATCGCCGTCAATGCCCATTTCTTCGAGCCCTGGCCGGCCCCGTCCCCCGATCCGGGCTCGGCCGATCTGGTGGGGCTGGCCGCCTCATCTGCCACGGCCAATGGGCCTGGTGCGGCACACGGTGCCCCGCATGCCTATTCGCCTTTCAGCTCCGATCCGCCGAAGTCGTATGCCATCATGGCCAACGCGCCGGCGCTCAACATCGACGCATCCAACCACGCCACGATCGTGCATCGGCACGCCGGCGACACCACGGGCTACGCGACTCAGGAGGGAATTGCTCCTTACAACACTGTCGCGGGCTGTGCCCAGATCATCACCAACGGCATGGACACGACGCCCCAGCTCGACTGGCACGTAAAACCGCTCAAACCCCGCACGGTCGCCGGCCTCTCGAAGGACGAAAAGACGCTTACGCTCTTCACGGTTGACGGTGCCGGTGGGAGCCTGGGGATGACTGTGAAGGAGGTTGCCAGCTTCCTGCTGGCCGACCCCGCCGGGCTGTGGCATCCCAGCCGTCGCGTGCATAACGCCATCTGCCTGGACGACGGCGGTTCGACGACCTTGGCCATGGTTGATCCCACGACAGGCGAGGCCAGCGTCGTCAACATCCCGTCCGGTGGTTCTCCGCGGGCGGTGGGCAGCAGCCTGGCGATCTTGATACCCGCGTCCTACTCCGATGGACGCCCGACCGCAAAATACCGCATGGACGCCCAGGACCACGGCGTTGTGCTCCGGCACGGTGACGGCCCCGGCGCGTCTGACATTCTCGGCGCCCGCGACGTGTGGGTGTTCGAGGCGGGCGACACCTACTACATGCACTACGACGCCGCTGGACCCAAGGGCTGGCTGGCCGCCTTGGCGACCAGCAAGGACTTGATCCACTGGCAGAAGAATGGGCCGGTGTTGGAGCTGGGCAAGGCCGGGGAGAACGACTCGGCCTCCGCGTCCTACGGCACCACCTTCTACGACGGCCGGACCTGGCACATGTTCTACCTCGGCACGCCCCACACCAGTCCGGCCCCCGATCTGATACCGGCCTTCCCATACTTGACCATGAAGGCCAAAAGCACGTCGCCGGTCGGGCCGTGGGTGAAGCAGCGGAAGGTCATCCCCTTCCAGGCTAAGCCGGGCACGTACTACTCGGTCACGGCTAGCCCAGGCCAGATCGTCAAGCAGGGCGACGAGTTCCTCATGTTCTTCAGCGCTGCCGTCGATCAACCGATCCGCCGAACCCTCAGCATCGCCCGCACGAAAAACCTGGACGGGCCCTGGACGCTCAACCCGGAGCCGATCTTGCCAACAGCCGAGCAGGTGGAGAACTCCTCTCTCTACTTCGAGCCGACCAACCGGACGTGGTTCCTGTTTACGAACCACGTCGGGATCGACGGCTTTGAGTACACCGACGCTGTGTGGGTCTACTGGAGCAAGGACTTGAACCACTGGAACCCGGCCCGCAAGGCCGTGGTCCTGGACCGGAGCAACTGCACCTGGTCCAAGCACATCATCGGCCTGCCGTCCGTGGTGCGGGTCGGCGACCGGCTGGCCTTGTTCTACGACGGCAACGGAGACGCCAAGATGCCCGCGGGCGTCAAGAGCCACATGAACCGCGACATCGGGTTGGCATGGTTGCGGCTGCCGCTGGTGCCGCCTTCTGACGAGAGGTAACTGCCATGACATCGAACCTTCGATCACTCGAAGGCAAAGTTGCCTTGGTCACCGGGGCCAGCCGCGGCATCGGCCGGGCCGCGGCCATCGCCCTGGCAAGGCTCGGTGCCGCCGTGGCGGTGAACTACAAGACCCACGCTGTGGAGGCCGAGGCGGTCTGCCGTGAGATCCAGGACCAGGACGGCCGGGCCGCGACCATCCAAGCCGACGTGTCGGTTGCCGCCGAGGTTCAGCGGATGGTTGAACAAGTCGAACAGCAACTCGGGCCGGTAGCCATCCTGGTGAACAACGCGGGAATCGCCCGGCCGCAACCTTTGGACCAGATCACCGAGCGGGACTGGGACGAGGTGCTGGCCGTCAACCTGAAATCGGTGTTCCTGGTCACCCAGGCCGTGCTGCCGGGCATGCGGGCGGCCAAGTGGGGCCGGATCATCAACCTTTCGTCCGTGGCGGCACAGACCGGCGGGGTCATTGGCCCGCACTACGCCGCGTCGAAGGCCGGCATCCACGGCCTGACGCACTCCTACGCCGCCCGCCTGGCCAAGGAGGGCATCACCGTCAACGCCATCGCCCCGGCCTTGATCGAGACGGAGATGATGCGGGACAACCCCCGCGCAACGCCGGCCCTGATCCCGGTGGGCCGCTTCGGCACGGTGGACGAAGTGGCCGACGTGGTGGTCATGCTGGCCACGAACGGCTATATCACAGGCCAGACGATCAACGTCAACGGCGGTTGGTACATGAGCTAAGGTACGGTCCATGATAATCCACGCAGATATGGATGCGTTCTACGCCTCGGTCGAGGAACGCGACCGACCGGAATTGGTCGGCAAGCCGGTCATTGCGGGCGGATCGCCGGAGAAGCGGGGCGTCGTGTCGGCGGCTAACTACGTCGCCATGACCATGATCGGCATGCGAAGCCAGGGGCGGAACCGAAGGCGGTTCATGGTTCCAGCGTCTCGCGGGCATGCTTGACGGCTTGTTGCAGTCCCAATGCCACGCTGTTAAGGCCAGGAAAGTAATCGGGGAACTTCCATGCGTCTGGCGTGCGTGCACGGTCGCGTATCTCGACGGCAACTTGCTTGGCCTTTGAAAGCCATTCTGCAACCGCTGCCGATCCGTCAGGCGGGTTGTCGATTTCAGGGGCCATTCTGACCAGCGTTTGCCAATACGCGAGGAAAGCCGGCTTGTTACGGCTCCAAGCCGTCAAGTCGCTCACCTGGCGGTTCTGGGCTTGCTCCGACGCCTCCTGAAATGCTTTGCCGAGGTTGCCAGCAAGGATAGAGACGTGCTCGGCACGGTCGAAATAGCCGGCCAACGAGAAAGGTTCTGCCACAATTTTTGTTCCTTTGTCGAACAGGTCGGCCCGAGCCGGCCGGCGTGAAAGGCGAACAACCCGCCGCTTGGCCGCCGCGTAGCTATCGCTGGCGGCCGTCCCGATAGCTCCCATTTTACTATTCCCCGCGGGAGTGGGAAGCAGGCAGGTGGCAGGCATCGCGGCATGGATTCGGCGGGTAGAGGTGGCCTTTGCACCGTGGGCTCCCAGCGGCGTTTCCGGGGGCGGTCATCGCTGGCAGGTTGCGGCTGGCGGCCGACGAGTTGCTCTGCCATCGGCTTCCGGCCAAGCACCTCCCCGCGCGGCTGGTGGGCATGGGTGTCAGCGGCCTGGACAACACGGGGCAGGTCCAGGGCATGCTCTTCGATCAGGAAGACCGGCAGAAACAGAGCCAGGTGGACCAGGTGGACGCCGTAGTGGACCAGCTCAAAGAGAAGTTCGTTGACAAGGCCCTGCGGCGGGGAAGTAGTCTGCGGGGCAAAGCCCCAGGACGCTGTACCGTCGATTCTGACGCCCTGGAGGAATGCGCGGGGCGGCGCGATGATCCGGTCGAATTGGCCCGCGGCGAGGACGGCCGCATCACCGTCCGCCGGCACGTCCGAAGCGGTCCTCGGTTGGTGAGCTTCGATGCCCAGCCCGCACCCTGCTTCGCGGCCGGGGTGGCGAGGACAAGCAGCCGACGGAGAACGTACTCAGCAATTCATCGTATTCCGGCAAGCGGGTCCGCATCAACATCAACCGGCGTTTCCTGGGACGTGCCTTGGAGTTCGGCATGGCCGAACTGTGCCTCTACGGCAAGTCGGCCGCCGTGCTCGCGCAGGATGACTGCCGCAAGTACGTGTATATGCCACTGGACAGCGAGTCGGCGATCAAGCCGAGCAAACAGGCCATCCGTATCCAATCTCCCAAGGGGCCGCCGATCGGCCCCGATCCAACTTCCGAAGAAAGGAAAAATCCGACCATGACCGAACCAGCAGCCAGTACGAACGGCCACGCGGAAGGCGACGGCCAAGCCGAAAGCAAACCTCAGGCCCATAGCAATGGCCAGGCCCGCAAGGGTCCCCATCGCAAATCGGGCCAGGATCTCGATAGCCTGATCCGTCAGGCTGAGGTATTGCGCAGTTCGCTCCGCGATACGCTCGTGAAGAACAACGAACTGCTCAAGGGGCTCAAGGCCCATCGTCGCTCCAACCGCGTGTTGCAAAACACGATCGCCTCGCTCAGACAGCTACGGACGCTCGGCGTCTAACACTGCGGCGAGATCCTTTTGTTATCAAGGAGAGAGCTTTGGGAGCAAGACAGAAGCTCAACAATTTCCACATCCTGGGCACCATCGGAGTCGCCGGCCTGGTTGGTCTGGTAACCGGCTCTTGGGCCGTGGCAGCAATCACCGGAGCGGTGCTGGTCAGTCTGTCGCTGCACAAGGGCGACATCCGGCTCCGGCCCCGCCGTTGACCCGGCTTGGATGTGGATCGCCCTCGGTTCGGTTCTGCTCGTTACGAGCGGCTGGACCGAGGGCGCGAAAGCACCGCCACCCTTACAGGTGTGCCGGTGCTTTCTTTTAGCTATGCCGCATCCTCTTGGGCAGGTGCGGTTATCTTCGCAAGAAGCCACTGCAACGCCAGGTGTTCGGGCCTGAGCCAATCAAGGTGATGGCGGCACATCCCTGCCCAAATTTCCACCCTCAACGAGGAAGGAAACGATCTCGCAATGTGGAGGCACCGAAGCGACAATGGCCTGACGTTGTCGTTCGATACTGTCTTCGTGCTCGTTGCAGGACAGGCGAAGATATCGCCCTGGTTGCGGACTTGGCGGACTTCAATCGGTCCAGCGAAGTTCATACAATACACCCAGAGTTTGCACAGCAGGTGGGGCGGGAATTCCTGGAAATAGACCGCGATGCTGAGCCCAGCCGTGCCCGCCGCGATCGCCATTTCGCACAGCGACACGATACCGGGCTTCGGCGGCAAGGGGATCGGCGTGTTGAGGCGACTCATCGTGCCACCTCCTTTTCCGGTACCGAAACTGCCGAGTTTGGCCTCGGAAGACCGTAGTTTCCACCCGAAAGGAGGGTTTTGGAGGTTTCGATGAGCCGCAGGGCGTCAGCACGTCCGGCTTCGCGAGGCTGCAAGTTATTGCCGCCACAGCACTTCGGCAATGTCGCTGGAATGTTTGAATGGGCGATCGTGGTGTCCATGACTACGCCAAATTCAACTTTGGCGATGAACTCCTTGATGACCAGTGATTTGCCGCCGGAACGGCCTTTTTGACACTGCGGGTCGATTTCACCCCACCGTTTTGCTGTAGGTACTTGCGCGCGTGGATGGGGCGACCCACGCTGGTTCACTGGCAGCCATCGAAAATGCGGGCGATGTGACCTACTTAGATGGGCCGAATAGGGTTGCGCCGAGTCGCGGCCAGGCTCAGTCGGTGGCCAACGATCCCAAGGTTGCTCAGTACCCTGCAGAAGTCAATCTTGCCGAGGACGCAGACGCCGGAAACTGAGCTAATGACCCGCCAATTGCGGATTTACTTCTCACCCACCCCAAGGAACTCGCGGTATCGCAATCTCGATACCCGCGGGCTTTGACAGAAAGCCAAAGCCCAGCCGCCCTGGCTTTTTACGTTCCATGACCATCTTGAAGCACGATTAAGGTGTCGAACAGCGTTCCCAGGGCAGGCAATCCAGTGGTGTGAAAGATGGGGGTCTCGGTCACCAAAGCAGGAGACCTCACAACCCGCCCCCCACACCCGGGGAAAGGGGCATCACATTTCCAGTTCCAACGGTGGTATGCTTCCCGCGTCCATTCCGCCCTATCTCATACACGGGTCGCGAGTTACGCGACACCATATATTCTACCATCATCCGGCGTTTCTACCACCGTCCGTGCCTTTGGCTACAAATTGGCTACACGGCAATGTTGCGAGTCTGGTCCAACGAACAGGCTAGCCCATTGCATGGAAGTCCGGCAATGCTGATGCACGGACTCTGATGCGCGAATTGCTATTCCGACGATGGGGTGATAGCCTAAAGATAAGGCGCGCCGCAACGGCGGACAATCTCGCCCTGTATGCAAGCCCCCCGACGTTCCCGCCCGTTCGCTTCGGTCCTCCTCCTGGGGAAGAAAATGGGCCGACAGCCCCTCGTTCCAAGAGAGGTTCCCGTGAGAGTTCGAAAGCATTCCATCAGCTTCTGTACGGTGCTGGCCGCGATCATTCTGTCGTGCCCCGCGGTGGCCGGCCAGCCCAAGAAAGGCCCGCTCGAGGTCTTTACCCTTGCCAGCGAGTCGCGGGCCGCACCGTCGGTCGAGCGGCCGATGGAGACCGAGGCCGAGCGAATTGTTTCGCAATACAGGGCCATCTTCGATGTGCCTCCCAACGGAGTCCCTTCCCGCGATTCGGCCCGGGAACCTCTTCTGGGCAACGGCGACCTGGGAGTGGTGATCAGCGGCAAGCCCGAGGCCCAGCGTTACTGGATCAGCAAGAACAACTTCTTGAAGCTTAAGGACGGTCATCGGGCGGGCGGTCCCCGTCCTTTCGGCGGCCTGGAGATCAACATCCCGGCCATGTCCAACGCCACGTATCGGGTCGAGCAGGAGCTCTTTTCCGCGATCACTGTGTCCCGCTTCACAAAGGGTGGCAACGGCGTGACGATGCGCTCCTTTGTCGCCGCCACTGAACCGGTCCTGGTCGTAGAACTCTCCGCGGAGGGAGCGCCGGTTCAGGTTGAGACGCGGATGTGGGTGGCGCCGGGTCGCGGCTCCCAAGAGGAGTTGGGACGCAAGGACTGCCTGCTGTGGGCCACAAAGGAATTCACCCGTGATGTTATCAAACCCACCGCGGCGGCCTGCGTGCTGACCGTCATTGGTGGCAAGTTCAGCCATCCGGATCTCGAGCCTTTCGTTCCACAAGTGATTCCTAATCCACCGCCCAAGCGGATGCCGCCGCCCAAGGTCAAATCGCAGCCGGGCCCAACCTTTACGTTGCAGCCGGGCCAGAATGTGACGGTTGCGGTGGTAATGCAGAGTTCGTTTGACACTCAGGAGCCACTGGCTGTCGCGCAGAAGAGGGCACTTGAGGTAAACGCCGAGAAGGTGAAAACCCTTGGGGAAAAGCACCGTCAGTGGTGGCGTTCGTTCTGGGCAAGTTCACTCGTCGAGATTGGCAATCCGATTCTGGAACAGCGCTACTACCTTTCCAATTACGTCATGGGCAGCGGCAGCCGCGACCCGGAATTTCCCCAGGGCCTCTTCGGACTCTGGACCACGGATGATGATCCTCGCTGGGCCGGCGACTACCACCTCAACTACAACTATCAGGCCCAATTCTACGGCCTATATTCGTGCAATCACATCGAGCAGGCTGTCACTTTTGAGGCGCCTGTGCTCGCCTTTATGGAGCGCGGCCGCGCCGCCGCGAAGGAACTGCTGAAGACCCGCGGCGTCTATTATGTTGTGGGCATCGGCGCCAAGGGCGTCCGATCCTGCAAGCCCAATACCTTTCTCGGACAGAAAAGCAACGCAGCATACTGTCTGGCGAATATCCACCCGCTCAGCAAGGAGGAGGTCGGCCGGCGTCTCTCGTTGGTGGCGCTTACCAAGACCTATGGCCGCCCGATCGAGTACTCCGGCCCCCTGTATGAGCGCATGGAAATCAAGGGCAACACAATTCGGCTTCGCTTTACGCAAATCGGTAGCGGGCTGGTGGCAAAGGGCGGGGAACCACTGAAACGATTCGCGATTCCTGGCGCAGATCGGAAGTTTGTTTGGGGTGAAGCCAGGATTGATGGCAAGACCGTAGTCGTTTCAAGCCCAACCGTGCCAAACCCCGTGGCGGTTCGCTATGCCTGGGATATCAATCCCGAGGGATGCAACTTGTTCAATGCCGCGGGATTGCCGGCGTCCCCGTTCCGAACCGATGATTGGAAACTCGAAACGGCGAGACAATAGAAGGGCAGGACTTCGTCCATGAAGACGCAATCAGCATCTTCAGGAAAAGATTGAAAGATTGGCGAACTATGAAAGTGACAACTCTTCCCCAGGGGATAAATATGCGAAGAATCATGATGCATGCATTGGTCTTGGCGACATGGGCGCTGACGGGGACGGCAGGCATGCCAGTCTCAGCGGCCGATGTGCCGAGCGGCGTTCCGCTCGGGAGGCTGGAGAAACTGACCAAGGGAATTAACCTCTCACACTGGTTCTCCCAATCGAGCAACTACTCCAGCCAACACCTGCAGACTTACGACACTGCCAAGGACGCGGCGCTCATCAAGGCGCTGGGTTTTCGTCACGTCCGATTTGCCTTCAATGACGAAACCGTGGTCGACCGTGAGAATCCCGCGGTCCTGAATCCTCAGAAGATGAATCGCTTTGATGCTGCTATGGACATGCTCCTGGCTGCCGATCTGGCGGTGATTGTCGACTTCCATCCCGAGGAGGAGTACAAGAAAGCCGTAGAGAAGGATGATGTCGCCGTTTCGAACTTCGTCGGTATGTGGCGTGCCTTGGCCAGGCACCTGTCGTCACGTGACCCAGAAAGGGTTTTCTTTGAGGTGATGAATGAGCCGATGGTCAAAGATCCCGCGCGATGGAACGCGATTCAGACGAATGTCCTAACGGCAATGCGCGAGTCGGCCCCGCGCCACACGCTCATTGCCACGGCAGCCACGTGGTCGGAAGTCTATGCGCTCGAACTCGTCGAGGTCGTGCCGGACCGCAACGTGGTCTACAATTTTCACTGCTATGAGCCATTCAAGTTCACCCACCAGAATGCCCCGTGGGTCGGCGAGCTTACGAAGAACCTGAAGAACGCTCCTTACCCGTCCAGCCCGCAGGCCGTGAACAAGATCCTGGCCGGTCTTCCGGACGAGAAGGCCAGGCGGCTGATGATCCAATACGGAAATGAGAATTGGGACGCCAGGAAGATAAATGCTTTCATTGCCCGCGCCGCCAAGTGGGGCAGAAAACACGGCGTTGCCCTGACATGCAATGAGTTCGGTGTAATCCGTACAGCCCTAGCGGCCGACCGGAACCGCTGTATCGAGGATGTTCGCAAGGCCCTTGAGAAACATAACATCGGCTGGTGCATGTGGGACTACGCTGGTGGTTTTGGCGTTGCGACCGGCAAATCGGGCGAGCGTGTGGCCGACCCCGCCACGATCCAAGCCCTCGGCCTGACGCCGCCCCGGCAGGAGGCTATCGTGCCTGAACACAAGGCGGATCTTACCACCCCGCCAAAGACCGAAGCTGGCACAACTTTCGTGTCGGGACCCGAAGGCTCGGGATCTGACTCGAGCCACGGGCGCTTCGGAGCCATAGGTAGCTCGCAGCGCAAGACGCCCCCTGCCGTATCGGCTGGGACGACTTACTATGTGGACACACTGGCCGGAGATGATTCAGCCGACGGGCGAGCGGCGGCGCCATGGCGTTCGCTGGAACGGGTCAATCTCCAGGTCTTCGCCCCTGGCGAAACCATCCTCTTCAAGGCGGGCTGCCGTTGGCAGGGGCAGTTGCGGCCGCAGGGATCCGGTAGCGAAGGCCGTTCGATCCGTATCGATCGCTACGGCGAGGGGCCATTGCCGATCATTGATCTGGGGGCAGCCACCGGCGCGGCGGTCCAGTTGTCGAACCAGGAGTACTGGGAGATCCGCCACTTGGCCGCATACGGATACAAGGATCTCGCCGCGGAGATCGCCGACAAAACGGTTGCCAACGCGATCAAGAACGGGATCAGTGAGCATTATGATTCAATCACCGGCAAGGCATTGGGGGTGCCCTATTTGGGCATGACCTGCAGCCTCCTCACCCTGATGCTCGACGGGCTCTGCCGGAAACACTCGCTTCGAGTCAGGAACGGCAAATGAACCCGATTTCCAAGAGTGTATTTTGGGCATTGATTTTCTAACGACTTTCCAGCGATTTGAATACCAAGATAGCAGTCGGCGCGCACGCATTTCAGGAGTTTGCACATAAATGTCGAAGCTATCCCGCCGCACCTTCCTGGCTTTATCTTGTTTGGCAGCCGTGGCGATCATCAGCTCGCCGTCTGCATCCCAAGTCGCGCCGAAGGATAGCGAGGGAAACGGACTGCATGCGAGCCCGTTCAAGGGCACAGTGGCGATCTTTTACTCCGGCCACTTCCAGGAAATAAGCCGCGACTGGGACAGTATCGAGGAATATAGAGGGCCTTACCACCCGATGCTCGGCTATTACCGCTATAAGGAAAAGGATGACGTTCTCAAGCACCTGAAGTGGATCCGCCGGGCTGGGGTCAACGCCATCGTTTACGACTGTTACGGGATGGCAGAATGGGGGCCAATGGACATGAGGAAAGACCGAGTGCTGAAGTGGATTATGGAAGCCCTTGAGAACCAGGAAAAAGAGCCCCGGAAGCTGAAGCTGATTATTTACATCGAGAAATATGATGGAAACCCCAGCCTGAAGGAGTATCACGCTGCAATCGAGTACGTCCGCGAGCACATCGCCAATAGGCCATACTACTTCCGATGGCAGAACAAGCCGATGGTGTTGACATACATGAATGGCGACAGGACTCCGGCTCTGGCGCAGTTGGAAAAGGAAACCAGCGAGTTTGCGCTGCGCCGGATTCGTGCCTATGACGGCAAGGACAACTGGTCCTACATCAATGAATGGCCCCAACCCTCAAATCACGAATGGATGTCAGTATCGCCTGGGATCGATTCATTTATGGAGAACGCATATCTCGGAAAAAGAAAAGGCAAGCCGCTAGATGGCTCTAAGTGGAACAGGTTTGACCGCAAGGATGGCGAGTATTTTAGGAAGCAGTTTCTCACCGCTCGCAAGGTTGATCCGGATTTCATCTTTATTTCGGGATGGAACGACTGGCAATACGGCAATCAGATCGAACCGGCGGTCGAGTATAGATTCAAATATGTCGACCTGGCCGCGCAAATGCTCGGGCGCGAGGAAGAGACTAAACCTTACCGGGATGAGCATTGATCAACATCGCTTGGCGGTCAAATGCGTAGCCACCCAAAAAGCCGGTTAGGTTCGCTGGTCCACCCAATCCCTTGACCTCTACGAGAACTCCACCGGAGAGGTAGGTGACCTGAAATGCGAGGAGCTGGTATGACCGGAATTAGACATCGATTAGTTTTCCTAACCCTGTTCCTGCTTGGTCCCCTGGCCTCCGCTACACAAGCTGATCCCCGGGTGGACTTGCACCGCCTTGCCTTCTTCTACGGGCGCGATTACTTCGTGCTGCGAAGCGGCCGGGCGCAGATGATCGTCCAGGCGGACCGGGCCGACCTCGGACCGGCCTTCACCTACCTGCTGTTTGATGCCGAGAACGCAAAGCAGAGCGCCCGCAAGGACCTCGCACTGAACTCCCTGCCAGACGAGGGATTCGCCTCCAGTGCATTGCAGGTCGAACTGGGCGGCCATGCTTTTGACGCACTGGGGCAGAACACCGAGACGCGCTGGGTAATCGAGGATGGCATCCCCGCCGTCGAGGCCGTCTGGTGGGCCGGCGGCGTGCGCGTCCGCGAGCGGATCGCGGCGATCTCCGGTGCCCAGGCATTCCGTCGCTCGGTTCGCCTGGCAGGTGCGCACTTAAGCGGCGAGGAGAGCGTCAAGCTGCGGTTGGCCCTGCCCCCGGGCCAATGTCAGCGCGAAGGCGACATTCTGCTTCAAAGCGGGCGCGGAGCGTGCCTGGCGTTGGCGGTGTTGGGCAAGCCGGCCGGCGGCGGATGGCCGGTCGTGGTTGCGGCAAGAGAGGGAAGAATCGAAGTCGGCCCGATCACGCTTGCTCCGATGGCGGAGGCCGACATCGACACCCTGCTGGCCGCGCTTATCCCGGCGGGGGAACCGCGGGCGCTTACGGTCCGCGTCGGCCAGATGCTGGCAAACCGATGTGCCGGCGAGATGGCCGTTACCAAGAAGGAATGGGCGGCTACTTCTTCCGTGCAGACCGACGACCGGACTGTTGCCGACATCTTCGACAAGGCTCGCTTCGGCCTGTCCGGCATGGTCGCCGCCGACGGCACGATGAACGCTGGCATCTTCGAATACGGCAACCAGTGGGTGCGCGACACCTCGAACACGGCCCTCGGCGCCATTCATGCCGGGCAGTTCGAAATTGCACGCGCCGCTCTGGTGCGGATCTTGACGAAAATGGTCAGCAAGGACGGCGTGACCATGATCGCCGGCAACTTCGAGAGACCGGACTTCGAGCAGTTCGACCAGATGGGCGAATTGATGCGCGTCCTCAAGGCCTATCGCGACTGGACCGGCGACGACTCGGTAATTCGCGAACACCGCGAACTCTTGCTGGCGCTGATCGAGCGTCCGCTGCGTCCGCAGTTCCGCGACGAGACAGGCATGGTCCACAACCGCCGCGAGTTCTGGGAACGCACCTTCACCGACGCTTACGAACTCGCCTATCAGACCTATCTGGTACTCGGACTGCGCGACGCGGCCGACCTTGCCCCGGCACTGGGAGCCGAGGCCCACGCAGCCCGCTGGCGCAGCGAGGCCGATCGCACGCTCAAGGCGATGCTGTCGCATCCCACCCGCGCGCTGGTCAACGACGGCCGCCTCATCAAGCGGCGCAAAGTCACGGGCGAAGTGGCCGACTACCCGGACGGCCTTCGCGGCTATAATCCGGACGTGCCGATGAAAGCGGAGCAGCACCACAAGTTGATGCCGGACGCCACGATGGCGTTGCCCGTGGCGCTCGGGATCGTCGATGCTCGCGGGGAACTGGCGCGGCACACGCTGGATGACCTGGAGGGCCTGTGGAATACCCGCTGGTCCGGCGGCGGCGGCTACGACCGCTATCACACCAGCAGCCAACCGGACCAGCCGGGCCCGTGGACCTTCGCCACCACCTTCATCCTCCGCGGGCAGCACGATGCCGGGCAACTGGACCGTAGCCGCCGCTCGCTGGAATGGCTCAACACGATGGCCGGCGGGCGCACCGGCGCGTGGATCGAGGAGATTCCCGTGGTTCGATCCCAGGCCAAATCGTCGGGCATCATTCCCTGGACTTCGGCAGAGGTGGCTCTATTCGTTGTGCGGCACTACCTCGGGGTGCGTTTCGACGGCGACCAAGTGGTGCTTCGCCCAGCCCTTTACCCCGGTAGTCCTTCGCCGGCAAATTCTCGAAGACCTACGTCGTCGAACCCCAAACCAAAAGCGGAGGTTGGGCGCAGGCAACGATCAACCCGGCCAAGGGCCACTCCGGCAGCGCCGGTGAGGTGAGCATCGTCAAGACGCCTGCACGGGTCGGATCGGGGGCCATGAAATGCGTACGCAGTGAAAATGGCCGCCGCATGGAACTGGAACTGGTGAGCCGGCATGAGAAGGACAGCCCGCAAGTGGGGCAGCACTGCTGGGCGGGCATTAGCATCCTGATGCCAGAGTCCGGCGCTGCCAACAAAGGGATGTGCATCCAGTGGCACGGCGGCATGCCCGGGACCGCCCAGGGCAGGGAATATGCCCAAGGCCCGGAATGCTGCCTTCGCTTTGATGACGGAAAGTTCATTTATTGGTACAATACCAAGGCGTCGAAGGTGGCCGAACCGGCACGCAAGGTCGGCATGCTCGTGGAAGAGGTCAAACCCGGCAAGTGGTATGATTTCATTTTCCACCACTATTTTTCTCCGGGCGAGGATGGAGTCACGGAAATCTGGGTCGATGGCAGGAAGACATATACGCAGCAAGGCGGTAACGTTTTCTACTATCGCAGCAAGTTTGCGTTCAAGTTCGGCATGTACGGGACGGGCAGTCCCGGTGCGATCTACTTCGACGAGGCAAAGGTGGTGACCGGATCGGGAAGTTACGAGCAGGTGGCCCCTGGCGGCGAGAAGGCGGCAGAGAGTCCGTCTCAGCCGAAAACAGAAAGTTCGCGAAAGGAATCACGATGAGGAAACGAGATATGCGGCTTGATGAGGTTGGCGTCCGTTTGGTTGCGAGCGCGTTTGCGGTCGTGTTGGTGGCCGCCACTTGTTCTGCGCTGGCCGGTCCGCCGCAAGGTGAACACGCTGTGGAGAAGGATGCCGCCGGGGTCCTGGAATGGGAAGGGGCCGTTTACTGGGAAGGCCACCTGTGCCCCCACATGCAGCAGAAACCGGACTGGTATGCCTCCGCCGAGGCCGTCCGCATCGCCGACAACGTACTCCTGTATCAGTGCGACTCGGGCGGCTGGCCGAAAACACTATCTTTCAAGAAACGATACAATGTTGCAGCGATCGTCTCCGACGCGGATCGTCCGGCCCTCGTAGCGGCCAAGAGTCGGACCGACAGCACGATCGACAATGGCTCGACCTACACACAAATGGAATACTTGGCCCGCGTGTTCAATGCCACGAAGCAGGAGCGGTTCAAGGTGGGGTTCCTGAAGGGCGTCGATTATCTCCTCAAGGCCCAATACGAAAACGGCGGCTGGCCGCAGTTCTATCCTACCCCCAAGGACAAAGCCTACTTTGCTCGCATCGCTTTCAACCACGACGCGAAGGACTACTACGCGGACATTACTTTCAACGACGAGGCGATGGTGAACGTGCTGCGGCTGCTGCAAAGGATCGCCCGCGATAAGCCCATGTACGCCTTTGTCGACGCCGAGCGCCGCGCGCAGTGCGGAAAGGCCGTGGTCAAGGGCGTCGACTGCATCCTGAAGTGCCAAGTCGTGGTCGACGGCAAAAGGACCGGCTGGTGCGCGCAGCACGACAAGAAGACCTTTGCGCCCACCCAAGCACGAGTTTACGAGAAGGTCTCGCTCAGCGGGCACGAGGGGGTGGGCGTCGTGCGGTTCCTGATGAGCCTCGACGCGCCCTCGCCTGCGGTCGTGGACGCCGTCCAGTCGGCCGTGGCATGGTTCGACTCGGTCAAGATCAAGGGCCTGCGCCTGGTAGATAAAGAAGATTCGTCGGTGCCCGGAGGGCGTGACCGAGTCGTCGTGGCGGACCCGGCCGCCGACCCGCTGTGGGCCCGGTTCTACGAGATCGGCACGAACCGGCCCATATTTTGCGGCAACGACGGCGTTGTCAAACGCAACATGGCCGAGGTTGAGTATGAGCGCCGCAACGGCTACATGTGGTACTGCACGTCTCCCGCCGAGTTGCTGGCCAAGGCTTATCCGGCCTGGCAGAAGAAATGTGCGCCCGGGACGAACGTCTTGCTCGTGCCTTCCGGCACGGAGGGAGCACGGGAAAACAAGACGGAAAATCCCCACGGGAACGGAGTCCAAAGAATACACCATCCTGTTCCTGTCCGTTCCCTAGGCACCCCCGTGTTGTGGGCCGCCGAAACCGCCAACGGCAAAGCAGCCGCCAATGGTAATACCGTATTCTCGGAACGCTCCGCTTCGATCAGGCCACTGCCTTTCAAAGTCTCCGCCGCGCTGCCCGATGTTGCAGAAGTCCTCTCGCCCTCCGCCGTCCGGATCGACGGTTGGCTTGGCACGCGGATAACGGCCAACGAGAAACACCGTTTGCTCGTCGTGGACACCGAGCCGCTGTTGGCCGGTTTTCACAAGAAGCCTGGCTCACATCCTTGGATTGGCGAGCACGTCGGCAAATGGATGCACGCCGCCACGCTCGCGTGGGCCAACACCGGCGATCCGGCGTTGCGAGAGAAACTTGACCGGGTCGCCGCCGAGCTGATTGCGACGCAGGAACCTGACGGTTATCTCGGCACCTACCTGCCCAAACAGCGGTTTGGTTTGTTCAAGGACGCCGACTGGGATGTGTGGTCGCACAAGTACAACCTCCTCGGCCTGCTTACCTATTACCAATACACGGGCAACGAAGCGGTGCTGACCGCCTGCCGCCGGATGGGCGACTTGCTCATCGCCACGTTTCCCGCCAAGAAATCGATTCTTGCCGCCGGCACGCACATGGGAATGGCGGCCACCAGCGTGTTGGAACCGATGGTACTGCTCTACCGATGCACGGGAGACAAACGCTACCTCGATTTTTGCCGGTATATCGTCAAATCGTGGGACGAGCCGAATGGGCCAAAAATCATCACCACGCTGCTTGCTCAGAAGAGCGTCAACAGAACCGCGAATGCCAAAGCCTACGAGATGCTGTCGAACCTCGTTGGCCTCTGCGAACTCGCCCGCGCTACCGGCGACCGCACACTGCTGGAGCCGGTATTGAATGCCTGGGCCGATATCGTCGCCAACCGCCTTTACCTCACCGGCAGTGCCAGCGCCGGCGAGCATTTCCAGGCGGACCACGTCCTGCCAAACGAACCCCACGCCCACATCTGCGAGACCTGCGTCACGGTCACGTGGATCCAGTTGAACCTCCAATTGCTTCGGCTTACCGGCGACGCGAAGTTCGGCGACGAACCGGAACGGTCATTCTACAACCATCTTGCCGCCGCCCAGCATCCGCGCGGCGACGATTGGTGTTACTACACCGCGTTGGAAGGCACGAAGAAGTACGACAAGCAAATCACCTGTTGTCATTCCAGCGGCCCGCGTGGTTTCGCACTCGCGCCCCAGGCCGCGTATCTGCGCGGCAAGGACGCGCTCCTGGTGGACACGCTGGAGACTTCCCTCGCCACGTTGGAACTTGGAGGCCAGACCGTAACCGTCGAGCAGCAGAGCGAGTTCCCGCAGGCCGGCGCGTCGATCCTGACGTTGAAAATGTCCGGGCCTGCCCGGTTCGCCATTAAGATTCGCGTCCCGGGGTGGGCGGCGCCGCTGACGGCCGAGTCTGCCACCGTAAAGAACGGCTGGGCGGAACTGCCGCTGCGCGAGTGGAAAGACGGCGATCGGGTCGCTGTGAAGTTCAACCTTGCCGAACGCATCGTCGCCGGCGAGCACGGAAACGCCGGCCGCAGCGCAATGGCGCGCGGCCCGTTTGTATTGGCACGCGTCATGAAGACCGGCGCGATGCTACCCTTCGCAGAGGCAGGCGCCGATGGCGGCGCCTACTGTGTCTGGCTGCGAAAAGCAGCAGCGGGTTCGGATTCGTTACTGATCGGCGGGAGTGAAAGCCGGTCGCGTCCGGGGAATGCGGATGGCTCGATCAATGACGAGGATGTCCATACCTATGTGGTCACCTATAACGGCAAGCCTGCGGCGGAGGATTGGTTCGCGGTGACGCTGGCGAAACCAGTCACGGTGGCGCGAGTGCTCTATGCCCACGGCAAGACCTTTCACGACGGTGGCTGGTTCGATGCCAGCGCCGGCAAACCACGTATCCAAATCCAGATCAGCTCCGGCGGGGATTGGAAGGACGCCGGCGAACTGCAGGATTATCCAGCCACCACCGGCGCCAATTCTGGCAACCTGCGCGAAGGCGACACGTTCACCTGCCTGTTGTCGAGCCCAGTCAAGGTGTTCGGCGTCCGGGTCATGGGCAAACCATCATTTGGCTGCAACCCGAATCAGGCTTTCTCCTCGTGCGGAGAATTGCAGGCGTTTGCGAAGTAATAGCGACTCTTGCTGACAAAAATAGGATTACGCTCAATGAACCAAACCATTAACCCGGAAAACAATAGGAAGGCAAGTCCATGAAGCAAGTAATGGTGGGAGCAGTGTTGGGAGTCTTCTGCGGCAGCATGGCGCTGATGGCAGCCGACCCGGAAAAAGCGGCTGAGGGCATGACGGCCGGAGAGCCGCTCTGGCGCTCCCAGGCGAGTGACAATGAACCGGTTCTCTTCATCCAGGAGGAAGGCAAGCAACTGGCCACCGGCAGACTGCTCTTCATTCCCAGCGACAAAATCAGGATCACCCATCCCGATCGGGTGATGCAATATGAAGAGGGCAAGGATTACACCTGGAAGCCGGGCACGAATATCATCGAGTTGACGCTTACCTCGCGGATACCGTTCAAGACGGCCGCGCAGATGGTTCCGCCGAAGGGCAGCCCGAACATGTTTGCCACGGTCCTGCACTCCGAAGGTCGTTTCTTCCATGATCTGCAGGTGCAGGTGTCTTACTGGCATAAGACCGATCCCTGGCCCCTGCCGTATAAGCAACAACCGGAGCAGTTGACTCGCGTTCTGGCCAAGCTCAGGGCCAAGCAGCCGATCAAGTTGGTGGCTTTGGGCGACAGCATCACGCAGGGATTCAATGCGTCAGGATTCAAGGAATCCCTGGCGGAACCCTATCAGCCTTGCTATCCGCAACTGGTCGCCAACTCGCTCCAGAAGCGTTTCGGCTCGAAGGTGACGTTGGTCAATTTCGGCGCCGCCGGCGCGGAAGCCGGCTGGGGGGTTGAGATGGTTCCGAGGGTGACGGAGCAGAAGCCGGACCTGGTCATCCTCGCCTTCGGGATGAATGACGGCGGCGGCTACGATAGGAAGATGACCGGAATGCGCGATAATGTCATGGCTGCCAATCCTGACGCTGATATCGTGCTGGTATCGCCCATGACCATGAATCCGCGCTTTGCCGGCGCCGACGGCTTCCTCTGGAAAGCCAAGTTCTTGGGCGGGCTGGTGACCAAGAATGTGGCGTTGGCGGATGTGACGACGCCCTGGCTGGAAATCCTCAAGAAGAAGAACTTCTCCGATCTGAGCGGCAACAACGTCAACCATCCCAACGATTTCGGGCACCGTCTCTATGCCAATGTCATCCTGGAGTTGTTCCCGCTCGCGCCTGAAACGAAGAAATAACAGCGAAACCATGATGAGACGAACGGGGAAGACAATTATGAAGCTGATGGGATTGGCGATGGTCTGCAAGGTGCTTGTTACGGGCGTGATGATCGGGCGGGCAGAGGCGGCAATGGCCGATGATCCCAGCGGGATTATCAAGAAGCCCATTCCGGACAAGACCGTGGTGTTCACGTTCGACGACGGCTGTGCCAGCCATGCGACGGTCGCGGCCCCCATCCTCAAGAAGCATGGATTCAGCGGCACGTTCTATGTCTCGGACGCCTATGGGTTCCGCGATCGCAAGGATTGGTACATGACATGGCGGCAGATCAAGGGCATGTCCGATGATGGCTTCGAGATTGGCAATCATACACGGGGACATGGGCAATTATCGATGACGGATGTCGGCGGTTGCCAGGCCTATGTGTGGACCCTCGAAGATGAAATGATCGCCAACCGGATTCCAAAGTCAACGACGCTCGCCTGGCCTTTCTATGATACGAACCCGAAATTCTACTCCCTCTTGCGCAGTTGGGGCTATCTTTTCGCACGGGGTGGTCACGGTCGTACCTATCGACCCGCCGTGGACAACCCGTTTGATGTTCCCTCGTTCGCCGTTGGCGGCGTGGGAATGACCATGGAAGGGTTCATCAGTGCAGTTCAGCAGGCCACGGCCGGCAGGGTGGTGGTACTCTGTTTTCATGGTGTGCCGGATATGGAGCATGCCGGGGTCGGAACCGATCCTGATCTGTTCGAAGACATGGTCGATTACTTGAAGGACAACCACTACAACGTCATCGCCATGCGCGATCTGGCCGAGTACATCGATACGGCAAGAGCGGCGACACTTCCGCCGACCAGGACGAAGCTCGACAATCCGGGTCCTGATCTACGGGTCAAAGACGACAATCCCTTCGTCCCCAGAAAGCGCAAGCGCAGGGATTATTCCTTCCCGGCTGAACTGACGGCTCCCTGGACGGTGAAAGAGATCTATCGTTTGAACTTGCCGGGTTCCGTGTTTGGCGCGATCAACGGCTCCACCATCACGCTTTACGTCCCCAACGCCACCGACGTGAAGGCACTTGCTCCGACGTTTGAACTGGCGCGTTTCGCCACAGCAAATCCGGCCTCAGGTACGGTGAGGGACTTCACCAGGCCGCAGATCTATACCATCACAGCCCAGGACAAATCGACCAGGAACTATACCGTGCAGGTGGTCAAGACTGCGGCGCCGATGCACTTCACCTGGACGTCGAATAGTGCCGGTAGCTTCGCTGAAGCCGCGCAATGGAAGACCAATCTGGGTGTAGCCGCGGCCCCTGCCGCGGGAGGACATGCCGACTACATTCTCAATTTCTATACGCCGGGCAGATACGCGGTGACGCGAGAGGATGCCGGCGATTTCGTGCTCAACCAACTCAATTTCGGCAGATCCTTCCTGACGCTGACCTCCCAAGGCACGCTGGTATTCGCCAAGAGTAAATCGTATGGCTCTTTGCCGTACATGAACAGCCAGAATCGCGCGGAGGTCACCATCAAAGCGCCGCTCAGGCTCGATGCTGATTTCACCATTGATGGACTAGAAACCGATGACACGCGCGTCTTCCTGGCGGGCGCCATCTCTGGCATTGGCGCCTTGATCAAGAACGGCCCACACACGGCCTACATAACCAATGCGACCAACACCTATAGTGGCGGAACCACCATCAATGACGGCTGTCTCTCCATGCACACGCAAGGATTGGGGACGGGGCCAGTAACGGTGAATATGAGCGGGACCATCAGTTTCGACGGTCCCCCGGTGACGAACCCGCTAACATGCAACGGCGGATGTATCTCCGGTGGCGGAAATGCCCACTGGAACGGGCCCGTGAAGTTGAATGGGAACACCAAGATCCATGCTCATGATTGTCTGGAATTCAATAACAAGGAAGGCGGCATCAGTGGCTCCGGTGGCCTTACGCAAACCGGACATCCTGTCGATCATGGGATCAGGAGCGGAACGATCAAGCTCTTCGGACACAATACGTACAAAGGAGCCACCAAGGTTGAGATGGGACTCCTGGAGATCATGTCGTCGCTCTACAACAATGATCCTACGCGTTGGACCCCGGCAAATATCACCGTGAATGGGGCGGCGGGCGAACTGCGGTTGCATGTCGGCGGCCCCGGCGAATTCACCACAGCGCAGGCCGAAACCATGCTCAAGCAGCTCGCCACCGGCGTCAACCAGAACGGCCTGATGGCAGGCGCCACCTTCGGCCTGGATACGACCAACGCCGCGACAGTGCAGGAACTTTCTGGCACCATCACGGACTCCCAAGGTCCGGGCGGTGGCAGCGTGACGTTCAAGAAATGCGGCGCAGGAACGCTGAAGATCTCTGGCGCCAACACCTACACCGGCCATACCATCATAACCGGCGGCACCGTAAGCATCGATTCGTTCAACAGCGTGGCGCAGCGCAAGGCCAGCAGCAGCCTGGGCGCTCCGAAAACCGATGCCGATGCCGAGATCACGATCAGTGGCGGCAGCACCCTGATTTATACCGGCAAGGGTGAGACCACCGACCGGACGCTGAATCTTCCTGGCGGCAGGGACACCGTCACCCTGGATCAATCCGGCACGGGCCTGTTGAAACTGACCAGCCCCTTGGTGATGTCCGGTTATGCGGAAAGCAAGACGATTGATCTTACCGGCTCAAGCGCCGGCGTTGGCGAACTCGCCTGCAATATCGACAACGTCTATGACCGTGCAGGCAGGGCGACGACCTCCATCACCAAGAACGGCACCGGCACCTGGGTGCTCTCCGGCGCCAATACCTACACCGGCCAGACCAATGTCGCCAGCGGGACGCTCGTTCTAACCAACGTGCGTGCCCTGGGTGACAAGTCCACAATCGACGTCGCCCAGGGCGCGGCGATTGAGCTCGACTTCAAGGGTGAGATGCGTGTTAGCAAGCTCACGCTGGGTGGCCAACCTCAACCAGCCGGTAGGTATCGCGTGCCCCATGCCAGTGGTCTCCTCAAGGGATCCGGCGTGCTTATTGTGGAATAAGCAGAAAGTAGTCTTTAGTAGAAAGAAATGAACATGATAACAACACACCATCCCGTAAATATGAATAACGGCATCAAGAGCATCACCTTTGCAACCATCTGCCTGGTGCCGCTTGCATGGGTCCAAGCCGCAGACAAGCACGCGCCAAGCCCGGCCAACTATGAGCCGACCGTTGAATCACTCAAACAAGCCGAAGTGCCTGAGTGGTTTATAGACGCGAAGCTGGGCATCTTCATGCACTGGGGCCCGGAAAGCATCCCGGGGGTTGCCTCCACCTGGTATGCCCGGTGGATGTATGAGCAGGGCAGCGAGGGCTATCGGTATCATTGCGCCACGTACGGGCATCCCTCCAAGTTCGGCTACAAGGACCTTTGCAAGCTCTTCAAGACGCCCAAATTCGATCAGGCCCAGGCCGACCGGTTGGTCAAGCTCTACAAGCATGCCGGCGCGCGGTATGTGGTTCCGGTCGCGTCGCACCACGACAATTTCGACATGTGGGACTCAAAATACCAGCCCCGCTGGAATTCCATGACAACCGCCGGCAAGGACGTGTGCGGAATGTGGCAGAAGGCGACGGTGGCTAATGGGCTGCATTTCGGCGTGGCATCCCACGTTGCCAGAAGTTTCCGCTGGTTGCAGACCTCGCACGGTTCGGACAAGACCGGACCACTGGCCGGCGTGCCGTATGACGGCCAGGACCCGAAATTCGCCGATCTCTATGGTGTGCCGTGGAAGAGCAGCGATCCCGGATACGAAGGGCCGCAGGACGTCGGGCCGCCGGAATTCGAGAAGAACTTCCTGGATCGGATGCAGGACCTCATCGACAGGTATCATCCCGATCTTTATTACACCGACGGTGGACCGCCGTTCAAGACGGCGGGCTATACGATCGTCTCGCATCTCTACAACCAGAGCCTGCAGTTGCATGGCGGCAAATTGCAGGCAGTGGCGAATTTCAAGGGCGGCTGTCCGATCGGCGCCGAGAATTTCGAGTTCGAATTCCCCGCCACCCTGCAGAAGAGCTTCTGGCAGACGGACAAGACCATGGGGGCCGAATGGTATTGGCTGCGCAATCGCACAAAGGATTACAAGAAGGGCTTCGAAATCGTGCATACACTGATTGACGTCGTCAGTAAGAACGGCAACCTGCTGTTGAATGTACCGTTGACGGGTGACGGCGAGTTGGAAGATGAGGTGGTCACCATGCTCAAGGATATGGGGCATGACTTCGACCTGATCGGAGAAGCAATCTTCGCGACGCGCACCTGGGAGGCGTTCGGCGAGGGCCATAAGAACTTCAACGGCATTTCCAGCGGCACGGCGGCCGACATCCGTTTCACCCGCAACAAATCCAACACCGTCCTTTACGTGACGACCCTCGGATGGCCCGGCGATAACGCGGTGGTGAAGATCACAACTCTTGGCAAATCCCGCATCGACCTGACGACGTTGCAGAGCGTGTCATTGCTAGGATCATCGGATAAACTGCCCCATCGTCAGGACGTCGAATCGCTGCAGATCACATTGCCGTCCAAGGCTCCGTATACGTCTTCAGCCTATCCGCTCAAGCTGATGTTTTCCGGGCAGATCCCGAAGCTCAAGCCGGCGGCAACACTGCTCTGGCAGGCGCAGGTCCGTGAGATTTCGGGCGCTGAAGATCGTGCAACCTATGGCCTGCCTGCTGATTACGGCGTGTTGCTGCTCGATGTGCCGGCCGGCAGCGATGCGGCCAAGGCGGGGTTGAAGAAAGACGACGTGATCATCGCCTGCAACAGTGTGGAAGCAAAGACGGTCACCGACCTCCGCACCATGGCCGATCAGGCCGCCGGCCAGGCGCTGGCTCTCGCGGTCATCCGCAAACAAGAGCAAGTGAAGGTCGAACTGAGCGATTATGCCTATTTGGTAAGAGAGAATTTGTGGAAGGCGGAGTTCAAAACGATTCCAGTTGCTGAGCTGTCGACGTTAGTGCCAGCGAAGGTGTCCTTCGCTGAGGCTGAACTGAGTAAGGGCGCCGTCGATCTTCTGGTTGACGGCAAGGTCGCCCTGAACCGCGGTCCGACATTTGCGAATGGGGTTGACACGGGAATGATCAAATTCGATCTGAGCGGCGCCAGAAACCTTGCCCAGGTCAACACGTATGCATCAGGCAATACGCACGCCCGGCAGTCGTTCACTCTTTACGGCAGCAGTGCCGCCGCTGACCCCGGCTGGAATGTCGCCGACACTGCCGTATTCACGCCTGTTATCACGGTTGATTCCCGTGGGGAGAGGACTGAATATGAGGCCACCAGCATCCGCCGCAGTCACGGCAAACCGCTAGGCAGCTTCCGCTGGCTGGTCTGGGCGGCTACGCCCACGATGGGCGAGATTGGCGGCCAGAACACCACCTTCGAGGAAATACAGGTGATTCAGTCGCAATTCCGTTGAAGAAGAGATTGCACTTCTTCAAGACGCGCATTGAAGTGAACTAAACGTTATGAAGGATGTGATCACAACTACGTTAGCGTGATTGTTGCTTGGCAGTTTGATTTCTGCTGTAACTTTGGCAGGAGAGACGAATCGAGTTGAAGTCGATGTGAAACAAACCGGCACGCGTTACACCTACCGCTGGTGGCTCAAATCCCAGGCCGACCAGCTTATCTCGATGGGGATTGTTGACAGCAAGGGCACCAAGACAATTCTCCAGGTTGAGAAAACGCTCAAACCTGGCGACTGGCAACTCTGGGCCAGCGATTTTGTCGCTGCGCTGAGTGTGAAGGTTATGGTCATGACTTCCAAGTGGCAAAATCGAGAATCGCAATGCAAACAAACATGAAGAAAATATTAACAACCGCAATATTGGTCGCGACAATGACGATGGTGGGCCACGGACAGACAACCGCTCCGGCGGCCAAAGGCTCGTTCGAACAATTCTGGGCCGATGCGCAGAAGGAGAAACGAGCGGACAAGTCCGAGGCGTCGCAGAAGAGGATCGCCTGGTGGCGGGACGCCCGCTTCGGAATGTTCATCCACTGGAACATGTGCAGCCTCATGGGCAGCGAGATCAGTTTCAGCAGGCAGTGCTACGATGGCGGCCTCGGCGGTGAAGAAGCCCCGAATCCGCGCGCGGCGCTCGCGAAGGGGTCGGAGTTTGAGGGCTGGCTGGACTGGATGAAGCCCTCCATCCCGAAGACGGTTTATGACAACCTCTACAAGTCGTTCTACCCAGGCATGTTCGACGCCGACAGGATTGTCGGCCAGGCCAAGCAGGCTGGAATGAAGTACATCGTGCAGGTCGCCAAGCATTGTGACGGCTTCTGCATGTGGGACACGAAATTCAACACGTACAATATCATGGCCACGCCGTTCAAACGCGACATCATCGCCGAGATGGCAAAGGCCAGCAAGAAAGCCGGCCTGAAGTATGGGATCTACTATTGCCAGCGCGATTGGTGGCATCCGGACTACACCCTGGCGCGGCTACCCAAGTATAACCAGTACATGCGCAATCAGATCAAGGAACTGCTGGTCAACAATCCCGAAATCAGCATCATCTGGTTTGACGCCTGGGGCTGGTACAAAGAACAGTGGGAGGCGGAAAAGATGTTCAAAATGATCCATGAGATCCGCCCCGACATCATCATCAATGAGCGCTGCGGCGTGCCGGCTGATTTCTCGTGCCCGGAACAGGGCATCGGCGCATACAACACCGAACGCAGTTGGGAATCCTGCATGACGTTCACCGGTGGCTGGGCGTGGCGTGGGTTCGGCACGAAGGTGATTCCGTATGAACAATGCCTACGCTATTTGGTTAGTTGCGCCTGCGGCGATGGCAACCTGCTGATGAACGTCGGTCCGCTGCCGACCGGCGAGCTTGATCCGCGCGAGGCGGACCGGATCAAACGAGTGGGCCAGTGGCTGCAAAAGAACGGCGAGGCGATCTACGGCACTCGCGGTGGCCCCTTCCGGATGGGTAACGTCATCGGCAGTACGCGCAAGGACAAGAATATCTATCTGCATGTGTCGAACTGGTCCGACAACGCGGTTACCATTCCGAATCTGCCGGTCAAGGTGCTTTCCGCAAACGTGCTCACGGGCGGTGAGGTGACGATGACCCGGGCGAACGGGAAGTTGAGCATCAAGACCGATCCGAAGGATCGGGATCCGACCATGACGGTCATCAAATTGACGTTGGAAAAGCCAGCAGACGGTATTCCGCCAATGGAAGTGCCGGGGAACTGAGTCGGGCCAAAGTCGTGACAAGAGTTCCGCCGGAAAGCAACCGTGCCCCCCCTAAAAGAGAATCCAAATGAAATACCATCCCGCCCGCCGCATAGCGGCACGCCTGATTGCCTCCCTTGCGATGCTTTGCTTCGCCCCGGCCGCGCCCGCCGCTGAGGTCGATCTTCCCCTCCGCCTTCTCCGGTCCGTGGCACGTCACGCAGTGGCGGTCGAGGACAGGCTGGCCCAGCGGACTCCGTTCTTCTCCAGGATCCAGTGGTGGTCGCGGTTCGTACTGACCATGGAAGGAGTTCTTGCGACGATCCGAGGCGAATGAGCGATTGGGCGACATTGGCCGTTATCGTCGTTCAGGGTGATCGAGTCGAATGGCCTCCGCAAAGTCCGCCTTTGCCTTGTCCTGGTCGCCTTCGTAGTAGTAGGCGAACCCTCGGATTCGATAGGCGTCGGCCAGATCGGGCTTGAGACGGATGGCCTTTGTACAATCGGCAATGGTCTTGTCCCGCTCACCCTTGTAGTAGTAGGCAGTGCCCCGCTCGCAATAGGCCAGGGCGTATTCGGGCGCCAAGCGGATCGCCTCGCTGCAATCGGCGATTGCCAGGTTCAACTCCCCCTTCTTCGCGTAGGCGGAGCCGCGGTTCTTACAGGCGTCGGCCGCGTCGGGCTTGAGCTTGATCGCCTCGGTGAAATCGGCAATTGCCGCATCGATGGTGCCACTGGCCAACTGCGCAACGCCCCGCGCCTTGATGGCGTCGACGAAGTCGGGTTTGAACCGCAGCGCGTTGTTGCAGTCGGCGATTGCCTTGTCCATGTCGCCCTTGGCCACCTGGGCGTTGGCGCGATTGAGAAACGCCGCCGCGAAGTCCGCTTTCAGGCGAACGGCCTCGGTAAAATCGGCGATCGCCATGTCCAACTCACCCTTGCGGAAATAGGCAAATCCGCGGTCGTTGAAGGCCTCGGGGTAGTCGTAGTTCAGACGGATCGAATCGCTGCAGTCCTTGATCGCCGCATCGAGTTGCCCGAGGTCGACCCGGGCCAGCCCGCGCGCGGCAAAGCCCTCGAACGAGTCGGGCTTCAGGCGGATCGCCTCGCTGTAGTCGGCTACCGCCTTGTCCGCTTGGCCCAGTGTCGCGTAGGCGTCGGCCCGAAGGAACCACGCGGCCAGATCGTCGGGCTTGAGCTTCAAGGCCTGCGTGAAATCGACGACCGCTCGGGCCATGTCATTCTTCTTGGCGTAGGCGATGCCCCGGGTGAAAAAAGCTTCGGTGTAGTCGGGCTTGAGCCGGGTTGCTGCGCTCAGATCGACGATTGCCTTCTCCGCGTCGTTCTTGGCCAACAGGGCCGCGCCGCGGGCGGCCAGCGCCGCGGCGTAATCGGGCTTCAGACGGAGCGCTTCGGTGGCGTCGGCGATGGCCTTGTCCCAATCGGGCTTCTTCGTCTGGGCGGCCGCCCGCTGGCCAAAGGCCTCGGCATGCGTCGGCCGCAGTCGGATCGCCTCGGAGTAGTCCCCGATGGCCGAATCCCACTGGGCCTTATTGGCGTAGGCGTTGCCCCGGGCGAAAAAGGCCGCGGCATAGTCTGGCTTGAACCGCAGGGCCTCGCCGCAATCGGTGATGGTCTTGTCCCAATCGCCTTTCATTGTCCATGCCATCGCGCGGGTAAAGCAGGCCTCGGCCTGGTCGGCCCTGAGTCGCAGCGCGTCGGTGCAGTCGGCGATCGCCTTGTCCCAATCACCCTTGGCGTATTGCGCCAGTCCGCGGATGGCGAAGGCTTCTGGGTATTCGGCCTTGAGGCGGACGGCCTCGGTGGCGTCGGCGATGGCCTTGTCCCATTCGCTGCGCTTCGCCTCGGCAAGCGCCCGATTGCCGTAGGCCTCGGCATAGTCGATCTTGAAGCGGACTGCTTCGGCGAGATCGAGCACGGCCTTGTCCCACTCGTGCTTCTTCAGGTAGGCCAGCGTCCGGTCGCCATAAACCTCGGCGTACTCGGCCTTGAGCCGGATCGTTTCGGTCAGGTCGGCAACGGCCTTGTCCCACTCGTTCTTTTTCGTGTAGGCCAGCCCGCGGTTGCCCAACGAATCGGCGTCGTCCTTCTTCAGCCGAAGGGCTTCGGTACAGTCAGCGATCGCCTTGTCCCACTCGGTCTTCTTGACGAAGGCCGCCCCGCGGCCGGCGAAGGCTTCGGCATAATCCGGCTTGAGCCGCAGGGCCTCGCCGTAATCGACGAGGGCCTTGTCGATGTCGTTCTTTTTGGCCCATGCGGTTGCGCGGCACCAGAATGCGGCCGGGTTGTCGGGCTTGAGGCGGATCGCATCGCTGGCGCTGGCGAAGACGTTGTCCCACTCGCCTTTGTTGACGTATACCAGCGCGCGGGCGTCGAGCATCTCGGCGTCGTCCGCCTTGAGCCGCAAGGCCTCGCCGCAGTCGGCGATTGCCTTGTCCCACTCGCGTTTCTTGGCATACGCCCGGCCGCGAACGGAGAAGGCCTCGCGGTAATC
>Ga0118677_10002816_pt1 | contig 34202 bp, 19 predicted proteins | sample AliMusrvi5mmetaG_FD_86154 | JGI IMG/M metagenome (GOLD analysis project Ga0118677, IMG submission 86154)
AAAATAGTCCGGGTTTGTTGGTAAGAACGCCCATGGAGTATGGGATAACTAAAGTGTAACAAACGCGAGTGGCGTTCCGAGAATCTGACTGCACTCGGACAGACGATTCACTCATGACCATTTAGAAGGAGTACTACTATGACAACTCGTTCCCAGATGCGCCGAGGGTTCACTCTCATCGAATTGCTCATCGTGATCGTCGTTATCGCGATTCTCGCTTTGATCGTGATCCCGCGTGTGATGGGTGCCGGCCGTAAGGCGAAGGAAGCCACCCTGCGCAGCAACTTGCAGCGCATGCGTGCTTCGATTTCCCAGTTCAACGCCGACACCGGCGTGTGGCCCAACGCGCTGGGCGACGTGGTGGCCGCGGCGGGCAGCAACCCGACCGGCGCCCCGACCGGCACGTACAAAGGCCCCTACCTGACCCCGAACGGCGGCATTGCCAATACTGGTATCCCGATGAACCCGTTCTCGGATCCGACGGCGGCCCTGGCCTCCCACTGGACATATGCAACCGCGGACGGCAGCATCATCAGCGCCGTGACCGGGACCACGCTGGATGGCGTAGCCTACACCCAGCTCTAAGGTCTACAACTTGACAACGTGATAGTCGGTTCTGCCGACTCCCGCGGATAATACGGAGGAGGGGCGAACACCGCAAAGGGTTCGCCCCTTTCTCTTGTTGGATTTCATTTGTCTTTCACAGCAAATTCGCGTACCGATGCAGAGAAATAACTACTCCGTTTAGCCCTTTTTATTTCCCGCGCGAATAAGTGACAAAAAATAGGAGATGTGAGATCAATAATACGACTATCGGCGAAAGTATCATGCAAATAATCCGGCGATCATTCTGCACTTTCTTTCTCATAAATTTTGAGTTTTCACAACAGCTATCTACTATTTATTCTCAACAATTCTGGAAAATTACATACAACAATGGAATAAGTCAATGAAGATGGAGATGGAATCTTCACTTCTTCATCGACAACTCAGCAACAATTGCTCAACTGGATTAAGGAGAAAGACCATGCGCATCCGTTTACAGACACATCGAGGGTTCACTCTCATTGAATTACTCATTGTCATCGTCGTCATCGCGATTCTCGCACTCATCGTGATCCCGCGTGTGATGGGTGCCGGCCGTAAGGCGAAGGAAGCCACCCTGCGCAGCAACTTGCAGCGCATGCGTGCTTCGATTTCCCAATTTAACGCCGACACCGGCGTATGGCCCAACGCGCTGGGCGACGTGGTAGCCGCGGCGGGCAGCAACCCGACCGGCGCGCCGACCGGCACCTACAAAGGCCCCTACCTGACCCCGAACGGCGGTGTTGCTAACACCGGCATTCCGATGAACCCGTTTACCACTCCGACGGCGGCCCTGGCCTCCCACTGGACGTATACGACCGCGGACGGCAGCATCATCAGCGCCGTAACCGGGACTACGTTGGATGGCGTGGCCTACACTCAGCTCTAAGATAGCTGGTGGCATCGGATACTACAAACCTAGATTGGTACCCGTCGCCACATAGTGAAAATAGTCCGGGTTTATTGGTAAGAACGCCCATGGAGTATGGGATAACTAAAGTGTAGCAAACGCGAGTGGCGTTCCGAGAATCTGACTGCACTCGGACAGACGATTCACTCATGACCATTTAGAAGGAGTACTACTATGACAACTCGTTCCCAGATGCGCCGAGGGTTCACCCTCATCGAATTGCTCATCGTGATCGTCGTTATCGCGATTCTCGCTTTGATCGTGATCCCGCGTGTGATGGGCGCTGGCCGCAAGGCGAAGGAAGCCACCCTGCGCAGCAACCTGCAGCGCATGCGCGCTTCGATTTCCCAGTTCAACGCCGACACCGGCGTGTGGCCCAACGCGTTGGGCGATGTAGTGGCCGCGGCGGGCAGCAACCCGACCGGCGCCCCGACCGGCACCTACAAAGGCCCCTACCTGACCCCGAACGGCGGCATTGCCAATACCGGTATCCCGATGAACCCGTTCTCGGATCCGACGGCGGCCCTGGCCTCCCACTGGACATATGCAACCGCGGACGGCAGCATCATCAGCGCCGTGACCGGGACCACGCTGGATGGTGTGGCTTACACCCAGCTTTAACGGATAAGAGGTCTTAGCACCGCCCGCGGTTACTTGCCGCGGGCGGTGCAACAACACAGTAACATCCTGTTGATCGCATGAAAGACCTGTTACCCCGTTTTCTTTATGAACGCATACATAAGGGTTAAAACAGAACAAAGCACGCTGGACCGGGAACTATCTATCAGACGTCTGCAATTATCTGTTTTCCTTTTCCTGGCCTGCACACACATGACAGAATAGGGATACCAGTTTACTTGGAGGTGCGGGGCATTTGATTTGTGAGAGCGTGTTGAGAGTCACACGCTCACACCCGGAGGAGAAATCCATGAGTCAGCGGTTGTCGAAACGTAAAGCGGGTTTCACGCTTATCGAGTTACTTATCGTCGTGGTCATCATCGCGATATTAGCGCTCATCATAATCCCGCGGTTGATGGGAGCGTCGCGTCGCGCGAAAGAATCGACGTTGCGAGATCAACTTCACTCATTGCGCACCGGCTTAGCCTTGTTTCACGCCGATTGCGGATTGTATCCTGTTGGCCTGTTCGATATTGTGGCGGCGTCTGCGCCGGCGCGTGGCATCGACGACAACGGCAATCAGCAAGCCTTGCCTTCCTCAGTATACCGGGGGCCATACATGGTGCCCAGTGGCGGCATCAATGGGACGGGAATCCCCGCGAACCCGTTTGTTTCACAGGCGATCACTGACCCCGCACAGCATTGGGTGTATCCGTCCAGCAGTGGGGAAGTTGGCACCATCCGTAGCGCGGTGAATGGCGTGTCGGCCGATACCGGTGAGCCATACAGCACATTTTAGTTGACGGGAAATGCAGACGAATAGGTATGACGACCTGCGGCTTATTCGTGGGTCGTCATTCTTGCGTTGGGCAATAACCTGCGCTGTCTATACCGTAAAGGCGATAGCAGGGTATACTGCTGGAAGATGCGACAGATAAACCCCCATGTTCTGCTAGACCATGCTGAGGAAGGCGCTGTCCGGAAAGATCCGGGCGGGCGTTTACGCATCGCGGTTATTTATCCCAACTCCTATGCGGTGGGCATGTCCAATCTGGCCATTCATGCCTTGTATGGTTGGTTCAACGCGCGCGACGATGTTGTCTGCGAGCGGGCATTTTTACCCGATGCTTACAGACCGGGTCAGCCGGTGCGTACCATAGAGAGCGGTACGCCACTTGGCGATATGGATGTGCTGGCATTTTCTCTCTCGTTCGAACTTGATTACCCCAACCTTCCCCGCCTCATGATCGCGTCTGGCATTCCGCCATTCGCCGCGGATCGTCAGGCGCCGTTCGTCCTCGCCGGCGGTGCAGCGATGAGCTATAACCCGGAACCGGTGGCCCCTTTCCTGGATGCCGTGGTCATCGGTGAAATCGAACCGATCTTCGATGCGCTGGTGCCCGCGTTGGAGATGGCCAGTCGCCGGGGGGATGTCAGTGCATTGGCGACGCTCCCAGGTGTCTATCTACCGGCACACGGCGCATTGCCGATTGCGCGTCTAGTCACACCGGATCTCAATCTGCACCCGGTGGCGACGCAAATCTATACGCCGCATACGGAATTTGGCGCTATGACGCTGGTGGAAATCGGACGTGGGTGTCCCTACGGCTGCAAATTCTGTATTGCCAGCCACGCCTATCATCCCGCGCGTTGGCGTTCGCTGGAGACATTACTGCCGGTGATCGTGAAGGGGTTATCGCGGCGGACGCGTGTCGGTTTATTAGGGGCCTCGGTGACGGATCACCCGCAAATCCTGCGTCTCTGCGAGGAAATTCTCGCGCGGGGTGGTGAACCTTCGCCGGCCTCTATGCGCGCCGGCGCATTGACGGATGATATCCTGGCCCTCTTCGCAGCCGGGCATGTTCGCACGATTACGTTGGCGCCGGAAGCGGGAAGTGAACGTTTGCGCCGAACGGTCGGTAAGCATTTGGATGATGCGACACTACTGTCAGCGGTCATGCGTGCACGCCGCGCCGGCATTGGACACTTGAAGCTGTATACAATTATCGGCTTACCAGGCGAACAGGATGATGATGTCGCGGCTATTCCCGCGTTGGCATTACGGATTCAGCGCGAATCCGGGATGCGTGTGAGTTTGGGATGCAGCGTATTCATCCCCAAACCGAGTACACCGTTTGCGCGGGAAGCCATGATAACGGAAACGGAAGCCCGCGGGAAGTTCGCGCGGATCCGTCGCGCACTACAGGGGCACATCGAGATGACCAATGAAAGTCCACGCTGGGCAGGCTGGCAGGCGGTACTGGCACGTGGTGGTCGAGAATTGGCGTCGGCGCTGTTTCTTCTCGCGCACGAAGCGGATACCCCGGCGGTCTGGCGTGCGGCGTTCCGCACCGCAGAGATCGCGCCGGAGGCCTATCTTCAGGCCATTCCTGACGGCACGCCACTCGCCTGGGCCCATATCGGGGGTACGCGCTGTTCATCTGTACCACAGGGACGGACATGAGCAGACCCTTGGCGACACCGAGGCGATCTATCCTGCATTATTCATAAACATTTCGAATAATGCTACAGCTAGCCGAAGCTTGGGCTAGCCCGGCAGTCAATAACTTCATGAATAATCCGGGCTCTTGCCTACCATTGTGTGCCCCGTTTTTTGTGAAGCTATCTTTACATTGCCGCGAAACCGGGATAGGAGTTTCCGCAGATGCCAGCGAATCTATAATGACGGGAGGCTGATGTGGAAATAACGGAACTCACCCTCTGGATAGCACGCTTGAGTGTTCTGGGACTAATGTATTTCTTCTTACTGCTGGTGGTCTGGGCGGTGTTTGCCGATGCTCGTGCCGCCGCACGTCCGGAGCGAAGCCCCGCACAACCCGCACCACTGCCAGTGACTTCACCGGTATCCGCTCCGACTTTGATCGTGACCGGCGGCGCAGCGCCAGCAAACGGACGGGCGTTTCCTCTAGTGGGCCCGTTGGAAATTGGTCGCGATGCTTCCTGCGGAATTTGCATTCCTAATCGCTTTGTCTCCAAGGTGCATCTCCGCGTATACGTGGTGAATGGCGTCTGGATGGTGGAAGACCTGGGAAGCACTAATGGCAGTCAACTCAATGGTGCGCCGCTGCATGGTGTCCAACCACTGAACAAAGGCGATCGCCTGGTAGTTGGCGATACGGAGTTTCTCCTGAGTTGACCTATATGCAATGTAATCAATGGCCTTCATCGCCATACACGACGTGTGCTGTCTTTGGGATGCACGGAGCATCCGATCGATATAGCGATAGTCGTGTTTGACACTGCACAGGGAGATACGATATTCTAAAGTGAAATTATGCCCACCGAGAATATCGGAGAGGGGGTCGTTCACAGCAGTATCGTGATGGATACACATGAATCAGGGTTGGCGGATATGCATGCATCGCGCGCGTGCTGCGATACCTTCCAGTGTATTACACGATTCACAGGGCTTTTGCCTCATCGTTTGCATTTTTTTACGAACTCATTATGGTAAACGTGAGGTGGATATTTAACTGGTCGCTGGCGCCTATTCTTCCAGGTGATTTATGGCTTATTCAAAGGCACCACAACCAAGTCCGGGATACGCTCGCGAAGGTCGAGAAAAAGAAGGCCTGAAAATTGAGCGTAGTAATGATCCATTACAACTCCTGGCCAACATACTCACAGCAACTGGCACGCTGGCCGCGCAATGGGGGGAGGAAATCCTGTTGCACCTGCGTGTTGCTGCACTATGGGTTCGGATCGGAAAGAAGCAACAGGCGATTGAGTATCTCATGCAGATTGCCACATTGCACGCCGTAGATGCCTTCCACCTGGGAACGTGGGGCGTGAATTATCGCATCGACTTAATGCGCTTCTTTATGACGCAAGTCGGTGTCGATGAGGCCAATATCCGTCTCACGGAGCTTGCCGATCGCGCCCGACAAACGCTCCCCATTATGAAATGGGTGCAAAAAAATAAATTCCTAAAGAAATTGCTCCCTGGCATGGACCAAACCGTGAACCTGTTGAACCCGGAAGAAGAGTTAGAAGTTCGTGAAATCATTCGTCCCAGCATGACCTGGCTTGAGCATGTCTACCTGACGCCTATTCCCCCGGGATGCCGCGAAGGGTTGGCGGTGCAGCTAGGCAGCATCAGCGAATACGCTGATCCGACGGAAACTGAACAACGCTTATATCAACTATTCGATCAATGCAAGCGGTGGCATGAACGCCAATCGGATACCCCCATCTGGGTGCATGATTTGGATGACGTGGGGCCGCGTGCGACCTTCCTGGCAGCCAATATCGAACGCCCACAGGTTATCATTACCTACATCGAACGCTGCATCGATGCGTTAAATGAACGGCCATTGGCACTTATGCCGAACATCGCCGTCGCTATCGGCGGCATGGTGTACCTGGCAAAACGCATGCGGCGCGATGATTTGTTGCATCGCGCACTGGATACCCTCCCGCGCCTGCCGGAACACGAACAATGCATCACGGCATTGACGTTAGTGGAAGTACTGATCGAACGAGGTGGCGGACCGACAGTATAGGCGTTGACCACGGAATCAACTCCTATTACTGGCCCATGTCGCTCATAGCTGATACGTGGATCAGATAGGTCCATCGACCGCGGTGGCAGCGCCGATGGCCACGAGCCATTCCTGCAGTTTCCGGTGCAGAATCGATTCATCGTCCGGGAGTTGCAGCGGACGTCCTCGTCCATCAGCGATCACGCCGACGACACCCCCGTCAACAGTACAGGTGATGCTCCGACCTCTACCCGCTCCCAGGTCTAACCCCTTCACCGGTTGAGCGGTCAGTGTGGCGTGTTCCCCCTGTGCTAACGGGAAGCAGAGGAGTTCACCGCCATGAACCACCGTCGTGCGCGCGTCGCCTCCCGGGGGGGTCAGGGTCAGCGTCATCACTTCCTCGCCCGGACGCACGGCGCCGAGTGGCGCAATCACGGGGCCCAACGGGATGAGGCAATCACGACGGAAGACTTCGTGCGCGATCTCCGGATGCTCCCGTGCGAGTACGCCCAGTTGCGGCATCATGAAAATCGAGTCGACGGTGAGCATGGTCACGCCTAACGGTTGGAAGGCGTCAATCATCATCAGCGCGGCTTGCTGGCGGCGCGGGGCATGGGAAAGCACCCCGCCGCTGCCGATGATAATCCCCAAATCAAACAGATTTACCAATGTCTCGCCGGATTCACTCTGGCTGAAGGTGGCGCCGATATCGCGTTGTTGTTGCACCCCTTTCAAACCGGTGGCCAATTGTTGATGGTGGATGAACGCCAGGCGCAGTGCTTCGCGCGCCACCGCTTGTTCTACCAGTAAGTCCTCGCGCGTCTGTGGAATGGTGGTGGGGCGGATCATTTTATTCCGCAGTCGATTGCGGAGAACAAATTCGTTCATCGGCGCTGGTACCCAGCGTTTGATATTCGCGGCGCCGGCTTCCGAGAGCACGTTGCAGACGCTGTAACTCATGCCCAGATTGGCGCTGACCGTGCGATTGAAGACGCCACGGAACACCGAGAACACGTCAGTGGTGGCGCCGCCGATATCCACCGCCAACACGCTGGTCTGTTCCTGGGCCGCCACCGCTTCGACCATCTCCCCCACGGCATGCGGGGTGGCCATCACTGGCGAACTCACCCACGTCATCAGTTTATCGTATCCGGGCGCCTGCGCCATCACATGGCGTAAGAAGAGTTCGTGAATCGCATCACGTGCCGGTTGCAGATGTTCACGTTCCAATACCGGGCGGAGATTGTCAACAAATTCCAGATCGACCTTGTCGCCCAGGATTTGCGCCACGCCATTCCGTGCATCGACATTGCCGGCGTAGACCACCGGCAGACGATACAACTTCCCCAGACGCGGTCGGGGGTCGGCGGCGCGCAACGTTTCCGCCAGATCCAATAAATGCTGCGTGGTGCCGCCATCGGTGCCGCCGGAGAGCAGAATCATGTCCGGACGGATACCACGAATGCGTTCGACACGCTGGTAATCCTTCCGCCCGTCGTCGACCGCCAGTGTGTCAATTACAATGGCGCCGGCGCCCAGTGCGGCGCGTTGTGCGCTCTCCGCGGTCATCCGTTTCACCACGCCAGCGACCAGCATCTGCAGACCACCGCCGGCGCTGCTGGTTGACAGATACAGATCCAGGCCGGTCAAATCATCCACCCGGGGAATAATAAGCTTCCCAGCGCGGATAAACGTCCGATGGGTCAATTCTTCTAATTCACTGATCGCGTTCAGCACCCCCACCGTCACATCGTCGAACGGCGCCTCTACCGTGGTAGGAGCTTCACCACGCGCGACCAGTCGAAAAGTCGCGCCGTCGCCTTCGATGAGAATGGCCTTCGTGGTCGTGCTGCCACAGTCCGTGGCGATAATGGTTTTGATGCGCTCACTCATAATTGCTTTCTACTCTACCACAAACCGCCACGACAACAAATAGATTCGCGAAAATCGGCTGACGATTCCATGCGTTTTTGATGCAAAAAGGGGTATGCTATCTCGGAAGTGGTGCTTGATCCCCGGCGATTCGCAGTCGATGCCCGTCGCCGACGCGATGATTTATGGTATAATGCGCGCACAGCACCCCGGATTACTCCTCAGAGGAAGGTAGAATCGTGTCATTTCTAGCATCCCTGTTTGATCATACCAAGCGCGATGTCGCGCAAGGCTGGAAAGTCGTCGAACGCATCAATGCGCAACGCGCAAATATGGAGCGCTTGAGTGACGAAGAATTACGCGCGAAAACCGATGAATTCCGCACGCGGCTAGCCGATGGCGAAACGCTGGATGATATCCTGCCGGAAGCCTTCGCGACGGTACGTGAGGCGGCATGGCGTGTGCTGGGGCGTCGTCAATATCGATTCTGGATTCGTAAGCCGGGCGTGGAAGGTCCAGGCACCAGCTCGCTGGACGAACTCATTGTTTTGGAACACGATCGCGATGCCGCGGAAGCGCGTTTACGCGCGGAAGGCCGTACAATCACCGCGTGCGAAAAATATATGGAACCCTTTGATGTACAGATGATCGGCGGCATGATCCTGCACAAAGGGATGATTGCGGAAATGCGCACGGGTGAAGGGAAAACACTGGTCGCTGCCGCGCCGCTCTATCTCAACGCCTTGTCCGGGAACGGGGTGCATCTCGTTACCGTGAACGACTTCCTGGCGCGGTATCAGGGCCGGTTAATGGGGTCGCTCTACCATGCGTTGGGGTTGACGACAGGCATCACCCAGGCCGGTCGCGGCGACAGCCGATTGCCCGCGTATTTGTATACCCCTGGATATAACGAACCGGATGGCCTTCCGGATTTTCGTCCGGTACATCGACGTCTTGCCTACCAGGCCGATGTGTTGTATACCACGAATAACGAAGTGGGGTTCGATTATCTGCGCGACAACATGGCGCACGACATGGAATACCTCAGCCAGCGGATGCTGAATTACGCCATCGTGGACGAAGTAGACTCGATTCTCGTCGACGAAGCGCGCACCCCGCTGATTATTTCCGGTCCGGGCATGAAACCCAGCGAACTCTATCAGAAATGCGATCGTGTGATTAAAACCCTGCGTGCGGAGATCGATTACATCATCGATGAAAAGGGGAAAAACGCCACGCTCACCGAAGACGGGTTGCACCGCGTCGAGCAAGCCCTGAACGTGGACAACATCTCCGACCCGGAAAACCTGGAAATGTTCACCCATGTCCAGGCCGCTCTGCGCGCCATTGCCTGTTACCAACGCGATGTGGATTATATCGTGAAGGAAGGCGAAGTAATCATCGTCGATGAATTTACCGGCCGCTTGATGTATGGACGCCGATTTTCCGAAGGATTGCATCAGGCGATTGAAGCGAAAGAAGGCGTGAAGGTTGAGCGGGAGAGTCAGACGCTGGCCACCATCACCTTCCAGAACTACTTTCGCCTGTACAAAAAACTGTCCGGCATGACCGGGACCGCCAAAACCGAAGAGCAGGAGTTTATTAAAATTTACGGCTTGCCCGCCGCGATGGTGCCCACACATCGTCCGGTAGCGCGCCGCGACCATCCCGACGTCGTCTTCAAATCCGAAGAGGCAAAGCTCCGCGGTATTATCGGGGAAATTCTCCTCTGCGAGAGTCGTCAGCAACCGGCACTGGTGGGGACACGCTCGATTGAGGTGTCGGAACGCATCAGCGAACGCCTGAAGCCGGATTTACTGCAGGCCTTTGCGCTCACCTCCATTCTGCACCGCTTGTTGCGTGAAAAACGTACCCTTGATGACCGCCAGCGACAGGAATTCCTGGCGATCCTCAAATTGCGCAGTGGCGATGTGCTCAAAGAATTTCAGCACTTGGAGAACGCCATCGCCAAGATGGAACTCTACGCGGACCAGAAAGCCGTCCGTCTGGTACAACCGGAAGAAATCCGCCAGATGGAGCAACGCCTGGAGCGCGTGGGCGGCCTGAAAGCAGAGATCGAATCCTTGCAGGCCAAGGTGGAAAAAGGCGTCGAATTAGCTGCCAATGAAGCGCGTCGCCTGGCGGAAATCGTGTGTTTTCAAAAGCTGGAGGATGTTCGCGCGGATCGACTCTCGAAACTGATGGAGGTGTGCGGACTCCCACCGAAAGCCAACGATCCGGCGAACGTCGCGGCGTTGGCGGAGATCATCGGCCTGACGTCGGATCTCGACCAGTTGGGAGTCTTGCTCGCCCGTGGTGTGCCCCATAAAGTGTTGAATGCGAAATATCACGAACAGGAAGCCAGCATTATCGCGCAGGCCGGGCGTCCCGGGGCGGTGACCATCGCCACGAATATGGCCGGTCGCGGTGTGGACATCATGCTCGGTGGCGACCCGAACGGGTTGGCCGAGACCATCATGGATGAACAAGGTCTCGACCAGGAGTCAGCCACGGAAGATCAAAAATTCGCCGCGTTGGATGAAGCTCGTCGACGCTGTGCCGTGGACCGCGACCTGGTCGTCTCGCGTGGCGGGTTAGCCATCATCGGAACGGAACGGCATGAAAGCCGACGTATCGACAACCAGTTGCGCGGGCGTTCCGGACGCCAGGGTGATCCGGGGCAATCACGTTTTTACGTCTCCATGCAGGATGAGCTGATGCGCCTGTTCGGTCCGGAACGCTTCGACTTTCTGCTGCGTACCTGGGAAGAAAACGAACCGATTGAAGCCCGCCTGATCAGCAAACAGATCGAAACGGCACAGAAAAAAGTTGAGTCGCACAACTTTGAAATTCGCCAGCATGTGTTGAAATATGACGATGTGATGAATCACCAGCGCACGGTCATCTATGAACAACGCCGCCAGGTGTTGGAAGGCGACAATATGCGCGCCACGGTGATCGATGCGTTGGAAGCGGCCTTGAAACGCCGCTTATCCGAGCATGCCGCCGACGCCGTAGCGCGCGACGCCTGGAACTATGAAAAGATGGGCGCTGCGTTGCTGGAGATCTCGCCCATGTTGCCGCTCTTCTTCGCCCCGGAAGAAATGCGCTATGGGCCGGCCAGCCCACTCCTGGAAGCGCAGCATAGCGCACGTGTCTGGCAATATTACCTGGACGGGATGCGTGCCGCGCAAAATGCCAGTGAACTGGAAGACCTGGTCCTGGAAAAAGCTGGAGAAACCTATGATGCCGCGGAAACGGGCATGGGTGAAGAACAAATGCGTCTGCTCGAGCGGCTGGTGATTCTACGCGTGATCGATACCAAGTGGATTAACCATCTGGATGCCATGGACTTTCTGCGCGAAGGAATTGGTCTGCGCGGGTACGCACAGCAGGATCCACTGGTGGCGTATACCAATGAAGCCTTTGATATGTGGAACCAACTCATCGCGGAAATCAAGGAAGAGATCGCACACACCGTGCTCCGCGTCCGGTTGGTGAATGAAGAACAGGAACATGAACGCGAGAAAGCGCAAAAACGCAGCGTGGCCACGAACCGCGGCGACGAAGGCCCCAGCCGAGGCGACCGCGTGGCGCACAGCACGGTCGGGCGCAATGACCCCTGTCCCTGCGGCAGTGGGAAGAAGTATAAACAGTGTTGTATGCGGAAAGCGTCGGCGTAGCGCTCTCGAGAAGGTGTGCACCATGCAGGAAATTGGCTTTTGGGATTACACCTGTCCAGGTAATGGGTCACTGGAACGCTACACACGCGCGGATTGGGATCTGCTGCTTGACGACATGGCCGCCGGCGGGATGAATTCCTTCGTGTTATGCGTGAAGTGGATCACCACCGGATATCGCTCTGCACTCCCCTGGCTCGATCAGGATCCCTTGGTGACCGCCATCACCTCGGACAATGCGTTGATCCACCACGCGTTGCGTGGGGCGCGGGCACGCGGAATGCGTACCCACCTGCTGGTGGTGGGCACCATCTTTCCGGTCGCCGCCTTCGGAATGGAACCAACGCATCCGCTGGCGCGCTGGGGAGACTACGGACACTTTGACCCGGACCTTCCCGGGGTGACCGAACGCATCCTCCAGCTGTTCGCGGAAGTCGCAACGCTCTTCGGAGCGGAGGTGGACGGCATCATCGCCGAATTGGAATGCAGCGACGGCGCCGGTCCGCACCGTATACCACTCTATGACGCCTGGGCTAAAGCAGAAGGCCGTCGCTCTTTTGCCGAGATCACGCAAATTCCGCTGGAACCGCGGAGTTATCCCTTTCTGGAATGGCGCGATTTTACCACGGAACGGCGTGTTGTCCTCCTCCGCCAGGTGGCCGACACGTTGCGACACTGCGGTTTCACCGGCGCAGTAGAGACGTTGACGGAAGTGGCCAGTTGTGCGGGGGTGATGGTCGGCAATGTCAACCTCGAGCGCCTGCGCGTCGGACTGCCGGAGTGGGAATTAGTGACCTACGACAGTATCTATGACCGGCGCATCAACCGGCTGGCGTCCATGGATTTCTGCATCGTGCAGCCCCAGGCCCTCGGTTTCCACGTCAGTTATCTGACGCGCGGCGTGATGACCTTCGGCGCAAACTGGAGTGAGATCAGCGACAGCCTCGATGACCAGTGGCGCATGTCGCTGGAAGACGCGCTGGCCTTCCGACCCCAACGCCTGTGGTTCATGGGCGCTGATGCGCGCCTGGATGGCATGGTCTGCAGCGATGTTAAGTTGCCGCAATGGGGTTACCCCGACGGTCGTACCGCCCGCCTGGCGCTGATGAAGATGGCACGGGAGATGGCGGTGCGCCCGGCGGGGGGGTGATGACCGGTGATCTGATACCGTACTCTTTTGCGAGATGAGGCCGCAATGATAGATTTTACGACGACTGTGTATGCACAGCGCATTGACCAATTACAACAAATGCTCACCGCGCGCGGCATGGACGCGGCAATTCTCACGCAGAATACTGATCTCTATTACTACACCGGGTCCATGCAACCGCTGTATTTGGTGATCCCCGCGGTGGGCGAAGGCGCCATCTTCACACGGAAAGCGGCGACGCGTATCCGCGACGAAGTGCACCATCTCCCCTTGTATGAATTCACCGGCACGAAAGAACTGCGCGCGGCATTGGCGGAACGTGGGTTGCTATCGGCGCGTCATCTCGGGATGACGCTGGATACCGTGGCCTACGCGACGGTGCTGCGGTTGCGCGAGCTCTTTGCCGAATCGGAACTAACGGATATCGCCTGGGAAATCCGCACGATGCGCATGGTGAAGTCCGCGGACGAGATAGCCGTTTTTGACCGTGCCGCCGAGGTCATGGCGCGGCTGCCGGAGTTGGTGCGGGAGAGTTTTTACCCCGGAATGACCGAACTGGCGTTGAGCGCCGCGCTGGAATACGCGATGCGCCTTCACGGGCATGGCAGCCTCATCCGCTGCCGCCGTGAAGGCGTGGAGATGGCCGCGTATGGCGTATGTGCGTCCGGGCGCAACACGTTAGCCGGCACGAAATTCGACGGCATCTGCGGCGGCGTTGGGCTCTCCGCCGCGGTGCCCTTTGGCGCCACCACCACCCCGTTGGCGCGCGGCGTGCCCATCCTCATCGATTTCGCCTTCGTTCTCGACGGGTACCATCTCGACCAGACGCGTATGTGTTGCTGGGGCACGCCACCCGCGGCGATGATCGACGCCTATCAGGCAATGTGTGCCGTACAGGAGGGGATCTTCGCCGCCCTGCGTCCCGGTATTTCCTGGGAGTCTATCTATTCCGACGCCGTGGCACATGCCGGGGCGCTGGGCTACACTGAAACCTTTATGGGCGTCGGCAGCGAGCGCGTCCGTTTCGTGGGCCATGGGGTGGGCCTGGAACTGGACGAGCCCCCCTTCCTCGCCCCGCGCATGCCGTATCCGTTGGAAGCCGGTCACGTACTGGCCATCGAGCCCAAAGTCGCCCTCCCGGATATCGGCGTCGTCGGTATTGAAGACACCGTCCTGGTCACCACCACCGGCGCGCGCTGGGTAACCACCTGCCCGCGGGAGATTATCGTGGTGGAGGGCTGAGCGAACCACCGGGAAAGGCTATACCTGACTATGACCCCTATCGAGCGTTTTTTACATGCCCTGGACCGGCAACCGGTCGATATGGTGCCGCTGTGGGACCTGGAGTTCCATGCCTGGGATGCCGCCACCGGGAAGCATGTGGTACTCGGGCACGAGATGGAACGGCTCTCGTCGCTGGAACAGGAGTATGCCTTACAGCAGAACGCCGAAATCTTTCTCACGGTGGCACGGGAGTTTGAATTTTCCGCCTTTACCCCACCGAATGCCTACTGGGAACAGGCGCCCGGCGAACTGGCATATTATGTGCTGCCCGGTGAGACACGGTACCGACAGTTTGAGATCGTCGCCGAATTGACGCGGGGGGAGATCGCGCTGGCGGGCATCAGCGGCGCCCTGCAGGGGGCGAACTACGACATGGACTTCTGCGTCACCCTGTTTGAAGCACCGGAAGAGATTGATGCCGGTTGCCGACGTCTTTATCAGGAAGGCCTGGTCCTCGCGGAACGTTTTCGCGATTTAGGCGTGCATGCCGTGGTCGTTGCCGCGGATATCGCCGACAACGCCGGTCCCTTCTTCAATCCCGCGCAGATGGAGCGCTTCTTCCTCCCCTATCTGCACGACTACGCCGCAGCCTGCCATCAGATGGGGATGCGGCTGATCCTGCATACCGACGGTTTCCTCCCCGACGCCTACCTGCGCCTGCTCGCGGCTACCGGCCTGGATGGCCTGCAGGCCATCGATCCCGTGGCCGGCATGGACATGGCCACCGCCTTGGACGCCGTCGACGACCGCCTGACCCTGTGTGGCAACATCGACTGTGGCCTGCTCTTACTCGGCACTCCCGACGATGTCTACCATACGACGCGTGATCTCCTCACCACCAGCACACCCCGCGGGTCAATCATCCTCGGCGCCAGCAATGCTGTCCAACCCGAAGTACCGATCGAGAACTACCGGGCCATGTATCGGGCGTGGAAGGAATATGGCGGTTTGTGATAAGCAGGATCAGAAGTCGATTTCCGGCCTGATTGTGCACGCAGTGTAATCAATGCTTCCCACTCACAGTCACTGTTTGGAACAGGGCGGGAGCCCGGCGGCCAATACAAGGGAAAGGCCGGGCTCCCGCCCTGTTCCAAACAGTGACTATAAGTGAACGGGGGAATTACGGCCAGCGCCTCTTTGTTGACAATCCTCTCTATCCCCCCACCGCCGCATTCGGACACCCGCCGTTATAGGCACAGAACTCACAGACGCGTCCCGGTTTTGGGGCATAGTGTTGCGCGCGGATGCCGTCGCCGGCTTGCTGCAACACCCGACGCGCGTCGTCCAACAGGGTAGGGAGGACGGGTTCTTGCCGCACGGCCGCGGCGCCGGTTTGCTCGACATAGGCGAGTGCCAGGCGCGTGGGCCGTTCGCCCAGCGTACGTTCAACACCCAGCGCATATAGGTAGAGCTGGCGCAGGTGGCGGGCAGAGGGTTGGCCGGTTTTATAGTCTAGAATCCACCAGCCATCCGCATCGTGCAGGAGCACATCGATGATGCCGGGCATATAGTAGGCCCCATCCTGCACCAGGAAAGGCAACTCGCGGTATACGGTATCGGCGCGCTGCACGGCGGCGTAGAGCGGGGAAGACATAAAGGTGGTCAGGCAGTGGGCAAGTTGCACGTGGTCCGCCGCGCTGGTCGACATGTCGCGCTGTTGCGCCAGCGCCGTCAGGATCTCCGGGGCCTGCGCGGGGAGCGGTGCGTTGAAGTCGATCCGCTGCATTACCGCGTGGAGCAACGTGCCGAACGCAGTGCCGTCCAGGCGTTCCTGTGCTTCGTCGGGCATCTCTTCGTCGGCGGTCACCCCCGTCAGGGTGGAGTGGTCGGTCAGTCGGTCGCGCAACAGCACATGGCGATACCAGTATTGGCGCGGGCAGGTGTCGTAACATAACGCGCGATTCACGCCCACCCGCAGCGGCGCGGCGCGCCGGGTCAGGTCGAGGGGCGCGAAACGGTCGATGACGCGCTCCAGACGCTCGCGTTCCTGCTGGGTGAAGCTGATCGGAAGCGACACACCGGCGAGGAGGCGCGAGGCCGCCTGCTCCCATAACGTGGGTGGTTGGGGGGGGGGCGTTAACGCCTCGATTGCGGCCAGCGAGGTGGGTGACCAGACGAAGATGGGGTAGTCGACGGCGCCGGCACGCCGGGTGAGGACGGTATCGTCGCTCACCGCTCCGGTAAGTCCCAACAGCGCGGCGAGCAGGTCGGCATAGGTGTCTTTCCCAGAAAATTTGGTGAACCCGCTGCAGATGAGGTGTTCGCGGGCGCGCGTCAGGGCCACATAGAGCAAGCGTTCCCCTTCTGCCTGGTCCTCCGCCGCGGCGGCCTCCAGCGCTACGGCATAGGCGGCGGGGCGTTGCCACTCCCCCTCCGGCGTCGGCGCTTTGCACAACAACCGTCCCCGCGGCGTGAGGTGGAAGACCGGGTAGTCGCGTTTCGCTTCCCGCCCGCAATCCGCCAGAAAGACGATCGGCGCTTCCAAACCCTTCGCGGCATGGATCGTCATCAGTCGCACCACGTCGCTCGCCTCGACATCCAACGGGGCGGACGCCTCGCGCGTGGCAATCTGCCCGAGTTGGCTGAGGTAGCGCTGAAAATCGGCCATGTCGAAGATGTCGCGCTGTTGGAAATCCGCGGCCACCTCGCGGAGCTTGCGCACGTTGGCCGCGCGCTGTTCGCCGCCGTCCGCCGCCAGCAGGCAGGCTAGGTACCGGGTGCGCGCGAGGATGAGATCGAGGAGATCCAGCGGTTGCCCGGCAGGGAGTAGCGCCTGCAATTCCCCGAGCAACGCCCGGAACGCGCGTAATGCTGCACGGTCGTCTTCCGGCAGGATCGGCACGGTTTCCGCTTGCGCAATGGTGGGCCAGAGACGCCCATAGCGCGACGCGGACGCCTCCTCCGGGAATGCCGTGCCGGGCCGCCACGTTGACCAGTCGCGGGACAGCCAGTAGAGGGTGTCGTCACTCACCCCCACCAGCGGGGAGCGCAGCACCACCGCCAGGGCAAAGTCGTCCAGGGGGTTTTCCACCACCTGCAACAGACGCAGCAGGTCCTGTACTTCCGGGGTCTGGTAGAAGCCGCGCCCGCTGACCACATAGTAGGGGATGCCCGCCTGACGCAGCGCGTATTCATGGCGCGGGATATCGGTGGAGGCGCGGAAGAGCAGCAGGATATCGCGAAAGCTGGCCGGACGCGTGGTGATCGGATCCTCGGGGTTCTCCCGTTTTTCCGTGAGATGTAATGGTGCGTTCCCGAGTTTGCCGGTGAGTTGCAGCATGCGCCGCGCGACCCAGGCGGCTTCGTGCTCCCGCGCTTCGTCCGCGAGATAGGCGTCTCCGGACCAGAAGGCGATCTCAATGGCCGGCGTGTCGGTGGCGGCAAACTGCTGTCCGGCGGTGAGCGGTTCAAAGAAGAAGGTGTCCGGGGCCGCGGCATCCGCGGCAGGCCACAGGCCGGCGAAGAGGCTGTTCAGTGGTTCCAGCACTTCGGGGCGCGTGCGGTAATTATGATGCATGCCGATGCGCTGTCCAGCGACGCCAAGTGCGGTGATCTCTTCCTGGTGGCGCAGGAAGACCTGCACGTCACTGCCGATGAAGCGATAGATGGACTGCTTGACGTCGCCGACAAGGAACAGGTGACCATCACCGCGTAACCGTTGGATGATGCGCGCCTGCAGCGGGTTAGTATCCTGGAACTCGTCGACCATCACCTGGCGGAACTGCGGGCGCGACTGTCCAGGTGCGCCCGTCGTTTCCCGCGCGAGCAGCGCGTCGGTGAGCAATAACAGATCCGCCATATCCAACAACCCCGTCCGTTGTTTGGCGGCCGTGAATTGTTGGTCAAATCGCGTCAGCAGGATGAGGAAGGCGCGCTGATAAGGCAGTACCAACTGGTCGAGGACTGCGCCGCACCAGCGTTCCAGCGCCGCTTTTATTCCTTCCCGTGCTGCTTTGGCGCGGTCTTTGGGCCCACCGCTGGGGGTCAGGCGCGCCTGCAACCCCGACACCTGGTCGAGACTCTCCCAGCTCCACTCCGCTGCGGAGAGCACCTCCCAGAGGTCGGCGGCGGCGACTTCGGCGGCTTCCACATTCAACTGCCATGTGGCGGTGCCTTCCTGCTTTAACGCCAGCAACGCTTCCAGCGCCGTTAACACCTCCCGTTGACACTCTGCCGGTGATGTGGGGTCTTCCGGAGTAATGCCGGCGATGGGAATGCCGTGGGTCCGCGCTGCGCCGTGCAGGTCGCGCAGCGCCGCGCGCAATTCGTGGTGGGGTATATCCAGCAGCAGACGACCGATTTCTTCGCGTTCTTGCTGGTCGCCGTCCCAGATGTCGGCGAAGATGGCGTCCAGCGTTTTTTCTTCCAGGGTATTGGCTTCTACCTGGTCCAGCAGACGGAAGTTCGGATCGATCCCCGCCTCCAGCGCATGTTCGCGCAACAAACGTTCACAATAGCTGTGGATAGTGCCGATCGGCGCACGGGAGAGCGCGCGGCGCTCTTTCGTGAGTCCGGCGCACTCCAGGTCGCGGGCTATGCGCTCGCGCATCTCCTGGGCCGCCTTGCGGGTGAAGGTCAGTGTGAGGATCTGGTCGACTTTATACCGGTGGTTGGTGATCAGGTGGAAGTAGCGTTGGGTGAGCACCATGGTCTTGCCTGATCCCGCCCCGGCGGAGACCAGGACATCCGGCACTCGCGTAGTCACCGCTGCTAATTGTGCCTCGTTCATCATCACCTCACTGCCAGATCATAGCAGACACCTGCGCAAGAGGGAAGGGTCTGGCATGTGAAGAGGGGGTGAAACGAGCGGATGCAATCGCCGATAATGCGCATGATAATTGCCGACCCGGACTGTTGCCAGCAGCAGGAAAACCCTGTAACGACTGGAAAGAAAATAATGATATCACTCTTGTTGAGGACATAAGATGCAGACGGCAATCGTTAACGTGTTACCCGGACAGGCGGGCGCGACTATTAATCCCAATCTGTATGGCCATTTTGCTGAACATTTGGGACGATGTATTGCGGGGGGAATCTGGGTGGGAGACGACTCCGCCATCCCCAACGACCGCGGTATCCGCCTGGATACCGTCGACGCGTTGCGTCGTCTGGCGTTGCCCGTGTTACGCTGGCCGGGCGGGTGTTTCGCTGACAATTACCACTGGCGCGATGGCATCGGGCCGCGGGAAGCGCGCCCCACACGCCTGAATATATGGTGGCTGCAAGGGGAGTCCAATGCGCTCGGCACACATGAATTTATGCGTTTTTGCCGGATGATCGGCACCGAGCCATATTTCTGCGCCAACGTGGGCAGTGGGTCGCCGGAAGAAGCACGAAGCTGGCTGGAGTACTGCAATGCGCGGCAAGACACGACTCTTACCCGTGAACGCGCCGCCAATGGCGACCCCGAGCCGTTCAACGTCCGTTACTGGGGCGTCGGCAACGAAAGCTGGGGATGCGGCGGCAGCATGACCCCGGAGTATTATGCCCATCAGTACCGCCAATACGCCACCTATCTGCGCCAGGGGGGCGGTGATGTGATGCTCATCGCCTGCGGTTCGCATCAGGGCATTATGAGTTGGGATGATCGTTTCCTGGAGTCGCTCAAAGGGGCGGAGGGGTTGGTCGATGCGCTGGCGTTGCATAACTATTCCGGCGGGGGCACACCGGAGGTGGACTTCACTGATAACCAGTATCACAACTTGCTGACCGCGGTTGGCTGCATGGATGCCCACATCACCCACGCGGCCGGCGTGTGCCGGGCACATGCGACACCGGAGCACCCGATCAAGGTGATTATGGATGAATGGGGCACCTGGTACCGTGAGGCGACGACTGAGCGTGGGCTGTACCAGGCCAACACCATGCAGGACGCCATCTTCACCGCGCTGGCGTTCCAGATGTTCCAGCGCCATGCAGCTGACCTGGTGATGACGAATATGGCGCAGACGGTGAACGTGTTGCAGGCACTGGTGTTGACAGAAGGGCCACGGCTCTGCGTGACGCCGACATACTGGGTCTATGACCTGTTTACGCCGCATCGCAACGGCGCCTGGGTGCCGGCGACGGTACAGGGATCGGCACTGACTCTGCCGAACGGACAGACCGTGCCCGGGTGTTCCGTCTCCGCGAGCATTGTCGAACACACGCTGTCGCTCTCGCTGGTGAACACAAATATCGATGATTCCTGCACGGTCACGATCACCGCTGCTGGCAGGCACTTCGCACGCATCAAATCCGCTCGTCTGCTCACGGCCCCCTCGGTGCGCGCCCATAATACCCCGCAGGCGCCTCATGTCGTGGCGCCGGGTGATTTGCCGGTCGCCATGTTGCCCGAGACGCTCACCGTCACCCTGCCATCCTGTGCGGTGGCGATGATTGAGGTAGAACTGGCGAGTTGAACGTATGCTCCCGATGTCCAACTAACAGGTTATACCATGAGTGACGCGGACAACGACCTAGGCTGCTGGATACCAGTTCGGTTCACCGGGTGTCTGTGTCGTACTACGGGCTGAACCCTATGCGGGTAATGGAGAGGTAATTCGATGGCGAAATTGATCCATATCGCCCTGGGCTCAACGATGAGCAAACCGGGGGATGTTGTCGGCAATTTGGCACAGATCGCGGCGTTCGCCCGGCAAGCGCAGGCGGATGGGGCTGATGTGCTGTTGACGCCGGAGCTGAGTGTATCAGGGTACGGCCCGTATCCGGAAGTGTTGGCGACCGCGGAGCAGGCGGGTACAGGACCGGTATATCAGGCGTTGGCGGCACTGGCGCGCGAGACCGGGGTGGTATTGTGCGCCGGGTTCGTTGAAGCCGCGGATGGAAAACGCTATCTGGCGCATTATGTGGTCTATCCCGACGGTGCTTTCGTGGTGCAGCGCAAACACCGCGTGACCCCGGCGGAACGCCCGCTGGACACCGCGGTGTCATTGGTCCCCGAGCCGGAGGCCATGGAGAATATCGGACAGCCGACGGAGTTGCGTTTCACCTATTTTATGATTCACGGCGTACAATGTGTGCTAACCATTTGCGCGGACAGCGGTATTACTGACTTGCAGCAGGAGATGACGGCACACGGCGTCGAGCTGCAACTGCTGCCCACCGGTGCCGGGGGGCGGCGGGAAGACCGCGTCACCACCGCGGAACTGGCAACACCCGCGGGGCGCGCCCTGTATGCGAAGATGCTGGAGTTAGTCTTCTTTCCCGGACAATCTGCCGTGCTCGATTGTCTGCAGTATGGCCACGCGATGGCCGCGGTCAATCAGTGCGGATATGATGGGCAGCGTTTCTACCATCTCGGGCATGGCACCATCACTACGCCTATGGGCGAGGTCCCGGCGCTCATCCACGGCTTGCCTAACCTGGATCGCCAGCGCCCGATGTATACCCATGCCGTGGTAGACGTGGCTGACCGCCTGACAGCGACAGATAGTAACGGAGCGACAGTATGCAATTGACCAGTGCGCGATTAACCGTGGACGTTGCCGAACCCGGCGTCCTGTATCATGGCTCACGTTTTGACTGGACCGGATTTATCACCCAGGTGACGCTGGATGGCGCACACACTTTCTGCGTGCCCGAGCCCGGGGACACCAGCACTGGCGGCGCAGGATTATGCACGGAATTCGGGATCTTTGCCCCAATCGGGTATGATGAAGCCGGGGTGGGGGAGACCTTCCCTAAACTGGGCGTCGGCGTGCTGACGAAGCCGGATGTGGCACCCTATTCCTTCGCCCGACCGTATCCCCTCATTCCCTATCCGCTCGCGGTGCAGCGCGAAGCTGCTTCGGCGACGTTCACCATGGCGCCCCTCGCGTGCAACGGATATGCCGCGCGCTACCGTAAAACGCTCACCGTGTCGGAGAACCGTTTGACGATTGCGTGCACGCTGGATAATTGTGGAGAGAAATCGTTACGCACCCATGAATATTGCCATAATTTCCTGTGCATTGACGGTCATGCTATCGGTCCGGATTACCGTTTGCACCTGCCGTATCCCATCACCTTTACCGAGCAGCCGGAGATTATTGCCGTTGAGGGGCAGGAGTTGAGTTGGCGCCGTGTGGCTAAGGAAGGCTTCTACGGACGTCCCACCGGATTCAACTCACGCGCGGACACAGGATGGGAACTACGGCATACCCCCAGTGGTGTGGGCCTGTGCGAACGTGGCGATTTCCCGCTGGCCATGCTCGCTTTGTGGGGCACCGCGGAAGTGGTGAGTCCGGAGATGTTCATCGACATTGACTTGCCGCCCGGTGCGGAGATGAAATGGTCGCGGGAATACACGTTTTTCATCGCCTAACCCCGCATTTTTCATGAACACATGAATAGTGCTTTGGTCCGCCGAAGCTCTATTCGCGGGCTGTGAAGCCGCCTGAATTATCCCTGGACGTAACAGGCCACCGGTAGCCCGGTGTATTATCCGGACGTAATGCGCTGTAAAGGATTCTCATATGTCACAAACGTCACGTGAACGCGTCAATCGGTGCCTGCGTTTCGAACACCCCGACCGTATGCCGCGTGAGTTATGGGTTTTGCCCTGGGCCGGCGATCGATTTCCGGAGAAGCTGGCGGAGATTAACCGGCGCTACCCTGGCGATTTCGGCGGCACAGTAGATGTGTATCGTCCTTCCGCGCGCATTGCCGGGGACTGGTACAGCGTGGGGCGCTTCGTCGATGAATGGGGATGTACCTTTACCAATATTCAAGCTGGTGTTATTGGTGAAGTGCGTGATCCATTGGTGACCGATCTTGCCGACCAGAGTATGGTGCACCCCCCGTACGACATACTGCCCACGGACTGGAATGCCGCGCGCGATGCCGTCAATCGCAGTTGCGCGGAGTCTGACCTCTACATTCGCGCAAATGCGAACGCCCGTCCCTGGGAACGCCTGCAATTTCTCCGCGGCACCATGGATGCGATGATCGATGTGATGGAGGGGGAAGACGGTCTTTTTCGCCTATTGCGTCTCATCCATGACTTCTATATGAAAGAGATGGAGTTCTGGGTTTCCACGGATGTCGATGCGGTGAATTTTATGGACGACTGGGGCTCCCAGCAGCAATTGCTCATTCCTCCGCCATTATGGCGTCAGCTGTTCAAACCACTGTATAAAGACTATTGTGATCTGGCGCATGCCCACGGGAAAGCGATATTCATGCATTCAGATGGACATATTGCGGAAGTCTACGACGATCTGATCGAGATTGGCGTCGATGCCGTCAACTCCCAGCTTTTCTGTATGGATATGGCTGATTTGGCCCGACGTGCGAAGGGTCGCATTACGTTCTGGGGCGAGATCGATCGCCAGCACGTGATCCCTGCTGCCGACCCCCAGGTCGGACGCGACGCTGTGCGTCAGGTTGCGCAGCATCTCTACGACCCCGCCGGCGGTATTATCGCACAATTCGAACTCGGTCCAGGCGCCAATCCTGATGTAGCGCTAACCATCTTCGACGAATGGGAAGCCGTGGAGCGTGACAGACGGTCACAGAGCTGCTGATCCAACACCGATGCGCGACGTCTGGTTAGGATGTGCAATTACCTCGGGCATCTGCCCGAGTCAGAATCTCGTAAAGAGTCCGGAGTGCTCGATTGGTCATCTCGAAAGGATAACTACCATGATATCACATGCGTTGCCGGGCATCGTGCGCCCAACAGGCTTCCGGTGCTTGCCGGCGTTGTGCGCTCTGCTGTGCGGACTGCTGTTGATCACATTCGGTGAGAGTGCGGCACAGATGGTTTCCGGTTCGAGCATCCCCGGGTTTGCCGTCACGATGGGTCTTGAAAAGGGACAGCAGGCCACGGCCTACTCCGCGACCTTCGAGAAGTGCTCCATCCCCGGCAACGTGTTATGGCCGGGTGATAAAGCCACCTTTGACATCACGTTGCACAATGCCACAGATCAGAGCATTGTGATCACCGGCAAACTGGATGTTATTGCCTACGGTACGAAAGGCCAACCGAATGATATCTGGGTGCCGGATATGTTTAATATCGCTGACGCTGGCGCATCACCCGTCGCGGTTAACATCCCGGCTAAGGGCACCCAGCGTTTGGCACTCACTCCGTTGATCCCGGCGAAATATGGTCCCTATGCACTGGTCATCGACCTTGGTACATATGGCCGCTGTCTCGCCGCGACCTGTGTGCGTACTTTCGCCGCGTCAACGAAAGCAGTGCAGTTCCCCCATTTCTGCCTGGATGAGATGTCGCCCGATATCCTGAGCCGCATGGGCGTACAGGCGTTTCGTGCGCAGATAGACTATAAACCGACCACCGATACGGATTTTCCCCAGTACCTGGAGCAGATGCGTCTCCGCTTCGCAGAGTTGAAGAAACGCAATATCACTATCGTTCCTTTCGTGAATGGTGGACGACCGCAACCGATGGGGCAGCAGTTTCGTTCCTATCTGAATGATAAAGATGAAGGGTCGATGGGGTATCCGGGCGACGCGGCGTTTCTACCCTCCGCCGATGCCGACTTAACCAAATATGTGCGGACCATGTGTCGCGAATTCGGGTGGCCGAAAGGACCGATTACCGCCTATTATCTGTGGAACGAACCGTGGGAAGGCAGTTCCATCGCCGGATGGGGAGCCGACATGCTGCGTTACCGTGAAATGTATACCGCCATGGTCAACGGCGTACATCAAGCGAACGCGGACGACGGAGTGCATGTGCTCGTCGGTGGGTGCGACTCCACCTCCAACGCGGTGGATAAACTCTTTTGCGATGGCAAAGATACCTTCCTGGCGGACTTCGATTTTGTCAGCATTCATTACCAGGGACTGGATCCGCACTCCACTATCAAACAGTGGGTCGATCGTAAAGGTCTGAATGGCCGTGTGCAGATCTGGGATACCGAGAGTTGGGTGGCGAACTGCGATGACCGGGTGGCCGCGGTAGTTGCCGCCGACCGCGCGGCGGGCTATGACCGCGCGATGGGCGTGTTCCGCGGGAATATCTGCGAAGGGGAGCAAGTCTGGTCTGTCGCCGCCTCTGTCGCCGCGGTGCAACACTTCATTGGCGAGCGCCCCTTTAAAGAGATCTTATTTAAAAACGGCTTACCCTGGGTGTTTATGTTTGACGGCATGCCCGACAAATCCGGCAAAATGAATCCTGAAGATAGTACCCTCGTGGTGGTCGGGGACATCGGTGAAGAATTCGGGCATGACGGACTGCTCTTCCGCACCGCCCGCAGTTTTACGGAATTGGATCATAAGGTAGCATTGCGCCGGCAACTTGTCGCACTGCCCGCCGCTGCGCCGGAGCGCACGGTACTGGAGAAACAACTTGCCACGGTTGAGACCAGGACCGGCGCCAGCCTGACCATTGCAGCCAACGGCGCCAGATATAATCTTTATGACTTTTATGGCAACCCGATGCTCGTGCAACACGGGAAGATCGTGATCCCGTTGGATGGTCGCGGATTCTTTCTGCACGGCAACGGCAAAGCCGGCTCCTTCGCCGCTATGGTGAAGGCGGTGCAGCAGGGCGACATCCGCGGCATTGAACCACTCGCGAAGGCCTGCCATGACCTTACCGCCCCCATCGAATCACACCCCACCATGCGCCTGTCTTTGACCAACGTGCTCAATCGGCCGGTTAGCGGTACACTCGTCATGACGTTGGGTAATCTGACCATCGACTATCCGAAGACGCTGACTTTTCTCGCCAATGAGACCAAAGAAGTGCCGGTGAAAATCACAGCGGGCACGCCAACGATGAACAACACATACCATCTGACACTGAAATTTGCTGCCGGTAAAGACGGTTATGCCGTCCATGAAGAAGACATGCACTGCAATATTATCGCGAAAAAGACGATAACCGTTGATGGGAAACTCGATGACTGGCAGGGTGTGCTGCCGCAAACCGTCATCGGCGGCGCGGTGGCTCCCACCATCACGGAGACCGCCTGGTGGCCCACGCGCACCTTCGACACGGTGGTGAAACAAGGATTCGCCACGGGCTATCTGGCCTACGATGACCAGTTTTTCTACTTCGCCTGCAAGGCGGCTGACGATACAACGGAGCCGGGTATGTTCCGGTATGAAACACTGGATGAAGATCAGTTTTTTTACCCACCGGTGTCCTATAAAGTAGAGAAGGATAGCAAAGGCAATGTCATCAAGCGCGAAGCATTAACGTGGCCCACCGGTGTACGGCGCTATTCATATCGCAAAGATCCCGATCTCCCCGCCGGGAATTTCCCCAGCCATGACAACATCCAGATCGCCTTTAATGTGCTGCCCGCGGCACAGAAGCCCTGGTATCCCTATCCGCCGGGCACGATGTCGGGGTATACCTGCTATCGGGATACTGACTACGAATATGCCTTAAATCCGGTGGCCGCGGCATATGGCGGCGGTACCGAAATGTGGCGTTTGGAAGTACCGGGCATGCCGCATAAACACTTCTATCCGCGCCAGCCCAAGTGGGCAGGCAATGGGGTGCATACCGAAGGTGCGGTGAAAGATGCCCAACTGGTTATTACGCGCGACGGCAACACGCGCATCACGGAATGCGCGATCCCCTGGCATGAATTGCCCGATGTGAAAAAAGCACTTGACGCCGGGCAGACGATTAAATTCTCCTTCCGCGTCAACAACAACACCGGCGGCGAATGTATGGAACTCGCGCGCCTGCGCAGCGTGGCCAAACGGAATGGCTCATTCCATGTGGATTGGACGGAACACTGGGCGAATGAAGTGGAATTTGGCTTTCAGCACTGACACTGTCGTCCACCATGAAGGGTCTGGTAAAGCCGCACTCGTCATGGTGGATGTAAGTTCCGCAGCATGGGAAGGTGGGTGATCTTGTGGTTCGTGAACGCCTGGTGCTTTGTGTGCTGGCCGTCATCTTGGCCATATTTGTGCTCGTTGGAGCCGCCGCCGTGCTTCCGGTACGTGTAGTGGTGAACGGTAAACCGATCATCTCCGCCGTCGGGTGGACACGGGAAAACGGACAGCTTCACGGACCGATTGCCCCGGTGGTGAACGCGCTTGGCGCCAGCACCACGTACCTGCCCGCTTCGCACACCTTCGCCATCAACACCCCGGATATCTGGGTGCATCTGGGGCGGGAACCGGGAGGGACCACCTTGACGCCCTATCAGACTGCCGGTCTGGCTCCGGTGCTGGTAGTGCGGCATCGTCTGGCTGAAGAACAATGGACTGCTTTCCAGGCGGTCGATCCTACCGCACCGCTCCTCGCGCGCTATGAAGTGGTAGACGTTGCCAATCTCGATCTCGTGGCGTTCGACATCGATGCGGGCCCCAAAGGGGATGTCGGCTATTCGGTGGTCGCCTATCAATACTGGGCGCTGCCCGACATCTCGCGCGACGTCCCACGCACCGGCGCTCGCCTCTTGAAAACCACTGCCCCGCACACCCAGAGCTATACCATGCAAGGGCCGCGTTTCAGCACGATTCGCATCGATACCGTGAATTACACCGTCGCACCGCTTGCCGTTGCCCGCCGGCAACCGCGTGATGTAAAAGATACCGCTGATACCCGGCATGACGCTCTCATCCAGGGTGCTACTGGATGGACTATCTCGCGCACGATTCTCGTCACCTCACGCACTATCCCCGCCACGCCAGAGGCGTTGGCGACGCTGGATCTATCCATGCAACAAGTGCCGGGGGCGATGAAATAGCGATGATGTCCGTCGTATGTTCACTTGCTTAGCGTCTCATATGTAATTCGGCTCTACATAGATCCTGTCCCAAAGTCCACGTATTTGGATCGTGAGTGGATTTTGTCGTCAGGCTCGAAGAGAATTCCACACTTTATCGACGGGAGATAAACGTGGAATTCTCGACAACGCCTGACGGAAAAAGACACCGCGAGGCGAATGCGTGGACTTTTGGACTGGCTCTACATAGAGTTTTCTTGCGCAATGCGTTGTGCCGCCATCATCTGCAGGAAGGCAATCATAAAGCCATCAAGGTCGCCGTCCAGCACCGCGGAGGCATTGCCGGTCTCGAAATCGGTGCGATGGTCTTTCACCATGGTATACGGTTGCAATACATAGGAACGAATCTGGTTTCCCCACGCGATATCCGTCTGAACGCCGCGCAGTTTCGCCAGCGCTGCTTCCTGTTCCTTGCGCTGTAGATCCAGCAAGCGCGCCTTCAGGACACGCATGGCGCTGGCGCGATTTTTATGCTGGCTTCGCTCGTTCTGGCAGGTGACCACGATGCCCGTGGGCAAGTGAGTGATGCGAATGGCAGACTCAGTTTTATTGACGTGCTGTCCTCCCGCACTGCTGGCGCGATATGTATCAATCTTCAAGTCTTCGTCGCGGACGTCGATCTCGACATCATCTTCGACGTCCGGAATGATATCGACCGACGCGAAGGAGGTATGCCGACGGTTTTGCGCATCAAAGGGGGAGATGCGCACCAGGCGATGTACCCCGCGTTCGGAACGCAAATACCCGTAGGCATTGGTGCCTTGAATTTCCAGCGTCATTGACTTTACGCCGGCTTGATCACCGTCTAGCGCGTCGATAATATCCACCTGGAAGCCATGGCGTTCGCACCAGCGTTGATACATGCGCCCCAACATCTCTGCCCAGTCACAAGATTCGGTGCCGCCGGCGCCGGCGTTAATTTCCAGGATGGCATTGCCGGCATCATGTACATCAGAGAACAGGGCTTCCGTCTCCAAGCGTGACAGCAATCCACGGATTTCCGCCAGATTCCCCTCAATTTCCGGAATACTCTCTGCATCATCCGCTTCCGTCGCCAGTTCTACCAGGAGTATGGTCTCATCTGCCAATGCGGCAAGACGTCGCCAGGGATCCAACTCAGTACGTCGCCGCGCTAGTTCGGACATCAACTGCTGAGCACTCTCCGGGTCGTCCCAGAGTTTCGGATTCTCCGCGCGCCCTGCGACATCGCGAAACTTGTCCTCGCGGGCGTCGATATTGAGTCGCTCGCGTAATTCTGCACTGGTGCTCGCCAGCGTAGTCGCCTGGTAGAGATAATCGCTGTATTCGGCCATAGCCCCTATCCTGTTATATGTATGAGTGCCACGTGAAGCTTTGTAGATGTCCCGAGGAAGTATACCAGAAGAAGCCTGTTCGGTCATCGTATAAGGTGATATCATCGCTTCTGGTGGTAGGGTACAGGAAGTGTATGCCGATTGAACCATCCGGTGTGTGGTGTCTGCTTGTTAGTTCAGCATGAAGAAAGTTTTCACTTTCTGTGAATATAGGGTGAATAGGCATTGACACACGGATAGCCAGCAAGTATACTTCACCTCGTTGCCCGGGAACGGACAACACGCTTCACCAGGAGGCGAGGAATTTTTGAAAAAAAGTTCTGAAACCCCTTGACGAGGCATGGCGAAATAGAGTATTCTAATCTTCGCCGCTGGGGCACCTTCGACGTAAGCGAACACGAAGAGGTTGTCAGCACATTGTTGCCGACCTCTTTTTATTGTGCCTGACGTAGGGAAACCAGCACGGACCTTGACAACTGAACAGTGTTCGGACAGACAAGTAGAGCCTTGTGCAATAGGTACGAGTCGTATCTATAACACGTCAAGACCCACCGGGTCTTTCGGGACTTGGTGGTTTCACTTTCCTTTTGGAGAGTTTGATCCTGGCTCAGGACGAACGCTGGCGGCGTGCCTAAAACATGCAAGTCGTACGGTGAAGGGTGCTTGCACCCTGATCAGTGGCGTACGGGTGAGTAACACGTGAGGAACCTGCCGATCTGTGGGGGATACCTTTTCGAAAGGAAAGTTAATACCGCATAGGGCGGCGCGAGCACCTGCTCGCGCCGGGAAAGTCGCAAGACGCAGATCGAGGGCCTCGCGGCCTATCAGCTAGTTGGTGAGGTCATGGCTCACCAAGGCGACGACGGGTAGCCGACCTGAGAGGGTGACCGGCCACACTGGGACTGAGACACGGCCCAGACTCCTACGGGGGGCAGCAGTTGGGAATCTTGCGCAATGGGCGAAAGCCTGACGCAGCGACGCCGCGTGCGGGATGACAGTCTTCGGATTGTAAACCGCTTTTCCCAGGGACGATAATGACGGTACCTGGGGAATCAGCCCCGGCTAACTCCGTGCCAGCAGCCGCGGTAAGACGGAGGGGGCAAGCGTTGTCCGGAATTACTGGGCGTAAAGGGCGCGTAGGCGGTCGCGTACGGCGGTGGTGAAAGCTCCTGGCTTAACTGGGAGAGGCCCATCGCAACGGCGTGACTCGAGGATGGTAGAGGCCGATGGAATTCCTGGTGTAGCGGTGAAATGCGTAGAGATCAGGAGGAACACCCGTGGCGAAGGCGGTCGGCTGGGCCATTTCTGACGCTGAGGCGCGAAAGCGCGGGGAGTGAACGGGATTAGATACCCCGGTAATCCGCGCCGTAAACGATGGAGACTAGGTGTCAGCGGTATCGACCCCGCTGGTGCCGGAGCTAACGCGTGAAGTCTCCCGCCTGGGGAGTACGGCCGCAAGGTTGAAACTCAAAGGAATTGACGGGGGCCCGCACAAGCGGTGGAGTATGTGGTTTAATTCGATGCAACGCGAAGAACCTTACCAAGGCTTGACATCCCGGGAAGCGCCCTGAAAGGGGCGTGTGCTCTTCGGAGAGCCCGGAGACAGGTGGTGCATGGCTGTCGTCAGCTCGTGTCGTGAGATGTTGGATTAAGTTCCGCAACGAGCGCAACCCTCGTCGTATGTTGCCAGCAGTTCGGCTGGGCACTCATGCGAGACTGCCGTCGTAAGGCGGAGGAAGGTGGGGATGACGTCAAGTCAGCATGCCCCGTACGCCTTGGGCTACACACATACTACAATGCGTGGAGCAAACCGCTGCGAACTCGCGAGGGGGAGCAAATCGGAAAATGCCACGCTCAGTGCGGATCGCAGGCTGCAACTCGCCTGCGTGAAGTCGGAATCGCTAGTAACCGTCGGTCAGCATTACGACGGTGAATACGTTCCCGGGCCTTGTACACACCGCCCGTCAAGCGATGAGAGTTGGCTCTACCCGAAACCACTGGCCTAACCCGCAAGGGAGGGAGGTGGTGAAGGTGGTGTCAGCGATTGGCGCTAAGTCGTAACAAGGTAGCCGTACCGGAAGGTGCGGCTGGATCACCTCCTTTCTACGGAGCTGATTCTGTGGTCGTCCGCAAGGACGGCAGGGATCCTTCGAGGTCGATCGTCCCACGGGGAACCGTGGCGACGCCTCGGTACGACGCGTACGCATTAGGCTCGGCTGTCCGAACACTGTTGAGGGGTGAAGGTCTGGCCGGACGGCGCTGCTGTCCGGCGTGCCGCCCGATGGGCGCATAGCTCAGTTGGTTAGAGCGCAGCCCTGATAAGGCTGAGGTCCCTGGTTCGAGTCCAGGTGTGCCCACCAGTCGTTCGGGGGTGTAGCTCAGTTGGGAGAGCGCCTGCCTTGCACGCAGGAGGTCCTCGGTTCGAACCCGTGCACCTCCACCAACCCCCTTGAACCTTGAAAATTGAAGATTGCGAGAGAGAGAAACGGAGCATTTCTGTCCGGGTGACCGTCATCGAGGCGGCCACCCAGAAATAGAGATACATGCTGTAGGCCAGACCCGGAGGGTCTGGTGCTGCGCGTCAAACCTGTAAGCAATGTAAGGTGCCGGCCCAACCCGTGGGCCGCCGGTGGGCGGACGGGGGTTGGTCAAGCGAAGAAGAGCGTACGGTGGATGCTCTGGGAGTCAATGCCGAGGAAGGACGTGGCGAGCGACGATACGCATCGGGGAGCTGCACGCAGGCGATGATCCGATGGTTTCCGAATGGGGCAACCCAGCCCGGAATAGCCGGGCTGTCCGTCACCGAATCTATACGTGACGGATGGGCAGCCGGGGAACTGAAACATCTTAGTACCCGGACGAGAGGAAAGCAACAGCGAGACCCTCAGTAGCGGCGAGCGAACAGGGTTCAGTCTAAACCGTTACCATGTCAAGGGACGATCCGTTGTGGTAGCGGGGTCGCGGGACCAACACGCGGGAGATCGCCCTCCCGCCTCGAGTGCAACCAGTAGGGGAAGTCGGCTGGAAGGCCGCCCCGCAGCGGGTGAGAGGCCCGTACCTGACGCTGGCGACCACTGGGGCGTTGGCACCCAAGTACCGCGGGACACGAGAAACCCTGCGGGAATCTGGGAGGACCACCTCCTAAGACTAAGTACATTGACTCACCGATAGTGCACGAGTACCGTGAGGGAACAGTGAAAAGCACCCCGGAAGGGGAGTGAAATAGACCCTGAACCCGTATGCTTACAAGCGGTCAAAGCACGATGGCGCAAGCCCGTGTGATGGCGTGCCTTTTGTAGAATGACCCGGCGAGTGACCATTTGTCGCAAGGTTAAGCGGAAACGCGGAGCCGGAGCGAAAGCGAGTCCGAAGAGGGCGTCGAGTGGCAGGTGGTCGACCCGAAACCGTGTGAGCTACCCATGGCCAGTGTGAAACCCCGGTAACGCGGGGTGGAGGCGCGAACTAGTGTCGGTTGAAGACGACTTGGATGAGCTGTGGGTAGGGGTGAAATGCCAATCGAACACGGAGATAGCTGGTTCTCCCCGAAATGTCTTTAGGGACAGCCTCGGGACATGCCGACTGGAGGTAGAGCACTGACTGGGTGAGGGGCGCTTCCGCGTTACCAACCCCAATCAAACTCCGAATGCCAGTTAGGTGGACCCCGGGAGTGAGACGATGGGGGATAAGCTTCATCGTCAAAAGGAGAAGAATCCGGACCGCCAGCTAAGGTCCCCAAGGATATCCTAAGTGGGCAAGGAAGTGCGTGTGCCTCAACAACCAGGAGGTTGGCTTAGAAGCAGCCACCCTTGAAACAGTGCGTAATAGCTGACTGGTCGAGTGTACGTGCGCCGACAATACCCGGGGCTCAAGGATATCACCGAAGCTGCGGCCCCCGCGTTTCGACGCGGGAGGGTAGGGGAGCGTTGTCCACGAGGTGAAGCTGGACCGTAAGGACCAGTGGATTGTGGACAAGTGAGGATGCCGGGATGAGTAGCGAAAAGGGAAGTGAGAATCTTCCCCGCCGGAAGCCTAAGGTTTCTTGGGCCAGGTTCGTCCTCCCAAGGTTAGTCGGGCCCTAAGCCGAGGCCAAGTGGCGTAGGCGATGGAGACGACGGTTGATATTCCGTGACTCGTCATGTTTCGAATCCGTGGGGACGCGGTGGACCCCGGACCCCCTCCTGTTGGTGGAGAGCCCTTTGGGGCGTGGGGCCTCGGTTCTGCTGCCGAGAAAAGCCGCGGGGAATTGCATGACGACCCGTACCGCAAACCGACACAGGTAGGTGAGCTGAGTAGGCTCAGGCGCGCGAGAGAACCCTCGTGAAGGAACTCGGCAAGTTGCCCCCGTAACTTCGGGAGAAGGGGGCCCTGGCGCAAGCCAGGGGGCACAGACCAGGCTCAGGCGACTGTTTACCAAAAACACAGGTCTCTGCGAAGCGGTAACGCGACGTATAGGGGCTGACGCCTGCCCAATGCCAGAAGGTGAAGGGGACCGGTTAGCCGCAAGGCGACGCTGGGAACCGAAGCCCTGGTGAATGGCGGCCGTAACTATAACGGTCCTAAGGTAGCGAAATTCCTTGTCGGG
>Ga0118677_10002818_pt1 | contig 34193 bp, 30 predicted proteins | sample AliMusrvi5mmetaG_FD_86154 | JGI IMG/M metagenome (GOLD analysis project Ga0118677, IMG submission 86154)
ATGCGGCGCGCTGTCGGCAGGAGGCAGACTGGCTGGTCGGCATCAACTGTACGCGAGCCCAAACTCTGGTTATGCAGCGCTCGGGAGCAGAAGGTGTGTACTCCATCGGCCGCGTTCAAACGCCAACGCTGGCGCTTCTTGTCAATCGCGAGCGGGAAATCACGGACTTCATCCCGAAGGACTTCTGGGTTTTATGGGCCACGTTCCAGGCCGAGGGCGGCACCTACCGGGGAAAATGGTTTTGCAAAGTTGAGGGCAGGGATCAGGATCGCTTTGAACAGGAGCAGGACGCACAGGCACTTGCAAACAAGCTGTCCGGACTGCCCGGCAAGGTTGCATCGCTGACTTCCCGGACGGAAAAGAAAAAACCCGAGCTGCTCTACGACCTTACGAACCTTCAAAAAGAGGCAAACAAGCGCTTCGGCTGCACGGCCGAGCATACTCTCGTGGTGGCGCAGGAGCTCTATGAGGCCAAGCTCATTAGCTACCCGCGCACGAATTCCCGCTACTTAACGGAAAGCGATGCGCAAAAAACCGCGGTCTGGATCAAGGCAATTGCACAGGGCCAGCTTGCGGAACTGCAGCCTTTTGTGGAAGCGCTTCGCAAGCGCTGGCCCGTGAAGCTCGACAAGCGCTTCGTGAACGACAAAGAAGTGGAGGACCACTCAGCCCTGGTGCCGACGGAGAACCCGGCCAGGAAGCTCCAGGGAGACCAGCTGAAGATATATGAGCTGATTTGCCGCCGATTCCTGGCCGCGCATTTTCCCGAGCGCGTCGAAGGCAAGACGACCATCATTACGAAAATCGAAAAGGAAACTTTCAAGACCACGGGCACGGTTGTGAAGGAGCCGGGATGGTCCAGCATTGATCCTCCCCATAGCCGCCCTAAAAAAGATACCCTGAAGGCTGAAGGCAGCGAGGCACAGGAGCCTGAAGAGGATGAGGACACGGGGCTCCTGCCGGCAGTGGTGAAAGAAGAATCCGTCCAGACGAAGGAGCTTTACCCCCGGCCAGGAAAGACCTCGCCCCCCAAGCGCATGACCGAAGGGGACCTGCTGGGCGCCATGCAGAGCGCGGGCAAGGAACTCGATGATGAAGAGCTGAAGGGCGCCATGAAGGACTGCGGTCTGGGCACCCCAGCCACCCGGGCCAATATCATCGAAACGCTTCTTAAGCGCGGGTTTGTCGAGCGCAGGCGTAATATTCTGCAGCCCACGGCCAAGGGGATTGAGCTGGTGCAATCGATCCGGGCCGAGACTCTGAAAAGCCCGGCGATGACGGGCGAGTGGGAAGCCCGCCTTGAGCAAATCCGGCGGGGAGCTGCTGGCCGCGATGAGTTCATGCGCGGCATCCAGAGCTTTGTGACGGAGCTCGTGCAGCAGATCAAGCAGCAGGCCTCCCAGGGAAGCCGGCGCGTGTTCGGCCCCGTGGTGGGCCCCTGCCCGAAATGCGGTTCAAACCTGCATCTGCGGGACTGGGAAGGTAGACACTATGTAAAATGCGCTGCCTCGGCGCGGACAGACTGCCGGGTGTCATTCGATTCCGACGCTGCAGGAAAGCCGCTTGAGTTGTGCCGGTTCTGCCAGGGCCCGGTCAAAACCACCAAAAGCGGCGCCAAGCTCTGCGTTGAGTGCGACACCTGGCAGACGGAAAAAGAAGCCGGGCCCCGCGCACCTGACCCCATCGCCTGCACAGGCTGCGGCAAGCCCACGCAGGTTGTCCCTTCTACGCGCAGAGGCCAGTGGTTTCACCGGTGCCCTGACTGCAAGTTGTTTCAGGAGGCGCAACCCCGGGAGCCTCTGGGGCCGGAGAGTCAGGACTCCGCGCCCGGATAATTTATCAGTTGGGACCACCCTCCCACTAGAGTATTTTTTAAAATGCTCTAATTCCAGCGCGAACAACCGCTTTATTCAACCGCATCCGGCGGGGAAACCTGCTCTAAAATTTTTCTCAATGCTTCATTCTGCGCTTCAAGATGATCGAGAATTGTGCGAACTTCCTGCTCGGCCTTGATATTAAGCTCATAGTCGTTATGGGCGTCAAGGCGGTCTTTTTCAGAAAGCCTGTTCTGGCTCATCATGATGACCGGCGCGGTATAGGCTGCCTGGAGCGACAGGAAAAGATTCATCAGAATAAAAGGATAGGGGTCCCAGTGGTAAACCCATGCCGTCACATTCAGCAGTGCCCACAGCGCCAGTATCAGGGTTTGAATGATGATGAATTTCCACGATCCGACAATGAAGGCCACCCGGTCGGCGGCGCGCTGCCCCACGGAAACAGCAAGTTTTTCCTTAAACAGGTCATTGACATTTCTGATGATGTGTTCGTGTTTGAAGGGGGCCGGAAAAATAATTTTTTTCATACTGTTGTCCTCTGCTGCGATATTTTTTCTGGTTGTTTTTGCGGATCACTGGTGGCGCTACCGCTTGCAGGCGGGTTTATGCATGGCTTTCCTGCTGCCTATTATTTTCACCGTGAAATAGAGTATTAAAACGGCAATTACCGCCAGCGCCAGAATATGTTCAACATGCGCTACATTCCTGCGGATAGCGTCGAGGCTGTTGCCGCCCATATAGCCGATGCCGGTCATGATCGCAATTGTTATGGTGGCGGAAAGCCCGTCGGCAAGCACGAAACGCGGCAGCGGCATCTTCATGACCCCGGCGGCAAGAAAGAGCTGCACCCGCAGGCCGATAATATGGCGGCCGAACAGTATGAAGAGCAGGCCCCTTTTCCCGAACTGTTCTTTCAGCTCTTCCAGCCGCTCCGGTGAAATAAATTTTCGAAACCACCTGTGGCCGGTAATTTTTTCGCCATAAGCTTTCCCGAAAGAAAAGATCAGCACATCGGCCAGCAGCAGCCCAACATACACGAGAAGAAAAGCGGGCACGGGTTGTACAATGCCGTGAAACAGGAGAAAGCCGGCCAGTATCAGGGTGGCGTCCTCGGGGAACGGCAGGCCCAGGCCGCCCAGAATCAGCAGAATAAAAAGACCGGCATAGGGGAAATGCTGCGTCAGGGTCACCAAATCGGGCATGCGGGATGCCTCCATTGTTACGGGCGGTTGGCGGGGGTATTCATGGAAAGCGTCATCATTTCAGATATGGTTATGAATTGATAGCCCTGCTCCCGCAGGCCGGTGATAATATCGGGAAGGGCCTGCACGATCTGGTCATGATCGTCATGGAAGAGAATAATCGAACCGTTTCTGGTTTTGCCGAGTACGGTGTTTTTTATCTGGGCAATGCCCGGACGCGACCAGTCCCGCGAATCCACGGACCACAGGACCGCATCAAACTTGCGGATTGCAATTTCAGCAAGGCTGCGGCCGTCGAATATGCCCCAGGGCGGCCGGAACAGGAAAATTTTTGCCCCCGTTGCTGATTCGACAATGCTGCGGGTCGTCTCAAGCTCCTGCTTGATTTTTTCCGACCGGATTTTCGGCAGCTGAACATGCGAGAAGGTATGATCGCCCAGTTCATGGCCTGATTCGTAAATTTGCTTTACCAGCTCGGGATGCTTCTGCGCCTTCTGCCCGATGAGGAAAAAAGTCGCCCGCACTTTGTTGTCCTGCAGTATTTTTAAAATGCGGGGCGTATAGATCGAGTTGGGGCCGTCGTCAAAGGTCAGGCACACGTTTTTGTATTTGTTCGACCCGCTCCAGATGACATGGGTATTGATACCCTGCCGCAGCATTTCGATCATGTACTGATCATTTATCGCATCAAACTGCAGGGGCGGCGGAGAAAGCGTTTCGTTGCCGCTTTGTCCGGCCTGCGCAGGGGTGCAGAACGCCAGGCAGGCGATACTGATTCCGATAAAAAAAATAACGTACTGGGCTGGTCCTTTTGAGCTTCGTCTGCACATGTTCATATTTTAGATATCCCCGATCTGCATTTTTCCAAGTATCCGTCAGGATGAAAATAGCTTTTTATTGATGAAAGGTCAATAACGTTGCATGGCCGGACAGCGTTTTGGCAACCGATTTATTGCTGGCGGTCAAGCTCCGTATCCTGCTGGGAAGCCGGGTCGTCAAGGGGCTCAAGGTGGGTTGTTATCGTGACCTCAGGCAGGGCGGCGCGGATGTCTGCTTCCAAGCACTCCAGCAGATCGTGGCCCGCGTCAACCGTCCAGGTGCCGGGCACGAGCACATGCACTGAGACAAAGCGGCGGGAGGCGGCCTGCCGGGTGCGCAGGGCATGAAACTGCACGCCCTGCTGCTCGTAACGGGCAAAAATCCGGGTCACTGCTGCAAGCTCGTCTGGCGGCAGGGCCGAATCCATGAGCCCTGATGTAGAGCGCTTGATGAGCAGTATCCCCGACCAGACGATATTGACGGCCACGGCCACGGCTATAAGCGGATCAAGGACCTGCAAGCCCGTCAGCGTCACGGCGATGATGCCGGCGATCACGCCCGCCGAGGTCCAGACATCGGTCATGAGATGCCGCGCGTCGGCCTCAAGGGTGATGGAATTGTGCACTCTGCCGGCGCGCAGCAGAATGCGCGCGACAAAGAAATTAATGAGCGAGCCGACGGTTGACACGGCAAGGCCCGCGCCTGCCTGCTCGATGGGCTGGGGATGAAGGAGGCGGTTGACCGAGGCCGCGCCGATGCAGATGGCGGCAAGAAGTATCAGGGCTCCTTCCGCGCCGCTTGAAAAATACTCGGCCTTACTGTGGCCGAAGGCATGATCGTCATCTGCCGGGCGCGCCGCTATCGTCAGCATGGCAAGGGCAATGCCCGCGCCGATCAGGTTGACGACGGACTCTACCGCATCCGAAAGCAGGCCCACCGATCCTGTCAACCAGTAGGCGGTTGCCTTGAGCGACATGGTCGTGACTGCTGCCGCGATAGACAGCCAGGCATAGCGCGTGAGCGAGGATCGGCTCATGGTCGTGTATATCCTTTCAGTAGATCCATCTGAGGAATAAGTACCACAGATGTTTTTGAAAAAGTACTCTGAAAATAATGCGGGACTGTGACAGGAAAGTCTTTGCCGTAATTTAAAAATATGTTGTTACCTGTATGTGAACCTGATCACTACCGCAGCCGTAAAGTGAAAGCGTCCGCATGGCTACAGTATGTTAACAAATGCTCTTGATGGCCGCCCTGAGCCTGTCGGCAAGGCGGGTATGGCGCAGCCGGGTTTTATTGTTTTTCACCGCCAGCGCCAGGGCCTTTTTTGTCCCGACCAGCACCACGAGCTTTTTGCCGCGCGTGATGCCGGTATAAAGCAGATTGCGCTGCAGCATCATATAATGCTGCGTATGCACGGGCATGATGATCGCGGGAAATTCCGAGCCCTGGGCCTTATGCACCGAGATGGCATAGGCAGGCTCAAGCTCCTCAAGCTCGGCGGCCTCATAGACGACGAGCCTGCCGTCAAAGGAAATGACGAGGCGCTGCTTGCCGCTATCGGCTGACAGGATCCGGCCCATGTCGCCGTTGAACACGTCCTTGTCATAATTGTTTTTTATCTGCATGACCTTGTCGCGCAGCCGGAAGCCGAAGCCCCTGCGCGTTGCGACCGCTTCGCCCGGGTTCAGGGCGTTCTGCAGCTCGCTGTTGAGCCGCTCCACGCCGATTGCTCCGCGGTACATGGGGCAGAGCACCTGAATGTCGTCAATCGGGTCAAGGCCGAAGCGGGCCGGTATGCGCTTCGCGGCAAGATCCAGGAGTATCTGCAGCAGCTCATCGGGCGATTCCTTCTCGATAAAATAAAAATCCTCGAGCCGCTCGCCTCCGGTGGGAAAATCAGGAAGCTCGCCGCTGTTGACCGCATGGGCCCCGAGAATGATGCGGCTTTCGCGGGCCTGGCGGAAAATTTCGGTAAGCTCCACAACGCGCACCGCCCCCGAGCTGATGATATCCTGCAAAACGCAGCCGGGCCCGACCGAGGGCAGCTGGTTGACATCGCCCACAAGAATCAGGGCCGAACCCGGCGGCACTGCCTTGAGCAGGTGATACATGAGCGGGCCGTCGATCATGGAGGCTTCATCTAAAATGAGCACGTCGCAGACAAGCTGGTCGCCCTCGTTTTTTTCAAAGCCGCCGGTCTGCGGATTGTACTTGAGCAGGCGGTGAATGGTTTTTGCCTCGGCGCCGGTTGCTTCGGTCATGCGCTTTGCCGCGCGGCCGGTCGGGGCGGCAAGGAGCACCGCGCTGCGCATGCCGGTGAACAGCTCAAGTACGGACCGGATGATGGTCGTCTTGCCCGTGCCGGGGCCGCCGGTTATGACGAGCACCTTCTCCTGCGCGGCAAGCCGTACGGCTTCGCGTTGCTGCGGGGCAAGCCGCAGGCGCAGGTTTTTTTGCAGGCTGTCAATCTTTGTCTCGGGATTGGAAAGCCCCCGCGCCGCACGGGACCCCGCAAGGGAGGAAAGACGGGCGGCAATGCCGGTTTCGCAGGTGTAGTGGGCAGCTGTGTAGACCCGGCCAGTGTCAGGCGACGGTGCATCAAGAATGATTTTTCTCTGCCCGGCAAGGCGGCCCAGCGCCTGCTCGACCCCGCTTCCTTCAACCTGCAGGAGGCCCGCGCAGTGCTGTACAAGCTCCTGGCGCGGATAGCACAGATGGCCCTCGTTTGAAAACTGCTGCAGGCTGTAGAGCACTCCTGCTTCAATGCGTGCGGGCGAGTCATGCGCCAGGCCGAGCTTTTGGGCGATGGCGTCGGAGGTGAGAAAACCGATGCCGAAAATGTCCTCGGCCATGCGGTAGGGGTTGTCGCGAATGACCTCGAGGGCCTGGCTGCCGTACTGCTGGTAGATTTTTGCCGCTTGGCCAGCGCCCACATCATGGCTTTGCAGAAACAGCATGAGATCGCGCACCCCATGCTGCTCGCGCCAGGCCTGGGCTATCATCTGGGCGCGCGCAGCTCCTATGCCGCTAACCTCGCACAGCCTCTGCGGACTAGCTCCTATGACGTCAAGGGTTTCAGGTCCGAAATGCCCGACAATACGCGCCGCCATGACCGGCCCGATGCCCCGTATAAGGCCCGAGCCCAGATATTTTTCAATTCCCGCGAGCGTTGCCGGAAGCACGGTTTCGAAGGCTTCAACCTTGAACTGCCGGCCGAAGCGTGGATGGTTGATCCACTGGCCCTGCACGCGGAGCTCTTCCCCGACCCGCGCCGAGGGAAGGCTTCCGGCAAGGGTAACCGGCTCTTCCCGGTCCGGGAGCTTCAGCCTGCCGACGGTATAGCCATTGTCGGCATTGGTAAAAACAATCTGCTCGAGCTGTCCGGTGATCGTTTCTGTCATGGCGTGGAAGATTGTTAATTTTCTGCTAATAAAAAAAAACACTAAAAAACATTGCTAATTTCGTCAGAGGATTTATAATTTGTCAATAAGGAAATGCATGATGCACAAAATGATTTTTTAAAAGGACTCGGCCAATGCTCAAATTATATAGAATAATAGCGTTGCTGCTTTTTTTATGCGCTGCAACAGCCGCAACAGCTCATGCCAAAGTATATATTGATATCTTCAATCCTTCATCGCGGAGCCTCCCGATTATTATAACCCCGTTCAAGGCAAGCGGTGATTTCGACCGCGAGGCAGTAGGCTCGAAAGCCGCACAGGTAATTGCCGATGACCTTGATTTTTCGGGCGTTTTTAAAAACATTGATGCCAACGCCGCAGGCGCCGGGCTGGTTGATGGCGAGAAAATAAAGTGGGATGTGGTCTCCATGCTCGGGGCCGAAGCCATTATCGTCGGTTCGGTGAAACTCTCGGCCGGCAGCGCCGTATTCGAGCTGCGCCTCTATGATGCTGTCCAGCAGCGGCAGATGGTGGGCAAGCAGTATGAGGGCCGCGCAGAAGATTACCGGGAGATTGCCCACCGGTTTGCCAATGAAGTTTTTAAAACCATGACCGGCGCCAAAGGAGTATTCGACACGAAAATAGCCTATGTTAAAAGCGAGATGCCCAATAAGGACATCGCCATTTCCGATTATGACGGCGCAAACGCCCATATGCTCACGAGTTACCATTCCCTGACAATCGGCCCGGCCTTCTCGCATGACGGCCGGCAGCTTGCCTTCACCTCGTATAAAGACGGCAATCCCAACTGCTATGCTCTGGGGGTTGATCTGTATCGCGGAACAGCCAAAGGCGCCGCCAAGATCGTATCGCGGAAAAAGGGCGTCAACATCACCCCGGACTGGTCTCCCAATGATGAAAGAATTGCCTTGACTTTGAATTTGAATAACGGTAATTCAGAAATCTACATTCAAACGCTTGCCACGGGTGCACTTGAACGGGTAACCAATGACTGGGCAACGGATGTTTCACCGTCATGGTCGTCCGATGGCAGGATGCTCGCGTTTGTGTCTGACCGCACCGGGGGACCTCAAATCTATACGGTGGATCTTGCCGCAGGCCGCTTTAAGCGCATCAGCTATAACGAGAGCAACTACAATACGTCTCCTGCATGGTCGCCCCGGGGCGACCGGATCGCCTATGTGGGGCAGGTCGGCGGGAGATACAATATTTTCATAACGAGCACCGACGGCCAGTATCAGCAGCAGATCACCAGCGGGCAGGGCAATAATGAAGAGCCGGCATGGTCTCCTGATGGCCGGTTTCTTGCGTTCAGTTCAAGCCGCAGCGGACAAAAAGAAATATATATCATGCGCGCGGACGGGACCGGCGCAAAACGGGTAACTTCCGGCAGAGGGAGTAAAGCCGAGCCGGCATGGGCCCCCGGATTAATGAATCAATAAGCTGTTTTACTTAATTATTTACTAACCATCTAGCTAGGGAGAAAAAAAATGAAGCACCATCTGAGACTGTTGTTGAACATTGCCTGTGTTGTAGCGCTTGTTTTCAGTTTTGCCTGCGCAAAGAAGGTGACCAAGGAGGAGATCGAAGCTCCTGTTGACACCAACCTGAATGCCAACGAATTCCAGGAAATCACGGACCCGGCCATTAAGGCCATTTTCCAGGACATTCGTTTTGACTATGACAAGTTTGTGCTGAAGGCCGAGTCAAAGAAGACCCTCACGGCAATCGCGGGCTGGCTTAAGCAGAACACGGGCAAAAGAGTCCTGATTGAAGGTCATTGCGATGCCCGCGGCACGGCAGAGTACAACCTTGCCCTTGGCGAGCGGCGCGCCAACAGCGCCAAGGCTTTTCTTGCCGAGCAGGGTGTTGCCGACAAGAACATCGCCACCATCAGCTATGGTAAGGAACGGCCCACCTGCGAAGATACAGCCGAGTCCTGCTACAGCAAAAACAGAAGAGACCACTTCCTTCTGAGCAAGTAAAAAGCAGTTGCGGCATCTCTCTCCGGCCTTGTGCCGGAGAGAGATGTTTTTTTTATGAATTTGAGAAAGCGTACCCGTTATGAAATCCTATAGCCTTTTCCTTCTTGCGGCATTGCTGGTCCTCCCCTCCTGCGCGCAGAACCTCCAGAGTCAGGTTGATGAGCAGGGCAAAGCTATCACCATTCTGCAGCGAAAAAACATGGAGCTTGACCGGTCGATGCGCCGGCTGCACGATGATTATAAGGACGATATCGAGCGGATACGCTTTGAAATAAAAAGCCTGCGCAGCGCCGCGGAGCAAAAAGTTCAGCAGCCCCAGGCCGATGCGGCCGGCCAGCAGGCAGATACAATTGAGAGCGTGCCCCCGGCAGGTGAGGGCGCTCCTGCCCCGCAGCGCCCCGTCCGGCCCGCGCCACCAGCGGCAGCCGCTACCGACAAGGATATGTACAATCAGGCCTATGGGGTTTACAGCAGCGGGGATTATGAACGGGCCCGCAAAGCATTCGGTGATTTCACCAAAACGCATCCCGGAAGCCAGCTCGTGAGCAACGCCCAGTTCTGGATCGCAAGCTCTTATTACAAGGAAAAAAAATATGAGGAAGCGATTTCAGCCTGCGATGATGTGATCAAGAAATATCCGCAGGGCGCCAAAACCCCTGATGCCTATTATCTTCAGGCGCTTTCCTTTGTCGAAATCAAGGACCCCACGACCGCGCAGATCATACTGGAGGACCTCATTCAGAAATATCCCGCTTCAGAGGCCGCCACTGTCGGCAAGCATAAGTATGAGGAGCTGAAAGGCAGTAATTGATCCGGGGCTTGTGCGGCAGCAAGCTCACGCTTTATTTTTCCCACCCCTCGCGACAACCGTCCCCACACCTCAAAATGATTGTCAAAACGGGCTATTTCGCCTATACTGCGAACCCGCGCTGAAGCGCTATGGCATGTAACAAAATGCTGTAGCCATATGGCCACCGGGGAGTTTTTGGTGAAGCAGCCCGTGCGGTTCGAGCCATTGGCCTATTTCCACAATTGGCGTATCTTGCGAGAATATAGCCCGGGCGAATGAGCCAATAGCTCCCCGGTACAAACGGCTACAGAATAAAATTACATGCTCTAGCAGGGCGTTGAAAAAGTCAATGTATGCAGGCTGTTCAAAAATGCTCAGATGCAAGGCGTGCGAAATCATGCGAAATGAGGCGTACTTTTTGTACGCCGCAGTGAAGCATGATGAGCACAACGCAGCAGATGGGCGTTTTTCAACAGCCTGCTAGAGGAGAATGAAGATGAATGTACCACTGCTTGATCTGAAGGGACAGTATCAGACCATCAAGGCTGAAATGACGCAGGCGCTGAGTGACGTGATCGAGGCGCAGGCCTTTATTCTGGGGCCCAATGTTGAAAAAATCGAAGCTGAAATCGCCCGCTTTTGCGGAGCCCGGCATGCAGTCGGAGTAACCTCGGGCTCTGATGCGCTGCTGCTGGCCCAGATGGCGATGGACATCAAACCGGGCGACAAGGTCATAACCACGCCCTATACATTTTTTGCCACCGCAGGCTCGATCTGCCGCATAGGCGCGGAGCCCCTGTTTGTTGATATCGACCCCGACACCTTTAATATCGATCCGCAAAAAATCCGGGCTCTTCTTGAGCGTCTGCCCGAGGATGCGCGCGGCCGGGTGAAAGCCATCATGCCCGTGCATTTATACGGCCAGTGCGCCGACATGACGGAGATTCTGGCCATTGCACAAGCATATGATTTGCGCGTCATTGAAGATGCCGCTCAGGCCCTCGGCGCGGCGATCACCATGGACGGCCGGGAGCGCCGCGCCTGCTCAATCGGCGACTTCGGCTGCATTTCTTTTTTTCCGTCAAAAAATCTCGGCTGCTTCGGCGACGGCGGCATGGTCACGACCAATGACGAACAGTTTGCCAAAAAGCTCAAAAGCCTCAGAGTGCATGGCCAGGCGCAGACATACCATCATGCCTATATCGGCATCAATGGCAGGCTCGACGCTCTGCAGGCCGCGGTGCTGCTGGTAAAGCTGCCCCATCTTGACAGCTGGGCCGCGGGCCGCCAGAAAAACGCCGCCCTGTACGCGAAGCTGTTTGCCGAGGCAGGGCTGCTTGATTGTATCACTCCGCCCCTGCGCCGCCCCGACCGCAACCATGTCTATAATCAGTTCATCATCCGGGCCAAAAACCGCGACGGCCTGAAAGCGCATCTCACGGCAAACGGCATCGGCAATGCCATCTATTATCCCCTGTGCCTGCATCTGCAGGAGTGCTTTGCCTTTTTGGGCGGCCAGCCGGGCCAGTTCCCCGAAGCTGAAAAAGCCTCGCAGGAAACCCTTGCCCTGCCGGTATTTCCTGAATTGCAGCCCGAGCAGATTGCCTATGTGGTGGAGCAGATAAAAGACTTTTACACGAAGTAAATTCCAAGAGACGTGAATTTTCCAAGGGCTGCATGTCATCAGGGCGTGCAGCCTTTTTTTATAATCCAAAATGCAGGTGAGTTAGGTCCGAACAGGGCTGTGGGTTTCGTTCCTCAACCCAAGCTACGCAAACTAATGCTTGCGAAAAAGTACGTGAGCAAGGACGAACCCAACAAATTAAAGGTACAGGATTAATCCGGGCGAGATGACCTCGCCCCTACGAACCCTGATCCCCGATCCCGAAACCCTACTACCCCCGGCAACTCTTTTGTGGTATACAGGCTGGCAGACCGACACTCACATATGGGGGAAACACCGCAATGCCCGCACCTACCGCTATCATTGATCTTGTCCGGCGTTTTCATGAGCACCACGGCGTCTACACTTCCGGCTCCTACAATGAAACACAACTGCGCCGCGAATTTCTCGATCCGTTTTTCGAAGCCCTCGGCTGGGATGTGTTCAACCGGCAGGGTTTTGCCGAGGCCTATAAAGACGTTATTCACGAAGACGCCATAAAAGTCGGGGCCTTTACCAAGGCCCCGGATTACTGCTTTCGCGTGGGCGGCACGCGCAAGTTTTTTGTCGAAGCCAAGAAGCCGTCGGTAAATGTAAAAGACGATCTTGCCCCGGCGTTTCAGGTGCGCCGCTATGCCTGGTCCGCCAAGCTGCCCCTTTCCATCCTTACCGATTTTGAAGAGTTCGCCGTGTACGATTGCCGCGTCAAGCCTGATAAAAACGATAAGGCATCAACGGCCCGCATCATATACCTGACCTATGATGAGTTTGAAAAATGCTGGGATGAAATCGCAGCCATATTTTCCAAAGAGGCTATTCTCAAAGGTTCCTTCGATAAATTCGCCCAAGGGGTAAAGGGCAAGAAGGGCACCGCTGAGGTCGATGCGGCATTTCTGCATGAAATAGAGGGCTGGCGCGAGGTGCTGGCGCGAAACATTGCCCTGCGCAACAGTCAGCTCTCGCAGCGCGAACTGAATTTTGCCGTGCAGCAGACCATCGACCGCATTATTTTCCTGCGCATCTGCGAAGACCGGGGCATGGAAGCCGAAGGCAGGCTTGCCGCAGCCACCAATGGCGCAAACGTTTATAAGCGGCTCTGCGAACTGTTTCGCCTGGCCGACAATAAATACAACTCCGGCCTGTTTCATTTCCGTAAAGAACAAGAGCGTGATTTGCCCGACGAGATGACCCTTGGTCTTGAGATAGACGACAAGCCGTTCAAGGACATTATAAAAAACCTCTATTACCCCGATTGCCCGTATGAATTTTCCGTTATTTCCTCCGATATTCTCGGGCAGGTGTATGAACAGTTTCTCGGCAAAGTTATCCGCCTCACCGATGGCCACCGCGCCGTGGTTGAAGACAAGCCGGAGGTCAAAAAAGCAGGCGGCGTTTTCTATACGCCAAATTATATCGCCGATTATATTGTGAAAAATACGGTTGGGAAATTATTGGGTGATTCTGCGGTCGATGTAGGGGCGGTTCGCGAACCGCCCCTACGCACGGTAAACAGCGGTAGGTTGGGCAAAGCGGAGCGTGCCCAACAAAAATTTCCGCAATCCAAAATCACCCCCAAGGAAGCCGCCCTTCTGCGCATCCTTGATATTGCCTGCGGTTCGGGCTCTTTTCTCATCGTTGCCTACCAATACCTGCTCGACTGGCATCTTGCCTGGTATGTTGCGAACAATCCGCAAAAATACGCCACCGGTAAAAACCCCGCGTTGTATCAGGGCAACAGCGGCGACTGGAAACTTACGCTTGGGGAAAGAAAGCGGATACTGCTCGATAATATTTACGGCGTAGATATCGACCCGCAGGCCGTGGAAGTCACCAAGCTTTCATTGCTCTTGAAAGTGCTTGAAGGCGAAAATGAGCAGACGGTTTCAGGCATGCAAAAACTCGTTCATACCCGCGTGCTGCCCGATCTCGACCGCAACATAAAATGCGGCAACTCCCTCATCGGCCCGGATTTTTACGCCGGGCAACAACTCGGCTTCTTTAATGACGAAGAACGTTTGCATATCAATGTTTTTGACTGGAAATCTGAATTCCCCAACATTATGAAATCCGGCGGCTTTGACGCCGTGATCGGCAATCCGCCGTATATATTTGGCCGAGAAACTTTCTCGGATTTATGGAAAAAGTATATTACAAGCCACTATGCTTCATACCAAGGGAAATACGATCTTTATATTTATTTTATCGAGAAAGGGATTTCAATAATCAAAGACAAAGGACACTTTGCTTTTATTATTCCAAATACACTATTAGTAAATGAAAACACAGCAAGGTTACGGCAATTTATTCTTGAAAATACCTCTATAAATTTAATCCGTATGTTTGAAAAAAGAGTTTTTCAAACAGCTCAAGTTGAAAGCATTATTATTGTATTGCAGAAATTGTGTGCGAATAAATTTTCGCACAATGAGATCCAAATAATAATGGATGAAATAACGCAGCTTGTAAAACAAGAAGAGTATAGAGTGCCCCCGCTATTTAAGTTTAATGTTAGAAAAAATGCTATCAACGAATCATTAACAGAAAAATTTTCTCAAAAAACAAAACTTGGTGATTTAACCGAGATATGCATAGGGATTCAACTTGGAGGCAGCCAAAAAAACAACACCAAAGAGAGTTTTTTGTCTGCAATGCAGTCCGATGTCAATTACAAACCGGTTTTGGATGGTAAAGAGATAAATCGTTATACATTGAAGTGGACCAAAAGATTTGTAAATTATGGCAACTGGTTGCATCGTAAAAGAGACGAAAAGTTTTTTTTAAATCAAAAAATAATGATCCGACAGATTGGAAATGTACCTTTAGCTACTTATGATGATAGTGGTCTCTATGTATTGAATACAATTTACAATATTATTGGCGCATCTCCGGATTATGATCTTAGATATTTTTTAGGTTTAATAAACTCAAAACTTCTTAGTTGGCACTGGCGGAATAAAGCGAGTGATTTTAAAACGCTTTTTCCAAAAATAAAAAAAGATTCACTATCCAATATCCCTATTCACCCCATCGACTTCTCTGACCCCGCAGACAAAGCCCGGCATGACCGCATGGTGGAAATGGTTGAGCAGATGCTTGCGCTCAATAAGCAGCTTGCAATCACAAACACGGCCCACGAAAAGACCGCCCTGCAACGCCAGATCGACGCCACCGACCATCAGATCGACCAGCTTGTGTACGAACTCTACGGCATGACGGAGGAGGAAATCAGGATTGTGGAGGGGACGACATGAAAAAGCTGAAAATATATTTAGACACTTCTGTTGTCTCTGCTTGTTTTGATGCGGAAAAGCCTTTGCGCTACAGGATTTCACAAAAATGGTTCAAAAATGATCTCTCGGCATTTGAGCCTTTTGTGTCTACTCTGACATTGCAGGAGATTGAAAACACACCAGATAAAAAACTTGTTCGCAAAATGATGCGCCTTCTTGACTCCCACGCCATTACGGCGCTGCCAATGCAGGAAGAAATTATCAGCCTTGCTGCTCTTTATAGGAAAATCATTATACCAAATGAAATTAACGATTCCCTGCATATTGCAATTGCCTCACATTATGGCACGGATGCGATTGTTTCGTGGAATTTCAAGCATATAGTCAATCTAAAGACAATAAACGCCATTCATGCTATAAATCAAAGATATGGATACAAATTTCTAGAAATAGTCACTGTTGAAAGTCTTGGAGGTGATAAATATGCGGGCATATAAAAACGATTTCACCAAAGACGAAGATTTTGCCCTCTGGCAGTTGCACGAGACAAGAAGCAAAATAGCTTTACAAAACAGTTCATGCGATGAAATCAACAAGACCGCTGAATCGATTGTCAAGAAATACAACTTAAAAAAAATAAAAATCAGTCGCAGGCAAACTGCTTCTCGCCTGCCTGCGGAAAAACCGACATCAAAAGAACCGGCCGGGCAATCTCTTTTGGCCTATTTGGATACGCTCGGGACAAAGCACCGAAATAAGCCGTCTAAAAAGAATGTTGACAGAGAAATTGCAGCCGAGCGGAAATCCTGGGGCTGACAGTGATGAGAAGTTTCCTTGATAGCTGTATAGTCCGTAGGAGGGTGTAAACTCATCATCTGAATAAAAACCATCGATGGGTTCCGCTTCGCTGCACCCATCCTGTCATAGGCAATTTCAAAAGCGCTGTCTTCGAGATGACTAATTCAACTCTATCAACAGCGCCCCCTATTTTGCCCTATTTTGTAGGTTTATATGATACTGCCTGGGGCGGTTTGCGGAAATCGGAGTTGCCGGAAAATATCGCAGGTGAATGAACTTTACGGAGAAGGTGGTGGGTTGCACCCACCCTGTAGACTGCGGGAGAATTTATGTGTTATTGCTTTGACTCATTTGCCGCAGCCTTTTTCTCTTTTTTCGCTGCAGAAACTCCGGCACATACCCCGAGGCGATAAAGCGGGCGGTATATTCGTAAAATCTCAGTTTGGCTATCCACACGAATCCCTGAAGGTACACGGATCTGTGGGCGTCCCAGGGGCCGCAGGCCGTATATATTGTTCCGTACCTGTCGCCGTGCACCCGCAGTACTTTTTTAAGGGCCTTAAAATACGCCATGTTCAGGCTCCCGAGTGAAACATGATGCATTTCAACCGGCAGAACACATACCCCCAACCCCAGGGTCTTGAGCCGCAAACAGTATTCGACCATGTAGAGATGCCAGTCATTGCACACTTCTTCATCAAACTGGTGCTCTTGAAATACCGCGCGGGGCACGATGGCGCAGCATTCATCAACGGTCATGGCGCTGGTCGGCTTTTCAATCTTCCCGCCCGCATCCCGCGGCGGCGTGCCATGCGTTATATTTGAAAAAAGCTTGTTTGACTCCCTGCTGTTGCCGGCAACCCCGGCCACGCCAGGCTCCGGTAACGCGTCAAGCATCCGCTCCACGTTTTCAAGCCAAGAGGGCTCAAAGAATTGGATGTCCTGATGGGCAAACATAATATAGGGGCAGTCGCCCTTAATCTGTCGCGCCCCCTGATTGAGGGCCTGCGCGGCAGAGCTGTACCGGCCGCCGCTATTGTCGAGCGCGATGAGCTCAAACCGAACGGTTTGAGCCTGCAGGCTTTTCAGAAGGGTTTCCTTGAGCATTTTAGTATTATTGTACACGCAGACAATGGCTATCATGGGCTGAACCATTTCATTATTTCAACGTCGTTAATGTTTCCGGCAACGCGGTTGCGCAGCCGCTTTACAAAAAATTTAGGCAGCCGGGCGAGGGCCTCCAGGTTGCCCAGGGCATAGGCCAGGGCATAAGGGAATTTTTTTGACCTCACAAGGTGCTCAAAATTGTTTCTGAAAACGCCCGGCCTTTTTTTGAGAAAGCTCATCATGACGGCCTTGGGGGCGTTTTTTATTATGCAATAATAGCGGTTGCGCTCAAGGAGCCTCGTTTTTAAAGGCGCCTCTTTTCCCAGTGTTGCGGAATGGCCGTGATAGACCACGGCAGTGGGCACATAGGCTGCAGACCATCCTTTCAGGCGGGCGCGGAAAGCGAGGTCGACATCCTCATAATAGGCGAAAAAGTCTTCATCAAACAGGCCGATCCGGTCAAGCATGTCTTTTCTGTACAGGGCCGCGCCTGCGCAGACGCCAAAAATATCCATGCCACGGCTGAACTCTTCGCCATCCTGAAGCCCATGGCCGATGGCAATGGCGAACATCTCGGCATTGCGCATGGAGATGCCGACGGTGTCTATGGTCCCGCTTGCGTCCATGGCGAGCATTTTGGGCTGATAGGAGCCGGCGCGCGTCTCGTGCTCAGCCGTACGGACAAGCTCCTCTATGCAGTCCGGCAGCACGATGGTGTCATTGTTGAGCAGCATGATATAGCGCACATCCATGATCTTTGCCGCATACCGGATGCCGATATTATTGCCCCGGGCAAAGCCCTGGTTTTTTTCGTTCAGGATAACACTGAGCTGCGCTCCCGCAGCCTGCTGCTGCAAATCTTTTCCAGCTGCAGCCTCTTTATTTGAAACAATTGCCATCCGCACCGGCTTGTTGTCCGTGCTGTATTTATTAAATTCCGAATCAATCGCGAGCTCGCCGCCCGCCCATTGTTTGACTTTCTCAACAGAGCCATCGCTGGAGCCGTTGTCCACAAGAACGACACAGAAATTGACATAGGTCGATTGATAGACCGACTCAAGGCATCTGAGCGTATCATGCCATCGGCTCCAGTTGAGAATAATGATCGCCACCCGCGGTTCAGGATTACTGTACGGCATATGCAATTCTAGTGAGATTGTTTAAAGAAACCGCCGTATGACCTTGAGAATGTCGGGAAAAGCCACGGATGCATCATGGCGAAGGCGGAGCTTTTCCAAAGCCCTCTGGCCAAGGCGGTTTTTCACCTCGGGCTGCCGGACAAGCTCAATAATTTTATCGGCCATTGCAGTAATATCAAGATACGGGACAATATAGCCGGCATCATTTTCAACAAACTCCGGTATGCCCCCGCCTTTGTCAAAGCACAGAATCGGCTTGCCGAGAGCCGCTGCCTCAAGGCACACCAGGGGGAATGAATCCTCCCTGGATACGGAGACTATAACGTCGCCGGCATTAAAATAATCCAGGGGATTGGGGACGTCGTAGATTAAGCGCAGCCTGCTGGACAGCCCTGCCCGCTCAACATCCTGCCGGAACAGATACTCGTCAAAGGCCTCCCGGTCTCCGCCCACCCAGATAAAATGCACGGGCAGGTCAGGCCGTTTTTGCAGGAGCGTATAGGCCAGCTGTATAAAAATATCCTTGCCTTTAATCCCGTAATTTCCCTTCCCCGAAGCCAGTACAATAAAGGCATCCGGCGGTATGTTTAAGGACGAACGGATATCGAGAAATGTTTTCGGCAGGGATGGGATGTCAAGGCAGGGATACACCACATCTACGCGGTCTTCGGGTATGCCATGATTGCGGAGAAGATTCTGTTTTACCAGTTCCGAAACGGCAATATAGTGTGTGGTGCCTGCTTTGGTTTGCTCCATGTTCTTCGGGCCGAAAAAGCGGACCATGGATTCCATTTCATGGACATGGCAAATAACGGGGCAGCGCAGACGGGCAAGATGGGCAAGCATGGCGCCGTTGCAAATCGTATTGGTGTAAATAAGGCCTATGCTCCCGGGTGCAATATGTCTGGCGAATCTGCTGAAGCGGATATCTGAAAGAGTATGCTGAATGCCAAGGAACGTATACAGGCGATCAATATAGCGGTCGATTTTTTCCGGCATGCACAGGGTCGTGTCCGCTATGCCTTGAAATTCGGCCAGCAGGTCTCCGGCGTTGAGATGCACAATCTGAAGCGGCAGCGTTGTCGTGGCTTTGAGCCATTTAACCAGCTGCAGTAAAAAAATTGGCGCTCCGGTGCGGCCCGCATAATGACTTAAAAAAAGAACTTTTTTTTGCATATGGCATCCGTTGCTATGGTTTTTTAGGCGAAGTCAGCAACTCGACATAAGCGCTGCAAAAATTATCGTTGGTAAAATTGTTCACAGCATACGGATGCGCGTTAAGCGATATCCGCGCATATTCTTCCTGGTTTCTCAAAATCTCCAGTATTTTCTCCACAAACGCCGCGACGATTGCCTCTTCATCCTGTTCGCGGACTAAAAAACCGTTTGTTCCGTCTGCAACATGGGCGCTAATGCCGCCGACATCGGTTGCTATCGGAACAACGCCATGGGCCATTGCCTCCATTATTACCAGCGGCATGCCCTCGCGCGCTGAAGTGAGGATCAAAAGGTGAGACTGCTTATACAGGCCTTCCATCGCCTTCCGATCAAAAATCTCACCCTCGAAACTGCAAAATTGCCGGTCCTCGGGAAGAACGCTCGCGTAAACATCTCCCACAAGAAGAAAACGCAGAGCGGGCTGTGCGGACACACAACGACGTGCAATTTTGCCAACCAGGTGGACCCGTTTCTCCACAGTTCCCCGGCCCACATACATGACCGTCGGCTTATCAAGCGGGTGTACGTGATACTCTTTAGGTACGCTTGTACTGTTTTCAATTATATGCACTTTTTTCAGATATGCCTGATCCATGCCGTTAGCCTGGTACAGGGCGGTCAGGCCGTCCAGGACTTTTTGATTAATGCCGACCCGCGCATCCAAAAGCGGCACGCGCGGCAGGGAATACATTTCCAATCCGTCAAAAGCATGGATGAGATCGATTTTTTTCACCTTTTCGGAAAGCAGCGGGAGAATGTCATAAAAAAACGGCGCATTGCATCCGAACACGATGGCGTTATCGGCGCTGTTTATGGCTGTCGTCAAAAATTCGAGCATAATAAGCTCCACAATACGGCTTCGGTTGCGTTCACAAAAAAAAGAGATGTCAAAAAGTCGCCCCGCGCGCGCAAACACTTTTTTAAAGGCCCTGTTATTTGATTGCCGGACAATGATAACCCACGGCCTATAGTCCCGCAGGCAGGCTATGATGTCGGCATGAACCCGCTCGGCGCCCCCGGTATGATAATAGGGAAGAATCATGAATATCGCAGGCCGCGAGCGATCCAGGTTAATAAAAAAACTTGCGAGCCTGCCCAGCAGCCTGCCGAAGGCAATGACGGTGAGCTTTGCCTGTTTGCTGACCGCGCCGTGCATCAGCAAAAATTTTCGCTGCAGCTCCTCCACCCTGAGCTTTGCAAGGCGCCTGCGGCACAACACGGCAAGCTGTCTGTTTTCCGGATAGGCCAGGGGGCTTCGCACCGCCCGGCTGCCCTTGAGCGCAGAAGAAAAAACGAGCACGAGTTTTTTATAGAAAATATGGGGCGTAAGGCCTTCCCGGATACTGGTTTGCGGCGCGTCTCGATATATGACAAGCTCTTTCTCCAGAACCCATGCCTCTCCAAGAGCTGCTATGCGCAGCCAGAGCTCATAATCTTCGCACAACGCCAGCCGGGGGTCTTCATTAAGCGGCCCGGACAGGCAAAAGGCCGATCTGCGTATCATGGCTGTCGAGTTTATTATGATATTGCAGCCAACAAGCGTTTCAAACGGGATAGTGCCCCCAGGAGGATCCTGGGGAAAAAAAGGCGTGCTCTTGTCCGGGCACCCCCTGCCATTCCACCGGTAGGCATTGGCGCCCAAAAGAACGCAGGCGGGGTGCTGCTCAATACAATGTATCTGTTCTGCAAGTTTTTCAGGCAGCCACAGATCATCATCGTCAAGGAATGCTATAAAGGGGGCAGCGCCCTGTCTGATGGCCCGGTTGCGGGGCGCTGCGGGAAAGCCGACATGGGGGCCGGGCAGATAGGTGAATCGGCTGTCTTCAAGAAAAGGGGCTACAGCCGCCCTGGTTGCCGGTGTTTCTCCGTCCTCGGCGATAAAGCAGCGCCAATCAGAAAATGTCTGCTCCTGCACGCTTTTCAGCGTTTCCGGTAGTACCGTCGCCCTGTTGCAGGTGGGAATTATAATGTCAACAAGAGCCATGGCAGGCTTCATGCTCCCTCTTTTTGCACCATTCACAAACCGGCTGGCCCTTTGCTCCTGGACGCCGGCTGTTTTCTGTGAACCTGCCAGATGAGCAAATGCGGCCGCTGCTGAAGCTTTTCTTCAAACCGGTCAAACTCCCGGCGGCTGACTACCAGGGAGCGGATCTTGCGGTTGATGTATTTTTCGGTTTTTTGGGAAAGATCGGCAAGATGGGTCATATTGATGCTGCCAACCAGCAGAAGATCAACTATGCCCGTGTCTTTTCCCTGGGCATAATCGTCGATAAGATAGGCGCGCTCCAGCTCTCCCAGACGGCTGACAATGCCGTCGATCACCTGATCGATGCCCATGACTTTCGCCACCATGGACTTGAGCTCCGGAAACAGCGGATGCTGCTCATTGGCCAGATAATTGACCTGCCTGCCGTTTTTTTTGGTGTTGAGAACGCCCGCGCGGGTAAGCTGGCCAAGCTCCTCGCGCACGGCGTTTGTCGAAACGTCGAACTCCTTGGCAAGCTCCCTCAGATACGAGCTGGTGCCCGGATTGCAAAAAAACCGCATTAAAATACGAATGCGCGTTTTTGATGAAATAAGACCGTTGAAAAGTTCCACCATTTTTGCTATATATTGAGTAGTTATTCTGCTCAATATATAGCAGACAATTTTAAAATACGCAAAAAAAAATTTTCCGTTATAATGGCGCATATGCCCTTGCACCGGCGGTTTATTTGAAAAATTTTGAGAGACTGCTTTAGGGGCTTACTTAAAAAACCGGCAGCAGCGCGATTGCGCCATAACACAAACTCTTGAACGGTTGCACCAGGTATGATCAATCAGAGAAAACTCGTCATCGAGCCCGACCATGCTGAAAAGAACTATTGGAAGGATCTATGGCTGTTCCGGGAGCTCTTCTATATCCTCAGCCGCCGCGATATTACCGCCCGGTACAAGCAAACCGTGCTGGGCTTTGTATGGGCTCTGATCAGGCCGCTTCTCACTATGATCGTCTTCACCATAGTTTTCGGCAAACTCGCGAAGCTGCCCACGGAGGGAACCGCCCCCTATGCCATTCTGGTCTTTGCCGCCATGCTGCCGTGGCAGTTTTTCGCCGCCTCGCTGTCTGAAGCAAGCAATAGCCTTATCGGCAATGCCCAGCTTATCACCAAGGTGTATTTCCCGCGGCTGATCATTCCGACAAGTTCCGTTATTACCTGCTGTGTCGACTTTCTCATTTCCTTAGCTATACTCATCCCGGTAATGATGTACTACCGCTTTGCCCCGACGGTGAACATTTTTGCCCTGCCGGTATTTCTGCTCATGGCCTTTGCCGCAGCGCTGGGAATGGGTCTGTATATAGGATCGCTGAACGTCAAATATCGTGATTTCAGGCATGTGGTCCCGTTCATGGTACAGTTTGGTCTCTACGTTTCCCCGGTAGGCTTCAGCAGCGCCATAATACCGGAGCAGTACCGTCTGTTATACAATCTGAACCCCCTGGTTGCGGTGATTGACGGATTTCGCTGGGCCATTATTGGGCAGGGCCTGAGCATGTACTGGCCCGGGTTTTTCCTGTCGCTGGGCGTTATTTCCCTGTTCCTTTATTTGGGCATCAAAAAATTTCGCTCCATGGAAAAAAGTTTTGCCGATATGATCTAAAAGGCGCTGCTGATGATGAACGGCCCATGCGGAACGCAGGCGCAGGCTAGCCGGTATAACGGACTACAAACGGACGAGTTGCCATGTCGGATATTGTAATTAAGGCTGAAGGCCTGTCAAAGGCATATACCATAACCCATCAGCGCAAGCCGGGCACGGTGACGATGCGCGAAGCCCTCAGCCACAGGGCAAAAAACGCTCTGTCCCGCCTGCGCACGCAGCAGTGGTTGAGCCACGACACCGACGAGCAATTCTGGGCCCTCAAGGATGTAGGTTTTGAGATCAGGCGGGGCGAGCGCGTCGGTATCGTAGGGCGCAACGGTGCGGGGAAATCAACGCTGTTGAAAATCCTGAGCCGCATTACCAACCCCACTGGCGGCAGAGCTGAAATTACCGGCCGCGTGGCAAGCCTGCTTGAGGTCGGCACGGGCTTTCATCCCGAGCTGACAGGCCGGGAAAATATTTTTCTTAACGGCGCCATTCTCGGCATGAGCCGGACTGAAATAAAAAATAAATTTGATGAAATTGTTGCTTTTGCCGAGGTTGAACAGTTTCTGGATACCCCCGTCAAAAAGTACTCAAGCGGAATGTATGTCCGGCTTGCTTTCGCGGTTGCCGCTCACCTGGAATCCGAAATTCTTATTGTAGATGAAGTGCTGGCTGTCGGCGATGCGTCATTTCAGCAAAAATGTCTGGGAAAAATGCAGGATGTTTCCACGCAAAGCGACAGGACCATTTTATTTGTAAGTCACAATGTGACGGCCATACAGACCCTGTGCAATAAGGGGATACTTCTGACAAAAGGCGGCATTCAAACAATGGGGGATATCGGCAGTGTGGTAAATGAATATTTCTCAAATTCCCACCACTGCAGCATGCGCAACGAATGGGATCTGGATACTGCGCCCGGCAATGATGCCATTCGGGTAAAAAAAGTTGAAGTGCTGCCCGAATCAAATGCTTCTATAATAGATGTAACAACACCGCTGCGGATTGTAACGGACTTTCTGATCTGTCAGGACGGTGTCACTATAAATGCAATGAGCATGGTGCTTAAAAACACAAAGGGCGATTGTATTTTTGGTACTTTTACCGAATGCGGTTTCACACAGGGGCTGAACAAGGCAGGTGTGCAGATACCCGGAAATTTGTTGAACGATGATACCTATACAATAGATTTTTACTATGCCACGGGCACAACTATTGTCTATCTTCATCAGGACTGCGTAGTCTTTCAGGTAAATGATATTCCAAGAAAAGCTTCAATGGCCCTCAACAAATGGGCGGGAGCAGTGCGGCCTACTTTGCAGTGGGACTGCATAAGCGGGACTGACGGTTCGTGACAGGAGCGGCTGGCCTTTGCATTAACCATAAGTGCAGCCGCGGGCAGTCATGCAGCTGCGCGGCCTGCCGCACACGGCTGCTGCGGTTTAAGCGGCTATAATACTGAGGTGTAACAATATGCCCAAAATAGACCTTGCCTGGTGTTGCGATGACAACTATGCCCGGCACATGGGTGTCGCGCTCTGCTCGGTGCTGCATAACCTGTCACCGGACACGCAGGCCACGATCCATATTGTCCACAGCAAACTCCATAAGCGGAACAAGATAAATTTAGATGCCCTTCTAGCCGCCTATCATGCCTGCGCGCATTTCATTGAGATCGATCCGGAACATCTTGACGGACTGAAAATTTCGCACCACATCACCCCTGCGGCCTATATCCGCATAGCACTGCCGGATCTGCTGCCGCAGACCGTATCAAAAGTCCTCTATCTTGACTGCGATCTTATCGCCCGGGAGGATATCACACCCCTGGCCACAATGGATATCGGCGCTTTTCCCCTGGCAGCCGTTCCGGAAGGGGACCAGTACTCATGGTGCATGAATGATTTGAGGCACAATGCCGGCATTCCCCACGATGCAGTCTATTTTAATTCTGGGGTGCTGCTTCTGAATCTTGAAAAGTGGCGCAGCCAGGGGCTGTCGAAAAAAATTTTACAATTCGTCCGGGAAACCCCCCACCGGATTCGCTTTCATGATCAGGACGCGATGAACATTTTTTTGCATGCCACCTACAAGCATCTTGACTGCCGCTGGAACTTCACCGTACAGCACCTGTGGCGGCCCGGCACCTACAGCGCCGAACCCATCAGCATCATACATTTTATCACCGGTGTGAAACCCTGGCATGATGGCTGCGATCATCCCATGAAAGGTGAATACGACAAATATCTTGCCCTGACGCCATGGCGTGCCGCTACCCCTGCCACGATATCTGCCGGCAAAAAGCGGGGTGAAAAGATCGCGCAACTGGCACAGCAAATTCGCAGAAAAATCCTTTCAATCTACTCGGCCCGGCAGGCACTGCGCAGCCGCACCATTTTGTGTAAAAATGAAATCGCCGGCTTGAGCCTTAGGTATGCCTTAAAAAGTATTTTAATCAATACCGGTATTGTAAAAACTTCGCGGGAAACCCTGCTCGCCTATACGGTCCGATTTTTTTCCTATGACATCTTCGTCATGCTGTTTAATGAGATTTTTATAGATAGTGAGTATTATTTCGAGGCGACAAGCACCAGGCCCTGTATCATCGACTGCTGCAGCACCATAGGCATGGCGGTTCTGTACTTTAAGCGACTGTATCCGTATTCGCATATTATCGCGTTTGAACCCCAATCCGCGCTGTTTGAGATCCTTCAGGAGAATGTGCAGGGCAACAATCTTGAGGACGTGGAGCTGCACAACAGCGCCGCCACCGGCCATGATGGAGAAATAGGACTGAATTATACGGATTCTTCCTTGCTGTCCGGCAGCAAGCCCCTGGTCGATAGGGGGGAAGGGGAACAGGGCAGCATGCGCGTTTCCTGCGTACGGCTGTCAGCCTATATCGACGGCCCTGTTGATTTTTTAAAACTGGACAAGCCGGGATACGGGCATGCCATACTTGAAGAGCTTGCGCAAAGCGGCAAACTGCGGCTCATCAAAAAAATGGTCATTAAGCACCACCATCCTATGCCCGGCCAGCCGCAAGGGCTTATCGGAATTCTAAAAATTCTTGAGCAGCATGGCTTCGGGTATCAACTGCGGTCAGAGTCTACGGGGTTCAGTGCCGGCACCGGGAATTTTCAGACTGTAACGATTTTTGCCTATAATGAAACTGCCGGTTGAACGTATCCCGGATTCTTCATGAGATACAATCAAAGCCAGGGCATGCTGGCCGCAGGCCTTATCAGGCTTCATTGGATGGCGGGGGGAGTTCGAAGTGATCAAAGTCGGGAAGCTCTTCCTGCATGTATTTTTTTATCTTGCCGATAAGCCGGCTTTCGATCTGGCGCACGCGCTCTTTTGTGACGCCGTATTTATCACCGATTGACAGCAGTGTTACGGGCTCTTCTGAAAGAATGCGCTGCTCAAGGATTTCAAGCTCCTTAGCGTCGATGGTTTTTTTAAAATCGGAAAGCTTGCTCATGAACAGGTGCTGAAGCTGCGCATCGGCCAGGCGGGCATCAAACAGCTTACCGGTGTTTGACATCATATCGCCGCGGGTTTCCCGCCAGTCATCTCCTGCCGGGTGGTCAAGCGAGGGCTCCCAGTCCCCAAGGCGCTGCTCCATTTCAATGATCTTGTCCTCATCGATTTCAAAAGCTTCCGCCAGGCGCGCCGGGCCCGGATAAAACCCCAATTTCTCAAGACGGTTTTTTTCCTTCTGCAGGTTGAAAAAAAGCTTGCGCTGCACCTGGGTGGTGCCGATCTTTACCATCCGCCAGTTATCCATGACAAATTTAAGAATATATGCCTTGATCCAGTATGAGGCATAATAGGACAGCTTGGCCCCGCGATACGGATCGAAATTCTTCACGGCCTGCATGAGCCCGAGATTGCCCTCCTGTATCAGGTCCATGAGATTGAGCATCCACTGCCGCTGATAATCAAGGGCGATCTTCACCACCAGGCGCAGGTTAGCCGTCACGAGCTGATAGGCAGTGTCCTTATCGCCGGTTTCGCGGTAGCGGGCGGTAAGCGCCTTTTCCTCTTCCAGGGTCAGAAGCGGAATTCGCCGCACTTCGGCAAGATAGGCCTGCAGCGGATCGGTTGATACCGGAAGCGGCGCCGCGGGCAACTGCCCGGAGGCATCCAGCCCGGCAGTGCTGTCAGATTCGTCATCGTCCAGTGGATACAGAAGCTCTTCATTCATGCAGTACAACCAGAAAAAATAAATATCTGTTATTTTTATGATTAGCCAGGGGTGTTTGTCAATTGGTAAATGTTCCGGTATTCCGTGGCGCTGTTTTGGCCGTGAGGGTTTTATTAAATTTATTTTCCACCAATTTGAACAGTATATCACAGGAAGGGCATGTGAAAGAATGGAAATAATTGACAGGGTCGTCCGGGCTGTCAGCATCCCCGCGCAAGCCGCAGGACAGCTGATCCGCAGATCAGGTGAGATACGGCGCTTGTAAAGAAGTTGGGCGTGCTCTTCAACAAGACCACGCCCACCAGCAGAGCACGCTTTTTGTGCACAGGGGATTCTTTATCCCTACTTTCTTTTAAGGCTGTCTATCAGCATGACCATTGCCAGGGTATCCTGTTCGCAGTATTGCAGTAAATTACTTCGTATGCGCTTTTTCTCCAGTTTCGGCGTGTCTTCCTGCAGCATTTTTAAATATGCAACGCCTGCCTGTGCGCCATCCGCAACGCCCATGCCCGTATAGGTCATCCCCGGAACCAGCGCGGGAAGCACACTTTTAATGGAAAATGAGCCGCGGAATTTCGGGTGATAGACATGCTCGCGCACCACCGGCAGCAGGTCCCAGAGCCTTTTTTGCACCCGTTTGATGCGGCCGGCATAGGCAGGGAACCAGCCCGCAAGCTCATTCAACCGGCCGGACTCAAACCCCTGATTATAGACAATTATGGGCGCCCTCGCATGCTCCTCGAGCACGGCAAGAAGCTCTTTTAGAAACGGTCCGCGCGGGTCTCCGTCAGCATTATGCAAAAACTCATAATGCTTAACCTTTGCGCCATTGCGGGTCATCACATGCACTGACCACTGAAACGGCAGCTGGTCAAAGGGCCGCATGCCCTTATGCCATGGCAGGGCCGGATTAATGGTCTCAAAATCCATGAAATAAACAGGAGGGGCTAGTTCAGCAAGCTTTTCTGTAAGCGTCGCGGAGAAAAACGGCTTTTTTTTCCTGGCGCATTCCCGCATGCGCTGCTGTATGGCCGAAAGTTGAAAGCTTTCAGGAATATCTTTAATCGAATCAATGCCCTGGGCCTGTAACTCTGCCATTTTACTTTCACTAATGCGGTATAAATTCCCGATCCAGTCCGCCGGCTGTTCGAGGTTGCAGCGATCATAGAATTCGCACGCAAACGGTTTCGTGCACTGCCTGCCCGGCTCTATTTTGGGCGGCCGCTTGTTCATGAGCACGAGCCGCTGCTCGGCTATGCGTTTGGGAAGCTCCTTCTCCAGTGCTTTTATATCCGTTGTCACGGCAGCGATCTTAAAAAGCTTTTTCAGCACATACTTTTTGCCGTCATACACATAGTCACGGTTAAGATGCATGAGGCTTGCCCGCGCAACCTTCAACCCGCTTTTTTCAAGCACGTATTTTTGAATGGCCGCATCAGGCAGGTGATAGTCCTTCACCTCGGTTGTCGACTTGACCTCTATCAGATGCCATTTGCTGCCCGCAAGGCGTTCAAGAATGTCCACCCGAACATGGATATTGTCATGGGTAAACCCGGCCTCGAATATGGCGGGAACCTTTGTATCCTCAATGAGCATTTCTGTCGTTTCAACCGCCTCGCGGGAATGCTTATGATCTGCGTCCACCAACACGCCGCCTTTAAACAATTGCGTGGCAAGATTGCCCACCTCCTTGCCTTGATCAAGTATGGCCTGCACGGCAGCAGAAATTTCAGCCCCGGTTTCCGGCTCGTTGACCATCAGATAGAGTCGTTTCAGGCACTGCAGGCCCGCAACAAATCTTGATTTTGAAAGCCGCGGTTTTGTTCTTTTTTGCGCCATCGTAGTCCTTTCTTTGAAAACACCATCTGTCTGCTGCTAAACATAGCAGATAAACGTTTCATAGCACGATATGGTTTTGTCTTTCTAATTCTTTTAATTTGCGAATTTGTATCCTATGTGATACAGTTAAAATATGGTTGAGATTCGCCAAACAGAGGACTACGAGCACTGGTTCAGCGGATTGCGCGACCGCATAGCCAGAACACGCATCAATATTCGCATTCGACGGCTGTCACTGGGAAATCCCGGCGACGTGAAGCCCGTTGGCGAAGGCGTTTCCGAGCTGCGAATCGATCATGGTCCGGGATATCGCGTCTATTTCGTACAGCGTGGCGAAACCCTGGTGGTGCTGCTGGCCGGTGGAGATAAAAGCACGCAAGACCGTGATATCCAAAAAGCGCTTGAACTTGCACGTAATCTATAGGAGGTCATCATGGCAAAAACCATTACCCGCACCTGGGATCCGGCTGAGCATCTTGAAACCGAGGAAGATATGGCCGCATACCTTGAAGCGGCTTTAGAAGAAGGCGACGCTGCGCTTATTGCTGCTGCTCTTGGCGATATTGCCCGGGCCAAGGGAATGACGCAAATTGCACGAGAAACAGGGCTCGGCCGCGAAAGCCTTTACAAAGCGCTTTCACCCGAAGGCAACCCTGAATTTACAACCATTCTCAAGGTGATCAATGCCCTTGGCCTCAAGCTGCATGCAACGGCTGCCCATACATAAGCTCTGTCTCTCTTTCAAAACCGCACACTAGTTGTGCAGCTGTAGGGTGGGTGTAGCAAAGCGAAACCCACCAAATGTATTCATGCCCGTCAATGGTGGGTTGCACCCACCCTACCGTTTCTGCCGGTGTTTTTTTATTCAGCTACAGCACCGTTTTCTTCCCGCTCCAAAACTTTCAGTTGTATCGCACTTTGGAGCCGTACTTTTTTTCATCCCACTGCTTGAATTTTTGACCGAACAAAGGCACTTTTTTCTTCAAACGGTTGTAAAGAGACCAGCGCCGCCGCCCGCCTTGTTTATCAAGTACTTTTGAAAAACGCGCAATAAGTTCAGCTATGCGGCTGCTGTCAAGTTCCACCTCTACGTCATTTTTTATAATTTTATATATACCCAGGTATTGCTTATGAATAAAATTTTCTTCTTCTCTAATCCTGCAGGCAAAGCGTAAAAAACATTTAAGAGCCGGGACAGGTTCTCCGCAATCCAGCAATAATTCCGCGCAATACTGCAATGTCTCAATATGTATCGGATGTTTGCCTTGTTCCGAAAGCAGTTTCGGATATATGAGCCGTAAGGCAAGGCGCGCTTGCGAATACTGCCCCACAGCTAAACTTTCCATGCACTGCTTAACATGAAGAATCACCCTTAGGACGTGTTCATTACCCATGGCCGCCGAAGTGTTTTTTAATAGCTCAAGATGAGTATATCGATAAAGACGATCCTGATCACCCCCAAAATCAGGGATGATATCTTCACTTGGGGTCTCATGGGAAAGCCATAGAACAACTTCCTCACTACATATCTCTGAATTGATTTCAAGCACATAATATATCCCCAGTCTTGTAAGCGGGGCGAGGGAAAATTTTTCAGCTAGCGTTACCCTGATCCGGGGTGCTTTCGCGGCATCACTTGAGAAAAAGGGCTCATCGTTTCTTTTTTCAATTTTTTCAACTTCTTCGTTTTCATCATCACTCCAAAAGATAAGGGAATCCATCTCAAGGATTTTTTGTATGGCATCTACCGTAAACCCCTCCGAAATCATGGCGGGATGTTGTGCCGCTATTCTTGCATAAATTGTTTGTGCGCAATCTAAGCAATCCTTGTCATATCTATTTAATCCCATAGCGCATGTGCCCTTCTTATGCCGCGGTTAAAACAGCCCCATGTTCACATAGTCGTTTTCATCCGTAGGGAAATGGTCATATTCCTTCCAGCCTTCCATTTTCAGGTCCGCTATAATATGCAGCCTTGCCGCCTCGGCGGCCCGGTCGCCAAAAAGACGGCGCACTTCCGCAATACCCTCCAGATGATGCCGTTTTCGCCGGTGCCGCGCACCTATGCCCGGCGCGCCCATGAATTCATCAAGCCAGAAATGCACCTCCTTGAAAGGCTTACCGAGTTTGATTATGGATTCATTGCAATGGTCTTCAAATTTCATATCTCAACCTCTTGTAGTATATTCATGGCAGCCGAAGCCTGCCTGGTGCTCAAAAGTCAGCAAGCCGGCCCGATGAGATTTTGGATTGACGCACACGCCCCAATCAAGGTCATAAGGGCATTTACTGTCATCACCCGCATAAAGTTCCATGAACCATTTGCAGCCGCAGGAACAGTCATTATAGGCTTTGCCGAACTCCCTGCCTTTCTCAACCAGGCCGCCATAATCCTTATAGTCTCCCGGCAATATTTTGCAGATATGCCAGAAGTTTCTGCTGCTCCGTGAGTTTTTTGGATTCATAATCACCCTTTTCTGCCCGCGCATGCTGTAAGTTTTTTTGGAATTTCTCACTGCTGTGCCTGCCGTTATTTTTTCACCGCTTCATACCCATATAGCATAACCCCTGATCGTTCCATACGACGATACGATATTCTCGTTTTTTCACCTTTTGCTGTGGGCATACACGAATTTTTTCACCGGGCCGACAAAGGTTAGAAAAGTTGTTTTCACATACCGCCACATGGAACGATTGAATGATATTGTAGTGTCATGAAGCAGCATAGTGCTGCAAAATTTAAAATCGGTCACATGAAGAAAGGAACCCGAATATGCCGAGTTACGCAAAAAACATATTCTGCATTGAAGGATATTGGGACGGGCATATGCGGTCAAAAAAGACCGTGGCCCCGGTTATGGAGCTGCTCGGCAGGGTGGATACTCAGATCAACCATGTGCACGCCACCTGCGCCACGATTGAGGAATTTGAATATTGTTTAAAAGAATGGGTCAGGCCATCGTATAAATATTACAGCATTCTCTATCTTGCCTTCCATGGCTTGGGCAATGCATTGCGCATAGGTGAAAATATTTACCCGTTGGACCGAATGACAACACTTCTTGAAGGGAAGTGTAGAAATGCCTATATAGTGTTTGGCTCGTGCAGCACCCTGAAGTGTATCGGCAGCCGGCCGATGAAAAATTTTCTTGCGGCAACGGAGGTCAAAGCCGTTTGCGGCTATGAGGCTGATGTTAACTGGCTGCGGGCCACGGCCTTCGAGCTTCTGCTGCTCGGGCTCATGCAGGAGAACTCGAACACCATGAACGGAGTGCGCGCCTTTGCGAAAAAAGCAAAAAGCTTGGCAAGGTCTTTCAAAGACCTCAAGCCCTGCATTTATATTAGAGAAGCTTAAGAGAATCATTTAGGTTGCTTTATTTTGCAATAATGCATATTTTTATAAAAAATAATCGAGGCAAGCCATGAAACCCTCCCAAGCCGCAACAAAAAGCAACAAACCTCAAGTCAAAGCAGCATCAGTTCAAACCAAATATATAAAGGTGCTGCATGAATCAGAGGAAGTTTATCCTGGAAACGATTTTGATATCCCCCGCGTTACCCAACAGTGTATTGAAGAAATGAATAGCGAATACCCCGGAATACTTGAACACACCCTTGAACATATGGGCATTAAAAAAAAGGGCACCAAGAAGGCACTGCTTGAGCAGGAGCTTGCAGATGCGCGTCTCGAATGCGCATCCATGTTGAAGACCACGCTCGGCAAAAGAAAACTGCCCCGGCTCACTTTTATTCTTTACAAAATTGAACCCGGAACAAAAAAAGCTTCCAATCAAAAACCCGTATATTACGAGGGCGACGATCCGGTAAAAATCTTCCGGCGCAAACACCCCGATCTTTCAAATACCCGCCCTATAATTTATCTGCTTGAGCTTGAGCTGCTGGCGGGCCGGACAAAAGAAATAATAGGCAAAAGTCTGATTGCGGTTTGGAAGATTATCGGCAGCAAAAAATACTGCGTCCGGCTGGCCACAAAAATCCAAAGGCCGTTTTTGGATAAACGAATCAAGAAACTTATCGGCCTAAAGGAAGAACTGTTCCGGCTCAAGCATCGGTCTGAGCTAGTTCAATAATCTCAGACATTGAGGTATGCCTTTGAAAGGAATCAGAACACATTTGCAGGCGCACTACCACCTGATGCGTAGAACTAAACAAATAAGGAGATTCACATGCCAGCTAAAGTGCATTTAAAAACCCCAGCATATAAGGATTCTCTTCTCAACGATTTGAAATCCTCAATGAAAGTTAAGGCTGTTGTATCTTACCTGACATCCTTACAATTATTCCACGAAGCGTGGAAAAAAAGATATCCATCAAGGATTGCAAAATCAACATTTATCGTCGATCTAAAACAGTATTACACTGACCCCGACGTTCTAATTAAACTATTCGAGGATGAAGCTGACATATATGAATTTGTGGGTGGAAATGAGTTTGCTGCGCTTCATTCGAAAGTGCTTGGATTAATTGAAAAAGATAGTATTTCTCCAAGGGTGCTATATGTTGGATCATCGAACCTTTCGGATGCAGCAGCTGGCTCAAATCTTGAATCCAACGTTAGAATAACAAAAGTCAGTGAAATCAAAAAATTTAACCAATTTTTTAATAACCTAATTGAATCAAACGAAGTGCAGAAAATCGAGCAAACTCCAATCGAATTTCTTAATAATGAACTTCCTGAAAGACTTAAGATTTACCAAGAAAAATTCGAACATATCAAAAATTGCAAAAATAAACACAGGTTGAAAAAACCTAAAAAACCTAAAAATATTGAAATTAAAAATTCCTGCCGTCCGTTTAAATTTAAATATAGTAACGCCATTAAAGGTCTTATCAATGATGGTCGATTCAGAATTAAACAGCAAGGAGGAACTGATGATGAAAAAAAAGCAAACCTATACATTTCAAAATTGCAACCTTCTTGGGCCTTAATCAAACTTGGAGGTAGAAAAGAGTTAAAATCTAAAATAAAACTCGAATTCGAAGGCAAATTGCAAGACACCTATGTTATTAAGATCAACTCTCTACCGGATTGGCTTATAAAAAATCCTCAAAAATTAAAAAACAAATGAGTGCAGAGTTAGAGAAAGTGAGCTCTATTGATACTCATTTAGAAGAAGTCATTGCTACAGTTCAAGCTGGGGATGATAAGGTTCGGCAAAAGACAATCTCATATTCAAAATTTCTTATATATCTTGGGAGTGCCGTTGCTTTGGTTTTTGCAGTCGCTCACTATAGCCAACAATCTAAAGAGGCGAATAACAATCGCATCATAGCCCCAGCAC
>Ga0118677_10002828_pt1 | contig 34153 bp, 34 predicted proteins | sample AliMusrvi5mmetaG_FD_86154 | JGI IMG/M metagenome (GOLD analysis project Ga0118677, IMG submission 86154)
TCCTTGTGCTTGCCGCATGTTCTGTTGCGGCTGCCCTACGGTCCCGACACCGTGCCGGTGGAAGGCGTCGGCTTCGTCGAGGAAACCGATGGTCGCGATCACAGCAAGTATCTGTGGGGCAACGCGGCGTGGATGCTGGCGCAACGTGTCACCAACGCCTTCTCGCTGTATGGCTGGACGGCGGCGATTCGCGGCGTCGAGGGCGGTGGTCGAAGAGACGATCGCCGAGCTCGGGGGCATCGACATCGTGGTGCATGCCGCCGGTCCGCACATCCCCCAGCAGCACCTCTCCACGATCGAGCCGGCAACCTTCGCAAAGCACCTCCTCGAAGAGGCCGCTGGGTTCTTCAACGTCGTCCAGCCTGCGCTGCCCGCACTTCGCGCCTCGAGCGGCAACATCGTGGCGATCACCACCGCCGCCACCGTGCGTTATCCGGTGCGCGACTCGCTGTCGGCTGGCACCAAGGGTGCAGTCGAGCAGCTCGTCCGAGCCATCGCAGCCGAAGAAGGTCGCTACGGGGTTCGGGCGAACTCAGTCGGTCCTGGCATGCTGACCGACGGCATGGCTGCCCGTCTCATGGCGTCAGGCGACCTCGACGATGACGCACTGGCGGTGACCCGCCGGAACATCCCGCTTCGACGCTTCGGCTCGGCGAACGACATCGCCGAGGCCGTCTGCTTCCTGGCGTCACCGAGAGCGGGCTTCATCTCTGGCCAGCACCTCCTCGTCGATGGTGGCTACAGCGTCTGAGCGAGCTCCTCGACGAACCGCGACACCTGCCGCGGACTCGTGAGCACCACGACCGAAGCGCCAGGCACTTCGGCGGCGGCGGCGGCAGGAACCTCATCGTGGTAGCGGTGATGGGTCTGCCATGACCAGCGGACCACATTGCGCTCAGGATCCAGCCGCAACAGGTTCGAAAGTCGCCTGGTGGTCGAGTTCCATAACTGCGTCCTCATGACACCCCGTCGAAGGGAGCGTGCGAGAACCCGGGAGGTGGACCGCCATCTGGGCAGGTCCAAGATGACGATCACCTGAGCCCGCGACCAGAAGATGGGTCGGACCTGGCTGTAGTTCCCGTCCACCACCCACGTATCCTGCGCGGCGAGCTCGCAGGCCACCTCTTCGAACGACGCGCGATCGAGTGGCGTCCAACCCTCTTGGTGAAAGATCGCATCGAGCTCGATGTGAGGCACGCCAAGCACAGCACTCAGTTCAGCCGCCAGCGTTGTCGTGCCGCTTCCCGACGCACCGTGGATCACGAGCCGGGAAGGAGCAGCCGTGCTCACCGCGCCGCGAGCGCCCGCTCGAGCACCTCGCTCGTGACGTTCGATCCAGTCACCACCACCACCGTGTCGTCACGTGGTCCCTCTCGCAGGGCGACAGCCAGCGCGACGGCTGCGGAGCCCTCGATCACGAGGCCCGAGCGCCACGCCGCTGCCATGGCGCGCAGGATCTCGTCTTCCTCGACGGTGACAAGCTCCAGCGAGGCGGCACAGAGGCGAGCCACCTCGAGCGTCATCGAGTCGGGCTCGATGCCGCCGGCCAGCCCGTCGGCGACCGTGGGGTGCAGCTCGAGATCAGCGAGGTCGACGCCAGAGAGCAGGCTGGCGAACGCCTGGTTGTGCGCCACCGAGGCGCCGACCACCTCGAGACCCTCGGGCGCGGCGAGCAGTGTGCCGGCGAGCAGGCCCCCTCCCCCTACCGGCACGATGACCCGAGTCATGGATGGGCGCTGCTCGAGCAGCTCGGTGAGCACGGTTGCCTGGCCAGCCACCACCTTCGGGTCGTTGTAGGGGGATACGAACGTCGCCTCGTCGCTTGCCGCCAGCTCGAGCGCTGCGGCTTCAGCCTCGTCATAGTTCTGTCCGACGAGCAGCAGCTCGACGGGCAACTCCTCGAGCTTCGCCACCTTGACCGGCGAGGCGGTGGCAGGCACGACGACGGTCGCGGCGATGTCGAGCTGGCGAGCGGCCCACGCCACGCCGAGGCCGTGATTCCCCGCCGAGCACGTGACCACTCGCGACGACGAGCCCTCGGCCACGAGCTGGCCGAGGGCGGCCAGAGCGCCGCGCACCTTGAACGAGCCGGTGGGCTGGGCGCACTCGAGCTTGAGCGAGGAGACGCCACCATCGATGACCAGGTCTGCCACCTCGGTGGGATCGAGCTGCTCGGCGACAAGGGCTCGAGCGTGAGCGAGATCTTCGGGAGTCGGCATCGCTGGCGGGACTCTTCGCTGCACGCCGCTCGACGCTAGCGTCAAGCGATCACCTCTCCCCTCGCCACCGTGACCCTCGCGGTCGGTGCCTTCGCCGGCACCAATATCGACAACCTCGTGACCGTGGCGACCCAGATGGCTGCCACCGAGCAGCGGCGGCACCGTCGCATCGCGGAGGGGCAGATCGCCGCCACGGTCGTGATCCTCGGATTGAGCGCGCTCGGCGGTGCCGCACTGTCCTCCGTGCCGCACCGGCTCCTCGGGCTGCTCGGACTCCTTCCCCTCGGCCTCGCAGTGCGCGGTGTCGTCCTACTGGTGCGCCACGACGCCGATGATCGTCGCGTGCCGGTCGCCGCTGGATTCCTCTCGAGCGCCGCTGTCACCTTCGCGCTGAGCGCCGACAATGTCGCCGTCTACCTCCCCATCCTCGCCACCGGCTCGGTGACCTCCGGCGCCGCGAGCGTCACCATCTGGATCCTGCTCGATCTCGGTCTGGTCGGCCTCAGCATGGTGGTGGGCCGCCACCCGGTGGCACGGCGTGCGCTCGAGCGCCTCGGCGCCTTCGCGCTGCCGATCGTCTACGCCTGCGTCGGGATCGTGATCATCCTCAGGTCTGGGCTGGTCGGCTGAGACCTCGTCGCTAGCATCGACGGTGAACCCCCATCGAAGAGAGGCCCTATGCCGACCCTCCCCGCCGCATTCCTCGGCCACGGCAACCCGATGAACACCCTCGAGCACAACCGCTTCACGGCCGCCTGGACCGAGCTCGGCCAGACGATGGAGCGCCCGCGTGCGATCCTCGCCATCTCCGCTCACTGGTACGTCAACATCTCGGCTGTCACCGCGATGGCGCACCCGAGGACCATCCACGACTTCTACGGCTTCCCCGACGAGCTCTTCGCCTTCGAGTACCCCGCGCCAGGTGACCCCGCTCTCGCGCAACGAGTGGTCGACCTAGCCGGCGCCGCCGACCTGTACGTCGGCCTCGACACCGACAGTTGGGGACTCGACCACGGGACATGGTCGGTGCTCGCCCATGTGTTCCCAGACGCTGCCATCCCGGTGGTCCAGCTCTCCGTGGATGGCACCAAGTCCATCCCAGAGCACCTCAACCTCGCCGCTTCGCTTGCGCCGCTCCGAGATGAGGGGGTCTTCATCGTGGCCAGCGGCAACTCAGTGCACAACCTCGGCATGATCGAGTGGGGGGCGGGCGGCAGGGGTGCCGACTGGGCCGAGGACTTCGATCGAGCCACCACCGAGCTCATGACCGCCTCACCAGGCGACATCGGCTCGCTCACCTCGCACCCGGCATGGCAGCGAGCTGTGCCGACGCCTGACCACTTCTTGCCCCTCGTCTACCTCGCTGGGCTCTGCGACGAAGCAGGGACGACTGCAAGGACGCTCGTCGACGGCTGCGATCTCGGTTCCCTCTCGATGACCTCTTACGTCACGGTCTGATCGCCAGCGTCGAGGATCAGTCCTTCTCTGGGACTGCGATCTCAGGGTCGAGCACCCCCTGTGCGGTCAGGGAACCTGTCGTCCCACCTCCCGGGCCTCGCAGCAGCCATGCTGCGCCAACCGCGAGCAGTGTTCCGGCAAGCGGGCCAGCGACGTACACCCACCAGGCGCCGAAATCGAGCGAGATCAGATCTGGACCCAATGTCCGGAACGGGTTCATCGAGGCGCCTGAGATCGGGCTGCCCCAGAGACCGGCGAGCGCGATGTAGCCGCCGACGCCGATCGCGCCGATGATGCCGATGTTCTGTGCGCCAGACGCGGTGCCGAGGATCACGCTGAGGAGGCCGAGGGTGAGGACCGCCTCCATCGCGAACGCTTGCAACTCGGTCGCCGACGATGCCGGGTAGGTCGAGCCCCAACGAGCTGAGACATGGAGGACGGCCTGCAGGAAGCCGGCGGCCACGGCGGCGCCCAGCGCCTGGGCGATCAGGTAGAAGGGCACCCTGTTCCACGGGAAGTCGCCGCGAAGGGCGAAGCCGATCGACACCGCCGGGTTGAAGTGGGCACCAGAGACCTTCCCCATGAACATGATCATGGCCATGACCATGATCCCTGGCGCCACGACGGCAGCGACGTGCGACACCGAGCCGGGCAGGAGCCTGTCGACCATTGGACCACCAGCAGCGACCAGGACCAGGAAGAAGGTCCCGAGCGCCTCAGAGAAAAGGCGACGCCAGCGTCCGAGCGGGTTGTCGAAGCCGGTGAGGTGGGCGACGACGCCACGGGGCATCCCCGCGACATCGAGAGGGAGCTGTGTGTGGCGCTGAGGCGCCTCAGCCACGAGCCGCCTCGAGGAACGGTGCCACGCGGTCCTTGGGCCGACCGATGATGGCCCGGCCGTCGGCGACGATCACCGGTCGCTGGAGCAACTGCCCGTGCGCAGCGAGGACATCCGCCACCTTGGCCGGCGTGTCCACGTCAGCGTCGGAAAGCCCGAGCTTGGCGAAGGTGGCGTCACGGCGGACGAGATCGGTGGCGGGGTCCTCGAGGATGGCCAGCAATTCGAGGATGTCGTCGCGGGTCGGACGCTGCGCCACGAGCATGTAGCGACGTTCGTCGACAGGGATGTCGAGCTCTGCCGCCGCCTCGACCGCATGCCTCGACGTCGAGCAGTTCGGGTTGTGCCAGATGATCACGTCAGCCATAGCGGCATCGTACCGCTCGGTCTCCGTCGGCTCAGGGTGCGGCGAGGAGGGTCGGGGCTGAGAAGGACCCTGACGCGAGCTGTGCGCCCAAGAGGCGGCCACCTGACGTGAGCCACGCCACGGTGACGACGCCGGCACTGGGGAAGAGGACCGGGTGGCCCGGCACCCCTTGCGTGGCGGCGACGCTGAGGCCAGCTGTCCATCGGGCGCCGTCGAAGAGGCTTGCCTGGATCGCAGGCTGCCCCACCACCTTCGAGGCCACGGCAAGCGACGAGCTCGAGGTCAGCGCAACCGGGTTGCTTCGAGCAGCCGTCCCGATCTGGGTCGGCACCGCCCACGTGTCGCCGTCCAAGGTGCTCGAGAAGATGGCTGCGCCAGCCGAGCGCCACACGACGTGCTCGACACCATCGCTGCTGAGCGTCACCGACGGCGCGCCGATGACTGTCGAGCCGGCCACGTCGAGCGGGGTAGTCAAGCTCCATGCCCCATGCTCGAAGGTGCTGTGGCCGAGGCCATGGTGGGCTGTGGCGAAGAAGACGTCGAGACCTCCGTCGGCTGTGGTGATCGCCGCCGGGGCGCTCCTGGCTCCATCGGCGACCGACGACGGACCGAACCACACGCCTCGATAGAGGTATTCGTGCCAGATCACGTGATCGGAGCCCTCGAAGAAGACATTCTCGATCCCGCTGCCATCGATCGCCACCACTGGATCCGACGCCATCTGGACGTTCCCTGGCGGGAGGACCTGTCCAGAGTGCCAGCTGCCAGCGTCGAACCACGATCGCCCGAGGTGACCATCCGCGGTGCGGTAGACAACATCGGGAGCGCTGCTCGCTGAGGGGTCACCCCACACGCCGGTCGCCAGCACCTCTGGTGCCGCCCAGGATCCTGCGATCTCATAGGTGTGCAGGAGAGTGCCATCGCTCGTGCGCCAGAACAAGTTGGGTATCCCATTCACGTCGACGCTCGCAGCAGGCGACGCCGCCGGCTCGGTCCGAGGTGTGACGTAGTCGGTGATGGTCATGCCCACGCCGCCAGGTGTCTGGCCGACAGCCCGGTGCTTGGACCCGATGAGCGCGATCTGGACGTGGCTGGTCCGAGCGAAGGTTGCGCCAGAGCCGCTGCCAGAGAAGTCGCCATTGACCGTGGTGATCGACCCATCGGCGTTGACGGAGGTGACGATGCCCACGTGGTCTGCAAAGGCCACCCCATCGAAGTCGTAGACCACCGCGTCCCCAGGCTGGGGCACATAGCTCGGATCGGTGTGCACGATGCCTGCGTGTGAGGTTACGAAGCTCGAGGCAGCTGCGTTCAGGCCACCGACGAAGAGCCCGCTGTTGGCCCACACCCACTTGGCGAAGTCAGCGCACCAATACTCGGGCAGACCCTTGTAGCCCGCACAGCTCGTCTCGAAGCTCGATCCCCCGAGCGAGTTCGGTGCCGGGTTGAAGAGCGAGCAGGTACCGGCGCCCTTGTTCACATTGGCGAGCGCGAGCGTCGCAGCAGCCGTGGGACCGCTCGAGGGTGCGCCAGCAGCTGCGATCGGTCCTGAGATCACCGACGACGCAAGAGCCGAGAGGCCGATGAGAGTGCTAAGCGCCGTGACGACAGCGGCACGTCTCACGGCAGGATCCTGACCGACTGGGTCGTGGTGTCGCCGACCTGGGTGTGCGAAGCCACATCGACCGCGAAGGCCTGCGCGGTCGCCATCTTGGGCGCAGTCGTCATCGCAACCCGGAGCCGAAGCACCACCGTCGTCGACCCGCGCGCCGGGACATCGACCGGACCGGTCGCCACCGATGCCGGGTCATAGCCATCGCCCTCTGGCATGGGCGTCGGCGCCCAGACGCCAGTACTCGGATCCTGCCGCTCGAGCGTGCCCTGGATGCAGTTGCATGGAGGTGCCACGACCTGGAAGACCGGCGCGAGCCCTGTCACGAGTGACGACGAGGGGTTCGAGAGCACGACGTCGAAGGTGTAGGCGATCGTCGCTCGTTGCAGGTCAGTCGGAAGGCCGACGATCGACACCCGGACGGCACCGGTGATGCCAGGCACGGTCGTCGAGGTGGCCGGAGGGAGCGTGGTGGTCGACATGGTGGTGGTTGGCCGAGTGCTCGAGGACGACGGGGCCGTGCTGGTTGCTGCACCGCTGCAGCCGGCTGCCACGATGGCGACCGACGTCACCGCAACGCCGATGACTCGACGCAGAGCACCATGCCGACCCATGACGACCTCCTCGGGGGCCCACCACGCTACCCCGGTGCCTGCCCGAGAGCCATGGCGAATCGACCGAGGACGAATCGTCCCTAGTATCTCCCTCCATGGAGCGCACCATCTTCGAGTCAGAGCACGACGAGTTCCGCCAGGCCTTCCGGGCGTGGGTGGACAACGAAATCCTCCCGAACGACCTTGCATGGAATGAGGCAGGTATCGTCCCACGAGAGCTCTTCGCCGATGCCGGGAGCCACGGCTTCCTCGCCTTCGACGTCCCCGAGGAGTTCGGCGGCGGTGGGATGCCGGACTTCCGCTTCAATGCCATCGCTGCAGAAGAGATCCAGATGGCCGGCGTTGGCGCATCTGGTCTCGGGCTCACGCTTCACAACGACATCACCATCCCCTACTTCCTCAAGTACTGCTCCGAGGAGCAGAAGCAGCGCTGGCTGCCAGGCATCGCCAGCGGTGAGCTGATCACCGCCATCGGCATGACCGAGCCCGGGATCGGCTCCGACCTGGCTTCGATGTCGACCAGTGCGATCCGAGATGGTGACGACTATATCGTCAACGGGTCGAAGACCTTCATCACCAACGGCATCAACGCAGATCTCGTGGTCCTCGCTGTCAAGACAGACCCGAGCCAGCGCCATGCCGGCATGAGCATCATCATCATGGAGCGGGGCCTCGACGGCTTCGAGCGGGGTCGCAACCTCGAGAAGCTCGGCCTGCACGCCCAGGACACCGCCGAGCTCTTCTTCACCGACGTCCACGTGCCGGCCGCCAACCTCCTTGGCGAGGAGGGCAAGGGCTTCGCCATGCTGGTCGACAACCTGCCGCAGGAGCGGCTTTCGATCGCCGTGGCTGGCGTGGCTGCCGCTCGGGCCGCCGTCGAGTGGACGCTTGAGTACGTCAAGGGGCGCAACGCCTTCGGCCAGCCGGTCGGCTCTTTCCAGAACACGCGCTTCGAGCTCGCCGAGCTGGCGACCGAGATCGATGTGGCCCAGGCCTACGTCGACGCAAGCATCATGGCGCTCAACCAGGGCACCTTGACCGCAGAGGACGCGGCGAAGTCGAAGTGGTGGTGCACCGAGCTGCAGAAGCGCGCTGTCGACCGCTGCCTGCAGCTCTTCGGCGGCTACGGCTACATGCACGAGTACCCGATCTCGAGGGCGTACGCAGATGCCCGGATCACCACGATCTATGGCGGCACCACCGAGATCATGAAGGAGATCATCGGCAGGTCGATGGGTCTCTAGACCGACGAGAGGCCACCGAGGTCACGCAGGAGGAGCACCGGGCAGCGACGAGCTCGCACCCATGTAGCCTCCGTGCAAAGGAGGGCTTCCATGCGCATCGCGGTGCTGACAGGCGTAGGTGACGCAGCCGGCCTCAACGCCGCCATTAGGGCTGTGGGACGGCGGACCCTTCGTGGTGGCGACGAGGCCGTCGGCGTCATCAACGGTTGGGCTGGACTCCTCGGCGGTGGTGAGACCCGACCGCTCGACGACCGAGCGCTGGGTGGGATCCTCTCGCTCGGCGGCACGATGCTCGGCAGCTCGCGCACCAACCCACTCGCGCTCAAGGACGGCATCGACCAGGTCATGGCCACCATGGCCTCGCAGGGCATCGATGCGCTGGTCGCCATCGGCGGCGATGACACCCTCTCAGTCGCCGCAGCGCTCGCAGCCAAGGGAAGCCAGGTGGTCGGCATCCCGAAAACCGTTGACTTCGACCTCGCGGTCACCGAGTACTGCATCGGCTTCGACACCGCCGTGGGCATCGTGGCCGAGAGCCTGGACCGTCTCCACACCACCGCCGACTCCCATCACCGGGTGATGGTCTGCGAGGTAATGGGTCGTGACACCGGGTGGCTGGCGGTGATGGGTGGCATCGCCGGCGGCGCAGACCTTTGCGTGATCCCGGAGTTCCCGCTGACGCTCGACGATGTGATCAGCCGAGTGACCCACCGAGACCTCTCCGGTCGGACCTCGTCGATCATCGTGGTGGCCGAGGGAGCGACGATCATCGGCCTCGATGCAGAAACCACAGGTCCGACCGATGCGTTCGGCCATGCACAGCTGAGCCGACGGGCGGTCGGCGAGCGCCTCGCCGACGCCATCAAGGCAGCCACCGGTCACGACGCGAGGGCCACGGTCCTCGGTCACGTCCAGCGAGGCGGCTCGCCTGCTGCGCCAGACCGCATCTGGCCCACCCAGCTCGGCATCGCGGCCGTCGACGCACTTCGGTCGAGTGCGGCGGGCATGGCAGCCTGCGTCGTCAGCCACAAGGTGACCTTGGCCCCGCTCGCCGACCTCGTGGCCACTCAGAAGCGGGTCCCAGCGGAGCTCTATGCCGCCGTGGACGCGGTCAGCTGAGGTGCTGGGGCTGGTTCCATTCGATCCACCCCAGCCCGCTTCGACCATCGCCGGTCGTGAACCGAGCCATCGCTCGTGGGAACCGGCTCACCCGACCGTCATCTGCGACGAGCACGAGAGGGCCGAATCCGATCGGCTCGATAGCCACGTCGATACCTGCAGGTCCGAAGCTCGCAGCACCTGAGGTCGGCAGTCCTTCGTCACCGAGCTCCTCGGTGACGACGAGTGAGGAGAGGGGCGTCGTTGTGCCAGCAGGGTCTTGGACGTAGCCGAAGAGCACCGGCATGTCGGGGATCCGGATGTCCGCTGCATGGAGTCGCGTGCCGTCGTCGAGCCGAGCGGCGAGCCAGCACCAGCCGAAGGCCCACCAGTCCCGAACCCCCCACGAGTGATCACGTTGGCCAGGTCCAGCGATGGTGAAGGTCCTGCCGTCGAGCGTCATCGTTCCCGCCACGGTGCAGGGAATCTCGTAGCGCGTCGTCACCTGGTAGTGGTACGGCTCCCCGTCGGTCGTCCACGTCAGGTCGAGCTCGAGCGCAGCCGGCGTTCCCTGACCCTTGTAGACGGCTGCTGGATCGCTGAATCGCTCGGCCGGCGCACTCGCCACGACCCGCATCTCCTCGAGGGACACCGGGCAGGAGATCGAGATCGAGGTGGATGTCCCAGATGCCTCGAGCGAGTCACCCTCTGGGACGTCGAGGTCGTAGGCGACCGACAGCACGGTCTCCTCGCCCTCGACGACGAGTGCCGTCGTCCACCAGGCCACCTGCATGTTCGGGTAGAAGCCCAGCCGCACGTAGCCGCCGACCTTCCCCGAGGCGTCAACGACGTCGAGGTAGTACGACTCGTTCCACAGCTCATCTGCATCAGGGCTGTGACGGGCTTCGTCGGCCGGGTCGACGCTCCAGGGCTGCTCAGTGGTCATGGTCAGGTTCCTCTCAGGAGTTCGAGCGCATCGAGATCGAGCGCGTGTTGGGCATGTCGTCGCGTCGAGGTCAAGAACATTTCATCGCCTCGTTCGGTGCGCTTGACCAGCATGGATGCGCCGATCGCCATCACGAGGCCGCTGAGCGTGCCGAGACGATAGGCGGCGTCCATCGCTGCGTGCGAGACGCCGACCAGGCCGAGTCCGGCCAATCGACCCATGTACTCGTCGAGCAGGTCCTCCTCGGCGCTCCGGCGCTCCGCAGCCTCGAGGCTCCCGCCGATGAAGTAGGCGACGTCGTGGGCCGCGAGACCCCATGCGGCAGTCTGGAAGTCGACTACGACCGGCTGGGCCTCGCCCGGGACGAAGAGGAGGTTGTCGAGCCGGAAGTCGCCGTGGACGACGGTGGAGGGACCCTGCCGGGTGGCGAACCAGCGATCGAGGACGCTGACGAACTCCTCGAGCAGAGCGATCAGCTCAGGGGCAAGCCTGTCGCCATAGCGCTCGACGAAACCTGGGAAGAGGCTCTGGACCACCGACGAGGTGAAGGCATCTGACTCTGGCGTCGAACGGTTGAGCCATCCCAGCGCCTCGAGGCTCGAGTCCTGGAAGCATGGTGCGTGCAGGCCAGCGAGCTCAGCGATGCAGGCGGCAGCGACGTCGGCGTCACATCCTGCGATCTGGTCGCCCTGGACCCCGCCGACCACGTCATCGAGCACCAGCGTGAACCACGCCTCATCTGGGTCGAGCGCGCAGGCGACGAGCCCAGGCACCCTGGTCGCGATCCGGCCGGCGATGGAGGCGTAGAACTGCACTTCGACCTCGTACGCGCGCATCTGGCGACCCGTTGCATGGCTCTGCTCATCAGCCGACGCGAACTTCGCGACCACCGTGGCGGGCCCTGCGCCGTCGACGTCGTAGCCCAGCTGAAGCCGGATGGTGTCGGCCATCTGCCCTGTTCCAATGGGTTCGAAGGCCACGTCGACGACCCGGTGCCCTCCATCGAGCCGGCCAGATGCCACCAGCACCTCGCGCAGCCAGTCGACGGTGACGTCCTCAGGGCGTCGTCGGACCTCGGTCGGTCCGCCCAAGGCCACGGTACTGGTCATCGTCCTGCCGCCGCGTCACCCTCGGTGCGCAGCACTCGTGACATCACCGAGTGAAGCAGGTACGTGCAGGTGATGTACGTGAGCTCGAGCATGGCCTCGTCGCCGAGCTCGTCGGCCAGCGGGTCGAAGATGTCGTCGGGGACAGCGCCAAGCCCGGCCACGAGGTGATCGACGAAGTCGACGACCCGCCGCAGCTCCGGGTCGAGCACGTCGAGGCTGGCTGTCGTGACGATGGCGTCGACCTGGTCCTGCGCCACACCGAGCCGTTCGAGCGCCAGGCGGTGCTGCTCGGCTACGAAGGTGCTCTGGGTCGCCACGCCCACTCGGCACTGTGCGACCTCACGCCGGACAGGATCGATCCTTCGAGCGGGGTCCTGGTAGAGCATGAAGCCGGCAACCTCGTGTTCGAGGACAGCCGGGCTGAGCGCCATGACCGTCCACCAGTCGCCTGTCGTCCCATCCGCCGTGCCCGGCTCCGCCACTGGGCAGCGGTCGGCGAAGAGATGGTCGTACATCGCCAAGGTGAGAGGGTCGGTGACCTCGTCTCGTGGCACCTGGCGAAGTCGCGGCACGTCAGGAACCGAGCCGGTCTGCGGCAGTCTTCGGCATGGCGTCTGCTTCGCCCCGCCCGAACGGCCTCGTCCAGGCAGCGAGCTCGAGCAAGATCCCATCAGGGTCGAAGAAGTACACCGAGCGGACGAAGACCCCAGAGTGGAGCTCTTCAGAGATCCCGAGCTCGGAGTCATCGTGGTTGGCGATCTCGGTGCACTCGACCCCTGCGGCGATCAGGCGATCTCGACACTCCTCGAGCCGTTCTGGCGCAACGTCGAAGGCCACATGGTTCATCGAGGCGACAGCGCTGGTCAGCGATCCCTGGTCAGGTCGGGCACCAGGCCCAGAGATGCCGGGGACGCCGTCAGGGGCGTCGGGGAACCAGAAGAACGCCAGGCAGTCGCCGCCACCGCAGTCGAAGAAGAAGTGCTGGCCAAGTCCGAAGGGGAGGTCGATCGTCTTGACGAGGTCCATGCCGAGGACGCCGGTATAGAAGTCGACAGTGCGAGCCATGTCGCTCGAGACCAGTGCGAGGTGGTTGACCCCTCCGAGCCCCAGGGGGCCCTGTCGTCCCGGCGTCGCACCCTGATCGCTGCCCATCGACACCCCCCCCCCGCCACGGCTTGCTGGCGAATCTAGCGGTGGGAAGGGTCAGCTGCCGATCCGGACATCAAACAAGGGAACAACGGTGGCTCACGAGCGGTTGAGAGAAGGCGGGAGCCACCCCGGCTGCCATCGTCATGCGAGGGAGCAGCACCGATGCCACTTGAACTTGGGCTCGACACGTTTGGTGATGTCACCGTCGACGAGCACGGTCAGCTGCTCCCCCAGGCCCAGGTCCTGCGCGACGTGGTCGAGCAGGCGATCCTCGCCGACCAGGTCGGTGTCGATGTCATCGGTCTGGGCGAGCACCACCGGGATGACTTCGCCATCACCTCACCAGAGGTCGTCCTTGGCGCGATCGCCGCATCGACGACACGGATTCGACTGGGTTCCGCGGTGACCGTCCTCAGCTCTGACGACCCGGTGCGCGTCTTCCAGCGCTTCGCCACGCTGGACGCGCTCTCCAATGGACGAGCCGAGGTGATCGTCGGGCGAGGTTCGTTCACCGAGTCATTTCCCCTGTTCGGCTACCGCTTGGAGGACTACGAGCGACTGTTCGAAGAGAAGGTGTCACTGTTCGCCGAGCTCATCAAGGAGCAGCCCGTCACCTGGCAGGGCACGACACGTGCCGGCCTCCACCACCAGCAGGTCTTCCCGACCACCGAGTCAGGTCACCTTGCGACATGGATCGGTGTTGGCGGCAACCCGGCGTCCGTCGCTCGGGCGGCACGACTCGAGCTTCCTCTCATGATCGCCATCATCGGTGGCGAGCCAGCACGATTCCGACCGCTCGTCGATCGCTACCACCACCTCCTCGAGCTCCAGGGAAGCGCGCCGCTTCCGGTCGGTGTCCACTCGCCGGGTTACGTGGCTGCCACCGACGCCCAAGCACTCGACGAGCTGTGGCCGCACATGAAGGTCATGCGCGATCGAATCGGCAAGGAACGCGGGTGGGGACCGATCAGGCGAGAGGACTTCGAGCGCGACGCTGGACCTGAGGGCTCCTGGTACGTGGGGTCACCGACGACGGTGGCCAAGAAGATCGCTGCGACAGTCCGCACCCTCGGTCTCAACCGCTTCGATCTCAAGTACTCAGGAGGGACGACCCCGCACCCTCTGATGCTCCGGAGCATCGAGCTCTATGGGACTGCGGTCATCCCAATGGTCCGCGACATGCTTGCCTGAGTTGGCCCCAGGAGCTCAGTCTGCAGGCAGGCTCGTCGAAGCACTCCAGATCGAGTTCATCGCACCCTGGACCTTGACAACCCACACGATGGTGCCGACGATCGGCAAGAGGTTCCAGAAGCCGGTGAGCACAGTGACGGGCGACGTGTCGCCAGCGAGTCGGAAGTCCTCGTCGATCTCGTAGGGCAGCACGAACCACACCACCGGCAGCAGGAACAGACCGAGGACGAGGCCGAGCACGCCCCCGATCCCTCGCCCGAATCGATCCTTGATCTCCTGGAACACGGCGTAGTGCCAGTAGAGCGTGTAGATCCCGAGCGTGACAATCGAGAGCAGAATAACGACGAGCGGACTTCGAACCTTGCCCTGCATGGAACTCCCCCCGGATGGTCTCGTCAACCTACCCGTGTCGATCGAGAGGCGAGGTGATCAGCCGCCCATTGGTGAGCGAGGCGCTCTCCCGAGCTCAAGGTCACGATTGCGGGTCGCGATCCTGTCCAGCGTCACCTGGTGGGTGATGATCCAGAAGCGATTCGCCTTAACGGCGTAGATGATGTCGGCCGCCACGTCAGCGGGGTCCATGGCGGTGGTGCCCATCATCGCCTCGATCTGATCGATGGGGATCTCCGGCGGCATCGGGAGGCCGGTGTCAGCCGGTGCATTGCGGGTGGACTCGAAGATCTTGGTGTCGACGAGCTCCGGGCACAGACAGCTCACGCCGACGCCGGTGCCGGCAAGCTCCATCGAGAGCGCCTCGGAGAGTCCCACGACCGCGTACTTGCTGGTGTGGTAACTCCCGAGGAACGGCGTGGCCGAAAGTCCTGCCTCTGAGGCGGTGTTCACGATGTGGCCCTCGCCCTGCTCGACCATCAACCGTCCGAACGTGCTGACGCCGTAGGCGACGCCGAGGACGTTGACGCCCATGACCCACCGAAGATCGGCTGGCCGAGATCGGAGGTGGGTGCGACCGGAGGCAACGCCGGCGTTGTTCACCAGGAGGTGCACCGCGCCATACGCACCGAGCGCCGCGTCCTTGAGCGCCTCGACCTGCACGTCATCAGCGACATCGACGACGACGTCGAGGACGTCACCGCCTGCGTCTCTCAGACGTGCCGCCTCAAGGCTGAGCTTCGGCGCCTCGATGTCGGCCATTACGACCTTCATGCCCTCGCGGATACACCGCTCGGTCAGGGCCAAGCCGATGCCGGATGCCGCGCCAGTGATGACGGCCGTCTTGTTGTTGAGCTCCTTCATGATTCCCGCCTCTCCTTCAAGGTGCAGCTCGCACCGATCCTCGGGTCAATGTCACCTGCGAGCATCGCCGCCCAGAGCTCGAGGACCTCAGCGGGTCCATACCGCTCGGCGATCGTGAGCCAGGAGGGCACCCAGCTGATGAAGCGGTGCCAGGCCGCAGCGACTCGCTCGTTGAGGCCGTCGGCCCCCCAATCATCGGTCCGCTTGGCGATCTGCGCCGGGGCGAAGAGGAACTCCGGTCGCGGGCCTGGCAGTGCGGCCGGCTCGAGTGGCGACGTGAGATCCCAGTGGGTATCACCGACGATCATCGAGTGTCGCAGGTCGCTGTCGAGGTGCTGGTGGATTGCAGCGGTGAGCTGCGGGTTCCCGGCCACGTCGATGAAGCACGCCGGCTCGTGCGCGAGCTCGGCCACGAGGTCATAGGTAAGCACCTCGTCGTAGACATCGAGCGATTCGGTGAACGACCTGTTGGCGACCGAGGTGAGGCCGATCGTCCGCAGCCCGCGCGCCTTGGCCAGGAAGGCCACACCGATCGAGGTCTTCGCCGATGCACTCGAGATCACGATGCGGTCGGCTCCGAAGTCGGCGTTGTCGAGGAGGAAATCGTCGATGGTGAACGAGGTGAAGAAGAGCGGATACAAGAGCATCTGGAGGTCCTCGGTCGACGAGCTCCAGGTCGCATCGCTCGAGGTCCGCCGCAGCGTGTTGTACGCGGTGTGCAGATGAGACCGGTGCGCCGAGACATCAGCCACCGTGAAGCTATTGACCTCACCCACGGTGATGACCAGCTCCTCAGACATCGGGAGATAGCCGAAGAGCCGCTCCCCGACAGCCAGACCGTCAGACCTCGATTCGACCACGTCGGCGAAGCCCCAGACAGGGACACGCCCCCACCGTGTGTCGTCTTCCGAGGGACTGGCGGGGAAGAAATCCCAGTACGAGAGCATGTCCCCGACGACGGCATAGGTGACGTTGTTCGCCGAGAGGCCGAACTTGTCGATCTGGAGCCTCGCCTGACCCTCGTCGAGTGGGCCGCTCGCCGGGCGCACGATGCGCGTCCGCGAGTACTCGGGGCGCGCCACCTCGATGTCCATGTCCCGACCTCCCTCTCGACCTGTTGTGGCAGAGTAGTTGACAGAAATCGCAGCGCAAGTCTCGACCGCTGCCGTGACTTGCAGGGTCGCCTAGATATGGAATGGAGCCTGATGGCCCCCTATTACCTCTACGGGATGTCGGCCTCCTTGTACACGGCCAAGGCCCGGAGCTATCTGCGCAAGCGGCAGATCGACTTCGTCGAGCGGGCCGTGGGACACCCCCACTACCAGCAGGACATCATGCCGGCGATCGGTCGCCTAATCATGCCGGTGCTCGAGACTCCCGATGGTCAGCTGATCCAAGACACCGTCGACATCGTCGACTTCCTCGAGGCGGCGGAGCCGCCCGCACACCCGGTGCAGCCAACAACGCCTCGGCAGCTTGTCACCGCACACCTCCTCGAGCTCTTCGGCGGCGAAGGACTGCTCAGGCCGGCGATGCACTATCGCTGGAACTTCGACGACGAGAACATCGCCTTCCTCGCGCAAGACTTTGCCGGCTGCATGATCATGGGCGGGGACTCGGTCCAGCGAGCACAGGTCTTCGACATGGCATCTGGTCGAATGCGCTCCGCCGCAGTCGCCTTCGGGGTCACGCCTGAGTCGATCCCAGCGATCGAGGCGTCCTACGAGGAGTTTCTTGCCCTTTTCTCAGCGCACCTTGAGACGGCTCCCTACCTGCTTGGCGGTCTGCCGACCAATGGAGACTTTGGCTTCGTCGGACCTCTCTTCCCCCACCTTGCGAGGGATCCACACCCCTCGGCACTGATGAAGGCGACGGCGTGGCGGGTCTGGCGGTGGTGTGAGCGGATGCAAGCCCCCGGCGTGGACGCACCCGAGTACGGCGACTTCCCCGGTGCGTTCTTCGCCGATGATGAGATCCCCTCGACACTCCGCGACCTCTTGGCCTACATCGCCACCGAGAATCTTGACGAGGTGCTCGCGCAGGTCGCTGCGATCGACGAGTGGCTCGCTGACAACGAGGTCGTCGAAGGCGAGGTCATCAACGGCAAGCCCGCCCGGCGCATGCTCGGCCAGGTGACCTTCGAGTGGAGGGGCTTGCCGCTCACCATCTCGGTCGTCCCTTACCGCCTCTACGTCCTCCAACGGCTCCAGGAGGCCTATCGAGGGCTCGATGAAGTGAGCCGACAGAGCGTCGTCGAGCTCTTCGAAGCGGTCGGCCTTGCGCGACTCCTCACTGCGCAGGCACGTCGCTCGGTCCGGCGCGTCGACAACCGGGAGGTCTGGGGTCCCGAGCAGGAGCCCAACCTGTAATCCCCGTCACGACCACCCTCGACGCGGCTCCCATATGCTCGATCGGGATCACGACTCGACCCATGCCTCCGAGGAGCACCGATGGCACTTCCGATCCCGACGCCCCGACGACGACGTGGCGCATGGCTGGTGCTCATCATCTTCGTCCTGGCCATCGGCGGGGTGATGGCCGCCAAGGCGCCGGCACTGAACGAACCGACACAGGTCCAGGGACTCCCCTCCAACAGCCAGTCCTACCAGGCAGCAGCGATCCAGGCCGGCCTTCCTCAGGCGTCATCACAGCCTGCCTTCGTCGTCTACCAGTCGACGTCGGGCCAACCACTCGTGCAGGCGACACAGGAGAGCCTCCAGCAGAACGCGTCGAAGCTCGCCCATGCCGCCGCAACAGCGGACCCCGCGTCCGAGTCCATCGTGCTCGGTCCGCTCAAGGTCTCGAAGGACGGCACCGTCGCGGTCAGCACCATCTCCATCGCCACCGCTCCTGACGACAACGCTGTCGCCTCACGGATCACTGCACTGCGCGCCGAGGCAGCCAAGGTCACGCCGTCGAGCGTGAGCGTGAACGTGACCGGGGGTCCGGCGTTCACGACGGACCTGGCGGACGTCTTCAACGGAGCCGACACCACGCTGCTCATCGCCACCGCACTCGTGGTGGCGGTGCTCCTGCTGATCACCTATCGCTCACCGATCCTCTGGATCATCCCGCTCCTCGTCGTCGGCATGGCAGATCAGGTCTCCCAGCACATCGCGGCCACGCTTGCGCCCCATCTCGGCATCCGGATCGACGGAGGTGCGACCGGCATCTCCCAGGTGCTGGTCTTCGGCGCCGGCACTGACTACGCCCTCCTGCTGATCGCCCGCTACCGCGACCAGCTGCGCCAGACCGAGGACAGGTTCGCCGCGATGCGAGTGGCAGTCACCCGCACTGGCGAAGCCATCGTGGCCTCAGGCGTGACCGTCACGCTCAGCCTCCTGACCCTGCTGCTCGCTGGTATCTCGTCGACGAGGGCGATCGGCTTCTGCGGTGCCATCGGGATCGTCGTCGCCGTCGTCTTCGGCCTGGTCCTGCTCCCTGCAGCGCTCGTGCTCTGCGGCCGAGGGGTCTTCTGGCCCCTCGTGCCCAAGGTGGGTGATCACTCGCACGACGACGGCAAGGTCTTCGCCAAGATCGGTGGCATCGTCAAGAAGCGCCCTGGGGCCATCACGCTCGGGGCGATCGCACTGCTCGTCCTCGCATCCCTGCCGGGCCTCAGCCAGCGGATCGGCCTGTCGACCACGCAACAGTTCACCGCCACGCCTGAGTCCGTCGTCGGCCAGAACATCTTGGCCTCCTCCTTCCCAGCTGGCACATCTGATCCAGTCCAGGTCCTGGTGCACACCGGCACGGTCGCCGAGGTTGAATCGGCAATCGCCCATGTTCCCGGCGTGACCTCTGTCAGCCCCAACCGCTACGCCCACGATGCGCAGTGGACAGAGCTCGACGTGATCACCACCGCCGCGCCGGGCTCGAACGCTTCGTTCGACACGATCACTCACCTGCGGGACGCTGTCGGATCAGTCCCTGGCTCACAGGGCGTGGTGGGCGGCACCTCAGCTCAGCAGCTCGACTTCTCGGTGGCGAGCTCTCGAGACGCCCGCGTGATCATCCCGCTGGTGCTCTTGATCGTCCTCGCAGTGCTCTTGCTACTCCTGCGCGCCGTCGTCGCTCCGGTCCTGCTGCTCGCCACAGTCATCGGCACCTACCTGGCGTCACTCGGCATCAGCTGGTTCATCTTCGACCACATCGCCCATTATCCGGCGATCGCATCAGGGGTCCGGCTCTATGCCTTCTTGTTCCTGGTGGCCCTCGGCGTCGACTACAACATCTTCCTCACCTCCCGGGCCCGTGAGGAGACGATCACCTACGGGACCCGTGACGGCATGTTGCGCGCCCTGACCTCCACCGGTGGCGTGATCACCTCAGCAGGGATCCTCCTGGCTGCCGTCTTCGCAGTCTTGGGCGTGCTGCCGCTCATCCAACTGACCCAGGTCGGCATCATCGTCTGCGTCGGCGTCCTCCTCGACACGCTCCTCGTGCGGACGGTCCTCGTCCCCTCCCTGGCGATGCTCTTGGGTAACAGGTTCTGGTGGCCGAAGGTCCCAGGGTCGACGGCACCAAGCTCGGAGCCAGCAACCCAGTCGTAACCCGCTGAAACCCGGGCGAAACAATTCCCCCGTAGCGTGGGGTCCGTGCTTGACGTCCTGAGCGGCTACGAAACCGATGTCGCCTTCGACGAGATGGTGCGAGGTGACGGGTCGACGAGAGAGATCTATGACCGCGTCGTCGAGGTTCTCAGGCCGCTCGAGCCTGCCGAGCTCCGCTTCAGAGCCGATCAGTTAGCGCGCACGTTCTCTGAGCGAGGGGTGACCTTCGCATTCCAGGGTGTGGAGCGTCCGTTCCCCCTCGACTTGATCCCACGGATCATCGATGCCGAGGAGTGGCGACACCTCGCCTCAGGGGTTCGCCAGCGGATTCGCGCCATCGAGGCATTCTTGGCTGACGCCTACGGCAGCGGCGTGTCGTTCGCGGAGGGCATCGTCCCCAAACGGCTGATCACCTCGTCGTCGGAATTCAACCGAGCGGCCCACGGCATCGCCGCCCCCAACGGTGTGCGGGTCCAGGTAGCCGGCATCGACGTCGTGCGCGACGAGATCGGGAACCTCCGGGTCCTCGAGGACAATGTCCGCATCCCCTCAGGCGTGAGCTACGTGATCGAGAACCGACGCGCGATGACGAGGACGTTCCCCGGGCTCTTCGCTGAGGATCGGATCCTTCCGGTCGACGACTATCCACAGCAGCTCCTCGCTGCCCTCCTCGCCGCTGCGCCGCTCGGTGCCGTCGACCCTACGGTGGTGGTCCTGACGCCGGGCATCCACAACGCGGCGTACTTCGAACACGCACTCCTGGCCAGGCGGATGGGCGTCGAGCTCGTCGAAGGCCGTGACCTGTTCTGTCGAGGTGAGAAGCTCTGGATGCGGACGACCAACGGTGACAGTCCGGTCCACGTCGTCTACCGCCGGGTCGATGACGAGTTCCTCGACCCGCTCCACGGCCGCCCGTCCTCGCTGATCGGTGTTGCTGGTCTGCTCAATGCTGCCCGGTCAGGCTCGGTCACCATCGCCAACGCAGTCGGCAATGGCGTTGCTGACGACAAGTTGATCTACACCTACATCCCTGCACTCATCGAGTTCTTCCTCGGCGAGAAACCGATCCTCGAGAACGTCGAGACCTACCGACTCGATGACCCAGACGTCCTCGCTGATGTGTTGGATCGGATCGACCAGCTGGTCATCAAGCCTGTCGACGGTGCCGGCGGCGTCGGTATCGTGATCGGCCCACACGCTGACGAGGCGACGCTGCGCGAGACGGCAACCGCCGTTCGCGCTGATCCTCGACGCTTCATCGCCCAGCGCCCGGTCGCCCTCTCAACGCATCCGACTCTCATCGGCGACCAGCTGCGACCGCGTCACATCGACCTTCGCCCCTTCGCCGTCAACGACGGTACGGACATCTATGTCCTTCCCGGAGGCCTCACCCGGGTAGCGCTCCCCGAGGGCGCGCTCGTCGTCAACTCCTCCCAAGGTGGTGGCTCCAAGGACACCTGGGTCCTCCTCGACGAGGCGGCCGGGGAGATCGCTGGCGACCTCAACGTCGATGTCCGACGACCCCTTGAGACCTCACGTCGCTCCTCGGGACCGGGCAACCTCGAGCGCACCGACCAGCAGCAGCAACAACAGCAACAGCAACAGCAACAGCAACAGCAACAGCAGCAAGAAGCCGAGGTCTCCAAGTGAGCCCCGTCCTGCTGTCGAGGCTCGCCGAGTCGCTGTTCTGGATTGGTCGCTACGTTGAGCGGGCGGATGACACGTCTCGTGTCGTCGACGCCTACCTTCACCGGCTCCTCGAGGACCCCTTCGAGGACGAGTCGCTCGCGTGTCGGTCGCTGTTGGCGATCATGGGCCTTGAGCCGAGCGACCACCACGTCACGACGGAGACGGTGATGGACCTGCTCGCCTTCAACGCCGACAACCCATCCGCCATCAGCGGATCGTTGCGATGCGCCTACGAGAACGCCCTTGGATCGAGAGGTGTGATCTCCTCAGAGATGTGGGAGTGCTTGAACACCACCTGGTTCGAGCTCCCGGCCCGGCGTACGCACGCCAATCGGCTCGGCCCCCACGTCTTCCTCCGCTTCATCCGTGAACGAGCCGCCCTGTTCGCCGGGCTGACCGACTCGACGATGAGTCGGAGCGACGCGTGGAGGTTCGTGGTGCTCGGTCGCAGCCTCGAACGGGTCGACATGACCGCGCGGCTTTTGTCGGTGCGCGTGGTCGCAGGAGGACACGCCCCTGACTGGCCGACGCTCCTCAGGGCTGCGGGAGCGGAGGAGGCATTCCTTCGAGTTCACGCTGGCATCGAGCGGCCACTCGAGATCGCTGAGTTCCTCCTCCTCGACCCGCTGTTCCCGCGGTCGGCGATCCACGCCCTCGAGGAAGCCGAGGAGTGCCTGGCTGCCCTCGAAGGTCCGAGCACGAGGAGCGGTCCACCCAGCTCGAAGGCACGGCGCATTATCGGCCAGATGAGGACGAGCCTGATGTACACCGATCGCGAGTCGTTGCTCGACGAGCTCCCCGAGCTGCTCGAGGACATCTCGGACTCGTGCGCTCGCAGCTCGGCGGCTGTCGCCACACAGCACTTTGGCTCGATCCACTCGGTCATGTGGGAGACGGAAGAGGGATGACCCAGACCTGGTCCCCCCACACCGGTGGCTGGCGCCTCCATATCGTCCACGAGACCGGCTTCACCTATGACGGCGAGGCTCGGGCATCGCACAACGAAGCTCGACTCACCCCGTCGAGCCTCCCCACGCAGTCGGTCCTCGCCACCGAGCTCCGGGTCAAGCCGACCGCCGGGAGATCGACCTACCAGGACTACTGGGGGAACCGGGTCGTGGCGTTCCAGCTCGACGAACCCCATAGCTCGCTCCAGGTGACCTCCGAGTCGACGGTCGAGACAGCTGCGGCGCTCTCCCCTCGTGGGACGCTCGGACGACGAGACCTCTCGAGCGGTGCGGTCGCCGACCTCATGGATGAGCTGCTCGAACCCACCCCCATGACCGAGGTGCCGGATGACCTCCTCCAAGCCGTGGCCCAGGACACTGCCGCGATGGACCCCCATGAGGCGGCGGCCTATGTCTCTGAGCGGACTCGAGAGCTCATCGAGTACGCAAGCGGCGTGACCGGGGTCCATACGACCGCCACCGAGGCGCTCATCGTCGGCAAGGGCGTGTGTCAGGACTTCACCCACCTGGGGCTAGGCCTCCTTCGTGGGCTGGGGATCCCTGCCCGCTACGTCTCGGGCTATCTCTACCCGCGAGAGGGCGTCGAGCCAGGAGAGACCACCGAGGGAGAGAGCCATGCATGGCTCGACTACTTCGCCGGCGAGTGGAACGCGATCGACCCAACCAGCGGTGCAGAGGTCGGCCCACGTCACGTCGTGGTGGCACGAGGTCGTGACTACTCGGACGCCGCGCCGCTCAAAGGCATCTATCACGGTGCACCGGCCTCGGTCCTCGGCGTCAGCGTGGCCATGACCCGACTCACCTGAGCACTCACGACGTCCCTGAACATCGAGGGGTATCGTCAGGCTTCCTGCCACGAGGCAGTCACGGAGGGGGCAGCAGTATGGATTTCGGCCTGATGGGGTGCAACGTAGGACCGTTCGCCGAGCGAGCCGCTGCGATCGAGCTGGCTCAGGCAGCTGAGGCTGCCGGTTTCGAATCCATCTGGACCTTCGAGCATGTGGTGGTTCCCGGTGGCTACGAATCGCCCTACCCCTACTCAGGCGATGGCAAGATGCCTGGCGGCGGCGCCAACGCGATCACCGATCCGCTCACGTGGCTTGCCTTCATCGGCGCAGTGACCGACCGGATCAAGCTCGGCACCGGGATCCTCATCCTGCCGGAGCACAACCCCGTGCTCTTGGCCAAGGAGGCTGCCACCGTCGATCGCCTCACCGACGGCCGCCTGCTCCTTGGGATCGGCGTGGGCTGGCTCAAAGAGGAGTTCGAGGCGCTCGGGGTCCCCTGGGAACGTCGAACTGCTCGGACAGAGGAGTACATGGCGGCGATGCGGCCACTTTGGAACGAGGAGGAGCCCACGTTCGACGGCGAGTTCGTGTCCTATGTCCGCGCTCGGTGCTCGCCGCAGCCTGCTCGTCCAGGTGGAGTCCCGATCATCGTCGGGGGCCACTCTGAGGCGGCTGCCCGGCGTGCGGGTCGACTCGGCGACGGCTATTTCCCGGTCGCGGGCCCGGACCAGGTCGCCGATCTCGTCGGCATCGTTCGACAGAGCGCTGAGGAGGCAGGGCGCGACCCTGACGCAATCGAGATCACCTCGATGGGTCCAGGGCCCGGCCACCCTCTCGTCGAGCGCTATGCGGCGGCAGGCGTGACCCGGCTGGTCTGCCCGTTGCCGACCTACGACCCGGCGAAGATCCGCACAAAGCTCGACGAGCTCGGCGCGGCGATCGCCTGAGCGCTCCGCAGCAGGCGCCTATCGCTCTGGCGTGAACGTCACCGGAAGTGACTCGATGGCATGGACCAGGGTCGAGTCGCCGTAGGTCGCCGTCGCACCTTCGACGACGTCCATGTCGGGGAACCGACGTACCAACTCCTCGAAGAGCACCCGGATCTCAAGGCGTGCGAGGTTGATCCCCATGCACACGTGCGGACCGACCCCGAAGGCGAGCTGCGGGTTGGGGTTGCGATCGAGCCGCAGCACGTCGGGGTCCTCGAACACCGTCGCGTCTCGGTTGGCAGACTGGTAGAGCATGAGGACCTTCTCGCCCTCACGGATGGTCTGGCCTGCGAGCTCGGTGTCGCAGGTGGCGGTGCGGACGAAGCTGATCACCGGGCTGACGTAGCGAGTGATCTCATCGGCGCCCGTGGCCCAGAGGCTCGGGTCGTTTCGCGCCGCCTCCCACTGGTCACGGAACTTGTGCAGCGCCCACATCCCACCTGAGATGGCGTTGCGGGTGGTCTCATTGCCAGCGACGACCGTCACGACGAGGAACATCATGAGCTCGTCGGCTGCCAGGGAGTCTCGATCACGGTCCTCGTCGGTCTCGACGATCCCCTCCTCGGCGGCGCCGACCAGGATGCTGATGAGGTCATCGGCAGGCGGCTCGGTGCCCGCAGCCTTCGCCGCCCGATAGGTCGCCCTGCGCTCTGCGACCAAGCCCGAGACGTAGTCCATGTACTCGCCGAACGCCTGTCCGGCGGCGGCGAGCTTGGGGTCGTCGGGATCGGTCCGACCCTCACCACCCATCATCGCGTCAGACCAGTGCCAGAAGCGGTCCCGATCCTCGACCGGGAGACCCATGAGCTCGGCGATCACCACCATCGGGATCGGCACCGCGATGTCCTCGACGAAATCACACGACCCCTTCGTGGCCACTGCATCGAGCGTCTCGGTGACAACCTGCCGGACGCGGTCCTCCATCGCTCGGATCATCCTGGGCGAGAAGCCCTGGTTGATGAGACGACGTTGGCGAACGTGCCGCTCACCGTCGAGGCCGATCAAGGACAGATCGAACGACTCGATCGGCCTGACGCCCTGACCTGAGCAGAAGAGCTCCGGGTGGATCGACACATAGGTCACGTCCGCATGCGTGCTCGCAACCCAGAGCTCGTTTTTCTCGTCGTAGTAGAGCGGTGCGGACGTACGCATCTGCTCGTAGCCGGCCCACGGCTCCTTGATGAACTCCCGATCGAGCACGTTGATAGGGCATGTCGGTCGCATCGCATCTACTGTCACGTCGTCCCCTCCTCTGGCGCGCATGTGGCACCCGATTGAACCGTAAGGAGGACCTCGAGCTCGCGGTAGGGCCGAAGGTCACGACCATGTCAGGCGTTCGCAGTAGGTTGCACCCACAGAGGCGGTGGAGATCCAGAGACGGAGTCAACGTGGCCAAGGTTCTATTTGAGGGCGTGTCCAAGCGATTCGGCGATGTCGCCGCGGTGGACAAGCTGGACCTCGAGATCACAGACGGCGAGCTATTGGTGCTGCTCGGCCCCTCTGGCTGCGGCAAGACGACCGCGCTGCGCATGGTCGCAGGCCTCGAGGAGGTCTCGGACGGCAGCCTCTCGATCGGCGACGACGTCGTCAACGACGTCGACCCCAAAGACCGAGACGTGGCGATGGTCTTCCAGAGCTACGCCCTCTATCCCCACATGACGGTGGCGAGGAACATCGAGTTCCCACTCCGCCAGCAGCGGATGGACGCAGCTGAGCGCACGGCCAAGGTCGCCGAGGCTGCGGGCACCCTCGGCCTCGGCGAGCTGCTCGATCGCAAACCCGGCCAGCTCTCCGGCGGGCAGCGCCAACGAGTCGCCCTCGCCCGGGCCATCGTGCGAGATCCCAAGGTGTTCTTGATGGATGAGCCCCTCTCCAACCTCGACGCCAAGCTTCGTGTGCAGACCAGAGCTGACATCGTGAGCCTCCAACGACGTCTCGGCACCACCACCATCTATGTGACCCACGACCAGGTCGAGGCCATGACGATGGGTCATCGGATCGCGGTCATGCAGGGTGGCAAGCTCCAGCAGGTCGCCCCGCCAGAGGAGCTCTATGAGCGACCAGCCAACACCTTCGTGGCGGCGTTCCTCGGCAGCCCGGGCATGAACCTCCTCGAGGCAGAGCGGGTCGGCGACAAGCTCATCACGCCCGCGGGCGAGATCAACGTGCCCGAACACCTCAGCGCAGTCCTCGATGGGCCAGTCACACTAGGCATCCGGCCAGAGGGGCTCCACCTCTCCACGAGCGGGCTTGTCGGCAGCATCCTGCTCGTCGAGATGCTCGGCGCCGAGACCCAGGTGCACTGCTCCCTCGAGGGCGGCGCCACCGTGGTCGTGCGACAAGGCCACGATGCGCAGCGGCCGACGCTCGGCGATCCAGTGGTCGTCGGAGTCGATGCGGCCGCGCTCCACGCCTTCGGTCCAGACGGCACTCGGGTGGCTGGCACCTGATGCGCTCGCTTGCAGTCCGCCGGCGGCGCGAGTGGGCGCTGGCCTATGCGCTGGTCATCCCGGCGCTCGTCATCTTCGCCGTCTTCACCTTCTATCCCTTCATCCAGAACTTCAAGCTCGCCCTCTACCAGAACCCGCCCTACCCAGGGCTTCCCTCCCACTTCGTCGGCCTCTCACAGGTGACGTCGACACTCACCTCGACGTCGTTCCTCCAGAGCCTCGAGTCCACCTTCGAGTTCGTCCTCCTCGTCGTCCCGATCGGGCTCTTCGGCGGTCTTATGCTTGCGCTCGCCGCGCACAAGAAGCTCAAAGGAATGGCGATCTACCAGGTCATCTTCTCCTCGACGGTCGTCAGCTCGGTCGCTGTCGCCGCCGTCGTGTTCGGCACGCTGATGGATCCGGTCGTCGGTCTCTTGCCCTGGCTCGGCCTCAATCCCCAGCCCGCGATCCTGAGCAACCCCACCTGGGCGCTGCCAGCGGTCGCCGTCATCGCGATCTGGCAATTCCTCGGGCTCTCGTTCATCATCATGACCGCAGGCCTCCAGTCGATGCCTGAGGAGGTGCTCGAGGCGGCACGGCTCGACGGCGCACGAGCACCCACGATGTTCTTCCGAGTGACGATCCCGCTGCTCAGCCCGACCATCTTCTTCGGCCTCGTCATCGGGACGATCTACGCCTTCCAGAGCTTCGGACAGATCGACATCCTGATCGGACCCCAAAACGCAGCGTTCACGCACACCAACGTGCTCTTGTACTACGTCTACACAGCCCTATCGGTCCAGAACAACCCCGGCCTCGCAGCAGTGCTCTCGATCGTGCTGTTTGTGATTCTGCTCAGCGTGACGCTCCTGCAGTTCCGATTCCTCGAGAGGCGGGTGCACTATGCCAGCAACTGAGGTGCAGGCGACCACGAGGCCGAGGTCCCACTCTCGGAAGGCCACGCTCAAGACGGTGCTCCGCTACGCCTTCTTGACCTTGGGCGCGTTCATCGTCCTCTTTCCGGTCTACATGGCAGTGGTGAACTCGCTGCTCGAGCCAAGCCAGATCGCTCACCAGCCCCCGCCTTTCTTCCCGACCAACCCCCAGTGGCACACCTATCCCGATGCGTGGAAGGGCGGCAGCCTCGGGATCTACCTTCGCAACTCAGCAATCCAGACTGCGATCATCGTGGCAGGCCAGCTGGTGACCTCGATCCTGGCGGCCTATGCGTTCGCATTCCTCGACTTCCCCTTCAAGCGGGCCATCTTCTTCGCCTTCTTGATGACCCTCATGATCCCGTTCGAGGTCACCGTGGCGACCAACCTGACGACCGTCACCTCGCTCGGATGGTTCAACACATTTCCCGGCCTGACCGTGCCGTTCCTCGCCACCGGCTTCGGCGTGTTCCTGCTCCGACAGGCATTCCTTCAGATCCCGAGGGACCTGAAGGAGGCAGCCCAGCTCGATGGCTATGGCCATATGCGCTTCCTCTGGTCAGTGGCGATCCCGCTGGCTCGCCCTGCCATCGCCGCCCTTGGCGTGTTCAGCTTCCTCGGCGCCTGGAACCAGTACCTCTGGCCGCTGCTCGTGACAGGCAACAACAACGCCGTCCGCACGGTCCAGATCGGGCTCAAGCAGCTGCTCAACACGCAGCTCGACCAGATCAACGTGTCATTGGCCGGCACCATCATCGCCATCGCCCCACTCGTGCTTCTGCTCATCGTCTTCCAGAAGCAGCTCGTGCGGAGCCTCACCGCGGGCGCCGTCAAGTAACTCGACCCTCATCGACACGGCCATCGACGACCCGGCCGTTGGCCCGGTCGCGATTGGTGCTGTGGCTCCGAAACACGTGCACGGGGGGTCGACATCAGGTGGCACCGCGATGTCCTGCGGTAGCGTGTCGGCCATGCCAGACGAGCCAGCGACGACACCGATCGCCGATGGCCTCCGCTCGTATGCAAGGGTCCTGCTTCGCAGATGGTGGATCATCGCTGTCTGCGTCATCGTCATCGTGGGTGCAACGGGCATCTACTGCCTGACAGCGACGGCCAAGTACACCGCAACCGTGCAGCTGGAGCTCACCCCAACGATCACCTCCTCGATCACGCAGTCCAGCAGCTCGATCCAGAGCCAGCAGAGCTCGACGGTGGACGTGACCACCGAAATCGCAGTGGTCGAGAGTGCTGCCGTGGCCCAGAGCGTCCTCAAGCAGCTGCCGGGTGCGCCGTCGGTCAGTGTCTCCCAGGTGGGAACCACCGATGTGGTCAACCTGTCCGTGACCTCGACCAGACCCGCCGTGGCTGCCGCAGCCGCCAACCTCTACGCGCGCTCCTACCTCGGCTACAAGCGCTCGCACGCCACGACCCTCTACAACACGGCGATCTCGTCCCTCGAGACCAACCTCACCTCACTCCAGGCACGGATCAGCACATTGACCAAGCAGCTCGCATCGTCCACTGGCACCGCAGCGGCAGCGATCCAGGTGCAGATCAACCAGCTCGAGTCGAGCGCCAACCAGATCAGCACGCAGATCGCCAGCTACCAGACCGATCTCAACCTGGTCAACGGTGGCGGGCGCGTGATCACCCCCGCGACCGTTCCCATGTCGCCGTCATCGCCGAAGACCCTCGAGTACCTTGCCCTCGCGCTCATCGTGAGCCTGATTATCGGCGCAGGGCTGGCCTTCGGCGTCGACAGCCTCGATCGATCGGTCCGGACTCCCGAGCGTCTCTTCAGGGCGCTCGGCGACGTCCCGCTGTTGGGCATGATCCCGAGCGTCCCCGAGATGAGAAACGCTCGGTACGCAGGCATCATCTCGAGCACAGATCCGAGCTCGCTCGCCACCGAGGCCTATCGGAGCGTCAGGACCTCGATCCAGTTCCTCTCCCTCGAGCAGAACATCTCGACGCTGCAGATCGCCAGCCCCCAGAGCGGCGACGGCAAGACCACGCTCGTTGCCAACCTGGCAGTGGTGCTTGCCGCGGCGGGCACCAAGGTCGTTGTGATCGACGGCGACCTGCGACGACCACGGATCGCAGCCGCCTTCAACCTGCCGCAGTCGCCCGGTCTCTCCGATCTGCTCGCCGGCCAAGGGGACCTGCACACGACAGCGCGCGCAGTCAATGTGTCACCCAATATCCACGTGCTCGCGTCTGGCCCTCCACCGCAGCTGCCCTCCGAGATGCTCAGCTCGGCTCGCTTCGCCGCGCTGGTTGCCGAGTGTGCACAGCTCTCTGATCTGGTCCTCATCGATTCCCCACCGTTGCTCGCAGTGACAGATGGTGAGGTGATCGCCCGGGTCGCCGATGCCACCCTGGTCGTAGCCGCCGCTGGGCAGACGAGCGAGCGTCACATTCGACAGAGCCTCGATGCGGTCCATGGCGTCGGCAGACAGGTGCTCGGTTTCGTCATCAACGACGTCGACCGTCACGACCTCGTCGACTACGACAAGGCGGGCTACTACGCGGCCCAGGTCTCCTACCGCTCCTATGGCGGACCGACGCAATCCACGGACAGCGAAACCTGAGAACCGGCGCGAAGACTGCGCCACCGCTGCGTGCAATGATGCACGCATGAACCGCACCCGCACTGCCTCCCTCGCCTTGGCAGCCGTCCTCGGCGCCAGCGTGATCCCTGTCGCCACCCTCGGCTCTATCGCTGCTGGCGCAGCCAGCACCCCTGCGTGCAGCCCCAAGGCCCTCTCGTCATCGAAGGGACCGGTGACGATCAACTTCTGGGAGTCGATGCCTCGTGCCAACGGCGAAGCGATGGTGGCGCTGACCAAGAAGTTCAATGCGTCCCAGAAGAAGGTGCACGTGAACCTGGTCGTCCAGACGACCTACCAGGAGACGTTCCAGAAGTACCGATCCGCCCTCACGACCGGCAACGTCCCGGACGTGACCATGCTTGAGGATGTCGAGACCCAAGGTGCGGTCGACACCCAGTCATTCCTCCCGGTGCAGACATGTATGAACGCAGCTGGCTTCAAGACCGGCGACCTCCTGCCTCGAGTCCTCGCGTACTGGAAGATCAACAAGGTCCAGTGGGGTATGCCGTTCGGCGTCTCGGGACCGGTCCTCTACTACAACAAGAAGGCCTTCACCGCCGCTGGACTCAACCCGTCCAAGCCGCCGACCAACCTGTCAGCCCTCGTGTCGACAGCCAAGACGCTCAAGACCAAGGGACAGGGCGGCATGGGCATGGTGCTCGACCCGTGGCACTTCGAGACCTGGTTGGCCACCGGCAACACCCTGTTCGCCAACAACAACAACGGCCGTACCAAGCGTGCCACCGCCACCGCATTCAACAACTCGACCGGTCTGACAGTGTTCAACGCCCTCGCGCAGATGAAGAAGGACGGCAGCGTCCAGACCAACTCGATCGCCGGCGCTGGTCGCTACGACAACCTGCTCGGAACAGGCTCCGGCAAGTTTTCGATGACTATCGACACCTCGGCTGCGCTGGGCACCATCGATCAGCTGCTTGCCACAGGCCAGTACCCGAACGTTGACGTCGGCGTGGCGCCGATCCCGGCGGTCACCGCAAACGCCAAGGGCGGGGTGCCGCCCGGCGGCAACGGTCTGTGGATCTCGAAGCGCTCCACCCCGGCCAAGCAGGCAGCGGCGTGGCAGTACATCGCCTACCTCGACTCGGCCACGAGCCAGGCTGCATGGTCAGCCGCCACGGGGTACATCCCGCTGCGCACCTCGGCGGCCAACTCCCCCACCATCAAGGCGCTTTGGGCGAAGAACCCGGGCTATTCGGTTGCCTACAAGGAGCTCACCACCGGGCCGCAGAACTACGCCACCGCTGGCGCTGTCGTGGGTCCCTTCGATGACGTGAACACCGCAGTCGCCAACGCCGAGGCCTCACTCTTCGTCTCTGGCACAGCTCCAAAGACTGCCCTCTCGCAGGCGCAGGCCAACGCCACCAAGATCATCCAGGCCTACAACCAGCGTCTCGGCTTGGGCTGAGCGACGGCCACAGGCTGGGGGGCCATGGTGGGAGCACAGCGACGAGCCCTGGTCACCGGGGCTTCACGAGGCATCGGCAAGGCCGCGGCGATCGCGCTCGCTGAGCGAGGCTGGGACGTGGCGATCACAGCCCGGACATTGACCGAAGGCCACGGCGTCGACACGTCCGAAGCCGGCGCTGGTCGGACGATCCCTGGCAGCCTCGAGACGACGGCCGCCTTGATCGAAGACACGGGAGGACGAGCGCTCCCCTTGGTGGTGGACCTGCACGAGCACGATCAGATTGCGGCATGCGTCGCGACCACCATCGAGGTCCTCGGAGGCGTCGAGCTCGTCGTCAACAACGCCATCGACGCGGGACCGGGTTCCATGACGCCGATCCTCGATCTCACGATCGAGCAGCTCGAGGCGAAGCTCGATGCCAACGTGGTCTCCCAGCTGGTGCTGATCAAGGCCGTGCTGCCGAGCATGCTCGAGCACGGAACCGGCACCATCATCGACGTGACCTCCAACGTCGCCACCCATGACCCACCGGGGCCAATCGGGGAAGGTGGGTGGGGCCTTGCCTACGCCGCCTCGAAGGCCGCCTTCCACCGGTTCGCACCGCTGCTCGCCATCGAGCTCGGGTCACGCGGCATCAGGGCATTCAACCTCGACCCTGGCTTCGTCGTCACTGAGCGACACGAGGTGAATGCGGCGGCACTCGGGCTCGATCGCCACTACGTCGGCGCCCCACCCAGCGTCCCAGGTCGAGCGATCGCCTGGCTCGCCGAGCATCCCGACGACGTCGAGAACGGCTCGACCGTCAAGGCGCAGCGACTCGCTCTCGACCTCGAGCTCCACCCTGACTGGCGGTCCTGAGGGTGCCTGCCACCATGGAGCTGGTCGTGGCGGTGGCACCGCCGGTGGCTACGATCACGATCAATCGGCCGGAGAAGCGAAATGCACTCACCCTCGGGCTCTGGGCCGAGCTGGGTGCCGCTGTCGAGGCGCTCGATCACGATGCCGAGGTCGCCGTGATCATCCTCACCGGAGCTGGGGATGCGTTCTGCGCCGGCTTCGACCTGTCGGACCTCAGCAGCGAGGACGATGCCTCACGAGCCCGACGGATGTCCCAGCAGTCACGCCATGTCGGGATGCTCCCACCCCATGACACGCCCATCATCGCCGCCGTCAACGGTCCTGCCATCACCGGCGGCCTCGAGCTGGCATTGAGCTGCGACATCTTGGTCGCCTCGGATGCCGCCCGGTTCGCCGATACACACGCCAAGGTGGGTGCGATTCCCGGAGGCGGCCTGACCATCACCCTTCCGAGACGGATCGGACCAGGACGAGCTCGTCTCTTGAGCCTGACCGGCGACATGATCGACGCCAGCACCGCGCTGGCGTGGGGCCTGGCCGACGAGGTGGTCGGGCCAGACCGGCTCCTGGATCGGTGTGGAGAGATCGCCACCTCGATCGCGAAGAAGCCGCCCGGCGTCATCGCTGCAATCAGACAGCTCTATGCGCGCAACGCTGATCGAAGCGACGAGGCGGCCTTCGCCGAGGAGCAGGCAACGTCACGAGCCTGGATGGCTGGGCAGTTCGATCGGCGACGCCTGGCCGAGGAGCGCACATCGATCATCGACGAGGGCGCTGGTCGATGAAGGTCTACGCAGGGATGGACCCGGCACTGCCACTTTCAGAGGTGGCACGGCATGCTCAGCGGATCGAGCGCCTCGGCTACGACGGCCTCCATGTTGCCGAGACCGTGCACGACTCGATGGCTGTTGCGCTGCTGGCCCTCGAGCACACCACCACACTCACCGTCCGCACAGCCGTGACACTCGCCTTCGTCCGGTCGCCCACGCTGCTCGCCTACCAAGCGTGGGACCTAGCCCAGCTCTCAGCTGGCCGGTTCGAGCTCGGCCTCGGCACACAGATCCGCCAGAACATCGTTGAGCGCTATGGGATGACGTGGTCGTCGCCGATCGAGCAGATGGCCGACTATGTCGGCGCCCTTCGCTCCCTCTTCGAGAGCTTTGCGACTGGCGCCCGGCTTAACCATCACGGTTCGCACTACGAGCTCACCCGCCTGCAGCCCTACTTCAACCCAGGACCGCTTGAGGCTGGCTCGCCGCCACGCCTCTACCTCGGGGGCGTCGGTCCTGCGTCGTGCCGGCTGGCAGGTGCGGTCGCGAACGGATTCATCACCCATCCCACCAATTCGAATCCTCGGTATCTAGAAGAGATCGCCCTTCCCGAGCTGGCTGCGGGTGCGGCTGACCGAGCGGCCCGGCCGCACGCCGGCGCTGGTGGTGGAAGCGGGGTCAAGGCACGAGGAAATCGGCGCGGCGCTGGGGGACGCTGAAAAGCGCGATCTGGCACAGGCGTTGGATGCGGCGCTGTATCGCTGGCGCAATCCGCGCTTCGATAATCCGGTGCTGGATCAGCCGGCCACCACCATGGGCACCGAGGCGTAGCCGCGAAACCGCGCCCGCCCGCCGCGCACGGCCGGGCCGTCCGGTTGATAGCGCGGGAAGCGTTGCAAAAACCGCCAGATCGCCACCCGCCCTTCCAGCCGCGCCACCGCCAGCCCGGCGCATTGATGCACCCCGAGGCCGAAGGCCAGATGTCGGTTCGGCTCCCGCGCCAGATCCAGCCGGTCCGGATCGGGGAATTGCGC
>Ga0118677_10000820_pt1 | contig 34133 bp, 28 predicted proteins | sample AliMusrvi5mmetaG_FD_86154 | JGI IMG/M metagenome (GOLD analysis project Ga0118677, IMG submission 86154)
CCAGTCGATCTGCTGCGCGCCTACGCCACTGCCGACATCCCCGAAACCGGCCAGCTCTATGCCGATGGCCGCATGGAGTTCCTCAAAGCCGCATCCTCAGCCGCGCATCTCTACGGCCGCAAACTCGTCTCCGCCGAAGCCTTCGTTCACTCGAACCAGGCCTACGGCACCACCGCCACCACGCTTGAACGCGACGTCAACAAACTCATCGCGGCCGGCGTGAACCACATCGTCTACCATGGCTTCCCGTATGTTTACCTGGATCGCCCCGAGCCCGGCTGGCACCCCTTCGCGCCGCCACTAGCACTCTCTGATCACTTCAATCCGCACACCAAAATCTGGCGTGAAGTGCCCCGTATCAATGAGTACATCGGCCGCCTGCAAGCCATCGCGCAGCTCGCCCGCCCGGTGATGCGCTACGCCGTCTATCTCGCTTCGCAGGACTTCCCCGAACTCGCTACCCGCGACTTCGATTACATCAATGATGATGCGCTGGCCCGCGCCAAAGTCGCCAGCGGCAGACTGGTGACGCACTCCGGAGCCGAGTACGAAGCCCTCGTCCTCCCCGCCGAAGACGCGGCCCTCCGCAAGAGATTCCCACGCCTCAACATCATCATCGGCACGCCCCCGCCAGACGATGCCCCGCAGCGCTGGCGCCTCGCCAACTGCGAGTTCCTCTTCTACTACAACGGCATATTGAAGGACCGTGAATACAAGCTCCCCGCCGGTGACTTCGAGGAATGGGACCTCCACACCGGCTTCGTCACGCCCTCCGCCAAAGCCAGCTTCGTCCTCGAAACCGGCGCAGCCCAGCTGTTCCGAGGTACGAAGTTCGTAGCCTCCTCAACGCGCCCGTGATTCCGTGTTAAACTTCTCAACACGGTAATTCGGCTCAAGGAGGCTCTTGTCATGCGTATCCTGCTTCTGGCGCTGCTTGTGTCAGCCAATCTGTCCGCTCAAATGCTCTACGTTGCGAACAACGGCGATGCCACCATTTCGGCCTTCGTCATCGATCAGGATTCCGGACTTCTCACCGAACTGCAGCCTCGTGCTGCTGTCCCGGGCAACCCAACTTCGATCGCCATTCACCCTAACAAGAAACTGGTCTACTCCACTAATTCAGGGAGCGGCAGCAGCGGCCCGACTTTGACTGCCTTCACGATCGATTCCAATTCCGGCGCCTTGAAGCCCGCCGGCACTCTGCCACTAACTGCCGGGAGCAATCCACAGGGGGCGGTTATCGATTCCTCTGGTAAATTCGCATTCGTCGCCAGCCAGGGCGCCAACAGCATTTCCGCATTTGCACTCGATGCAATCAGCGGGCTTCCTACGGCAGTACCTGGCTCTCCGTTCGCTTCGCCGCAAGGTCCCAACAGTCTGGTTGTCCATCCCAGCGGAAAATTTCTCTTTGCCTCGGCGACAGGCGCGAGCCAGATAGCGGCCTTCAACATCGGTGCAAATGGAGCGCTGACGCCGGTAACTGGATCTCCTTTTGCAGCCCGAGGAAATCTTTTCTGGACGGCGATGGATCCGGCGGGCAAGTTTCTTTTTGCTGTAGAACGGCAGGATAACGCGGTGCTCGTCTATTCTGTCAACGTCACCACTGGCGCGCTCACGCAGGTGGGCAATCCATATCCCGCCGGCCAAGGGGTGTCAGGAGTAGCGGTAGACCCGGCCGGAAAATATGTCTACGTCTCCAACGCCTTCAACGGTTCGGCTACGGTGTTCAGCATCGGCGCTACGGGCGCGCTTGCCCAAATTCCAAATGGGAATTTCCCAACGATTCTTGGCGCATACTCGCCTATCCTTGATCCAACCGGGAATTATCTTTACGTTACCGGCCAAACAGCCGGTTTGATCCGTCAATTCTCCATTAACCCGGCTACAGGTGGCCTCAATCCGATCGGGGATTTCATTCCAGCAGGAAATCAGCCAACGCGTGGCGCCACTGTGCTGTTGTCACCACCAGTGCTACCGCCGATCAATGCCATCAGCGCCTTTAACTCGTTCAGCGTGGCTCTCACCGGCCTCCCGAATGCTGGTGTTGCACAAGGTTCGCGAGTCACGGTCACCGGCACTAACATCGGACCGCCAAACACCATTACTACCGCCAATTCGCCAGGCGATTTCCCGTTGCAAACTCAACTTGGAGGCGTAACGCTGCAAATCCAATCGGCGGATGGAACCGTCACCGCAGGCATTCCTCTGGTGGTTACTACCGGCCTCGTCTCGGCTCTCGTGCCTTCTACTACTCCACTCGGCGATGCCAAGGTGACCGTGACATACAAAGGACGCACCACCAATCCATTGCCCGTATCCATCGTTGCCATTGCTCCCGGAATCGCTACCGCCAACGGCGCCGGCAATGGGCCCGCAGGCTATGCCGTGGTTGTCACCGATCCAACAAACATCGTGCCGGTGATTCCGAATCCGTCGAACAACGCATTGAACCTGCCTGTGATGCAAGGGCAGATGATGGTGCTTGGGGCCACCGGCCTGGGCGCGGCCAGCTTTGACGAAACGCAGGCGCTTTCACAGACGATTGCCACTCCCGTCGATGTGATCGTCGGCAATAAGGTGGTTGCGGCTACCACCATCCTGCGCGACTTCCACGCGCCCGGCGCTGATGGGGTGCTGTTTCAGGTTCCAGCCGATGCGCCCGATGGCTGCTACGTTCCGATCGCATTGCGCGCCAATGGCATTGTCAGTAACGTTGCCAGTATCACCATTTCTTCATCGGGCAGCACCTGTTCCGATCCTGCCGGATTGGCCGCTGCCGATACCGATGCTGCCGAAAAAGCTGGCCAACTCAACTTTGGCTCGCTCCTGCTGAGCCGTACGGATTTCAGCCCCATTACGATCAACGATTCCATCAGCGCCAGCTTCGGTACCTATGACAAACAGGCCCTATTGCGCTCCGTCGCGCCGACGGCGGGCCAAGGCATCCGCAGTGGGGTTTCTCTACCGCCGTTCGGCATGTGCACCATCTCACCAGGCAATGCCTACAGCCCAGATCACATTTTTGATCTGACAAGCGATCCGACCCAGTCGCAATTCCTCAACCCTGGGCAAACACTGAATATCAACGGTCCGGCCGGCAAAGCGCAACTGACCCCGCCGGACTACAGCTTAAATCCCGATAAGCCCATACTTATTCCAGGCGACTACACCATTGATAATGGCACTGGTGTCAAAGGCGGCGTCGGGCCATTCAAGGCTGTCCTTACCTTGCCCTCGCCAGTAACTTGGACTAGTAAGGATTCCATTGTGAAAGCGGACCGCACCCAAGACCTCACCGTCACCTGGAGTGGAGGAAAGGCGGACAAAGAGTATGTCATGATCTTCGGCGTCTCCGGCGATGGCCGCGTGATTCGAGGCTTCTTCTGTGCGGAAAGCGCCTCGGCCGGGCAGTTCACCATTCCGGCCTGGGTCCTTGCACAGCTACCGGTTACCGGCACTTTTTCGAACGGAGGCCAGACCCTTCCTAATGGACTGTTGGGAATCGGCACGGCATCGCTCGCCAGTGCGGGACTCTTCTCCGCTACCGGTTTGGATTTTGCCAGTTTCACTTACGAGCAGGCATTGGTGAGTCTCCTGCCTTACCAATAGCGGGGCTACTGCTTGTTCAAATTGTCTTTGATCAAGCCTGCCAGCAGGATGTTCACCAGCGAACTGCCGCCATCGCCTGAGCCTCCACCGGCCACGATTTGCGGCACCAATGGTGTCTTCGCCTCGGCCAGCGCGCGGCCCACTTCGATGATGGCGTAGTTGCCCTGGCCCACCGCGTCGTTCTTCATCTTGATGACGGAGGCTTCGGCGGTACCAACGGCCATCGTCTTTTCGGCCGTCGCGTTACCGACCACTGTCAACACCTCCGCATCTGCTTTAGCATTGATCGTCTTCGATTCCGCCTCGCCCGCCGCCTGCTTCACAATCGCCTTGGCCTTGAACTCTGAGATCTCAACCGATCGCTCCGCCTCCACAACGTGCGCCTGCGTATCGGCCTGTGCCTTGGCCTGCTCCAGGCTCTTGCGCGTCTCCTGCGCCATGCGCTGCGTCTCGAAGGTGGTCTTCTCCTGCTCCGCGATCTTGCGGTCGGTCAGCGTCTTCATCAGTGCCTCGGGAGGCGTGATGTCGCCGATCAGCGTATCCACCGCCACCACGTTGTACTCCGTCAGCGCCGCGCCGATGCGCGTCTTGGCATCTTCCTGCCGCTCCTTGCGCTGCCGCAAAAAGTCGATCACGTCCGACCCCTGCGCCGCATTGCGGAAGTAGTTGCCGATGGTCGGCTCCAGCACCTGCGTCACCAGGTTCGCCACGCTGCCGAAACGCGCGATCACCTTCGGCGCATCGTTCCGCGGAATATGGATGATCTGGCTCACGTCCAGATTGAACGTAAACCCGTCTGACGACCGCACCGTGATGGTGCACAGATTCTTATCCAGGTTATGCGCCTCGGTCTTGCCCGTAGCCCAGTTCAGCACCACGTTCGCCGTCGGCACGCACTCCACTTTGTGCGTATACGGATTGATCGGATACTTGCCCGGATCGAGCGGATCGGCCCACACGCCCTTCTGCCCGCGACCCACCAGATTGCCATGCTTGAACGAATCGCCCGTTGTGTCCACGCCCGGCAGTCCGACATACGCGATCACAACGCCGGCGCTCGCGATCGGTACCGAAGTCATATCGCGCGATTCCACCGTCGCCAGCCGCGGATTGATGAAGTACCGCCCGGCCAGAATCACCTGCTCCTGAAGACCCTTGAACCCGCCGGCATCCAGAAACGCCTGCCCGTCCTGGAACATGTTGTGGCCCGGGACTTCAGTGCCCGCAATATCGCCCGTCGCCAGCGGTCGCCCCTCTTTGGTGGTGACAATGCCGACCATATTGTCCTGAATCTCGGTGACCTTTTCCAGCACCACGCTGAACAGCGTCGTATTAATGCGGTAGGTTCCCGGAGGAATCACTTTAATCTGCGGACCGCGTTCACCGCCATTTTCGAGGAATGACCGTGCATTCTGAAACGCATCGCACTCCACCTGCCGCGCCAGCACCCGCCCGTTGGTGAGCGGCGTTCCGTCCCGCGCCTCCACCACGCCGATGTAGCCCTCGCCCACCGTCGTAAACTGCTGCCGGATGATGTTGTACTGCCACGGCCAATAGCCAAAATACAATCCTGGCGCCAGGCTGTCTGCCTGAAATCCAGCCTCGCCCTTCAGCGCGATGATCTTGCCATCAGGCAGCGACTTATTCGATCCCCACAACACGAATTTCTTGTTGACGATTCCAATCGAATCTTCCGGAATCACCGCAATCCCCAGCAGCCGGAACGTCCACCGGTAAAAAAGCAAAAACAGGCAAACTGGCAAAAGCCACCACAAATTTCCGAAGGCACCAAACAGTTCATTCATAGCGATTGCATCTTAGCATGTTGCATAGCTGGTGTGAATGTAGCTCGCCAAAAATGGAACTTGCATATCGATCCGCGAACTTAAGTGAGCGATGCAGGATTGCCGCGCCCCATCGGGAATCACGTATTCAGACCGCAGTCCGCAAGTCCTTCCCTGAGAAGAATCCTTCCACCAAGCCGAAAGCAGTCTGACAAGAGTGAAGCTCGAATTCTTTCGCCGCCTCTCGAATGTGGCCCTGTCAGAGTCCCTCATTCCAGGCCAACCTGGATCGCTCAAGACGCGACCGGACGGTACCGTTCAGGACGGTTACCACAGACTTTCTGCTCTCTCGGTAAGAGGTGTGAACATTCAAATGCTACCGGGAAAGACAAAGGAAAAGTGCAACGACTGATGCCCCCCGGCCTCTATTGGATTCCTGGTCCCTGGCGTGGCAAGCTGGCAATCGCAAAGCGGCCGAGAGGCGGAGACTGGCTTGACGACGAAGCAGCCGGATGGCGCCGGGCTGGACTCGATATAGTCGTCTCACTCCTCGAAGCCGAAGAAGCCTCCCAACTCCAACTGGACCGCGAGAAAGATGCCGCAGCCTCGCAAAATATCACTTTTATGAACTGCCCGATCCCGGACCGTGGGGTCCCCGCGGCATTCGCGCCAGTCCTCTCAGTAATCACAAGAATCGCCCGTGCCCTGGAGTCTGGCCAAACCATTGCCATACATTGCCGTCAAGGCATCGGACGCTCCGGACTAATCGCCGCGGGCACGCTAATAACATACGGTACAGGCCCGATCAAAGCCGCCGAAATCGTCAGCAGGAGCCGAGGCCTCACTGTGCCTGAGACGCCAGATCAAGTGGAATGGCTCCGGCAGTTGTCATTGGTCGGGCAGCCTGCGTCCTAACCGACGAAGCAACCTTTATCAGTAACCGCGAAGCTAAAATTATTTTCACCACAAAATCAACAACATCCCCCTCTGCCCCAGTCCTTCCCGCCCACCCGCCATGCTACATCTCGACCATGGCAACCTTCGATAAACATCTCGCCGCGCATCGCGAAAATGCGAAAAAATCCGCCGGACCTCGTTCCGCGGACGGCAATCATCGCTCCTCTCAAAACGCACGCAAACAAGGAATCACCACTGGAAAAATCGGCCTCGACTTCATCGAGAACAAAGTCGAACTCGAAGCCCACCGCAACGCCGTCCTCGCCCACTACAACCCCCAAACCCCAGCCGAACTCTATTGGGTGGAGCAGATTGTAGTTGGCCAATGGCGCGTCGCCCAACTCGTCCGCTGGGAATCGGCAATCTTCAATAACGCCATCCGCGAAAGCTGGAAAGAGAACACTGACCAGAATGCGGCAGATGCCCAAGACCTCGAACAGTATCTGATCCAAATCGACCCCGATGAAATGGACTCCAGGCAGAACTGGATGCTCGCCAACGGCATGGACCTCCTCATCCGCAAGGACGACAGCGTAAAAACATTTCTCAACTATCAGTCCCAGGCCTACATCCTCCTCCGGAATGCCGAAGTTGCCCTGGCGGAATTACGGTCCGAAGCCAGATACAGAGCTCTCAGCTCCACCTCCATTACTGCGTTGCCGCTAACGGACATGCCACAATAGAAGGATAGTGAAAATCTGTTATCTGGACGCATTCTCCGGCATCAGCGGAGACATGACGGTCGGAGCGCTTGTCGATGCAGGCGCCGATTCCGCCGCCCTCATTGAGGCCCTCGACTCCATGGCTACCGGTGCGTCCTTTCGCGTCGAAAAGGTCAAGCGGCGCGGCCTCGCCGCCACCAAGTTTCACGTCGAAGGCGGTGAGACCAAAGCTCACCGCCACCTGCCGCACATCCTGCGCATGATCGATGGCGCGGCCAAACTCTCGCCCGCCGTCAAGCAGAACGCCGCCGCCGTCTTCCAGCGCCTCGGAGAAGCCGAAGCCGCCGTCCACGGCACGCCCATCGAAAAGATCCACTTCCACGAAGTTGGCGCCGTCGATTCCATCGCAGATATCGTCGGCGCCTGCTTCGCCTTCGATGCCCTCGGCGTCCAGGAAATCTACTGCTCCAAAATCAACGTCGGCAGCGGCATGGTGAAGATGGACCACGGTACGCTGCCCGTCCCCGCGCCCGCCACGGCGGCGCTGCTCAAGGACGTGCCCATCTATTCGCGCGGACCGGAAGTCGAACTCACCACGCCAACCGGCGCCGCCCTTGCCGTCACCCTCGGCAAAGCCTTTGGCTCCATGCCCGCAATGACAATTTCGTCCACCGGTTTCGGCGCGGGAACCAAGGACTTTCCCGATCACACCAACCTGCTCCGCGTCCTGATCGGCGATGCCTCCGCTGCCGTCGAATCCGTCACTGTCAGTGTGATCGAAGCCAACATCGACGATTCCAGCCCGCAGGTTCTGGGCTATGCGATGGAGCGGCTCCTCGAAGCCGGCGCCCTGGACGTCACCCTGCAGCCCCTGCTGATGAAGAAGAACCGCCAGGGTACGCTGTTCAGCATCATCGCCAAGCCGGAAGACCAGGAAAAGCTGGTCGCCATCGCCATGGCCGAAACTTCCACTCTCGGCGTCCGTATCCATACCGCCGAACGGCGCGTCCAACCTCGTAGCTTCATTGAAGTCGAAACCTCCCACGGCAACGTGCGAATGAAAATCACCAGCTCCGGTTTCGCGCCTGAATACGACGATTGCCGTAAGCTCGCAATCTCTTCAGGCACTCCGATCAAGAACATCATCGCGGAAGCCAACGCCGCCTACATGAAAGAGTTTTAGATGGAAAATTATTACTTAACCACCCCGATCTACTACGTGAACGCCGCGCCGCACATCGGCCACGCCTACACCACGCTCGCCGCCGATACCATCCGCCGCTTCAAAAAGATGCAGGGCTTCAACGCCGTGGTCACCACCGGTACCGACGAGCACGGCCTCAAGATCGAACGCGCCGCCAAGGCCACCGGCAAGGCGCCCGAAGAGTTCACGGCAATGGTGTCGAATGAGTTCCGCGAGCAGTGGAAGTCGCTCGAAATCCCGATCGACTACTTCCAGCGCACCAGCGACCCGCGCCACCACGAAACCGTCCGCTGGCTCTTCAAGAAGTGCCTCGATAACGGCTTCATCTATCCCAGCAAATACACCGGCCAGTACTGCGTCTCTGACGAACTCTACGTCAATGAAGCCAAGCCCGGCGATAAGTGCCCCGACTGCGGCCGCGACCTCGAAACCGTCACCGAAGAGAACTACTTCTTCAAGCTCTCCGCGTTTCAAGATAAGCTGCTCGCGCTATACGAAGCGCAGCCCGATTTTATCCAGCCCGAATCGCGCCGCAATGAAGTGCTGGCGTTCGTCAAAGGCGGCCTCACCGATCTCTCCATCAGCCGCACCACCATCAAATGGGGCATCCCGCTGCCGCTCGAAGGCAACCACGTCTTCTACGTCTGGTTCGATGCGTTGATCGCCTACATGACCGCCGTGAAAGAGACCGATCTTTGGCCCGCCGACCTGCACCTGATCGGCAAAGAGATCGTGCGTTTCCATGCCGTCTACTGGCCGGCCTTCCTGATGGCCGCTGAACTGCCGTTGCCGAAGAAGATCTTCGCCCACGGCTGGCTGTTGTTTGAGAACGACAAGATGAGCAAGTCGCGCGGCAACATCGTTCGAGCCGAGCCCATCCGCAAGGTAGCAGGAACCGATGCCCTACGCTACTTCCTGATGCGCGAAGTGGTCTTCGGTCAGGATGGAACCTTCAGCTATGACGCGCTCATCCAGCGCTACAACTCCGACCTTGCCAACGGCCTTGGCAACCTCGCCAGCCGCACGCTGAGCATGATCCATCAGTATCGCGGCGGAGCCGTCCCGGCCGTCGCCGATTGCCCGTTCCCGGTGGAAGAGACCGTTGCCACCGCTGTCGCCGCCTACGAGTCCTTCGAGTTTTCCAAAGCGCTCGAAGCGATCTGGGGGCTCATCTCCGCCGCCGATAAGTACATCGTCACCCAGGCCCCCTGGACGCTTTACAAGAAGACCGACGACGAATCGCAGACCAAGCTCAACACCACGCTCTACTGCGCCGCCGAAGTGGTGCGCATCGTCACCGCTCTACTCGCTCCGGTGATGCCCGCCAGTTGCGAAAAGATCTGGGCGCAGCTGGGCGTTGAAAAGCCGCTCGATTCCGTTACCATCGCCGACCTCAAGTGGGGCGGCACGCCCGAAGGTCAGAAGGCAGGCAAAGTGGAGCCCGTCTTCATGCGCATCGAAGCCAAACCCGCCATCGAGAAAATGCGCGAACTCGAAGTGGAAGAGACCGCCCGCCAGGCCGCCTTGTTGGGCAAGAAACCGGAAGGACCGGCCCCGGCGCCGCTCGCCGAACAGATCACCATCGACGATTTCGTGAAGGTCGATCTCCGCGTCGGCCAGGTCCTCACTGCGCAAAACGTCAAGGGCTCTGACAAACTGCTGCACATGACTGTCGATATCGGTGAGGCTCAGCCGCGCACCATCGTCGCCGGCATCGCCGAAGCGTACAAAGCCGAGCAGATGGTCGGCCGCAAAGTGGTGATCGTCGCCAACCTCGCTCCGCGCAAACTGCGCGGCATCGAATCGCAGGGCATGATCGTGGCAGCGTCGCTCGAAGGCCAGAAGCCGACGCTCGCCGGCTTCCTCGAAGACGTTCCCGTGGGAGCGCGCTTGAAATGAGTCTGATCGACTCACACTGCCATCTGGACGAGAAGCAGTTCGATTCCGACCGCGAAGCCACTATCGATCGTGCGCTCGCGGCCGGCGTCGAGCAGATGCTCGCCATTGGCACCGGTGACGGCCCGCCCGACTACGAAGCCGGCATCCGCCTCGCCGATAAGTACGACTGCATGGTGGCCAGCGTTGGCGTGCACCCGCACTCCGCCCAGCAGGCGGATGAGGAAACTTGCAAGCGTCTGCGTGAGCTGTTGAAGCATCCAAAGGTTGTGGCTCTGGGTGAGATCGGGCTCGACTACCATTACGATTTTTCGCCGCGAGAAGTGCAAAAGCGCGTGTTTATCGAACAGCTTCAGGTCGCGCGTGACGCCCGCAAGCCGATCATCATCCACACCCGTGAGGCCTGGCCCGATACGTTTGAGATCCTCGAAGAGCACTGGGCGCCGGCCAAACTGCCCGGCATCATGCACTGCTTCTCCGGCGGACCGGAAGAGGCACAGCGCTCGCTCGACATGGGTTTTTACATCAGTTTCGCCGGGGTGGTCACCTTCCCCAAGGCAATCAACATACAGGAGGCAGCGAAAATGGTGCCGGGAGACCGGTTCCTGATAGAGACGGACGCGCCGTATCTGGCCCCCGCGCCAAACCGCGGCAAGCGCAACGAACCTGCGTTCGTGGCCCACACCGCGGCCAAAATCGCGGCCCTGCGCGGTCAATCAGTTGAGGACATCGAGGTCCTCTCATGCGCTAATTTCCGCCGTCTTTGTTACACTGAATAGCTTCCATGGGTTTTAGTAAATTAGGTCAGACTCTTACCGCCGCGGAGATCCTCTTCCTCGTCAAGGACGATCTCAAGCTGGTGGAAAAAGAGATCCGGTTGGAGTCCATCGCGTCGGTTGACGTAATCACCTCCATCGGCAAGCACCTCCAGGCCGGGGGCGGAAAACGCCTGCGCCCCACGTTGCTGCTGCTCGCCTGCCGCCTGTTCAACGAGCCCTCTGCGCTGGCTATCAAACTCGCCGCCGTTGTCGAGATGATCCACACCGCGACGCTGGTGCACGACGATGTGATCGATGTTGCCGAGACCCGCCGCGGCCGCCCGTCCACCAACGCCGTGTGGGGCAACCACACCTCCGTACTCGCCGGTGACTGGCTCTACATGCAGGCCTTTCAGGTTGCCCTGCGGGAACGCAGTTTTCATATTCTCGACCTCCTCATCGGCCTCACTCAGGTGATGGTGGAAGGCGAGTTGATCCAGTTGGACCGCATCGGCAAGCGCGACGTCTCTGAAGCCGACTACATGGAACTCACTGACCGCAAAACGGCCAGCCTCTTCAGCGCCTGCGCCCGCCTCGGGGCGATCGCCGGTGGCGCTGACGATGGTGCGGAAGCACGCCTGGGAGAATTTGCCTGGAACCTCGGCATGGCCTTCCAGCTTGTCGATGATGTCCTCGATTTCACCTCGCGCGAAAAAGTGTTGGGTAAGCCTGTAGGCAATGACCTGCAGGAAGGCAAGGTCACGCTGCCTTTGATCTACGCCCTCGAATCAGCCACGGCTGAGGAGAAGGCCGCCGTGGCAACCGTGCTCTCTGAGATGAGCTACAAGACGGTGGAGTTCTCCGCCATCCTGCAGATCATCAAGAAGTACCGGGGCATTGAACGCACCATGGAGCGGGCTCAGGCATTCACCCAGAAAGCGCGCGCCATCATCTCCGAATTCCCTGAGTCGTCCTGCCAGCGAGCCCTCTACGGCGTGACCGACTTAGTAACCGACCGGGACCACTAGCCATGAAGAAACCATGTTCGTTTCAGCCCGCACAACGGAGCATTGCCCTGTGCGGGCTGTTCGTCCTCTTGCCTCTCCTTCTTGGAGCGGATGAACTTCTTGCGCCCAAAGGGCAGTCGAAATACGTAGCGCCGCACAAGCCTGTTACACGCTACAAGGAGTTGCTCGCCAAGCACGCCGGCCAGGCCGAGTGGCGTCAGGTGGTCGTTGATGACGAGCATTTGAAGAGTGAGTACATCCAGATGAAGGCTGGCCGCAAAACCCCGCGCCTGCTCCATCCCGATACGCGAGCCTGGTGGGTGGTGATGGATGGTGAGGTCCGGTTCGAGATCGAAAAGCAGGAGCCGTTCGTAGCAAAGAAGGGGTCCATGGTGCAGGTCCCGTTTGCGACACTGTACACGATGGAAGTCGTTGGTACGAAGCCCGCGATCGTCTTTGAGACCAACATCGCCGGAGCGAAGAGCCTCTACGAAAAAGGCACCGAGCCGCCGAAGCTGCCGGGCGCCGAGTGGATCAACGTGAACTTCCGCCGCAAGATGGGCGAGTACGATAAAGGCAACAGGCCGCACGTTACGTTTGAGGAAGCCGCGCTACTCAATGAGCAAGGCAAGGTGAAGGGCACGCAGCGCATCGTGGAAGACGCGCGCGGCGCGGCCAATTTCATCTACGGTTACGAGAAGAACCTGCCCAAACTGGATCCGAAAGTCAAAGGCCACTATCACGCCGAATGCGCAGAGTATTGGCTGATCATGGCGGGCCAGATCCGCTATCCGCTCGAAGGGCAGGGTGTGATCATTGCCGAGGTGGGGGATGTGGTCTATGCGCCGAAGTACACCTGGCATGCACCTCGCTGGTACGGCCCGGGCCCGTCATGCCGGTTGGCAATGAACGGGTACCCGGAAATCGCGCACCTGTTTGAATAAGAACTAACGGCGGTCCATACGGCGTTCCAGCGGACGGTCGTCGATCTGCGTTGAGCGCAGGCGGCCTTCGCCGAAATCGACCGAGCAGGAAAATCCGAACGACATTTCACGGTCGCGTTCACGGCCATGTACGTCGATCACGCCGCTGACCCAGTCGTTGCGTCCCGGACCGTCTTCTAGGCGCGTCGGTCCGAAGTGGATCTCGGCATCGCGGAACCGGCGGCGAGCCTGCTGCGTTACGGAATCCTGGCACAGACGGACTGCTTCATCGACCGGGAAGCCGTGGCCGTAGCGCTTGAAGTAGCCGCCTTCCCTCCAGCCTGGACGATAGCGGTCTTCGCCGTATTCACGCGGACGTTCTTCAACGCGGCGCTCTTCGACGCGGCGCTGCGGAACTACCACCACCGGCGGCGGTGCGGCATATCCGCCAGCCTGCCAGAAGATGTCAAAGGTGTAGCCTTCGCTACCGTTGTCAGGATCCTCGATGCGCACAACGGCAACGCCGTCACGCCCGGGATTGCGGACCAATGTCTGCCTTCCGCGCCCATCTACTCCGGCAAAGCGGAAGTTCGCCGGGTTCGCCGGCAGCGGTGCCGTGCATTCAAACCGGCGGAATTGGGACGGCTGTCCCTGCAGGGTTCGGATGGTCGCCATTGTCCCCCGGATCTCTACTTCGGCGATCTGATCGACCCGCACTTCAATGGTGCACTTGCCGCGGTCCGGTCCGCCTCCGCCGACCATGGTTGCCTGGCGGCGAACGTCCTGGGCCTGCGCAATCATGGCGAATGCCGCTGTTGCGCTTAATAGTTGGATGATTTGTATTTTCATTCCAGTCTCCTCTCCTCCAGTATGGAGCATGCCAGTGGCCATATGGGGTAAGTGGTGGGTTTTATTGCTAACTCCGCGAGACCAGTTACTCAGAGCCGGTAGCTTTTACATGGTGATGCCTGTAACAAAGACACGCCAATTGTGACCGCGTGCATAACGGTTATAATTCTCGAAGGAGAATCGCGCAATGAGGGCAGGGACGTCTTTGAGGATTGCATCGGTGCTGACCCTGATACATGCGGCGCTGCATACGGTGGGAGGTGTTTTCGGAAAGCAGGCAACGGGTGCGCAGCAAGCTGTTGCGGACGTGATGAGGTCGACGACCTTCCCGATGGCGGGGTTGACGCGGAGCTACTGGGACCTCTATTTCGGGATGGCCCTGGCGGTGAGCGTGTTTCTGACGCTGGAGGGCGTTGTACTGTGGCAGTTGGGCTCGATTGCGAAGCGCGATGCCCAACTCGTGCGCCCTGTGGTGATGACGTTCCTCGTGGGGTACTTGGGTTTAGCGGTGGTTTCCTACCGGTATTTCTTTGCAGCTCCGGCTATCACGGAGATCCTGATCGCGGTCTTCCTCGCGATGGCATTGCGGCAAGATCGGAATTAGAAGACCCGGCGCTTCAGCCGTTCAACAGTGAACTTCGCGGTATCTGCTACGGCCATCACTGTCATCACGCCGGCTTGCACCGGGTCGGTGACAACAAGGTCGGCCGCATCCGGCACGCTGCCTGCCATGTTGAGGCTGACCACCAACAATCCCTGGGCGCGGACTTCACGGACCGCGTTTTCGATTTCTCCGCCCATAATGGAGCCGGCCAGAACCAGCGCGCGGGCGCGCGGCAGGCGCGAAACGGCTCGCACCGCATCGGCCAGTTGCTGCTCGCCTACCAGCGGAATCGTATCGACCGAGATGTGTTCGCCACGAATGTTGTGGCGGTCCGCCTCCGAGATGGCGCCGATCGCGACCTGCCCGACCTGTGCGCCGCCGCCCATGATGATGATCCGCTTGCCGTAGATCTTCTGCAGGTTCTCCACGACGTCCACCCGTTCCACGATGGGCAGCGCCTGCAGGTCGTCACGCAGCTTCGACGGCTCGCTGACGTGCTCGATTTCAAAATAGATGCGCGAATGCGGATGCGATTCGACGATCTCCACCGAAGCGATGTCGCCCGCGTGGGCGGCGATCACGCCGGTCAGTTGATGCAACACGCCGGGACCGCCCTCGGCCAGAATGACCAGGCCGAACTTATCCGATTTCATATTTCTTGAGCGTCTCTTCCCAGTAGCCCTGGGCCTTCATGATCAGTTCGCAGACTTCGCGCACTGCGCCTTCGCCGCCCTTTGCCTGCAGGGTTAGGTGCGCGGAGAGTTTCACTTCGGGGCGTGCGTTGGCGGTGGCGATGCCGAAGCCGACGCGCTTCATGATGACGACGTCTGTGAAGTCGTCGCCGATATAAGCGACCTGATCGCTGGTGACGCCGGCGTCTTTGAGAATCTCTTCGAGGATCGGAATCTTTTCGATGTGGCCCTGGTAGACGTACTTCATCTTGCACTGCCGCGCGCGCTCTTCGGTGGCCGGCGAGACGCGTCCGCTGATGACGCCGGTGGGGATGTTTTTCCAGGAGAGCCACTGGAGGGCGATGCCGTCCTGGCTGTCGAAGCCCTTGGTCTCATACATCTTGCCTTCCGGGCCCGGGACGTTGTACAGCCTGCCATCGGTGAGGACGCCATCTACGTCCATCAAGAGCAACCGCACACGGGCGGCACGTTCCAAATTCGTCAACAGAGTTCTCCTTGCGGTTTACAATAGGCTTATCTTGATTGATCTCATTGCGGGGACCATTTCCCGTTATAGCATGTTTCATCCTGGATGCCGCGTTGGCGTTGCGGTTTCCGGAGGTGCGGATTCGGTCTGCCTGCTGCATGTGCTGTGCGAACTTGCGCCGCGTTGGGATTTGCAGTTGGAGGTTCTCCATTTCAATCACCAGTTGCGCGGGGCCGCCTCAGACGGGGACGCGCGCTTTGTGAAGGATCTTGCGGCTAGTCTGGGGTTGCCGTTTCAGCTGGGAACGCTGCCGGTCGGCGAGATGCCAGGAAATCTGGAGCAGGTTGCCCGCAATGCGCGGCGGGAATTTTTCCGGGAGAAGTTGAAAGTCCGGATCGCTACCGGTCACACGAAATCCGATCAGGCCGAGACCGTGCTGTTCCGGTTGCTGCGCGGCGCGGGCAATGCCGGGCTGGCGGGCGTACTGCCGGTGACTAATGAAGGCTTGGTACGCCCATTACTGGACGTGGAGCGCACGGAGGTCGAAGCCTGGTTGAGGGCGCGCGGCATCTCGTGGCGGGAGGATGCCTCGAATGCCGATGAGCGGTATTCGCGGAACCGCATCCGCCACGAGTTGTTGCCGAAGTTGCGGGCGGAGTGGAACCCATCGATCGACGCCATGCTGTCGCAGATGAGCGTGCTGGCTCGCGAGGATGAGGCGTATTGGCGGACCGCGCTGCCAGTGGATCTGCTGGCGGAGCGCGAAGGTGCGGTATTTCTCGACGTGACCGAGGTGCGGAAGCAGCCTGTGGCCGTGATCCGGCGGCTGTTGCGGCGGGCGATTGAGTTGGTCCGCGGCGATCTGCACCAGATTGAGTTCCAGCATGTGGATGGTGCGCTGGGTCTGGTGGAAGAGCAGGAGGGCCACGGGCGCATTCAGATTCCGGGAGTGGATGTCTTCCGCTCCATGGACTGGTTGCGCATTGCCCCACAGGGATATGACAATCAGGCTGAACGGAACTTCCGGATTCCGCTAGCGGTTCCCGCGACGGTGGTGACGCCTGGACTTGGAGTTTCCATTTGTATCGAACGGATGGCTTCGGAATCCCGTTATACTGATAGAGAGGACGCTCTGGACTGGGACCTGCTGCACGGTCAGTTGGATTTACGCAACTGGCGGCCGGGCGATCAGTACGAGAGAACGGCTGGCAAGGGCGCGGAAAAACTGAAAATGTTGTTTCAGGAGGCCAGAATCCCGTTATGGGATCGCCGCTACTGGCCGATAGTAACGGTTGACGATGAAATCGTCTGGGCATGGCAATTCGGACCGGCCGCTGCGTACCGGGCGGGACCGGACTCTTCCAACCTGTTGCGGATCGTGACGTTACCCGCTTCCAGATGATAAGATTGAATCGAAACCACCAGTTTCGGCGTCTTAAGATACAGAAGCTCAAAGTACGAGATGATAGAGCAAGGTAGTAAAGATAGAGTGGCCCACCAAGTGGATTGTTCCGAGTGGCCGCTCATGAGGACGAAATGAATTCCAACTTAAAAACCGCCATTTTCTGGGTAGTCATCGTTTGCATGGCTGGCCTGTTGTGGACGGTATTGAACACCGGGAAGAAACGACCGGACCAAAACCTGACCTTCACTCAGTTTATGGAGCAGGTGGAAGCCTCCAAGGTCAAATCCGTGAAGATCACGGGCAACGAGGTGCAAGGAACATTCCGCCCGGATAATGGCGCGGTGCTGCACACGATGATCCCGATGAATTTTCCGGACATCTATAAGACGCTGCGCGAGAAAGACGTCGATGTCGAGATCAAGGACAACTCCGGCAACAACTGGGTTTCCATCCTGTTGAACGCAGTGCCGTTCGTGCTGTTGCTGGCGTTCTGGATTTTCATGATGCGCCAGATGCAGAGCGGCGGAAACAAGGCGCTTAGCTTCGGTAAGAGCCGTGCACGGTTGCACTCATCGCAACAGAAGAAAGTCACGTTCAAAGATGTGGCCGGCGTGGAAGAGGCCAAGGAAGAGTTGCAGGAGATCATCGAATTCCTGCGCGAGCCGCAGAAGTTTCAGAAACTGGGTGGCCGTATTCCTAAGGGCGTATTGCTGATCGGGCCTCCGGGCACCGGCAAGACGTTGCTGGCACGGGCTATCGCTGGTGAAGCGAACGTTCCGTTCTTCTCCATCTCCGGTTCGGACTTCGTGGAAATGTTTGTGGGCGTCGGCGCAAGCCGCGTTCGCGATCTGTTTGAACAGGGCAAGAAGAATGCACCTTGCATCGTCTTCATCGACGAAATCGACGCAGTCGGCCGCCATCGTGGCGCTGGCCTGGGCGGCGGTCACGATGAACGCGAGCAGACGCTGAACCAGTTGCTGGTTGAGATGGATGGTTTCGAGTCGAACGAAGGCGTGATCCTGGTTGCTGCAACCAACCGTCCTGACGTGTTGGATCCGGCACTGTTGCGGCCGGGCCGTTTCGATCGCCGCGTGGTGGTTGGACGTCCTGACGTGAAGGGCCGCGAGCAGATCCTCAAGGTTCACACAAAGAAAGTCCCGCTGGGCGACGATGTGGAACTCAATGTGGTCGCACGCGGAACACCGGGCTTTGCCGGAGCCGATCTGGCGAACCTGGTGAACGAAGCAGCGCTGGTTGCCGCCCGTCAGAATCGCAAGGTGGTTACCCAGTTCGATTTTGAAGTGGCTAAAGACAAAGTGATCATGGGCGTGGAACGCAAGTCCATGATGTTGAGCGAAGAAGAGAAGAAGAACACCGCTTACCATGAAGCCGGCCACGCTCTGGTTGCCGTGCTGACACCCGATGCGGATCCGCTGCACAAGGTCACCATCATTCCTCGCGGAATGGCCCTGGGTTTGACGCAGCAGTTGCCGATCGACGATAAGCACTCCTACAACACCGACTATCTGAATGCGCAGATCGCGATTCTGATGGCTGGCCGTATCGCTGAAGAGATCTTCCTGCGGCAGATTACGACCGGCGCCGGTAACGACATCGAGCGTGCGACCGATATGGCTCGACGCATGGTGTGCGAGTGGGGCATGAGCGAATTAGGCCCGATGAGCTTCGGCAAGAAGGAAGAGCAGATCTTCCTCGGCCGCGAGATCGCACAGCATCGCGACTACAGCGAAGAGACGGCGATCCGCATCGATGAGCAGGTCCGCAAACTGGTTGACACCGGCTATGCGCGGGCTCGCAAGTTGATCGAAGAGCATCATGACGCGATGATCCGCATTGCGGAAGCGCTGCTGGAACGCGAAGTTCTGGACGGTGCGGAAGTGAAGCAACTGATAAACGGCGAAACGCTGGAAGCGATGCGTACGCCGAACAACCGCAGGAGCGGCGGCGACGGGAAAGCACAATCTGTGCCTCCTTCGATCGGACTGCGCGTGCCACCACTGATTGATGGGCCTCAGCCGGCGTGAAGATTCCGGCTTTCCCTGTTTACCTGTTCGATGTTGACGGGACTCTGACAGATTCGGCGCAGGATATCTGCGCCGCTGTCAGGACCGTGATCAACAAGCTCGGTTATTTCCCTCCCGATGAGTTCCTCCGCAGCTACATTGGCCGTCACCTGGACGACCTTTTCCTCGATTTGAATCCTGCTTTTACCAAAGACGAGATGGCCACGCTGCTGGCCGACTACCGTACCGTCTATCACAGCTTCAACCACAGCAATACGAAACTTTATCCGGGCGTGATGGAGGCCATTTCGAAGTTGGGCGGGCGCAAGTCCACCGCGACGACGAAGGGCACGCCGACGACGCGGGTCGTCCTGGAACTTTTCGGACTGCTGCCGTACTTCGAGCATGTGCAGGGCACCGACGGGTTTCCGGCCAAGCCGAAGCCGGATGTGATTCACAAGTCGCTGGAGTTGTTTGGGGTGGAGCCGTCGCAGTGCCTGATGGTGGGCGATGCACCGGCGGATATGGAAGCCGGGCGCAACGCGGGCGTGAAGACGTGCGCGGTGCGGTATGGCTATGGCAAGGTGGAGCAGATGGCGCGGTTCGAGCCGGATTACTGGATCGACGATTTGCGCGAACTGTTGCCCTGATCGACTTACTCCGATCGTAGGGCTGATACACTATACACATGAGACGCACGAATGTTGTGTTGGACGAGCAACTGCTTGACGAGGCCGTTCGCGTGCTCGGCCTCAAAACCTACTCCGCCACTATCAACCTAGCGTTGCAGGAAGCGATCCGGATGCGCGAGATTCAGAAAATAGGCAGCTTTTTTGGTAAGGGGTTGTGGAGCGGGAATCTGGCGGAAATGCGTGAAGACAGAGCTGTTCCCAAGCGGCGCGCAGCGGCACGAAGATCACACGAAAAGTAACCCTTGCTCCCTTTCATCATGATCCTGGTTGATACTTCAATATGGATTGAGTTGCTGTCGGGCCGGGTGCGAGGTATTGGGCCAGAACAATTGACCCACTTTTGCACTTGTGGTCCAGTTGTTCAGGAAGTGCTGCAGGGGCTGCGCCCGGGGCCGGACTCCGAGGAATTCCGTCATTCGATTCTGGCGCTGCCATTTTTGTTCGATCCAATTCCCAGAAGCGCATATCTCCATGCGGCTCAAATCTATCGCGAGGGCCGGCGCAGAGGCTACACAATCCGATCATCGGTGGATTGCCTGATCGCAGCGATCGCAATAGATTCCGGATCGGCTGTCTGGCATCGAGACCGGGATTATCGAAATATAGCCAAGCTCACTTCGCTCATTCAGTTTCCCGGTTCAGTTTTTCCTCATTAGATTCTCGCACGGTCTCCTTGCAACCCCTTTCTCACTGGCGCTGCCATTGGTTACCCTTGATTGGGACAAATAACTGTATGCCGGATGGCAATCTGAACAAGATGTGTTACTCTCTTTCTAGCGAGATCTGAGATGCCCAGGGCCGCTAGATTACTCACACCACTTGCCGTCGCTATCCTCTTCGTCCTAATCCCCCAAGCCTGCGCACAAGCCCAACCCAAGAACACCCTGGCCTGGTATAACGGAGACCGCCAGGTCGGCATTCCCGGGTACTCCAACTATTACGCTTCGTCAACGCAGCAGAGCCGCGCTTATGACGATTTTGTTGTGCCGGCGGGGGGATGGACCGTGTCCGCGGTATTTTCGAATAACTCGCTCACTGACGCTCCGTCCATCACGCAGGCCTCATGGGAGATCCGTAGCGGCGTGGGTGAGGGTATGCCGGGAACTCTCGTTGCATCGGGTGTGAGCGCGGCCACGCAAGTTCTCGATCAAGGCTCCGGTTACTACAAAATCCAGGTGAACGGGCTCGAGATCCCACTCGCCCAAGGCCGCTACTGGCTCAATGTGGCGCCAGTCGGCCAGTTATTAGGCATGTCCTACGTGGGGGCCACCATCGGTGTCAATGGGGTGGGAACTCCGGCCGGAGTCAACGGCGGGGCATTTAACGCCGCATTCCTTCCGCTCCAATCCACCGGATCTGCGGGAACCTCCTCCGACTATTCCCAGGGGCTCTACATCAGCGGTCCGGCTCCAGCGGCTCAATCGATCGCGGACCTGTGGAAGGCGAACCTGGCCACGCTGGCCGCAAAGATGCCGGCGCTGCACTCTGTGCCGTTTCCGGGCATCGGTCTCGCCGACTTCAACGCCAAAATCGCGGATCTTTCCCAGCGTGCACCTGACCTTTCGGAGGCGGAGATTCGTACCGGTTTGCAGTCGATCGTTGCGGCAATCCAGGACTCGCATACTGACGTGGGCTGGTCTTCGCCGTTGCCGTTCCGCCTGCTGCCGCTCTCGTTCTACTGGTTTGACGACGGCATCTACATCACAGCGGCTCCTGCCCAGTACCAGAATCTGTTGGGCGGAAAAGTTCTCGCTGTTGGCGATACGGCCATCGAGGATGCCACGCGCACCCTCACTGCCCTTGTTGCACACGAAAACGAACAGTGGCCGAAATACATGATCCCGGCCAACAAGCTGAACAATGCCGATTTTCTGTTCGGCACCGGCTTGATCCGTTCTACTGACAGCGCCGCTTTCCAGGTGCGAACGTCCTCTGGCGAGATTGTCTCCACCGCAGTGAAGGCGGTCTCCCTACCTCGACTTACTTTGCCCCAGGGAGAGGTGCCCCTATACCGCCAGCACGATGACAGAAACTACTGGTTTACCCTCATCGACCAGGGCGCAACTCTCTACTTTCAGTACAACAGCTGCCAGGAGGATTCGAAGCAGCCCTCTGCGGAGTTCTTTGAGCAGCTGAATCAGTTTCTGGCGCTGGATGTCATTCAGCGCGTGGTCCTCGATCTCCGCAACAACAACGGAGGATCTGTCTCCATTCTGAATCCATGGATCAGCCAGATGAAAACCAGCCGGTTTAATCAGAGCGGACGCCTCTACGTCATTGTGGGACGTGCTACTTTCTCCGCGGCCATGGACGCGACCAACCAGTTCCGCGACGGCACCAACGCCATCTTCGTTGGGGAGCCTACCGGGGCAATGCCTCGATTCCAAATCCGCCAAGGCGACTTCGCTCTCCCCAATTTCGGCGTCCGCGTGAGTTACTCCTCTGGTGTGGCGAACGCAAAGGATCCAGGTGTGACCATGTTACCGGACATACAGACCGGATTAACGTTTCAGGACTACCTGAAAGGCGTGGATCCGGCGCTGGATGCGATCCTCGCTATCCCGGCCCCGCAGTGAACAGGACGAATCATATGGCTACTTCCACCAAATGGCTCCTCTCGCTCGCTCTCGCAATCGTGTGCGTCCCCGATTCCAGTGGCCAATCGAAACCGGCAGCAACAGTAGGCTGGTACAACGGTGACCGGCGGCAGGGCATTCCGGGGAATGCCAACTGGTACTTTTCAGAGACACAGTGCCTGCGCAACTATGACGATTTCGAGGTGCCGGCGGGCGGATGGACGGTGGCGAGCGTTTTCGCCAACAACACTTTCACGAATGCGCTTGCGGTCACGCAGGCATCCTGGGAGATCCGCAGTGAAATGGAGGCGGACCGGTCGGCGGGGACGCTGGTGGCATCCGGCCTGAATGCCGCCTCGGCTACGAACGACGCCAGCACAGCGACGGTGCGGATTCAGGTGGATGGATTGGAGGTGGCGCTGGAGCCGGGCAGGTATTGGCTGAGTGTCGCGCCGGTGACGCCCGCCAACTCGCAGTCCTATGTCGCGGCAACGCTCGGCGCAAATGCGGTAGGCAATCCTGCAGGAAACAAGGGCCATGCGGTGACGCGCACCTGCGCCAACAACAGCTACGCGCCGTCGACATCCACGGGGTCGCCTGGAACCACCTCTGACTTCTCACAGGGGCTGCGCATCGTTGTTGCCGCTGCCCCGCCAGCACCGCCGCAGCTTCCGAGCGTCATCCAATGGAAGTCTGACATAGCGACCCTTGGCGCGCAGATGCTCACGCTGCATGGGAAGCCTTGGCCGGGCATCGATCAGGCCGGCTTTATAACGAAGATGGTGGAGCTGTACAACCGGGTTCCGACGCTCTCCGATGCAGAGCGCCGCACCGGCCTGTTGGCGCTGGTGGCCTCTATCCAGGATGCACACACGGATGTGGTCTGGCCTTCGCCCAGCCCTTTTCAGTTGTTGCCGATTACGTTGTACTGGTTTGACGACGGCATCTACGTTACTGGCGCCGCGGCGCAATACCAGAACCTGGCGGGCGGCCGGGTCGTGTCTGTGGGGCAGACGCAGATCGAGGACGCAACGCGCATACTGACTGCACTTGTGCCGCACGAGAACGAGCAGTGGCCCAAGAAACGGATTCCGCAGTTTGAATTGACCACTGCCGATTATCTCTTTGGTATGGGGTTGATTCCCTCCACGGATAGTGCCCGATACATGGTGCAGGCTGCCGGCGGTGAGATTGTTTCGGCAGAGGTGCAGTCATTCAGCGCGGCTCAATTTCCGCGCGTGGTCCCGATCGCAATAGCCGCGCCGCCACTATCCCGGCAACACCTGGACAGGAACTACTGGGCAACGATCATTGACGGAGGCGCCACGGTCTATTTTCAGTACAACAGCTGCTTTGAAGACCCGAAGCAGCCTTCGGCGGATTTCTTCAAGGATCTGGCGGGACTGCTTGCGACCGATGGCGTGGAGCGTGTGGTGCTCGATGTGCGTAACAACAGTGGTGGCGACCCTGACATCCTGGCGCCTTGGGTGAACGCGATCCGCACCAGCCGTTTTAACGAGAAAGGACGGCTGTATGTGATCGTGGGCCGCGCGACCTTCTCCGCGGCGATGGAGGCGAGCAATCACTTGAAGGACCGGACAGCTGCGATCTTCGTTGGTGAGCCTACCGGCGCAAAGCCGCAGTTCCAGCTTCGCGTGGGCGAGTTCGCACTGCCCTACTTCGGAATCCGCGTGAGCTATTCAGATGGAGTTGAGACGGCCAACGACCCCGGCCCGACGATGATCCCGGACATCCCGGCCGGACTGACGTTCCAGAATTACATGAATGGTGTGGACCCTGCGCTGGACGCGATTCTTGCTATTCCCGCACGGCATTGAGCGGGGAGGTTGTGCACCCCCATTGTCACCGGCGTTGCCATATGGTACGCATAGATGGGACAAAAATGTCCTTAAAGTGAGGGTATGGCTGATGACATGCAATCGTATGGTAATCGGATTTCTCGTTCTGGCGATGGCCGGATTGGGCGGCTGCTCAAGCGAGCCGGCTAAGGATGCAAAGAAAGCAGCGGGTGCGCCGCATAAGATCCGCGGCAAGGCTGTGGTGATGAATGAGTCTACCGCCGCGGACTCGACTTTGAATGCGGGCGGCTCCAATACTTTCCTGCAGGATGGGTTTAAGCGATATCGATTGTTCTTGAAGGAACAGGTCCCGGTTGAGGCCGGCAAGGAGTATGTCGCCGAGGGCGTTTACGCGCAGAAGATGATCGAGGAGATTGGCGATCCGGATCAGGGCAAGAACGGGTATCCGCTGGAGGCCAGTTGCAAGAAGGTCGTCAAGACGGCGTGGCCGATGCTGGCTTTCGATACGGTGGATAGCCAGGCTGGCGTGGTGCGGTCAGTAGTGAAGCGGTATCCGGCGCGGCCTTTGTTCCTGGTGACAAAGCTGGAGCCGGCGGAAGCGAAAGAGGGCGATAAGAAGGACGACGATTCCGATTTGCCGGAGGTCGCGGTACCTGCCGATAAGCAGAAAGCGATGATGCTGGAGGGGCCGGTGGTGCAGCCTGCGCCGATATGGGAGCCCAAGGGCGGCAAAGAAAAGTGCAAGGTGATTATCGGCAAGGACGGCAAGGTTGCGGAACTGGCGACGGGGATTCAGCTTTGCGAGGCGGTGCCGTGGGGTGAGTTCAAGTTTAAGCCGCGGGAAGGGAAGCCGGTGCGGGTGAAGACGGAGGTTGAGATTACGTTTGAGCCCCGGAAGTAGAAGAAAATTTCGCGCAAAGGCGCAAAGACGCAAAGGAAGACCTGAGCGTGCCTTGGTCTACGGCAGTATCGGCCTGATTGAAGAGTGAATCCAGTTTGCCAGCTGCGGAATCGGCGTCCATTTGCAGATCCCAAAGCAGGTTTTCGCGCTCGCGGTATTCCTCGGGTGCCAGATTATCGATGGCTGCTTCGATCTCTTCCACTCGGCTCATGCTTGTAGTTTAACATCGCAAAGCCGTCCCCCCATGCTCTCAGCCGGCGCCGCTGTCGCCTCCGCCTGAGGCGCCTCCTCCTCCGTCGAACGAGCCGCTGCCGCTGGAGGAGGCGTCGCTAGTGGCGATGAAGGTGTGGAATGCGGTGGTGTCCGCGCCGTCTGCGGTTGAGAAGGCTTGGAACCATGGGGGTAGAGGCATGTTGTGTCTCTTGAGTAGCGCCTTTGCGATGCCGAAGGTGGCGGCGTAGGGCAAGACCTCGTAAAGATTGGGCACGGCTTCGGCTTTCGCGAGGTGGCGGGCGTAGGCTTTCCATCGGCGCGCAGAGATGATTCCCGCGTCTGTCCAAACTGTTTGCGTTGCTCCTGCCATAAGTCCGATGAAGCCCACCGAAACTGCTGTTCCTCCCATAATCAGGAAGTGCGGAAGGCGCAAGAATAGCATCGCGCAGCCAGCAATGAGGCAGATAAAACCGGCGATCAATAACACCATGCGTACCCTGGTGCGGGCCTGATCGAGCAGGCCGAGTGATTGGGCCTCGGCGCGGACGGCTGCGGCGATCTGGCCCTGCCGGGAGACGAAATCACGCAAGTTCACGGTGTCCCGGGTTGGAAAAACAAGTTGGTGTAGGACCTTTTCGTGGGGTGAGAGTTGCGCGTTGGGATTGCACCAGATGACCTCGAACTCGTGTGGTTTTGGGGATTGGATGCGAACGATGCCACGGCGGGCCAAGTCGAGCAGGACTCCCATTGCGAGGCCAGGTTTCGATGCGAGCATCCCTGCAAGCGCGGGCTGTAACGAATCGGGCGGCTGAGTGATCTCCGTTTGGAGATCGGCAGGCGGTGGTTTGACGGAGGACTTGAGGAGAAACAGGCTGCTCCATGCGACGATCATCAACGCCAGTGAACCTGTTGTCGCGTTTTGCATTTGATCGCGGGCCTTTATCGCCTGATTGATTTGCTCGCCGATCCATTTGGGTAGGGCCGCAGCGAATGATCTGGCTGGAAACTTCGCGTCGATGATTTCGCCGTCCTGATTGGGGTGAACAACGATTGCAGTTGCGCGGCCGGGGGTGAGTTTGAAATCGGGGGCATGTGAGCGGAGTTGGATGGATTGGGGCTCGATGGTCTGCGGGTATTCGAGGGCGATTTCGCTGGAGAGGATAGTGTAGTCCTTTTTGTGCGGGAGCGCCCGCCAGGAGAGGAGTTGGCCGCTGCCGTTGGGACGGATGACGCCAGCGACTCGATAGGTGAGGGTGAAGGTGTGGTTGCCGGAGATGATCTCCGGGAAATGCCAGCGCACCTTTACGGGCGAGGTGCCTTCGATTTCGACCTGGCCGGGGCCTGTTCCGGTGGAGCAGGGGCGGCCATCTAGCGAGGCCTGCACTTGATCGATGCCATCGGTTTGGGTGGTGGCGAGGTCGCGGAAGACGTAGGTGAAGGGGCCGGCTACGAAGCGGAAGTCGATGGTTTCGGCGACGGTGAGGGTGCCTTGCGGACCGAGCTGTAGTTTGACGTCGTAGTGTGTCGCCTCGTAGAACTTCGCAGCCGCGGGTGAGGCGGTTATCAGGAGAGCGAAGATGGAGGCGGCGAGGCGCATTTAGGTGAGCGTAGGTCCTCCGAGCTTCGCCCAGGCGGCGCGGTAGCGTTCGATGCGGGCGTGGTCCTTTTCTGTGACGTTCTTGATGCGCGAGAGATCCATGTTGTCGGCGAGGTCGGCGAGTTTTACGCGGCGGGCGAGCGGGTTGGGGATGATGCGCTCGATGAACTCTTCGTAGGTTTCGGTGGTGCGGCGGGTGACGCAATCGAGCGCGGCGAGGATCTCTTCGGAGTAGCCTGCGGCGCGGAGTTCCTCTATGGTGATGGGGGTATCTTCGACAACGTCATGGAGCAGAGCCACAATGCGGGCGGCTTCGTCGGGCACGTTGAGCATAAGGCGGATGGGGTGGAGGATGTAGGGCTGTCCTGCTTTATCGACCTGGCCCTTGTGCGCCTGGGCGGCGAGGGCCAGGGCGTCTTCGATGGTGGGGAATTGCATTCTTCTACTATACTTGCTGAATCATGAACGGGAATACTTCACAGCAGGAGAACGCCGACCTTTCGCGGTTTGGCTATGCGCAGGAGCTGTTCCGGAGCATGGGCGGGTTCTCGAACTTCGCGATCTCCTTCAACAGCATCTCCATCCTTACCGGCGCGGTGACGCTGTATGGGTATGGGCTGGAGATGGGCGGTCCGCTGGAGATGACGCTGGGTTGGCCGGTGGCGACGGTGTTGTCGTTGATGATTGCGTTGAGCATGGCGGAACTTTGTTCGGCGTATCCTACGGCGGGGGCGATGTACCACTGGGCGGCGGCGTTGGGCGGGCCGGCGTGGGGATGGTTTGTGGCGTGGTTCAATATCGCGGGATTGATCGCGGCGCTGGCGGGGATCGACTATAGCTGTGCGCAGTTCATTCTGCCGTTTCTTGGGATCGACGGATCGGCGGTGAATTTGTATCTGATGTTCGGCTTCATCCTGCTGAATCAAGCCCTGCTGAGTTTGTACAGTGTGAAGCTGGTAGCGATCCTGAGCGATGTGAGCGTGGTGGTGCATATCGCGGGTGTGCTGATCATTGTTGCGGCGCTCTATTTCTTTGCTCCGCGGCAGCCGGTGGGATTTCTGATGCAGGCGGTGAACAGCAACGGGCGGTCTCCCTATTGGTGGGCGTTCCTGTTGGGACTGTTGCAGGCGCAGTGGACGTACACGGGCTTCGATGCCTCGGCGCATATGGCCGAAGAGACGCGCGATCCTGTGCGGCATGCTCCGTGGGGGATTGTGTTGTCGGTGGCGGTGTCCGGACTGGTCGGCTATGTGCTGCTGGTGCCGTTGACTTTGGCGGTGCCGGACATCGCGAAGGTGCTGGGCGCGAAGGATGCGGGGGGCAACGCGATCTCACCGGTGATTGCGGTTTTACAGGGCGGGCTGGGGGCGCGGGCAGGGAACGCGACTTCGGCGCTGGCGTCGATGGCGATGTGGTTCTGCGGACTGAGCGTGGTGACGAGTGCGTCGCGGACCCTGTATTCATTGGCTCGCGATCATGGGACTCCGTTTTCGGGCGGGCTCGCCAAGGTGAGCGTGAAGCACGGCACTCCGGGGCCGGCGATCTGGTGCACGATGTTTGCGGCGCTGCTGGCGATGGCGTGGAGCGGTGCGGTGCCGGTGGTGACCTCCCTGAGCACGGTGGCTTTGTATGTGGCCTATGGCCTGCCTGTGATGTTGGGTTTAAGGGCTCGATTGCGGGGACACACGTGGCCGCTGGCGGCAGTGTGGACGCTGGGTAAACACGGCGTTTGGGTGAATGTGTTGAGTGTGGTTTTTGCACTGGGGATCTGCGTGGTGCTGGTGATGCCTCCGAACGAATTGGCGGGGAAGACCTTCGCCGGGCTGACCGCTATACTGGTCTTGGTATACGTTGCGGAAGCGCGGCGAAAGTACAAAGGCCCGGCATGGATCGGCTCACCGAAATGACACTGGACGAACTGCGAATTCGATTTGAAGATCACCAGATACGGCGGGTGAAATTGGGCGTCACCGATATCGATGGCGTGCTGCGCGGCAAGTACATCAGCCTCGATAAATTCTTCTCGGCCGCGAAATCGGAGCTTGGATTTTGCGATGTGATTTTCGGGTGGGACATCGGCGATGTCCTCTACGATAACGTTCAGTTGACGGGCTGGCACACGGGGTATCCGGATGCGCCGGCGAAGATCGACCTCTCCACGTTTCGCCTGATTCCTTGGGAGCCGGGCACTGCGTTTTTCCTGATGGATATGTACCTGAAGACGGGGGAGCCGCATCCGGCATCGCCGCGGCAGGTGCTGCGGAAGGTGCTGGCGGAGGCTGCTCGGCGCGGGCACAAGGTGTGCTTCGCGGCGGAGTATGAGTTCTGGTTGTTCGATGAGACTGCGGCGTCGCTGCGGGAGAAAGGGTTCCGGAATCTGAAGCCGGTTTCGCCGGGGATGTTCGGGTATAGCGTTTTGCGGGCGTCGCAGAATCAGCAGCTGGTGATCGATCTGATGGAGCTACTCGCCGGGTTCAATATTCCGTTGGAGGGGTTTCATACGGAGACCGGGCCGGGAGTGTACGAAGCGGCGATTGCGGTGGACACGGGACTGGCGGCGGCGGACAAGGCTGTGTTGTTTAAGACGGCGGTGAAAGAGATCTGTGCGCGGCATGGCGTGACGCCGACGTTCATGGCGAAGTGGAATGCGGAACTGCCGGGGTCGAGCGGGCATATTCATCAGAGTTTGTGGACGGACAGGAATCTGTTTCATGAGGCTGGTGGCGGGATGTCCGAGGTGATGCGGCAATACATCAATGGCATGGTGGAGAATTTGCCGGATGTGATGGCGATGATCTGTCCAACGATCAATTCGTATAAGCGGACCGTGCCTGGGGCGTGGGCTCCGGTGAATGCGACGTGGGCGGTGGATAACAGGACTACAGCGGTGCGGGCGATTCCGGGCGGGGCGAAGTCGGCGCGGGTTGAGTTGCGGTTGTCGGGGGCGGATATGAATCCTTACCTCGCGATGGCGGCTTCGTTGGCGGCTGGGCTGGAGGGGGTCGAGTTGGGGGCGGAACCTCCGGATGCCACGGTGAATGGCTATGAGGCAGGCGGGCCGGGCCGGTTGCCTGGCAGTTTGGCGGAGGCATCGCGGTTGTTCCGGACCAGTGAGTTTACGCGGAAGTGGTTTGGGGATGCTTTTGTGGACCATTTTGCGGCGACCCGGGAGTGGGAAGTGCGGCAGTTTGAGAAGGCGGTTACGGATTGGGAGTTGGGTAGGTATTTGGAGTCAATCTAATGGACATTTCTAATTTCAGTTTTCCTACACGCATTATTTTCGGGGTTGGTTCGATTGAGAAGTTGACGGCGGAGGCTGCGGCGTCAGGGATGGCCCGGCCTTTAATTGTGACGGATCGGGGACTGGTGTCGACCGCTGTGTTCCAACGCATTGCGGCGCTGTTGCCGGGAGCCGCGGTGTTTTCCGGCGTGGCGCCGAACCCTACCGAGAAGAATGTCCTGGATGGGGCCGAGTTCTATCTGGAGCACGATTGCGACGGGATTGTCGGGGTGGGCGGCGGGTCCGCGCTCGATGCGGCGAAGGCGATCCGGCTGAAGGTGACGCATCCGCTTCCACTGGCTGAGTATGACGACGTGCTCGATGGGTGGAAGAAGATCACCTCTGATCTGCCTCCGTTTATCGCCGTGGCGACGACATCGGGCACGGGCAGCGAGGTGGGCCGGTCGACGGTGATCACGATCGAGAAGACCAATCGCAAGACGGTGATCTTCAGTCCGCATCTGATCGCCTCGCCGGTGATTAACGATCCGGCGCTGACGGCCGATCTGCCGCCTCATGTCACGGCGGGCACCGGCATGGACGCGTTCACGCACAACGTGGAGGCGTATCTCGCCAACGGCTATCATCCGCTGTGCGACGCGATTGCGATTGCGGGCGCGACGCTGGTGGTGCATAACCTGCCGCAGGTGATGATCGATCCGCACGACATGGGGTCGAGGACGAACATGATGATGGCGTCAATGATGGGCGCGATCGCATTCCAGAAGGGGCTGGGCGCGGCGCATTCGCTGGCGCATCCGCTTTCGAGTGAGTGCGGCATGCATCACGGTACGGCCAACGCGGTGGTGCTGCCGTGGGTGCTGGAGTTCAATCACATTGTAGTTTCGGAGCGGTTGAACGATCTGGCGCGGGCGTTTGCGGTGAGCGATGTGATTGACCATGTCCGCCAGCTGAATGAGAGCTGCGGGATCAAGCCGCGGCTGCGCGATTACGGCATAATGGAAGAGGTGCTGGCGATGCTTGCCGGTAAGGCGATCCTCGATGGATGCCATCAGTCCAATCCTCGACCCTGCACGCGGGAAGATCTGTTGGAACTCTATCGCAAATCCTGGTAAAGAATGCTTCTTTCGAGCTCGGCGTATTTCATCTTCCTGGTGGGGATCTTCTTTCTCTACTGGCCGCTGGCTCGCATGCGCGCGCTTTCGCTGGCGGTGCTGCTGTTTGCGAACTATTTCTTCTACGCCAAGTGGGACCTGTTTTATCTGGCGCTGATTCCGATCGCTTCGACGATTGATTACTCGATCGGCCTGGCGCTGGGGCGGGCGGAGGGCAAGAGTGCGCGGCGGGCGCTGGTTTCGCTGAGCATTCTGGTGAACCTGGGGATTCTGACGGCATTCAAGTACATGCCGTTTCTGCTCGAGAATTTTGCGAAGGCCAGCGGGACTACGCCGATTGCCTGGCAGTGGACGTTTCCGCTGGGGATCTCCTTCTACGTCTTTCAATCGCTGACCTACACCATCGATATCTATCGTAAGGATGCCAAGCCGACGCAGAGCCTGCTCGCGTATCTGGCGGCGGTTTCGTTCTTCCCGACGACGCTGGCCGGGCCGATCACGCGCGTGTCGACGCTGGTTCCGCAGATGGAGGCGAAGGATCGCGAACTGACGCCAGAGCAGGGCGGGCAGGCGTTGTTCCTGATCGCGATGGGGCTGATGAAGAAGCTGCTGGTGGCGGATTACCTGGCGGAGAACCTGGTGAACCGCGTGTTCGATTTTCCGAAGTTGTACACCGGCTTTGAGACGCTGATCGGTGTGTATGCGTACGCGTTTCAGCTCTACTACGACTTCAGCGGCTACACGGATATTGCAATCGGCTCGGCGCTGCTGCTTTCGATCAAGCTGCCGGTGAATTTCAAGATGCCGTACGGGTCGCCGAACATCGCTGACTTCTGGCGGCGGTGGCACATCTCGCTTTCCGACTGGCTGCGCGACTACCTGTATTTTTCGCTGCCGGGGCTGCGCAGCAAGAACATGCTGTTCACGTATACGAACCTGACGATCACCATGGTGCTGGGCGGGCTGTGGCATGGCGCGAGCTGGAACTTTGTGATCTGGGGATTGCTGCACGGGCTGGCGCTGGCGTTTTCACGGGCGATGCAGGTGCGGCGGGGCAGGGCCAAGCCGAAGCTGCCGGCCTGGCTGCGGACGGTGGTGACGTTCCATTTTGTGTGCCTGGCGTGGATCTTCTTCCGGTCGACATCGCTGGAAGGTGCGTGGCTGGTGATTGAGCGGATCGGGTCGCTGACGGCATCGACAGCGAACATCACGGCGTCATTCGCGATTGTGCTGGCGCTGGCGGTGGCGGGGCATTATATTCCGGACGGGTGGATGGAGAAGCCGCGTGGGCTGTATGTGCGGGCTCCGTTTTTTGCGCAGGCGGCGGTGTTGCTGCTGCTGGCGATTGCGATTCAATACATTGCGGCGACGGGCGCGGCGCCGTTCATTTATACGAGGTTTTAATGAGACTGCCACCCTATAAAACCTCACTCGTGATTCTGACGCTGCTGTTGCTGATGACCGTGCCGGATTTCATTCCAGGGTTCACGGAGTATCGCGTCTTCGACTGGCACAATGCTTCCGTTGTTCTGGACTTTCACGTTCGCCAGAAGGCGGAGAATCCGATGGAAGAGGAGCAGGCGCGGCTGAAGCCGGACACCGAGGAGATGCGGACCGAGGCGCATCCTTTGATGGATGCGAGCAATCAGCTGGACCACTTCTACGGGGCGTTGCTGCGTACGGAGCGGCAGGAGCAGGGCGCGGTGACGCAGATTCTGCACTATGGCGATTCGCCGACCACGGCCGATCTGATTACCGCCGATGTGCGGGCGCTGTTCCAGAAACAGTTCGGCGATGCCGGGCACGGGTTTGCGTTGATCGCGAAGCCGTGGGCGTGGTACGGGCATCGCGGCATCGAAGTTCGGGGCGCGGGCTGGAAGATGGACGCGGCGAACCAGATCGAATTGCGCGACGGGTATTTCGGGTTGGGCGGCGTGAGTTTCCGCGGGTCTGACGGGGCGTCGGCGCGTATTGTGGTGAAGGACCCGACGCATCAAGGCGTAGAGGTTCTGTATCTGAAGCAGCCCGAGGGCGGGACGTTTGTGTTGTATGCGGAGGATCAGCCGCTGGGCTCGATCGATACGCACAGCGATCAGATTGAGCCGGGCTTTGCGGCTTATCCGATTCCTGAAGGAGCCAGAAAGTTTGAGATCCGCGATGTTCACGGGCCAGTGCGGTTGTTCGGCATGCGATTCGGAAAGCTGACGCCGGGCGTGGTCTATAACAGCCTGGGGTTGAACGGGGCTTCCGTGACAGCTGTCGGGCAGAACATGAACGAGGCGCATTGGGCGGCGGAGTTGCAGCATGCGCGTCCGGACCTGGTGATCATCAATTACGGCACCAATGAGAGCATGTACGCGGCGTATGTGGATTCGACGTACGAGAAAGAGCTGCGCAAAGCGATCGGGCGCGTGAAACGGGCGCTGCCGGATACTTCCGTGATGATCATGAGTCCGATGGATCGCGGGATGCGCAGCGATGCGGGCGATATCGTGACGGTGCCCGCGCTGCACCGCCTGGTGAACATTCAGCAGCGAGTGGCGAACGATACGAAGTGCGCATTTTTTAATACCTTTCAGGCGATGGGCGGGCCGGGCACGATGGGGCGCTGGTATGGCGCCGAGCCGCGGCTGGTGGGCGCGGATTTTATTCATCCGATGCCGGCCGGGGCCAAGATCGTGGGGAACCTTTTGTACAAGGCTTTGATGCGAGGTTACAACGGTTACAAGCTGCGGCAGCTGCAGCAGGGATCTGCCAAACTGGAAGGTAAGAATTAATTCATGCACAAGCTGGCGCTCATGGTTGCATCCCTTGCGTTTATTCCCGCGCTGGTGGTCTCTTTTCCCCAAACAAGTACAACGAGCACCAAGAAAAAAACCACAAAGAAGAAGCCGGCGGCGGTCAGCGCGAAGGTGAAGTCGCAGGCGAACGATGCGGTGGCGGAGTGGCTGGATCGCGATCCGATCATGGAGAATCCGGGCGCGCTGGTGCCGTTCTTCGAACAGCTGTATCGATTGAAGAAAGACGAAGGGCCGGGGGCGGTTCACATTCTGCACTACGGCGATTCGCATACGGCGGCGGATGAGTTGACGGGCTTGATGCGCTATCTGTTTCAGACGAAGTTCGGCGATGGCGGCA
>Ga0118677_10002832_pt1 | contig 34112 bp, 56 predicted proteins | sample AliMusrvi5mmetaG_FD_86154 | JGI IMG/M metagenome (GOLD analysis project Ga0118677, IMG submission 86154)
ATGTTTGACGTTTGATTTCCTTGGTATTGCAACAAAGTCACAATATCTGTTGACAACAAGCCAGGAATGGCAAATGTCTGTAAAGATTGTGTGGAACTTGTGGTAAGTGCTGCTGGTGTAATGGTTGGCGCAATGACAAATTGCTCAAGGATATTACCCCTTGCGATTGTGGTGCTAGACATATTTTTTCCTTTGGAAAATTAGATTAATTGTACTTTTAAAAATAGAAAAAGTCACCCCTTTTGAGGGTGACCCTTCTTTATTTACAGCCTTGGTTAGCTGAAATCGTAACCATACACATATACGTCACCTGTACCAGTTGCGCCAGAGGCGGTTGTTACATCTGCGTATAAAGTCTGGACTACTTGCGCTGGTGTATTAGCAGATGCTGTTGACAATGAGACACCAAGAGGTGAAGTTGCCAATGCAGAAATCTGAGCAGTTGTCAGCGCAGGGAACAAACTGGATGGTGATCCTACGTTTGTTGTTGTAAGACTTAGCGCAGTAGTTGTAGACAATGAGACAGTTGCGCCTGCATTGTTTACGTTAGTTACTAGCAAAGTCTGTGGCAAATACGCAGTAGAGTTATTTACTGGTACTGGTGTAAAACCAACAGCGTTTAAGTTCACACCTTTTGCAACGCCAATCAAACGCAGAGTCTGGTTTGTTGCGACATTACTTGGGTGTGCCGTTACTGTGGTTGCTGGGCCTGGATTACTCATTTTGTTTTTCCTTTAAATAAGTTGATTAGGCTGCGATACGGCAGGCGAGTTCAGGATAAAGCGGCGCCCATCCGTACAACACATCTAAACGAGTAGGAATACTATCGTTGTTGATGGTGTATTGACGTACTACACGCATTGATAATCCAATCTCTTTGTCAGATGCACGACCTGCAAAATGGACTCCTTCTGGCAGCTCCAAATCTGCTACCGCCAAGGTAAAAGCCGACCTATGAAAGAGCATATTTTGTGGTGACAAAGTACCTGTGTTGTTGAAAGGTGTAACTACTGCTGTTGTAGAAGTAGAACCGATCACGATTGTGTTTTGGAATTGTCCACCAATAATGATTGCAGGAGAAACTTGGATGTTTGTTGCGCCAGTTCCTACTGTTGTAGTAGATTGAACAACAAAGTTACGCAGTTTGCCTGAACCATAAGCCTGGCGGTTTTGTGGGTTAGTAGAATACAAACCTGCGATCTGAATAACGTCACCAGCATTCAATGTGCTTGATGAAGATGCCTTGATCTGGATTGTAGAATACTGTGCCCAACCACTTGTCAAATAACCAACTTGTGCAGTTGTGTCAGCAGACAAAGTGTTGCCAGAGTAAGAACCGAAAGTCTGTGAAACCACGTTTTGATCGAGTTTCCAGTTTGTTCCAGCTGAGTCACGACCCATCAAACCTTTTCTGTATTGCTCCGCAATCGCTTCCTGGGGCATGAATAAACCCTTCAAACTATCAACAATAGTTGCTGATGTAAAAGGCTCAACGATACAAGCACGACGTCCGTCTCTAGGTGCTCCTTCAGCATCAAGATAAGCACCAGCTGTTAAGTAGGTGATTAATCCTGTTGGAGGAGTACCAGCAACACCAACAATGTTTGCAGTTTGAAGTGCAGCCATTGTTAAACCATCTCTGTCAATCTTGTTCGCAATTGCAGCACATTCTGTTACTTCGGCTTTCGCTTACTGACCATTTCTGGCGGGGTTGATTCTTCGATCTACCCTCTCTGACTTTGTTTAGGTTATATCAGAGTTCAGACTATCGCATACTCTTTCGAGTCCATCCCACTTAGTCGTTCAGGCTGCACAGATTTCTCTTGCTTGCCCCTTGTTAGCCTCCGCAGGCCGTCCAAGTCAATCAGGGACAGTTTTCCTAATTCTTAGTGAACTAGGCCGCTACTGTTAACGGCAGGCTTCAACACACGATCAGAAAACATATCAAGGCTTAATGCTAAATCTTGAGTTGTAAACTGAGTATCAACGTGAAATTGAGTACTTAAGGTTACAGGTACGCTCGATTCATTAAAGTCTTCGACATTAAGCGCAGGCCCCGTAGTACCGATAAAACGACCAGGTCTACGGACGTTAACAGTATTACCAATTTTGCCGCCTCAATTTGTTACTCCTCTTGCGAGGGGAGAAACCGCTTCGGATTTCTCTCTACCCCTTCTTTTGTTATAGGGTAGTTCAGACTATCGCTTCATCCTATTTCTAGGAGCCTTCTCACTTAGTCGTTCACGGTGCTTTTTATCGCTTCCGCCTTGTTAACCTCTTCAGGCACTCCAAGTCAATCAGAGAAAGTTCACACTAACCATTACTGATTAGCGGGGCAGGGGGTTTACCACGGCAAATTGGTCATCATAGTTTCTATCAACTTCACTTGTGAAAGTGAGTTCGTTTTCCAAAACCATCAAAGCTTCATTGGTGATTTTTGATATCGTCAAAAGATTATTGGACACTTTAGTATTCCTTTTTAAGTGCTAATTAATTAAATTTACCTAATCTTCCCAGCCTTACGCATTTCTTTCCATTGATGTATTGTTCCTGTGAACTCCCCTTCAGAAGTTATCGGTACATCAACATTAGAACCGCCTCGGATTGGATTGATAGGCGCTGGTGCATTGCTTTTTCTGACAGCAGGCTTAGGCGCTTCTGCGGTTTTCTCAAACCTAGCCTCTAATCTTCCAATCTCTCTTAAAGCACTTGTCAATGACATTCCGCTAATTTTAGTTGCTGCTTCGGGATTCTCAGCCAGATGGTAAAGAATCTTTGGCCCGACATCGCTCTCTAAAATAGCATCTCTGACTTGATCGGATACAACCACATCGCTAGATGCAACCATATCCTCGTAATCAGGTAGTTCGCTTTTCGCTGCTTCTAATTTTGTTTGCCAAGAATTCATAACTTTCTGGCGCTCATCATTAGCTTTGCGATCTGCTTCCTGTTTGTCCCTGTTTGCAAGTGCTTTAGCAGTCGAGAATTCTGCCAATGCTTTTGCATACTCAAACGCATCGGTAAAATCACTCGGCTGTGGCTCTCTATTTGGATCTTCAACCTTTGCAGGCTTGTTACCCCTTTCAAGCGCCTCTAAACGTGCCTCTAAATCACTAGCCCTTAAGCGCTCACGTTCAGCTTCCTGCCGTGCCATCTCTCGTTGCTTTGTTAATTCAGAAAAACGCTTTTCAAGTTTCGGATTCGGCTTTTTCTCGCCTTCCTCTACTGTTTTGGGTTCATCTGCAACTTGTTCACTCTGCTGAGTTTCCTCGTGTACTGGCTCGGGAGTTACCTCAACCGCCTCAGTAACAGGCTCAGTAGCTAAACCAAGTTTGTTTGCATAAAAATCACCCGAATTTTCGCTTGTAACTACGTTACTTGCTGCTTTTTCACTACTAGACATAGGTTTCCCTAAGAATTAACCCCGTATACCTTACGGGTAAGGTTTTGTGGTTTTTACCACGAAATCAGTTGTGCGTCAATGTTATTTTATTGTTTCCATGTGTTGATTAACCGCGCTTGTTACTTCTTGCGGAGTTTCATACTCACCCATTTTCATGCTTGCGGCACTAATACCTGGCTTTGAAACAGACCTACGCAAATGGTATTTCTCAGGCGTACCAGCATATTTGACATTGAAAGAATGTTTTGTTTTATCTTCCATTTCATGCGATTTTGCCCATTCATAGTCTTTACTTAATTCTTTAAATCCTGATGAACGTAAATGTTCGTGCTTGTCTTCTGCCGATTTTTTTAATTGACCTTTTTTTTCCATGAAATCACGGTCAAATTCTGCTTTGTTTTTGCTAGTTACGGTAGCCATTAGATTGCCCTTTCAGTTGTTTCAGCATTTGCTAATTTTGCTTGGTGACTATCCATTTGGGCAAGTATTAACGCAACTTGTGCCTTAATATGCTCAACTTCCAACGCAGTTTGAGATTTTAAGTCCGCATCTTGCGCTTTTCCGTGGATATTTAGTTCGGCAACATATCTGCGTTCTGCATCTCTCATCTCAATATCGTGCGCTTTAGCAGTCTGTTTCATCAATTCACGTTTTGTTTCGTTGTCTTGCTTAACTTGCTCAATATCGGCTCTTTGTTTCATAGCCAACTGCATTGCTTGCATTTGCTGGGTAAGTTGCTGAACCTGTCCTTGCGCTGCCTTAATTGCAATTTGAGCTTGGGGCGGTATATCTGAATGCTCGTCAATCTGCGCCATTGGGTTCATGGCAGCCAATCTGTCCGCAATGGTGTCTGCGCCTGGGAAGTCCATATTTCTAAACACCAGATCGGCAGCAGCATTAAATAACTGTTCATTTCCTTGCAATAAAGGCATCATTGCCTCAACCGCTTCTTGGCGCTTGGAGTTGTAACCTGGCCCAGTTTCCATTACCACGTCATATTGACCTAGAGTAACGTCATTTTTAACCCGACCAACTGCATCACGCTCGTTTATTGTAAGTAGATCTGGCTTTCCGTCATCACCAATGATACGCATGATGCGCTCAGTATCATAAATCTTAGGGATTAGATCTAATATTACTTTGCCTGTGTAGGCAATAGACTTTGTTAAGTTGTCGTACAGGTCAAAGTTTGTTAGATCAACTTGCATTTGCTGACCATTTAGCGCTTTGCCAGACATATTGCCGGGCAGTTGTTGACTAGGATCATATATTCCAATGATCGTAGCCATGTCGCTATTAATCTCTTGCGCTGCAGCCATCACTCCAGCTGGAGGCGGTTCGGGTTGAAGTCGAATAGGAGGAGGCGCTGGGTTGCCATCAATATCGGTTTGCTTATAGCGTAGGGTTGCCATTGACTTAATGTTGGCAGCTGCCCAATCAAGCTCGTGGCCCTCGTCCTGTCCTTCTGCCATGATCCACTTGGCTTTAGGTGCAAGCGCTACTGATTCTGTGAGAGAAGTTACCCAGAAGTTGTACATCCTTTGGGCATCTTTTGCATGGCGCACCATTCCAAATTTCTTGCGCTTGTCACCAATAACAACGTGCCTGCCGTAAACTGGCACGATTGGAATGTAATAGCCAGGCCAATCACGTTCCTCGAGCACCGCAGTTGCCGTTAGCTTTTTCCATTTGATCGTGCGCTTTATAGATTTGCGCTCGTTGACCACGAAAAGACCAGCAGTTTCTATTTTTGCAAAGAAGTTTTTATCGTCTGCAAACCGTACAGACCCATCGCTGAGTTGATATAAAGTTGCAGGCTCACGTACTGTGTACCAATATTCTGCAACTCGTATATCCTCTTTCGTGATCCACTCGCTTTGTGTGTCCCCAGTTCCACGGCTCAAGAATGATGTTTCGTCCACATCGGGATACAATTCCCGAAATGTAGTCTTTGGCATCATTGTAGTTATTAAACAACGCTCTTGATCTGAGCCATCGACAGCAATAGAGTTAGGATCGAGATAAACGGTAAAAGGATTATCGATTGGGTCAATAAAGATTTCTTGATCAAATGAGTCCTCACGTACATAACGGTGATCGACACGCCAATAACCCCAACCCATACGAACAGCGTAGTTGTAAGCATTGTCATAGGCATTGTCTGCATTTGAGTTTACCTCGATGTGGCGAATTATTCCCTGAATGACTTTAGCATCCGCAGCATCTTCCTGCGTATTAGTCGCATGGACTTTGATTCTAGGACGTTGTTGTCGTTGCTGGTTAGTCACTTGCCTGCAATAACCATCTAACTTATTAATAGTAAGAACTGGCCTTGATTCCAAATTACGGCTATTTTGCAGGTCAACAGGCCATTGATCTCCACCAGAGGCAAACTTTAGATCTTCGAGCGCTTCCTGGCGGTTCATTGTGTCTGCATCATTGGCAAACTTAAGGAACTGCTTGGCCTCATCAATTATTGGATCGTAATCGTCTGTGTTTGAGTCGTATGCCATTTATAGTGCCATCCATGATTGTGGTGGTGCATAGTTTACTTGTTTTGCACGTTTTGGTCTAGTTTCCTGAACTCCCAGGCCAATGTATCTAAACGCATCCGCACCATGCGAATACTGGTCATGTAGCGGGTTTTTGCTAAATTGCTTAGTATCTGGGTCTACCTCGTACTTGTAATGTCTTAGGCATTGCAATCCGTCATAGCAATTATCTCTGTCAAAGTAACAGTTTCTAAATATAGTTCTCGCTGCGTTGATGCTATCTGCAATGGCAGTCCTTGGAATAATCTTAGTCTTAAACCCAGCTGCTCTAACAATTTCCTCAATTGACCTGCCGTTTGACCCAATTGTTTTGTTTTGGGCATCATGTGGCAGCCATAAAGTATCATATATGTATCCATAAGTCTGCATAAGCGCCAAATAATGACTAATTGTCTGCTGATTGTCCTCAATGTAGCGAATAAGCCTGATTTCCTGAGCTATGAATTGTACAAACCAAATGGATGTGCTATCTGCCCAGCCAAGGTCAAAGACTGCAACAACTGGTTTGGTAGGATCGTAGCGAACCTTGGTAATTCTTTCCTCTAGCTCTGCCATTTGCATCTCTCTGGCAAACACCGCACCGTCCACAGTCTGCCTGCACAATCCTTCCCAGACGGTATTGTAGGCTTCCATGTCTCTAGACTGTAACGTTCTGCGCTCGTGATCTAGCACTTCAGGAAACCAAGGGTTGTCTGACCAGTTGACCTTTTTGCTAATGCAATTTTCTGGCGGGTTAAGAACAAAGCGCTGGTAAGTAGCATCTGATTCCAGTTCTGGGTTCATAGTAATCCAGATCTCAGAATCTTTTGTACGGATTGTAGGAATAAGAATATCCCACGATCTGGCGCTTACGGCCTGCGCCTCCTCAACCCAGACAATCGTACAACCCTCGTAAGACTTTATATTGTGGGGATTGTTTTTCAGGCCAACAAAGCTAAATTCTGTGCCGTTTGCGCCCCGAATTGTGCGCTCTGTAATCTCGTAAAACCCAATAAGGCCAAGCTCAACGATCTGGTCACTTAGTAGCTTATGTACCGATTGAGATATGGAGTTCTGGAATTCCCTGGCGCACAAAATCCTGTGGACTTGCTTTGCACCCAAAATAAGCAACGCTCGTGCAACAGACCACGATTTAGCTGAGCCTCGTCCGCCAAAGATGCACTTATACCTCGATTTCTCAAAAAGGCATTGCAACTTGACAGGAAACTCTGCCTTTGTAATTGCTGCATTAAGTTCACTCTGATCCATTTGGCGCTACAAATGATACTTGGATGCTTTGTATGATTGGCGAACCGTCTGCATTCTCAATGCTCGTGGCCTGAATTGCTTTACCTTCCAGACGATCCATTAGTTCTTTGATCGCCCAAGGCTCACCATTCTCAGCTTGTGTAACCAGTTGTTCAGCGACCTTGACCAGCCTGTGCGGTTCTTGCGTTAACACCATGCGCAGACGATCGGAAAAGATGCGAGACTTGCTTGCATTCTTGTTTCCTGGTTGTCCTCCTGGTGTCATATTCGTTTCGAGCCTTAAATATTTGTTTTATATTACTTTTAGTTATTAGGATCTGCTTGTGTTTGCGCATCTATCTCAGCCTTAACCGCAGGCATTTGCTCTTGCGTAACTGCTATCATTTTCTGCACCAGCATTTGCATATTCCTAATTTTATGCTCAAGCGCAGTAATAATTAAGTTTACGTCTTCAATGTCGTGTTTAAAGTTCATTTATTACCCTGCTTGTGTTTACGGCCTGGGCCTTTTTTCGTTGAATGTGGGTTTGCACCAGCCTGCCATTTCATAAAAACATGCTCGTCCACACCCATTGCAATTAATAAATGGACTGCTAATGTGCTCATTTTTTTTTCTTGGCCTTTTCAGCCTCACGTTTCTCAGAATAAGCTATCGCAACCGCCTGTTTAATAGGCTTGCCTGCTTTAACTTCGGCTTTGATGTTTTCTTTAAACGCTTTTGGGGTTGTTGACTTCTTGAGTGGCATTAGCAGTTCCAGTTCTTTAGTGATGCTTTGGCTCGTTCCGCTGGGCCTTTAGCGTTCTTGACTACACCCTCCATCCGAGCGCAAAAAGATGCTTTTCTACCCTCATCTTTTTTTGTTTTGGGGTTTGGCGCAGGCGGTTTCAAGTTTGCATTGTTTTTCGCATTGTACTCTGCACGACCTTTGGCGGTCATTCCAGCGCCTTTTTCGGTAGGGTTGTACGTTTTACCCTTACCTGTCGTTTTATGCTCTATGGGCTTATCGTGCTTTTTATTAGACATTACTCCTCCAAAAAATCTTTGTAAAACTCAGCCAAAAACAAATATCTTAAACAAGCAATGTGTTCGTTTTTTTCAGCAAAAAATACAGCAATATGCTGAAAACAACAAATTCTGTCTTTAATTTCAGTTTGAGTCATTTTTTGGCAGTCTTCGCAGAGGCTTTGAACGCTGCAGCTGTTGGCGCACCTTTAGAACCAGGCTTGCGCATCTTCTCAACCGCCTTGCCCTCGGCCTTCTCCTCTTTAATGCGCTCTTGTTTCGCATGGATATTAGCGTATAGACCAGGTTTAGCCATTTTCTTGTTCCTCAACGAATAAAACATCTTTCCAAGACATCACTAATAAACGCTCGTCATTGTCCTTGAACTCTTGGTACTTAAGATACTCGTCTTCGTATTCTTTTGCAAGCGTACCAAAATAGATTTTATCTCCAACTGCCAGTCCCATATTTGTAGACTCATCGCTGACAGCGACAATGTGGCCTATGGTGTCAACCTCTGCCGTCTGTATATACAATGTGGATACAAGTCTTGGAATTGGTTTGACAATGATTCTGTCGTTCAATGGCTTCATGCTATTTGCCTCCGACTAAGTTTCGGTCTGCCTGGTTTGCGCTTTTCTGTTTCTTCAGCAATTGCGACCAGGTTATCAATCGTATCTGGCAAATCAGAAAAGACCTTGACGGGTTGCGCCAAGGCCAAAGTTACCTTCTCGGCAACTGCAAATTCTCCGCACCATTCTTTTGGACTGCGGTTCACATAAGCTGGGTATCGTCTGCACAAACCCAACTGAAAATTATTCTGTAGATCAAAGTGCCTACAATCGCTACAATTGACTTTATCCATCTCAACTCTCCTTAGTTGTTTTGGCTAGAAGCCCCAAAGATCGGTAAAATCTCTGGGGTTTCGTTTTATTACATCTTATCTTGAACGTGAGGCATACGCTCGTGCGAATAACACATTGACTCTGAAGTGCCTGTGTTGAACTCGCCTAAACGACCATCATTGTTGCCCATGTGGCTTGATTTACGAGCGCCAATGCTATCAGCACGACCAATCGCTACACCACCAACTAAAGGCATTTTACGCTCACCAGTCTCGTCTGATGCGTTAGCGCCTTTAGGCAACTTCTCGCCAGACATTCCTTTTGTGCCTTTTAAACTATTTGGGCCAGACATTCCAGCTGCATTAGTTTCTTTCATTTTCTTTTGCCCAGTCATGTCGCTAGATTTAGCGCCCTTTGGCTCTTTTTCCATGTTGTAGTAACCCATTTTTTGTTCCTTGCAAGTTTAAAAATTGGAATTGTTATTTTCTCATTATATCAAGTTTTGTCAAGTCATATCAATTGTCACAATAAAATGTTATAAACTGGATATGAAAAACCATCCAAATGCTGATCAGATAACGTATTTTGACAAACAAATATGTTACTGGCAAGCCATTTTAGGCCTAAATTCTTGGCGTTTGGAACGTAATATAAAAATGTCTCCAGCAATGGCAGACGTACAAATAGATTACCCAAATAAATTAGCCGTCTACAGAATTGGCAATTTTGGAGGCGCTGTAATTGATAAAGACAGTTTGTCTATTACGGCTTTGCACGAATGTTTACACGTTTTACTTCACGATTTAGTCCGTACAGCACAAAGCCGAGGATCAGACGAAGATCTGGATGCTGCTGAACACGCAGTTATTAACGTATTAGAAAAGGTAATTTATGGGTGCAAAGAAAATTAGTGACCAAGAATTTATAGATCTTTGGAATGAACATCAAAGTATTACCAAAATTGCAGCCGTCACAGGCATGGATTTGCGTGGCCTTAAGCGCAGGCGAAATTCTTTGGAAATTGAAAAAAACATAAAATTGCGACAAATTCATATAGATGCACATGCAATAGAACGCAAAATTGATTTAGGCATTAAAAACGGCACAGTTATAGTGTTTAGTGATGCCCATTTCTGGCCTGGCATACGATCAACTGCATTTAAAGGTTTGCTATATGCGATAGGTGTATACGCTCCCACAGCTGTGATTGCGAACGGAGATATATTTGATGGCGCATCTATTTCTAGACACGCTAGGATAGGTTGGGATAAGTCTCCAAGCGTTATCGAGGAACTTAAGGCTTGCCAAGCCTGTATGTCAGAGATTGAAGAAGTTGCTAAAGCAGCGAGGCACAATGTGCGCCTACTTTGGCCTTTGGGCAACCATGATGCTCGTTTTGAGACATTTTTGGCAGCAAATGCGCCCCAGTTTGAGCATACTACAGGGTTTAAATTGTCTGACCATTTCCAAAAATGGAAAAAATGTTGGTCTGTTTGGCTTAATGAAAAAGTGGTTGTTAAGCATCGAAATAAAGGAGGTATACATGCAACGCATAACAATACAGTCCAATCGGGTGTAACAATGGTTACAGGCCACTTACACAGTCTTAAAGTAACTCCTTACGTTGACTATAACGGTGTAAGATATGGTGTAGATACTGGCACTTTAGCAGACATATACGGCCCACAGTTTGAAAATTACTTAGAACAAAATCCTGTCAACTGGCGTTCTGGCTTTGCAATACTGACGTTTGTTAATGGCGTTTTATTGATACCTGAGTTGGTTATGGTACATACACAGGACACAATCCAGTTTAGAGGCGAAGTTATTGACGTTGGAGATTATTAACCCTGCGAAGATTTGCACTTCGACTTTCCCTTTATCAATGGGGTATTCTGATTAAATTACAGGGTTAATTTACTCTTAAACTGCGTGTTTTGTCCACATTAGGTTACATAAAGTGAAACTTAGTGTAGACTTCTTACTCCTCGTCTTCTTCGTCTTCTTCTTCTTCGTCATCCCAAAGGATTTCGTAGTCTGCTTCAGCTTCTGCGACCATTTCAGCTACAAACGCCTGAATAGCAGCAATAAACTCAAAATCAACTGATTCAACTTCCAATTTAAAATCGTATCCTTCGATAACTAGATTATGTTCCATGTAACAACCCAAATGTTAAAATGCAAAATTGCTGTTAAATCTTAGTCTTGTTTTGTGAAAGTTTCATTATCTTTAATTATAAATATTTGAAAGTATATATACAACAAAAGTATCATGAAAAACACAAAAGCACCCAAAAGTAATATTGACACAATTGTCAGAATATTAATCATTTGATTAGTAAAACACCAGTTAATTGCTGGGTTTCTCCATCAAAATAAAACTCTACGTTTTGTTTGCCAAACTTAGAAAATTCTAAATATTCTCCAGTCGTTTTTTGATTTACAACAACATTTGCAGCAATAGCAAAGTTTTGCGGTATTTTTTTAATCCTAAATTGGACACTTGAATTAAAGTTTGGGCAATCACGATAAATGTCCTGCCATCCATTTTTAGGACTGTAATACTCAATTTGTTCACCATTTGCCCACGCTACTATCACATCATAGTTTTTATGCTTCATTTTTGTCCCCTTGTGTTCTTATCCTTTAATTTAGCTTCAATGTATGCCACGATTTCCGATGGATTACACCAACCAACTTCTTCCTCTCTGTTGTCGTGCCAATTGTCAAACGCTTTAATTTCCTCATCAGTCAGTCCTACCCATGTGCGTTGTGGCGCAACATAACCAACTATCTCAGGATTAATTGCAATTTGTGGATATTGCTCTGATTGTGCCAAGGCTTCTTTAATGGCGGTGATGGTACGTCTAGCCACTTCTGCGGAATACGGCTCATCCATGTGGCCTCCAACTTCTCCATCATTCCAAGCCGATAAATCGTTCAACGCTTCCAGCGCCAGCTTCAATGCTTCATCTTTAGTCATTCTTGTCCCCTACCATCTGGGTGTTCATTAAATTCATCCACAGCCTGTTGGTGCGCTTGTGGTACGTTGCGTTTTAAATAGCGCATGGCAGTTCTTTTCCAATGAGCCAAATTAACGCAACTCTTAAAAATTATTTCGTTTGCTTCTCTAAGCTTAAGCATCATTTCTCTCTGTTGTGCCATCACCTCATTTCTTTGTTTACACGCTTGTTCATATAAAACGTATAAAGTTTCAATGTCATCCTGTTTTTTAGCCTCTACCAGTCTGGCAAAAGTTTCAAAAGCATCGGTGTAATTCCAAAGGTTTGGGTCAAGCCCTGCTTGTCTAGCCATCTCAATGATTTCATCTTGTGTCATTGTTGCCCCTTTAAAACATTGCTGCACGTTTGGGCATACATTGAACATCAATAATAATGTCTGTCATCATGCCAGAAACAATGCGCTTGCTCATAATAGGGACTGGCCTCATATTACCCGCTTCGCACTCTAAAGATGCTTGTATGACCTCATTTCGGCTCATTTGCTGGACTTGTGGGTCAACCTTGATTGGCACAATCGGTGGGTTTGTGTAAGATGGTTGTACAGGCGCATCTAGTCTTGGTGCTTGAGCTGCACACCCAGCTAATAAAATGATTGGTATTAAATATTTCATACGACCGCCTTTAATACACGTTGATTTCTGCCAGATGAACCTGGGCGCTTTTTGCCAGTATCAATAATTAACCCTTTTCGCATTAAAGTATTAAACCTTGGGGTTACAGAACTACTACGAATATTGGACAAATAAATTTCAATTTCTTCACTTATACAACCTTCAGGAAACTTTTTAATTGCATCCAAAACAAGTCTTTCTAAGTTGCTGACATTAATACTTGCAGCCGCTTCTTTTGATGTCTGAGGGTCTGTATTACGAGCAAAACCTTTGTTAACCATTTGCGTTAGATTTTCAAAAAATTCATTAAATGTTTTCATAATTTACCTTTATTTATCTTAATTTAAAAAAATGGGCGGGTCGCATAAAGCAGCGTTGTTCATTTTCCAATAACTGACGAAAGTTACTATGAGGCGCTAACCCTCATTACCGCCCAAAACTCTTAGAAACCTATGTCATCCACAGGTTTTTTCTCTCTTGGCTCGTTCAGGTATGCCCAACCCGACCATGCAGGCTCACACACAGGAATGTTGTCAATCTTTAGCATTGGGCCATTCTTTGTCTCAATAATTGACCCAATTCGTTGATAGCGGTTCTTTTCCTGTCCAGACTGATCTTTGTACTTACCAACCACAGCTGTGACTTCTTGCGTTACTTTAGACATTTATTTTCCTTAATTTTTCTACTTTTTCGTTTACTTCTACCAAAAACATAACCACTTCGTTTTGCAATTTCTTTGCGTAATCCTCATCCAGCTCAATGCGCTCAATAAAGATTTGCAAGTTTTCTGGCAGTCTTGGATCATAACTCACGAAATCGCACCACTTACGGCCTGCACAAACCATTTGCCACGTCATTTGCGTGATGTACTTAGATGGCACTTTTTGGCTTAAAAGTGTATCCAAGTGCGTACTCGTATTAGGGCATTTGATCTCGATACATCCATCTTCACCGATTAAGCCATCTGGACTCGCACCTGCTTGCTCAATCATTGGATGCGCCACAAATCCGATCTGGTTGACCATGTTGCCAGTTTTTAACTCGTACTGTGCCCTGGCGAGTGGTTCGGTTTCTGTGCCCCATTGCATCGCAGCATTACTGTAGGATTCCGCTGGTTTGCCAGTCAAAATCTCACAAATAAGTTGCGCCTCGTAATTCGCACGACTAGCAGAGTAACCTGACTTTGTTGTGGCGATCACATCCGCAACTCTCGATGCCGTTACTTTTCCGCAACGAATTGCAAACCATTCGTCTGTGCCTTGCTCAATATCACTCATCTACACCCCCATTTATACCTCGTGGCTCAATTTTTTTAAACTCACGTTCTACAAGCATCGCATCTGCAACTTTGTAGGACAACTCAATAACATCTTTGTTAACCGTCTTGCGACCAAAAATGATACCGATTAACGCTTGGCTTGCAAAATAATCACGCAAATCTAATCTAAAAATATTTTCTCTCATTTTTTACCCCCAAGTTTTTTCTTAATTTCGTCTTTTTTGCTAATAAGTTTTTTCTGCCACTCTTTGTCCCCATCTGTTGCAGCAATAGCTTGCACAAATGCTTTTTGTAATGCCTCAATTGACACGCACTCCTCAAATAGTGCCATGTAATCCATCATTTCTGATTCGTTGATACTTGACTCTGGTTCTTCGCCTCCTGGCAAATCTTCACCAGCATAAATGTACAAACCAAGCCCATGCAAACTAAGTGATTTAGTCATGCAACGCATGATGGCAGTATTAATCTGGAACGAATCTGGATTTAGGACAGCCTTGTTTCGATGATCCATCACAGGCAATTGGCAAGTCATTTGTTTGCCGAACAGCTGTGTGGTCACAAACACCATAGCGGTATTGTTTATTTCCATGAAACATTTGCCATTAAACATCTGAATGTCCCAGGTTGCTGCAGGATCGGCCTCTAGCGCTTTTGCCCATGCCCATGCCCAGCTGAGATAGGTAAGGTTGCCTTTGCGCTCTGTGTGATCGTTTACGTTAAGTTTAAGTAGGTCATTGACGTTCATATCACCCCCACTACTGCAAGCACAATCAACACACCAGTAATAATCAAAGCTGAAATAATAACGAGTTGGTCTTCTTTATCCATAGTCTTCTCAAAATTGGGTTGTGGGGTTGCGGGAAATGCCTCAGCTAATGTGCGAGGAAAAGTGCGGGTTGTTTCGTTGCCGTTGTAGAAGAATTTAATTGTCATCTTCGTCCCCCATGCAATTGTCGCAACCTGGATGATCTGGGTCTGAGCAGATTGGATTTGCTCTAAGAATGTTGTATTGACGAGCTTCCCAAAAGTCTTGGGCTTTTAGTTCTCTAATATCATCGTCTTCTTCAAAATAACTTCTATTACTCATAATGTGTCCTTAATTTATCTAAATTTATTTTTTATCTGTAAAAATAAGATTGAGCTAATAATTCAGCTGCACGAGCAGAATGTCCCCAATATTTGTATCCACTAATTCCTAATACAAACCAAAATCCAGTTTCTTTACAATAATTTGTTTTCATAATTTAATCCTTTATTTATCTTAATTTACTTAGTATCAGTTTTGTGCTGATGATTGAAGTGTACACGCAAATTTACGATAAAGTGCATAAAAACATCAAAAACAATAAAAATAATTAAAAAAGTAAATTATTGTGTACAATTAACAACATGAACAAAGAAAAAGCTATAGAACTCGCAGGAACGCCTGCAAAACTTGCGAAATTGCTTGGTGTTAGCCGTCAAGCTGTAAACAATTGGCAACAAATACCCAAATTGCGCATATTTCAATTAAGAGTTTTGCGACCTGAATGGTTTGACGTAATTCAATGAAATTCATGCCATTTTTTGCTTTTTGTTTACTTATACATTTTGAAGCTACATTTTTTTTGTGGTTTGTTTGGTTTGTGTTGTGTTGTTTCTAATAAAACTGTGTATAATTAATACCGTCTAGAGTGGCATCTAGGCGATAGAAGTCCATTGTGAACCCTACAGATATCTGTGCGGTCTTGTCAGACGACAAGCGAACTTTTGATGGACTTCAATCGCTCGTTGTTGCTCTCGCCAAGAGCCAAGACCGCAGAGAAATTTGTAGGGTTTTTGCTTTTGGAGACCGTACTCCACACGATAGCAGAGCATTTGAATGGATGGCTTGGAACTAAACACCGCACTCTGATACACCCCAGAGCAAAACGTGACCGAACTTGGTTTAGGTATCGGTAAAGCACAAGATAACTCAGGTGGACACTAGGTCTTGTGTATAAGCGAATAAACTCGTCAAGCGCACTTGGGCTTTTTGTGTAGATAATGTAGATTAATTATGATGAATAACAAAGATGCTGGAGAGGGATTGGTTCATATCCACCCTAGCATAACCTATGGAGAATTGAAATGAGAATAGTATGTTGGTTTAGTTGTGGTGCAGCAAGTGCAATTGCCACAAAATTAGCTATAGCAGAAAACGCTGATAAATTGCCATTGATAATTGCTTACACCGAAGTTATTGAAGAACACCCAGACAACAAGCGTTTTTTAGCAGATTGTGAAAAATGGTTTGGTCAAAAGATACAAATTCTTAGAAATGATTTTTACGATGGGTCAATTTACAAAGTATTTGAAAAGAACTATATACGCACCCCTAAAGGCGCTCCTTGCACCAGGGCACTCAAAAAACAAGTCAGACAGCGTTTTGAGCAACAAAACGACCGTCAAGTGTTTGGATATACCGCAGAAGAAGAAAACCGCTTAAATCGCTTTATAGACGCAAATAATGACGTTGATATTTGGACACCTTTAATTGACAAAGGGTTATTAAAAGAAGATTGCCTTGCTATGCTTAAAAATGCCAATATTGAACTCCCAGAAATGTATAAACTTGGGTATCACAATAACAATTGCATTGGTTGCGTTAAAGGTGGAATGGGGTATTGGAACAAAATTAAAGTTGATTTTCCAGAACATTTTGACCGAATGGCAAAATTAGAAAGATTTAAAACCCAGACTATTTTTAAAGACAGATATTTAGATGAATTAAAGCCTGATGACGGAAATTATCCTAAAGAGCCAAATATTGAATGTAGCATTTTTTGTCAATTAGCAGAGGATCAATTATGACATTTGAAGACTTTTGGAAAGCATGGCCTAAATCAACCAGAAAAGGGGCTAAATCGCAATGCTTGAAGGTTTGGGTTAAGACTTATTGCGATTCATGTGCAGATCAAATCATCAAGCACGTTGAATGGATGAAAACAACCGACCAATGGCGCAAAGACAACGGAGCTTATATTCCAGCGCCCCTTGTGTATCTTAACCAACAAAGATGGGACGGAGCTGAGATACCTGAGACATCTACAATGGTGCAAGAACGTGATCCTTACCTTGTCAAACTGGATGAGGAACGTAAGAATTTTGTGCCAATGCCTGAGCATATTCGGGCGAAATTAAAGGGGATTGGACGTGGAAATTAAAACAATTTGGCAACCAGTCGAGCCTTGGCCCAAGGGTACAGTTCTTAAAGAAACAAAGTATCCTGTAGCAGAGCGTTTGCCTAAAACCACGCTTGCAATACGCAATAACTTGCCAAGGTTGTACAAAGCGCTGGGCTACCGCAATTCGCACGAAATGCGCAAATGGATTGTCCAAGATGGATCTGTTTGATGAAATATACACAGAAACAGTCGAGTTGTATGCGCATCTGGCGCAACAACCTGGCTGGGTTGAATACATAAGAGATCAAGTTAGGCAAAAGATGCAAGGTAATGTACTATTTTTAAGGTTAGCGGAAGATGTAAAAAATAAGATACAGGAACAAAAAAATGCGCAAAGCAGCACGTAGGGACATTGGCGAAAAAGAGATTGTCGAGGCGCTCAGGGCCAGAGGCGCAACGGTCTATTATCTTGACGAACCCTGCGACCTGTTAATTGGATACAACAATAAAACAATGCTTATGGAGGTTAAGAATCCAAATAGCGCCTATGGAAAGAAGGGCTTTAACGAAAATCAACAACATTTTGCTGAAAACTGGAAAGGAGGGCCATTTTGCCTGGTTGATTCTGTGAATAGCGCCATCAGAATGCTTAATTTAATGTTGTCATAAATTTCTATGAAATTTAAATTAACAAACGAATCCCAGGCCAGGGCATTGATGAAACAAATTTGGCCTAAAGTGTTGGAGGCACTCAATTCTGGCAAAGAATTGGATCTAGAAATAGATGATGCAGTTCGCTCAAATGATGTAAATAAACTTTATCATGAAATAATTGGTCAGATCGCAGCTGCTGCGCAACATCTTGGCGCAAAATGGGATGCTGAAAGCTGGAAGCGTTTTTTAATAGACCAATTTGCCTCAGAAACAGGTCTAGGAGGCGGTAAAGTCGTGCCTAGCTTAGATAGTCAACGAATTGTACAACTCGGCCTCCAGAGCCGTAAATTTACTAAACAACAGGCATCACAGTTTGTCGAATGGCTTTACGCTTGGTGCGCTGAAAATGAGATTGAATTAGATGACACCAAATCCAAAACGTGAATACATTCGCAGTCGTAAACTGCTGGACAACTGCAGATACCTGCATTGCTCAATGTGTGGCTCAGATGATGGAACTATTGTCGCAGCTCACAGTAACCAGGGCCGACACGGTAAAGGTAAAGCCATTAAAGCTGACGATAATATGATTGCTGCGCTTTGCTACATTTGCCATGCAGATCTAGATCAAGGCTCGATCTACAGTAAAAAAGAAAAAGAACGCTACTGGGAAAGAGCACACCTGAAAACTGTTTACAGGCTCATAGAGGCGAATCTGTGGCCTGCAGATGTGCCAATACCTGACACCTACGAAGCGTACCGTAAAAGCCTTATTTAGCTGGGTGAGCCTTTTCCATCGGTAAATGCTCGTGCTTTTTGAGTTTGTCTTCTAGTCTGTGCAACTCATGTTCTGTTTTCTTTTCATGCTCACGCAAAACCACATAATGCGCTTTTGGTGACTTGAATTCTTTACCTTCAATTTTAAAGTTTGTCATGCTATTACCTTGCCTTCTTTAAGTTCAGCGATTGTTAATCCACCTGTGTATTGAAAATGCGCCAGTTCTTTAAATGTTTTCCAAAGTCCCGCCCACTCTAACCCGCATTCTTGCCCAATTGCACCTATTTGTGCCCAAACTGGGTGAGACCCATCCCAGTCTGGCTTACCATTAACCAAAGGCACAATATCCACAGCGCACCGATGATTATGAAAAGAATCACCTCCTCTGGCGTTTGTGACAATTTTACCCGCAGTCGTGCGCCCTTGAGCATAAAGAGCATCTTGACTTGCGTTATCACGAAATGTAGATGTAACAAGAATATCAATGCCTGCAATTTGGCAAGCCTTGATAAAACTTTCAACTCTTGTTTTAACATTAGGTAGTAAATCATCAAGATTTCTAGAATTGATCATTTTGACATTAACGAATTGTGTAGCATCTCGTCTTTCTTTTGACTACCAGATGAACTACCAAAATAAAACGCTATAACTCCAGTCCAAGCAGTCGATAGCGAACCCAGCATAATCATCAATTCGTCTGATTTTGTTACCTTGTCCGTCATAAGCGCATACAAAATACCAAAGAAACCAATTGTAATTCCGCAGGCCAAAAATGGCGGTATCCAGCTGTGCGTTGCGGTTTGTAGTTGCCTGGCAGATGCTCGGTCTGCCGTAGCGAGTTGCTCAAAGTCTAGGTTCAGTTCTTGGGCCTTGGCTTTAAGCGCTATCTCAGCTTGCTGGACTGCAGCAATCTGATCCGCAGTTAGTTTATTTGACTCAAGCATAGTCTTGGCATCGTCTTGAGACACACCCAAGACTTTAGACACCGCTTCGTATGCTAGACCACTTAAAGGCCCGCCAATAGCCGTAAAAATGGTAGGTGCAATTGTTTTTAGCCAATCCATACTTCGCCCTTTTTATACCAGTTTTGCATTACACGTTGTAATTCCATGATTCCCTTATGCCAAGAAGTTCGCAGTTGCTCCTTGGTCAATCTCATCATTTCACCGTCAAATAATGAGTTAAAAAACCAATCAACGAGCTAATACCCGACACGACCATCATGCCAACCCAAAACCCGCCTTTACTGCGGTTTGCAAGCTCAACTAGCTGACAAACAGACCCTTCAAGTTTGTCAATTTTTTTTTCAAGAGTTTCAACGGTTGCAACCAATTGACCGTATTTGAACAAATCAATTTGTGAATCGGTACTCATGGTTTTAACAAGTCCTTAATTGGTATAAATCTGTTTTGAGCATTTTCAAAGGCTTGTTTTTCTGTTGTGGCTTGAGCCTCAGCAGTCTTTTTAGCAGTTCTTTTCTCAAGAAAATGGCTTGTAACAAGTGCAGGCAATCCCATACCATGACCACCAGTAACAAGTTCAGCACCTACTGGAAGTCCTTTGTTAACTGCAAACTCACCTATTTTTTGACCAAGTTTCTTTTCTATGTTTATGGTCTGAGCCGCTGCACCTGGATACCCAGTATCAGTCTTGAATATATGCTTGACATTATGATAATCTCTTATGTTCTCCATTTCTTGTGGAGAAAAAAACCTACCCATAACTTCTTTGTTTCCATTTAGAAACTTAGTTAATTGGGCAGGAGTTTTATCAGCCATTTGATTTAAAAAATGTGCCTTTACTTCACCTAATGCTTTTTGAGCTTTAGGTTGCAATTCATCAGGCATACTTTTTAGAGTATCAATTACATGAGTAAATTGATCCACAGGCATATTGGTGATGTTCTGAGGTATCTTTTCTACATCAACTTTTCTGTTTATGTCCTTGGGGCCGTTAGCCTCCAAAATGTTTGATATACCCTTTGGATTATCTAATGTGTTTTTTCTAAGTTCAACCAATGCCCTAGCATCTTTATACAAAGGTGAATTTGAATCCATATTAGCCAAAACATCATCATCTACAGCACCCTTTAATGCTTTGTGTAATTGATTAGCCTTTGGATCATAATTTTGATTTAACCATTTCCTAAACAATTCTGAATGGTAAGCATCAGTAGGTAATAAATTACCATCTTTATCCATCATTCCTAATTGCTCAAGTTTAATTTTTGATGTTTTTGCTAGTCTTTCAGCAGGATCAGAAATTTCACTCAAAGTCCTATCATTTAAAGTTTCATTTATTTTGTTTGCTATAACAGGAATAGATTTTCCTTGCTCATCTCTCTTTTTATAAATGTTTTCTGTTTTCTTGTCAAAATAGTCTTCAAGACCTTTTAATGGTTCAAGAATAGTATTGCCTCTTTTATAAACAGCAGACTCATCAAGTCCTTCTGTTCCACCAGTATCTTTAACTAATTTTGATTGATACGCATTAAGCCTATTTTGCTCATCAGCAAATCTTTCAGAAAGATAATTACCAAGAGCAGTATCAGTTTTGGATGTTTGAAAGTTTGTAGACCTTTCTTTTCCTTTACCTTCAATAGCAGATAAATCAGCTTGGTGATCTTCTCCTGCTACTTTTTTGACAGCTTTAGCTCTAGCATATTGCTCATCTAATGGCAAACCAGATTCACCATAATGAACCTCTTTAAAGTCTGCATCTGGTGTTGTAGGCTTGGCAGTTCCCAAATCTTGTGCAACTGTAGGAGCATTACCTTCTTGTACAACTTGCTCAGTAGGTTGAACTTGCTCAGAATTAGCTTTTTTCTGTTGAAAATCTTGTTCAAGTTGTTGCAAATTTTGTGTGATTTCAGGAATTTGTTTTTGTTCTAATTGTTTTTGAAGTTCAATTTTTACTTTAGGAACTTTCTGACCTAAAGCACTAGATATTAATTTAGCCTCCTCAACAACAGGCTTTGCTATTGCTTTAACAACAGGTTTTAATTTTGACCCAACTTCTGGAATAGCAAAACTTGTTGTATTAAGCATGTTTCTAACATCTTCAACAGGCAAGCCAGTTTTTTGAGAAATAAAATCTGCCCCTTTATTTCCATATTCACCAATTACTTGTGTAATTTTGTTAGTTAATTCTTGCTTATAAGCTGGGTCTTCTGTAACACCAAAAAACTTACCAACTGGTTTTTCAATAAAACCACTTACATTTGTACCTATTTTTTCAGCTTCTTGAGGAGTTGTAAAAGGTCTAACAATAGCTTGTGTTGCTCCTCCAACAAAACCAGGAATAGGAGAATAAGCCACATCAGCAAGTGATGCCAAGCCTTTGCCTACATCACCCAAAAATCCTGTAACTCTACCCTTTGGCTCTGGAGGAGGAGGTTCAGCATAAGCATCTAAAACAGCCTTATGCAAATCAAGTGGATGGTATATTTCTGGGCTAGAACTGGTTTGAGTAACAGCATCAGCCATTGGTTGTGTAGGATTGAAAGTTGACATATTGCTTTTCTTTGGAGCAATAATGTCTGTTGGCTTTTTTTTGCCATAGACTTCATCAACTGCATTATTTAACTCATCTAAACTTAAAATAGCCATTATTGACCACCAGTTACAAGTGAATAAATTTTGTTGTATCTTGTGATTAAGTCAGCATAGCCTTTAGAGTCTGGGCCACCCACTTTGTCCACAATTTGCCTAATTTCTGTTTTGTCTTTATTCTTAATAGCATCGTAATACTTTAGTGCATTAATATCAGCAACTGAAGACCATTTTTCTGTGTAATCTCTGCCTGCTAATGGATTGTTGCCTGCTTTTTTAATGGCATTATTCATTCCCAAGCCATATAAATCTATTCCAGTAACTAATGCTCTATTTGTTCTAGCTGTAGCTTTAATTGCATCATTAGTCCAATTTGTTGTTCCAATTTGATCTTGTGCAATTGATCTTCCTTGGTCTGTGCCTAGACCAGCTTGTTGTGCAAGATTTCCAGTCTGCAAAGCCATGAAATGACCAAGTTGTTGGAGATTGCTTGCCTCGTCAGCTTTCCAAGGAATTCCTGCATAACCACCACCCAATTTTGCAATTTGTTGTGCACCAACACCAGTAATAGATTTATCAGCCAAATCAATAATTTGGTTATAATTATATGTGCTTTGAGAAACAGTTTGCCTTTGTGCAATAGTATCAAGTTGCCTTTTTCTTTCTGCGGCAACTGTTTCTGGTGTCTCATAAGGAGCTAACCTAGATGGTGCATTAGTTGGAGGCTGATTTACTGTAGGTTGAGCACCACCTTGTTGCATATTTCCTTTTTGTGCTCCACTAGGTTGAATAATTTGTTGTTGATTAACTCCAGCAGGAATTGTAACTTCACCAAGAATATTACCTTGTGCATCTCTAACATAAGCAGTTGGATTATTATTTGTATCAACTCTGCCTGTAGGCTCATATCTTTGACCATATCCCAATGGTGCAGGAGTCATTCCAACAGATTGACCAACTGCAGTTCCAGGTTTAACACCTGTAAAAGCCTCTGCACCCATTTGTCTAGGTGTAATTTGACCGCCTTCAGATACCATTGTTGCAGCAGGAAATCGTTTTTCTAACTCAGCTTCAGCGGTTAATGAATTTAACGTATGTTTTGCAAGGTAAGCTCTTAATTCTTTGTCAGTCCCTTTTGTTGGCAAACCTTGTACAGCCTGAACAATTGCTGCATCAGTTGCACCAGCGTTTGACATAGTAGCCACCACATGATCTTTAATTCTTGCAGGAGTTACTGGTTCAGGAGAATCAAGCATTTTTATTAAATTACGGCTTGAGTTTGCTTGCTGTTTTTGTAAATTCAATAATTGAGCATCATTTAATTGAGTTTTTGCTTGTTCAGCGTTTGTTTTTGCAAGTTCAACTTCTGGCTCTAAAGTTTGTTGAGCTTTTTGAGTTTGTAATCTTTGTAATTCTAAAGCGCCTTGCGCTTGCTGAAGTTGCAAAGGATTTAATTGTTTGGCTTGTTGTAATGCTTGAGCATTTTGAGCCATGCTCATCATCTCAGCTAAAGATGTTCCTTTAACTGGTGTTGTAACTGGTGCTTGAAATGATTGAATAGCCATATTTACCCTTGAGAACCATACCAAGATGGGGTTGCACTAGTATTATTATTGAAATAATTTGAAATTCCATTTGGCCCACTTATGTTAGTTCCTCCAGCATTAGCAGGATTTAATATTGATGCCAATGTAACACCTTGACCAATACTATTTAGTCCTTGCGCTTGAGCTGCAGCACTACCAACCTGACCTTGAGCGACTGCATTTGCAGCTCCAACACCAAGATTTGATATGTTTGTTGCATTACCAGTTGCTAGATTAGATAAACCACTTACAGCGTTTTGACCAATATTTGCTATACCAGACAATCTGTTATATATGTTTGTTTGTTGCGCTTGGTAATTATTAAATGCGTTTTGATACGCATTGGAAGCATAGTCTTCTGCAAACTTAGTTCCTGCAGTTCCTATGTTAGAACCACCGCCACTAGCATTTAGGTTTTGATTTTGAGCACCTAAACCTTGGTTTAACATAAACTGATAATTTGGCGCTAGATTAGACTTTAACTGATCTGGCCCAAATGTTTGGGTTAAACTGGGCATTGCAGCATTTAACTGATTAAGACCTGCTTGACCAGTTTGCAAATAAGGTGCGTAATTGGGTGATAAATTTTGAAAATTAGTTTGTAATTGGTTTTGTGCAGATTGAGCCGCCTGTGCTTGAGTATTAGCCGCAGATGTGGCTGCGCTTGCCTGATTAGAAGCACCTGCATAACCCAATATTGCTGCCCCGCCAATTGCTGCTGCTATCCATGACATATTATTTTCCTTCCAAGGCACGAGCCTTTAAATTGTTGCTTGAATCAAACAAAGCTAACTCATCTGGTTCAATTAATTCTTTCTCTATTTTATCTAAATTAGTCTTGTTAGTCTTGTGAAAAGTAATACCAATTGCATCTGTAACGGCTAAAGTAACCCTTTTTGTGCCAGGCTTTGAGCAAATTACATCACCAGCATACAAATGGCGCATACCGCCCTCACTCCACGCAATAATTTCACCCTTGGCACATAGAAAAAAATGGTCTTTTTTATGAACCTTACCAACAATCAAAGTACCCGCGGATCTGGTTAATTTTCGGCAATACATTCCACCAGAAAAGTAATGCTCAGTTTGCAATTCTGCCTGTGGCATTTGCATCATTTCACCCTGCAAACGCTCAATTTGCTCTAAAGTTGGTACGTTAGGTATATCTAAATCGGTCAAAACGTACCTCCACTTATACCGCCAAGAGCCGTTAAAGTGCCTTTTACAATCTCATTTCCATCAATTATTGAGTTTCCAGTAATTTCTTGATTACCCTGAATTGTCTGTTGTCCAGTTTTCATACTTACAAAATTAGGGCTTTGTAGCCATAAAAGCCAAGGCAGAGCTGGTTGTTGGGAAGTTGGGTCAAGGAATGGCACTCTAGGCCATAAAATATTACCACTTGAACTAGAAGTTGCCATTAGTTCTCACCTTCCTCCGCTTTAAGATTAGCAGAAACAATCACAGCCTTTACTGGATCGCTAATGCTAACCTCATAAATTCTGTCCCTAGCAGTACCCAATCTGCGCCAAATAGCACGATTTCTGTACTTTCCAACTGCACCAATAGTGCACCAATGCTCATTTGAATAAGTAGAACCACCATCATTTGACCATCTAAGCATAGCTTGTGGATTCTGTCCTTGACCTGTTTCTAAACCAACACCAGGTTGAAATTGAATTTGAAGCTCTGCAAAATATTGCCGTTGTAAATCAGTAACCAGATGTGGGCATCTTCTAAGCCTTCTAATTGTATTTCCTGCATCTGTGTAAACCGCATTATCTAGCTGGTAGATTTGACCATTTTGATAGTCTCCAACCAAATAAACATTATTAAAAATAGCTCCACAATTTGATCTATGTCTATTAAATTGTGTACCATCCCAACTTAACCATTTATGCCACATTTCAGAATTTAAATCAAAAACCCATGTAATGTTGATAGTTGGAAACGTAACAACATAAAACTCATGCCCATCGAGCTGGTATGTGTACGCTACCGCATCAGCAATGTATTGGTTCATCAAAGTCTGTTCTACCGCATGGGTACTTATTCTTTTAAAGGAATAACCTTGCATGACACCAATAATGTTTTGACCCCTAGAGTCTTGGCTCACAAACGCAAACTGCTCACCAAATCTGGCTACGCTAAAAGGCGCAGCGATCCCATGCTGGACTGAAGTACCAGTCACTCGTTGAAATGGGAAAGAAATAATGCCAGGGATTACATTACCCACATCTGTCCACATCTCAGCAGTAAATTCACCAAGCAAAAATACTTGTCTGTGATCTACGATTAGAGATACAAGTGGGTCAGGCGCACCATCTTTAGTGCCATAGTAAGCATTTGTGGATGTGACTAGACCCAAGTCTGTAGCGGCCCAGTTTTGTGTCCCAGGTTGGTTGTAAATAATATAGTTATCCACAACATCACAGACATTAGCCCCAACCCACGGCCCATCTGATTGAGGCAAAGTGTTAAAACTATTTGTGCTTGCAACCCAATAATACCTATTTGCACCATCAACAATATAAGCATTTAAGCCTGTATTGCTCATAATGTTATCTGTAATAGACACATAACCTGAGCTTGTTGTTAATGTACCTATTTGAGTAGATACATAACTACCAGAATAAGTAACTGAATAAACGATAGAGCCAACAACAACAATTAGATATTGTCCACCGCTAAGAGTACGCATACCACGCACAGGTGCATTATTTAACTGAAGTATAGACGTTAGCCCTGGTGTTGGATAAAGCGCCACCACACCCCTACTGCCAGGCGGTTTTAAAGGATCAATCTCAGGATAAAAATTGATACACTCTTGCGCCTCCTGGTAAATGGATGCTGCTTCGTAAGATGGGCCAACAAATCCAAAATCAGCCATTATTTAATCACTCTAAAGTTGTTAATAATGATTTCAATGTATACCAAATCAAGTATCGCCAAAACCCACAATTCTTTAACAAAATAATATATTGCGACACAAATAGCCAATTTAGCTATTACCAAGCCAGTTTTAAGCCCTATTTCAGAAAACAACCAAGCCATGATTGGATTGGCCTCATGCCCTATGTTTGTAGATAAGGCTTTCCAAGTAGAGTAAACGTCTGCACATTGCAATAAACAAAACAAAATAAATAGATAAATCATCTGAAAAACCCTCCAGAAAGTATCCATCCTGCATCTTTCTGTCTTCCAACCAACAACGCATCTGCATAAGTGGATGTAATTGCTGGGTTCATGTTTGTGCGTTTAACGGTTGATTTGCCTTGCGCTGCAAACTTCATAATCATCTGAATCTGTGTGGGCGAAGCCTTGCCGTACATAGGCATTAGTCTTTCTGCCAAACACCAACGCAGAGCCATGTTGTAGCCCTGCGGTAGATTGATATTGTCAAATAGCGTTGTGAACCGACTAAATATCTGATCCACAAATATGTGCATCTGACCTTGACTTGGATTAGGCCACAAATAAATATTACCAAGCGTTTCAGTTGGCTCATAATAAACTGCTTTAGGCCACGGCCCATTGAGCGTTTTTAAGCCAATCATCTCATACTGCTCAAGGTTAAGCACAGCTACTGGATAATCAAGACCACCGCCAGTTATAGGCGCACCATTAGACGTAGTGTTAATCCTTACAAAGGCAGATCTAAGCCCTAATGGGCGCTGATAATAAGAATTATAGTTAACAGGTATTGGAGTAGCAGTCATTGCCTCGCTGCTGATTGTCAAACTGTTGCTGATTGTGTATGAGCCTGTGCCACCAGAACCAGAGCCAAGCGCAGTAATTGTTGTGCCTGCAGTTATACCAGTCCCAGTTATTACGCAACCTACACCAAGCGTTCCTTGAGATATTGCGCTCACATTTAGGGTTGTGCCAGACACAGAGGCCGTAAACGTAGGAGTTGGATTGACAATGGTTGTATTTAAAAGGTATGTGCCAAGTTCGTTAACTTGACCACCAGCGCCACTTAACATTTGCGTTATTGTTGTGTTACTTGGTAAATTCAAACCTGTCATTGTTTGATTAATAGAAATACCACCAGAAGTTAACTGGGTAACAGTTAATATATTATTTTGTATGTAACCAGTAAACACAGCTCCTATTTGACCTCCTGGCCCGATTGTGTATTGCGTTTGACCAGGTGTGACATTAAATATGATTTCGTTCTTATAAAACACCATCATGTCTTCATTCGACCACTGGTCTAACATATCTTGCAACATATCAAAAGCATCTTGGGATGCCTCAGTAGTTGGAGTCTCACCAGCCTCTAATGCGCCAATGTCTTTTAATGCTCTACTAATAATGTCAAATGGTGTTGTCATTATTTATCCTTATTGATTTGCCAAATAACTGCCAGAAATATAAAATTTAGAAGAACCAGTTAAATTTACATCTGTAATTGCTGTTTGAGTTCCATTTGTATCCGTTACCAATGCTAAAGAACTTGTTCCATCATTAATAAACCAAGCTAAAACACCAGTATAAGAACAATTTTGAGCCAATACTGAACCACAAGCCCCATAAATTCCTGTTCCACGAGCTGTTGCATCTGGTAAATTTCCTAAACCAATATAAACAGCACCAGTACCGCTAACGCTTCCTGTTAATTGAATAGTAATGTCAAAGAAAATTCTTTCACCAACTCTAGTATATAAACCTTCTCTTAAATTATAAGAAGTTTGAACTGTAGAGCCAACAATAATTGTTGGAGTAAATGAACCAGATATTCCATAAACTGAATCAATATTGCCTATAGATTGTGCGGTAACAGCATTTTGATTTCCTAAAAAAATAACTCCACTATATGCATAATTATTAGCAACCAAATTTGTTCCTGTAGCATATAACGCATAACCTCCAGTTTGCCCTGCTGGATTTAGATAGTTATTGCTTATGGTACATCCTGCACCATTGTTATACATTTGATGTTCGCCAGAAGATGCGCCTGATGTATTACATCCCCAAGCTAAATTGTCTGTAATTAAAGATTCGTTATAAAGCAATCCAAAACCTGAAAGACCTGTTGACCTTGCTTGATTTCCTATAAATTGAGTGTTCATACCATCAGCATAGAAACCAGTTTGTCTATTACCATAAGTAATATTACCCATAATTAAATGGCGAGAATCTATAGTTCCTGTATGAGGATAATCAGAACTAAAATCAAAACCATCGTAATACGCATACATACTGTTATTGTTTAACAGTTGCATACGATAACAACGAGCATCAACACCACCAGTTGTTCCTTGATAAGTTTTTATTCCTGATTCACCAACATATAAACAAACATTTCCTTCTGCTAAACCATCATAATTTCTTGCAAAAACAATTCCGCTAAAACTTGCATAAGTAATAGTATTGTTAATTACTTGATTGTATTCACCTTGTTGATTATTAATATTCCAAAATACAATACCGCCAGCAAAGTTTTTACCAGCTTGGAAATTACAATCTCTTACAGTTGTATATTGAGTATCGTAAAGTTCAATAGAAACAAAACGACCATAAATACGGCTAATAGTGATTCCAGAGGCATTTCCTTGGAATATAAATTTTGGGCCAATATCTTGATTTTGTTGAGCAGTTGTTAGACTTGACCAAACATCTTGATCATTTACTGTTGGTTGATAACCAGGGCCATTGGATTGAACTACTGCTGGAACTGTTGACCAACTATTTACATTACGATGAATAATCCAAGGAGCAGTAATATTCTGCATGTAAATATTATCAATGGAGGAATTGCTTCCTGAATTTACTGTAATTACAGTAGCATCAGATTCAATAATTGATTTAGATCCTTCGCCATACCAAACAATAGTTCCTGTATAGCTAATGCCACCAGTAACAATTTTGTATGTTCCAGCAGGAAAATATACTGGTTTTCCACTATTTGTTGCAGCTTGAATAGCAACAGTACAATCATTTGTTCCTGTTGGGTCTGCTCCAAAATCTAAAACAGATACAAATTCTTGTAATTTTGACTGAACACTTCTTGATAATTGTGCTGTTCCAGTTCCTGATCCAACTCCAGTAGCTGTGAAATAAACTCCTGTTTGATTAGCAGAAGCACCAATAGCAGTAAAATCGGTAGTTCCTACAGAAGTAATAAGATAAGTATCGCCAACAATAAATCCACCAGCAGTTACTGTATATCCTTCTTCATAAGCAATATTAGATGCATCTCCTGGAAAAGGAACTGGAGTATTTGTTGGAATATTGTCATAAGACCAAATTTGTACGCCAGCAGCAGTTTTTAATACAAATTTATAACCAACAGCATAAGTTAGCCAAATTTCGGATGTTACTCGGCCTGACGAATCCAAAACGATTGGATTGGCATTTTGAATATTTCCTAAATAACTTGTATAAGTAGCAACAGGGGTTGATGTTCCAGCGTAATAAGAATATAAAAGTCCACCAGTTAAAGGAACTCCATTATTGTCAAAAAATTGCCATCCAGCACCAGCTAAAGGGGAAAGTGTAACTGACATATTAAGCTCCTATCTTATTTTGTAAGGTTGCAATAGTTGTAGCTTGTGTTTCTACTGTTGCTTGTAAAGATGTTACTTGGGCTGAGAGTTCTTTTATAGCGGCAACTAAAAGAGGAATTGTTTCCGTATAACTAACACCAAGATATTCTGTTTTATCTTCAGAATTATATTTTGTTGTTAAACTAATAACTTCAGGTAATACTGCTTGAACATCTTGAGCTATTAAACCAACTTGCGGTTTATTGCTTGCATCGTCTTTCCAAGTAAACTCTGCGGCTCTTAAAGAGCAAACTTTTGATAAACCATTTTGTATTTCACCTGTTATGTTTTTAAGTCGCTCATCTGATGAGTTTGTCCATGAAACTCCACCTGCGGCAACATAGGGCCCTGCTGTATAACTAATTGAAGCTCCAGCCGAAGATGTCCCAGAAGTGGTTAATATAATAACTCGACCAGTTCCATTATCGTTTAACGCAACAATTTGAGAATATCCAGTTGTAATTGCTTTATCAGCACTACCATTCCAATAGCCGTTATTTCCATATCCTGAAGAACCACCATTAGATGGTCCAGAACCATAATTTAATTGACCTGCCGCACCAAACTGAAAAGCAGTTCTTCCACTCCACCCACTAGGAGTAACACCTACACCAAAGTTAGCACCATCAAACACCAAAGCAGAACCAGTAGTAAGTGCGCTGGTAGACGAAGCATAAACAACACCATTTGCAGTAAATGAAGTTAACCCAGTACCACCATAAGTTGTACCAATTGTGCTACCTGCCCATGCTCCTGCATGACTTGTTGCAGTCAAAGTTCCTGTGGATGGCACAAAACTTAATTTAGTGCTTGAAGTAGTTTGAGGTAAATTTCCAGTTGTTGCACTAACAATTGTTGGATACCAAGTTGCACTTGAACTTGTGTTGTCAGTTATCGCAGTATTTGTTGCATTAGTAGCTGTGCCAACAGACAAAGTAGATTGAGCTACCCAAGTTGGAGCAGAACCATTAGACTGTAAAACATATCCACTTGTGCCAATTCCTAGTTTAGATAAAGTTGACCCACTTGCATAATAAGGCAGATCACCTGCTGTGTAGCTAGTTAACCCAGTACCGCCTGCGGTTGTTGGAGTTGTCTTCCACGCAATGACTTGAACTGCAGCAGAACCATCTTTGTAAAATAACTTACCATCTGCGTAATTGATAGCCAATTCACCAGCGCCTAAATTGGCAGCCGATGGCGTATTAGTAGCCGTTCCGCTATTGTATAAATAAATTGGGGTATAGTTTGTTGCCGACATTTTTAGATATTAGGTGTAAAAACTTGCGGTTTCCAGGGAGGTACAACTGTTTTCTTTTCTATTGATTTTAACTGTTCTATGAGCCTAGATGTAATTAAATTTACTCCGTCCTTAAAGGTTTCGGATTCAATCCATTTTGCGACCATATCCTCAGTCACTTGCTCAAAAGGAACGGTTAAAACTGGGTTTTTAAACCACCAATTACCTTCAGTTTCTACCTTTTCATTGTTTTCAGAGGCAGTTACAAAGTATTTGGCATGGGTAATTAATCCATTTTCAGCAGAAATTTCATTTATTTCCCACTTAATATCCATTAGAAAGTACCTCCGTTTATGCCATTTGTAAGAGCGCCAGTTGCAGGCCAATAGGTAAGTTTTGTCGAGCTTGTGTATTCAGTCGATAAATTACCGCTTGTTTGATTAGCAAAAAGCAAATACCTTGTGCCTGCGGTTGTCGTGTCATCCGTTACAGTTGCGTAAGCCGTAGGAGTTGTCCAGCTTGGGGCACTTGCACCATTGCTAGTCAAAACCTGTCCAGTTGTGCCGTTAGCCAGGAATGCCGTTGCACCTGCCCCACTTTGATAAGGAATATTGCTTGCTACACCACCAGCCAAATTAGTCGCAGTACCTACCGCCAGACTAGATTGAGCCGTGTATTGTGGAGCGCTTGCACCCGCAGTTATCACATACCCAGATGTGCCAAGCGTTAAAAATGTGGTTGTACTTGCTGCGCTATTGTACGCAATTGCACCTGCAGAGCCTCCAGCAATGTTAGTTGCAGTTCCTGTTGCAAGCGTTGATTGGTTTACCCAAGTGGGCGCAGAACTTGATCCATTAGTTTGTAAAATCTGGCCCGAAGTTCCCGCTGAAAGAAACGCAGTCGTACTCGCAGCCGATTGATACGGAAACGCATAAGCCGAGCCTCCAACAATGTTTGTTGATGATGTGGCTAAAGTCGCAGTCGCAGCTGTGCCACCAATGCTTAAAGATGCAGCCGTTCCAGAGATATTTGTGCCTGTAATCGTTGGAGTAGTCGTAAATGATGGACTAGATCCACCCACTAAAACTCCTGTTCCACCTACAAAAGCAGTTGTGTCTGCTGCGGTTTGGTAAGGAAACTGTCCAATTGTCCCGCCTGCCAGGTTAGTTGCTTTTGTTGCAGTCGTTGCAGTCGTTGCGGTTGTTGCAGTCGTGGCAGTTGTCGCTAATGTTGCCGTGGCAGCATTACCCGAAATCGAGCCTGTAATTGTGTTTGTAACAGATAAATTCGTAGAACTTAAAGAAGTAAATGCGCCTGTAGATGGCGTTACATTTCCTATTGGAGTGTTATTGAGCGAGTTAATCGAGATACTTACACCCGATATTGAACCGCCTGTAATCTGAGCATTACTTGAAGTTAAAGTGGTAAAAGTACCAGTTGATGCAGTTGTCGCACCTATTGTCGTACTATTAATCGTACTATTTGTAATCGTTGCATTACTTATAACGTCAGAGGACAGAGGAGGAGAAAAGAACTCCCCCCCTGGCCCGACTAATCCAACACAAACCCCATTTACATCAAATATTGCCTGAACTGGGACAATATTCGTAGTTATGGTTTTTGCGGTTTGATTTGTCATCAGAATGCTTGCGCAGTAAAGATTAAAAGATCACCAGAGGACATATTTGCTGCAGCACCAGTAGTTATTGAATAACTGTTCATTGTTGCTGAAGTTGTTGTAAATGCCGTTTGTTGCAAAAACAACGTAGTTCCATTTGTAATGTCGTAACCCTGGACTAACCAACCATTTGGCGCAGCAGGAAATGTAAAAGTCCCTGTGCTTCCAGCAGTTCCACCAAAAATTACTCTAAATATGCCGACATTGTTGCCCAGAACTTGAGCGCCAGAGCCACCAAATCCAGATGCAATCGTTGGCAAACCTTCGTAAGTTAAAACTGCGACTGTGTTTACAGTTGATGTGCTTGCTACTTGGTTTGTCATGATTGGTCTGCCATTGGAGTTATGTACAAGTTAGCAGTTGAAGTCGAAGTAATAGCGCTTACTGAAAATCCGTTAGGAGGCACAGCAATCACCATTGGCGTTGACATTGAAATACCTAAGATTATGGTATTTGTAGGTGTTCCAGCTGTAGGAAATACTGCAGCAGGAGCAGTTAACGAATTGAGAGCGTTATTCTCAGCAATCGTTAATGCAATCGGGTTAGTTGAAGTGTTTAGAAAACCGCAGTAATTGATCTGATCGTTACCCGCTGGAGTAACAGTCAAAGCAGTCGATGCGGTAGTCGAAACGGCTACAACGTATGATGGGCCAGTTGGCCTAAATACGCTTGTGTTTGCCATGATTAAGCAGCGTTAACAGCGATTGGCAAACCTTCAACACGGTGCACTTTGAAATCATACACGCCTGCTGCAGGAGTAATTGCAGTAGCAGCGCCAGAAGTATTCTGAAACTGAACTGTTAGCACGTTTGCAGTAGCAACATCACAATTAGAAACAATAATGTTTGACGTTTGATTTCCTTGGTATTGCAACAAAGTCACAATATCTGTTGACAACAAGCCAGGAATGGCAAATGTCTGTAAAGATTGTGTGGAACTTGTGGTAAGTGCTGCTGGTGTAA
>Ga0118677_10002441_pt1 | contig 34096 bp, 36 predicted proteins | sample AliMusrvi5mmetaG_FD_86154 | JGI IMG/M metagenome (GOLD analysis project Ga0118677, IMG submission 86154)
ATAAGAGAAAGGACATTTGATACATACCTACCTTCACTCATAAGGCCGCAAAGACCGCAAGGATGTTATTCCTGAAGGAACAGCATTGGGTAGTTGCAAGTTGGCTTTAGGATTATTTTAGTAAGAAACTGATTTTAGGTCAATTAGATCAATTAGATCAATTGGAAATTCATTGTTTCCCTAATGTCGTTTTCAGTTGCTCGTCGGATAACCTCTATCCTTCCCGGCTTATTCCCGGCTTATTGGTGGCCTGCTGTACTTATGAAAGTCTTATGATCGTATAATGATCGTATAATGATCGTATAATTGGTCGCCCGGTCGGTGAGTGGAAATCCGGGGTGGGAACCGGACAATTTTATGGGTTGTATTTTAATTTCAAAATGACCCACCGCATGTCAAAGAAAAGAACAATATCAAGAGACAAATATAAGGCATTAAATTTTAAAAAGCAACCAGTTTTATACGTTTTTAAACCACGAAGAACACAAAGGTTTTTCACGAAGGACACAAAGGGGTTTCGATTTACGATTAGACGATTGAGGGGTTGAGGGATTGGGATAGCCTATTGTGTTCTATTGTGCCTATGTGGTTATTTTTCCTTTTTTTACCACAATAGGTACAATAGGGCACAATAGAAGAACCTGGGTTTGCCTTTTTTGGAGAATTGCCCGGAGGGCATTAATGTCAATAGCAAGAGGATTCCCTGAAATTCATTTGCCCGTAGGGTATTAACAGGAGATTTCTGCTAAAGTTTTATTTATTCCCTACGGGAAATTAATGGTGGCAGGGCCTGGGTTCTATTGTCATCTATGCCCTCCGGGCAATACGGTTACTTTCAAGCAATTGTAGTGTTATGAACTGGCATAGATATTGGGATATTGAGATATTGAGTTTCTTCTAACACAGATAGTTCCTTTTTCTTCTAATTAATAAATTTTCCTTAAATCAGTTTTCGACTGCATTTTGGAAATTTAATTTGATTATATTTACAACTCACGAATCATAATATAATTTGCAGCAGTCCTGATGAGACTTTTTAAACTTTTTTTTCTTTTCGTACTCTTTACTCTTCCCTCGCTTTCATTTTGTCAGGAATGGATTAAAACATTTGATATTCAGAATAATACTTGTTCAAGACAACTCCAAGAATCCTATGATGGCGGGATTTTAATTGGGGCTGCTATTGGAGTGGGAAATACTTATAAGATTGGCTGGTTGATTAAAACTGATGTGAATGGGAATACTCTTTGGGAAAAGAAATTAGGTAATGGAAGCAAAATGTGGAGTATCCACGGTCTTGATGTAGCATTAGATGGCGGGATAATTCTTGTCGGTACTTGTGATACCTTAGGGGAGGATTGGGATCCGTTTGTAATCAAATTAAATCCTTGCGGACAAATTGATTGGTGCAAAATATTCAGGACTGAAAATCAATCTGATTATGGGCGGAAAATTCTTTCTTTAGCTGATGGATCCTATATCATGCAGATTCATAGTTTGGGAAATGGCACGGTTGGGCAGTTTATCCAATTAAATCACATTGATTCTATTGGTGAGATCATTTGGGAACAGATTTATTTTCCAGAGGATTCCTTAGGCTCTTCCTTTCTTGAATATGGATTGACCCTTACTCCTGATGATAAAATCCTGATATCTGGTATATGTTATCACACAATATATGCACAGTCTTCGCCACAATGGGTCTGGCCACTATTAATTATGGCGGATTTAACAGGTGAATCGGAATGGGAATTACCTTGGGGGTATACGCTCCCGTTTCCTGTACAAGTCGGGGGTGAAGGATTTCAATCGGTTCAAATCGGTTCAACCATTTATTCCTCGATATCAAATTATCATTGGCCAGGCGCAAACTTTTATTCACCCTGTTTAATTAAGACAACCACATCTGGATCCGAGATTTCTTATAATGATCTAATCGGCAACACAACGTTTGGAAAAGCTTCAACAATTTCTAAGTTATCTGATTCAATTTTATTTATTGGAACCGGTTATCAAAAACCAGCAGGCCAAAATAAATTATCTGTGTTAAAAACTGATACAACTGGATCAATCCTCAAGGAGAAAATCCTTAATAACTCAGAGTTTGTTCCCAATGATGCAATCTTTACCCATGATAAAAAATATCTGATAACCGCCCAGGATTATATCAATTATAACATATTCTATTTGTGGAAACTTAATAAAAACCTCGAATATGACAGCATCTACACGAAACCCAGGGTATACGACAGTCTTTGTCCCCATCCAATAACATCATCAACAATCTACTCAACCTGCGACCTGGCAACTTCCGTCCGGGAGCCGGCATTCAATACCGAAAGGGTGAAGATGCATCTTTTCCCAAATCCTGCCAGTACGGTGCTGCATGTTGAGATGCCGGAATGCATTCAGAAAAACAGCAAGACCGAGCATTTGAATGTAACCACCATTCTGCATAAGTGGAATAAGGAGCTTCAACTGAGGGTGTTTGATTTCATGGGGCGGCAGGAGTTTTACAAGTCTGTAAAGCCCCAGGAAAAAGAGGTCATCCTCGACGTTTCAAGCTGGCAAAGCGGCATGTACTTTTTTCAGTTGCTTTACGGGGATACTGTGGTGGCGGAGGCGAAGGGGATCGTCAATTGACGTTGAAGTAATGATAAACGGGACAGATATTGAGAAATTGGGATATTGGGATATTGGGATGGCCAAAGCCTAATGTGTTCTATTGTGCCTATGTGGTTATTTTTCCTTTTTTTCACCATAGCAGGCACAGTAATCAGGTGATTGTATTAAATAATTTAGCCCGGAATGATAACGATTTACCTGGAGCCTATGCCAGGAACCTTCTTGTTATGAATGGACATGAAGTAAATGCTTATCCGGCTAACAGAAATTTTGATCAGATAACAATTTCGACTGAAAATCTGGCTGACGGAGAGTATTTAGTTCTCCTGAAAGTAAACGGAAAACCTGTTGATCATGTCAAATTGACTGTTAATAAGTAAAATTGATATTCACCTGATCCAAACCTGACAAAATGAAACGGTTTACATTTTTTTTGATTGTTTGCTTCCTTTTCAAAATGAATCTATCATTTTGCCAGGTTTGGATTAAAACTTTTGATGTTCAGAATAATGTGTATTCCAAACAAATAAAAGAAGCTTATGATGGGGGATTTTTAATTGGTGCCGATATTGGAGTTGGGAACTATTTAAAAATCGGATGGATTATCAAAACTGATATTAATGGGAATACTCTTTGGGAAAAGCAATTAGGCAATGGGAGTAAAATGTGGGAATTGCTTGGTTTAGATGTAACACACGATGGTGGAGTAGTTATAGCTGGAACATGTGATACGCTAGGTGATGATTATGATCCTTTTGTAATAAAATTAAATCCATGCGGAGAAGTTGAATGGTGTAAAATATTCAGAACGCCTAATTATACTGATTTTGGGAAAATGATTTTATCATTACCTGATGGTTCATTTATTTTTCATATACATAGTTGGGGCAATGATACACTTGGGCAATTTATCCAATTGAATCATATTGATGCAAACGGTGACATTATTTGGGAACAAATTTATTTTCCGCAAGATTCAGTCGGTTATCCGTATCTTGAATCAGGATTGAGTCTGACCCCGGATAATAAAATAATGATATCTGGAAAATGCTATCATACAATTCTAGGGCAATCATCACCTTATTGGTTATGGCCTATTTTGATAAAAGTTGATTATTCTGGAGAAACCATTTGGGAATTGCCTTGGGGTTACACACTTCCATTTAGCACACAAATCGGAGGTGAAGGTTTTCGATCTGTTCAGATAGATTCAACAATTTTTACGGCTATGTCAGATTATCATTGGCCAGGCGCTAATTTTTATTCGCCATGTCTGATCAAAACAACTTCAAATGGGACAGAGATTTCTTATAAAGATTTAATTGACAGTACGAGCTATGGGAAAGCATCGACAATCTCAAAGTTGTCTGATACAATTCTTTTTATTGGTTCATGGTATAAAAAACAAAATTTCCAGGGTCTTTCGGTGTTGAAAATTGATACTTCAGGTCACGTTCTAAAACAAAAGGTTCTTAATAATTCAGATTGGATCCCGAATGATGCAATCTTTACTCATGATAAAAAATATCTGATAACCGCCCAGGATTATATCAATTACAACATTTTTTATTTGTGGAAACTGAATTCGGATCTTGAATACGACAGCATTTATACAAAACCCCGGGTATATGATAGTCTTTGTCCTAATCCGATAACCTCGTCAACATTGTACTCCACCTGCGACCTGGCAACTTCCGTCCGGGAGCCGGCTTTCAATACCGAAAGGGTGAAGATGCATCTTTTTCCGAATCCGGCCACTACGGTGCTTCATGTGGAGATGCCGGAATGTATTCAGAAAAACAGCAAGACCGAGCATTTGAATGTAACCACCATTCTGCATAAGTGGAATAAGGAGCTTCAACTGAGGGTGTTTGATTTCATGGGGCGGCAGGAGTTTTACAAGTCTGTAAAGCCCCAGGAAAAAGAGGTCATCCTCGACGTTTCAAGCTGGCAAAGCGGCATGTACTTTTTTCAGTTGCTTTACGGCGATACCGTGGTGGCGGAGGCGAAGGGGATCGTCAATTGACGTTGAAGTAATGATAAACGGGACAGATATTGAGAAATTGGGAGTAGAATAGGTCTACCCCAGGTATTCTGTCATTGACGATGTTAATTCCGCAACCATAAGGCCTGAAAGCGAAGAAAAGTAATCAATGGCTGATCCAAGAGCATCATTTAACCGGGCGTTTATTTCTTCGACTGACAGAGGATTTGCAGGCTGCTCGTGATCCGGCTCTTCCGATGCATTGTACTCATAAAATCCCTGCCCGCTTTTTTGTCCGAGTTTCCCTTCTTTTACAAGTTCCTCAAGGGAATTGATAAGGGCTGAGAATTTTTCACGTTCAGGATGGTGAGCCGTATAGTTGCGGATTGAGGCCAGCATGACATCAAGCCCAACGCTGTCGAAGAACTCAAAGATCCCCGCAGGGGAAAAGGATTCTTTTACAAGTTCATCCATCTGCCGGTAGGTGCATTTTCCTTCTTTCACTATATGAAAGGCTTCAACCTGTACCTCGAGGTAGATGCGGTTCAGGATAAAGGCGCTCTCTTCGTTCATGGGGAGGTAATGTCTTTCAATGCTACGGAGAAAACTGCTGATGGCGCTTTTACAACTTTCGGATGTCTCATCCGTAAATCCGAATTCGACTATGTTTTTCAGCGATACCGGGTAAAAGAAATGCAGGCCGATGGTCCTGTCTTTCCTGTTTTCTGATGGAATAAGGGCGGAGGGGTTGATCGAAGATGAATTGGAGGCGAGGATGCAGCCGGGTTTAACGACGGAATCAAGCGCCATGAACAGGGTTTGCTTCATGGAAAGCTCCTCCGGGATGGCTTCGATCACAAGGTCGCAGGCGGCAAGGTCGGCAAGGTCCGAGGAGATAGTGGTCGTTTCAAGAAGAAAGTTGTATCGGGCTTCTGTGAGAATTCCGGCATCCAGAGAACGTTTTATTTTTTTCTGAAAGGTCCTGAGGAGCTTTCCGATGTCGGCTGCTTCACTGCAAACCCAGCTGAGCTGAAGATCAAAGCCGGAGAGGTAGTGGAAAATATTGGTGCCCATTTTCCCTTCACCCACGATGCCGATATGATGGATGCTGCTCATGAATTCGGTAGGTATTTATCCGGGTTGAGTTTTTTCCAGGAGCCGCGGTCCTGCTGCTTCACCAGGTCACGGTAATATTCCATGTGTTTCTTGTGGTCTTCGATATGACGGTGGTAACCGAGCATGGAGATAAGATAGCCCAGACCCTTGTCGATTGCGAGCTTTTTCTCACGGATCAGCCCGATGATGAACCAGAAGAGCTCCCGCTTGGTTTTGTCACTGGTAAGGACGAACTCCTTCAGTGTGATCCAGGAGAGACGGGCTTTCAGGAATACGGATATCTTCCCGCCTTTGCGGTGGAAGGCCCCGCTGGGGAAGAGCTTCTTCGCCTTCTCGTAAACGGTTTCGAATGAATAGAGCCGTTCGATGGTCTCCATGTACTTGTCGAAGAGCTCTATCTGCGACATGTTCATATAATGTAGGGTTGGGAAGTGTCCCACACCGAGTTCGGGGTTGCATTCGAACAACCGTCCTTCCTCTTTGTATTTCCTGAAGATCTCGGTTCCCGGAGGTGCCGCCAGGATGTGAAGGTTCACATTGGGCATGCCGGTGAGCATCGTAAAATCAAAAATATTATCGAACTCCTTCAGGGAATCGTTATCGAACCCCACCACAAAGGAGGCATTGATGTGCATGCCGGCGGCATGGATCTTTGCGATGGCGGGCTCGTAGATGGTTGCGGATTTGTTGTGATCCTTGTGGGTCTCGTCCAGGCTGTCAGGGTTCATCGACTCAAAGCCGATCAGTATGTTGAAGCAGCCGGCTTCTGCCATCAGGCTAAGTAGTTCCTCATCCTTGGCCACATCGATGCTGCACATGCATCCCCAGGAGATGCCTAGGGGGATGATGGCCCGCATCAGCTCTTTTGCATAGCGTTTGTTGATGGTGAGGTTATCGTCGACAAAGAAAAAATACTTTGTGGGGGCAGCTTTGATCTCAGCCACGACATTTTCAATCTCGCGGTAGCGCATTTTCCTTCCGAACATCTGGGAGACGAGGCAGAAATCGCAGTTGTAAGGGCATCCGCGGGAGGTCTGTATGCCTACCTGGAAGATCTTGCTGACGGGCACCAGGTCCCAGCGGGGGATCTTCTGCTCCTTATAGGGTGTCGCCACATCCGTACGGTAGGTGGGCTGCATGCTGCCTTTCTCAAAGTCGCGGAGGCACTCTTCCCAGAGCCCTTCGGCTTCGCCAATCACGACGCTGTCGCAATGCTGCAGGGCCTCTTCGGTCATGAATGAGGCATAAGGTCCCCCGAACACCACCTTGACGCCTTGTGACCGGTACATGTCGCCCAGTTCGTAGGCCCGTGTGATGGTGGCCGCCAGGGTTGTGATCCCGACAATATCCGGAAGGGGGTTCTTCGGCAGTTCCCCGATCTCTTCGTCCAGGATGCGGATGTCGTAATGGTCGGGCGTAAGGGAGGCAACAGTTGGCAATGCCAGCGGGATCATAAAGCGTTTCTTGCCGAAGATCTTCGCCAGCTCCGAGTGGGCAGGGTAGTTAATGTACTTCTGCCGCGGGCTGATCAGAAATAGGGTATATCGGGTTTTACTCAAAAGGGTCGGTTGTTGGATTACTGAATGTACCGGATGGCATATCCGGCCTGCATGAACTTGCTCACCTCGGTTACAAAGCTGAGGATGAGGTCGCCGTTCACCAGGGTCTCTTCTTTTTTGATGCGGTCGAGGCAGAGCAGGGCCATCGGCGGACCGATATAGCCCATGGTGGCCATCTTTGAATAGAGCCGGTCCCTCGGGATGCCCAGCACCGCGCACTCATCCATGATGAGCTCGGTGATGTGTTTCGAGGGGAAGTTGACCTGGAAGAACCGGAGCTGATCCAGGCTGATGCTGTAATTATTTATCATGCGGGTAAGCCCCTTGATGAAGACGGAGCCGTCCTCATCATGAAAGTTGGCGCGAAGCTCTTCCTGGAACATCTGTGCCAGGTGATGGTAGCCCCGTTCAAACTCCTCTTTCGGATTCATGAAGTAGGCCGGGCGGCGGTTTCCCATGGCAGAGGGCTTCTTTCCGCCGATCGATTCCATATAAACCTGCTCCACGAACAGGCCTTTCTCTTGTTTTTCCTCAGCCGTCAGTACCAGGGCTGCTGCACCATCGCTCAGGAAATAGCGCAGGAAGAGCTCCTCCTTCTTAACGATGGGCTGGTTATAGTATTCTGCGATCAGTTCTGAGGAGGAGATCCCGGAGGAGATTACCAGCGCGCTCTTATAACGGCCATTCCGGATCATGTCAAAGGCGAGGAGCAGGGCTTTGTAGGCGGAGGTGCAGTTGGCATGCACCGAGATTTCCCCGCACTGTTCGATGCCCAGTCCCTCCTGAATCCGTACAGAGGCTGTCGGCATCTGGTCCTGGTGGGCGCTGCCGTAAACGATAAGCCCGATCTCAGCTGCATCCATACCGGCATCGGTCAGGGCTGCTTTGGCGGCCTTCACCGACATGGTCACATTGTCTTCCGTAAACTGCCTGGTTTCCGGATCGAGGGCGAAATGGTAGAACTCCACCTCCAGCAGCTCTTTCATCAGTTCCCGGATGCGTCCCATCCATTTCCTGATCTTTTCGGGAGCCTCTTTCAGCTCGCCGAGGTAATGATCTACCTCACTGGCGGGGATGGCTTTCCCGGGCAGGAATGAGCCGGTTCCGGCCATTCTGACAAATGGTATATTCTGGTTGTTTTCAGGCATTGGCTAAAATTCTCTTGAGGTACAATGGCGCTTTTTCTTTTTTGTAATCAGACGGGAGGGAGGCTGCGAAATTCATGGCAAAGGAGACGACCTCCCGTTTTGGCACGATCCTGCTCACCAGGCCCGTTGCCAGCGCCTCTTCAGCATCAAAGGTATTGCCCTTGATCGCCAGCTCGATGGCTTTGGCCGTCCCGGCGATCCTGGCAACGCCCGAAACCCCGCCGATACCCGGCATGAGGTTGTAGGTGCTCTCCGGCAGTCCGAAAAGGGCATCTTCCCCGCAGAATCGGAAATGGCAGAAGAGGGCCAGCTCAAGCGCCGATCCCAGGCAAACCCCGCGGATCGCAGCGATCACCGGGATGGTGCATTCCGAGAAATAGCGGAATGTCTGAATGTTCTGCTCCATAAATGCTTTTGTCTCCGCCAGGGCCTCCTCCTGATCAGGGCTCCCGGAATTCAGAAACCCGATCAGCTGATCAAGCTCAGCGCCGGATGAGAAATGCCGCCCCTGGCCGCTGATCACCAACGCCCGCAAACCCTTCATCACCCTGAACTCATTCACAAGATCCGCCATCTCCGTAAAAAATTCCAGCGTCATCCCGTTCGCCGGAGGCTGATTCAAAACCAGCCTCCCAACTCCGGATTCTACTGTGAATGCTATTGTTTTCATTTTCTGTTATTAGTCTCTATTCTTCAGTCCACAGTCCACAGTCCACAGTCCACAGTCCACAGTCCACAGTCCTCAGTCCTCAGTCCTCAGTCCTCAGTCCTCAGTCCTCAGTCTTCTGTATATTGACTGCCGACTGCTGACTGCCGACTGCTGACTGCCGACTGCCGACTGCTGGACTCTTCCCGGGCCAGGTCACAAAACATCCTTGTCTCCTCCATCAGCGCCTCTTCGGGCGGGAGGTTCCCCGCATTCCGGAGGGCGCGCATGATAAAACCGATCACCTTCAGCGAGCGGCCTTCCGTTATCTTTTTCAAAAAGCTGAGGGCATGGTCAAGGGGATCTTCATCCTGCAGCACCTTGTCAACCAGTTTCATCTCCAGGGCTTCGCCGGCATTAAGCATATCGCCGCCCAGTATCATTTTCAGGGAGTCAGCATACCCAGCCTGCTGTGGCAGGCGGAGGGTGCCCGAAAGTCCCGGCATCATATTGTGGTTCGATTCGGGAAAGGCAAAGAGGGCATTACCGCTGCAGAACCGCAGATCGCAGGCCAGGGCGATCTCGAGTCCACCTCCGAAACAGAGTCCTTTGATGGCGGCTATCACTGGTATCTCCAGTCGGTCGATTCGGTCGAGGAGCTGCTTGCCTTGTTCCATGCTTTTGCTGAGGTCGCCGGTCTCACCGGCCTGCTGAAAGAGCGTGTCCAGCGAGGCGCCTCCCGAAAAGTGTTTCCCGGTTCCGGTGATCACAAGACCACGGATCGCAGCTTCGTTCAGGTAACGGTCAAAGAGTTCCAAAGGTATGAAGGCCGGATTCTGCAGATAGTTTCCGGGAGGGTCGTTCAGTGCGAGTATTCCCGTATGGTCCCTGACTTCCCAGGTATGTGGTGTGATTCTTGTCATTTTGTCTCCAATGGCTTGTACATGAATTCAGGGATGTCGCACGGGAGCCTCTCCTTATCTACAAAAACAGATTTGATGAGGGCTCTGGCAACAGGGAGGCCGCTTTTTACATTCGTGATCTTCTGGTGGAATACAACGTAGGGCAGTTTAATTTCGTAGGAGGAGGTTATTTCAAGCTCATCAAAGAGGAGGGACTCCCGCTGATAGCGTATGTTGGTCTCGGTGATCACCAGTAGTAATTCCTGTGCAGCCACCTCGTCGTAGATCCCGATATCGCGGATAAACTCCCAGCGGGCCTGCTCCAGGTACTGTATATATACGGCATTGTTGACATGACCATAGGAATCAAGTTCGTAACCCCTGACGGTCAGCCTCATATGGTGGGTTGGAATTGCCGGCATTATGCTTCAGGTATAAATTGTCCTTTGAATTTCAGAAAAATTGTCGTTCCTGCCGAGATCGTGGCGTTGACATCCGTCTGATCCCCATTCTTCGGCCGGGCTTCGAGTTCTACGCGAAGTTGTGTCTGCTCCATGGGGTTGATCATGGAAAGGTACTTGATGTTATCGGCTTTTACCATCTGCATCTCTTTCTGAAGGGTGATCCCGAGGAGTTCACGGATGATCTCGACCTGGCAGACACCGGGTACCACCGGGTTGTCCGGGAAATGGCCCTGGTAGATGCTGTGGGCGGGGTCAAGTTCAATGGAGTAAACGGACCGCTTCCCGTTTGCGATACCCGCTTCAGCAGGCTCTTCTCCTGTAATTGTAAAAAATTGGTCTTTCAGCATGAATATTCGATGTGTTCAACACAAATCAGCCTGTAAAAATACTGAAAAATTCAGTGGGAAACGGAAGCCGCCGGTGACTAATTATTGAGGAGGTTCATGTAGAGGTGGATCCGGATGGTAGGATTCACAAGGTATATGGACACAGGGATTTTCGGGTCGCCATAGGTATAGCGGATCTCGGTACGGTTGATCATGGACCGGGCTGATTTATGCCTGTAAAGACGTTGGGAGTCCTGTTCAACGAAATAGGTGGCTTTCCCCCAGGATGATTTTGTTTTATAGGTCCGCTTGCTTTCGTCCTTGATCTTACACGGCATTATTTTCGTGATGAAGGGATCCCGGATGAGCATCAGCCGAAGGTCCTGCTCCAGTGTTTTCAGGAGGGCGGGCTTGTCCATGGAGGGGAAGATCGCATGAACAGTGGCGGAAACGGCTGAGATCTCGATATCGAAGAAGGTCATGCCGATCTCATTGGCAAAGACAACCCGGAAGGTGCTGTCGGAAGTCCGTTTCATGAACATCATGCCGCTGAGTTTGTGTTTGCCGATCTCAAGACGGGTTTTGTACAATCCTTTTTCAAAGGTTGAGGAGAAAGCGGGCTTCCAGCTATCCGGTTGTGTAAGGGTAAAATCAGGCGTCCGGGCATACCCCCCGGAAATAAAAACAAGACTAAGAAGAAAGAAAAGGAGGCGGAATTTATTTGATCCTGAATTTGTCATCCGTGATGGTCTGGTTGATATTTTTTACGGTGAAACTGATGTTGGTGTAATCCTCAGAATATTCGTGCATCTCGAGTTTTGAAACCATGAGATCGGTCTTTCCGAAGTAGATCCAGATCTCTTTCAGCGTCTCTTTCATTGGAGTTTCAAGTGGCTTGAGTTTAACGAGATAAGATGAATTATTTTCAGCAAAGGTTGAAGAGAATCTTTTCTCGTCGGCCAGGAGGGTTCCCTGCACGCAGCCGAGGAAGATGGTGTTGATCTCACGGAACATCTTGTTCGACTGGACGTCGAATTTGCTGACCTTTCCTTCATCCTTAATGAGGAATTTATCGTCATGAAGGATGATAAGGTATTTATAGGGATCGGTATATTCCCAGCGAAGGCTTTTTTCTTTCCTGAAATAAAATTTTCCTTTTGAGATGATCTTTTCTGAGAGTACGCTCAGGTTTTTTTCCTGGATAAAGGTGCTCTCGATGGAGAAGATTTTTGAACTGGATTCAGCCACCCTTTTCTTAAATGCGGAAGGATCTTTCAGGGGGGTAAATCCCTGCTGTGAAAAAACCATGCTCGGCATGAACAGGAGAAGTAATGCCGCAAGGAGGCACCGCTGCTTACTCATAGGCAGGAAGGTTCAGGAGTTTATCGAGGGGGACGAAGGTGTAGCCTTTTTCCCGGGCGTAGGGAATAAAGGCCTTCAGTACTTCGGGAACAGCGGCTACGGTATCGTGCAGGAGAATAATGTCCCCGGGTTTAAGATTTTTCTTAAGGCGTTCAAGGATCTTCCCCGGATTCTTGGAAGAGGTATCATAGGTCCGGTTGCTGAAGCCGATCACATGAAAGCCGGTATGCTTAAGCGCCTTTTTAACCATGGGGTTGATCACGCCATAGGGGGGGCGGAAAAAGCGGGGGCGTTTCTGGAGGATCCCCTCAAAGAGGATGTTGGTCTGATCAAATTCCCTGCGCATCTGTCCCGGACCGAAGAAGTCGAAGGTGTTGGAATGCGAGAAGCTGTGGGAGCCCAGCAGATGGCCTTCATCATGGATCCGCCTGACCAGTTCTTCTGAACCGTTCAGCTTATGGCCGATACAGAAAAAGGTGGCGGGGACACCCGTTGCTTTCAGAACGTCAAGGACCTCCGCTGTTGGTTTTCTTTCAGGGCCGTCATCAAAGGTGAGGGCAATGTATTTTTCCTTTCCGTCGCCCTGGCAATAGGCCTTCATGTGAAACCCCGATCGGATCCTGAAGGACATCGCCACCGAGACCCCAAAGTAGAGCAGGAGCAGCCAGAGGTAACAGAGACCGGGGACATGCGTTCCCGTGAGGGCAAGGATATTCATCGTTGCCAGGGTGATGAAGAAAGCGATGGTAGTGGTCCTGAAGGTAAACATTATGCTTTTTTTAGCAATATGAGGGAATGGTTGATGTTGCGGTAATGGTTCCAGATCAGGATGTTCCTGATTTCTGCAGGCCTCCTGTCATTCAGCAGGCAAACGTCCGGGATCAGCTGGTTTTTCAGGATGATGGATGAAAGCCAAACCGCAAAGGCGCTGGCTGTCATGTACTCCCCGCAAAGGTGCTTGAAACCGGCACGGGCGGTGAGGGGGAAGTGGCCGGCAGTGACCTCGTTATAGATCCGGTCCTGGGTGGGATCGCCGTTATTCCCGGTGAGGAGAAGGTCAACATCAGCGATGACCATCCCGTTCCTTTCGAGGAAGCGGCTGATCGCAGTGCCTGCTTCCGGCTGATCGTTTGGCTCAGTGAAGATATCAAGTCCTGCGATCTTGGCATAGGTCTTAGGTCCCGGGGCAGAGGACAGCAGGAAAAATGCAGCGCCTTCACCGGCGATTGTTCCGCGGCTGCTGTCATTAAACAGTGTAAGGTTTTCAAGCGGCTTGCGCTTCCAGTGCCCGAGCCTTTGCAGGATGCGGAAAGAGTTGCTGGTCAGTTCATCCAGTCCACCAAGCAGAACAGTATCTGAAAGACCTTCACTGATCCGCAACTGTGCATCCAGCAGGGCGCTTTCAAAGGAGGCGCCACGATGCACATAGGTGAAGTTATAGTTATGGCATTTCATCAGCAGGGCAATCTGTGCGCTGACGGTATTGTGGGTCGACTGGATAAAGGAGGTGGGGGTGAGGAGCTCTTCGTTGTTGCGGATCATGGTAGAGAGGAACTTTTCAGTATCCTCGATACAACCGAAGCCGGTTCCGGTGATGATGGCATCGGGCATTGCACAGCCTGCGTCCTGCAGACAGATCCTGCCGGCTGCGATCCCCATTTTTATGATCTTGCTCATCCTCCTGACCATATCCCCGCTCACATGATCCTTATAATTCGGATCAAAGGTGCGGAGCATCAGTGTTTCAGTATTGATCAGCTCTTCCGGGAACTGATCCTGTCCGAAGGTCTTCTGGGGTGAGATATTCCCTGTGCCGGTGATGTAGATTTCATTCATGTCTGGAGAAGATCAGGGTAGCGTTATTTCCTCCGAAACCAAAGGAGTTTGACAGAACATATTTTAAATCTGCATTCCGGGTCATCTTTGTCTCAGGGGTGATGTTCAGCTCCTTCATTTTTTCTGTAAAATGCAGGTTCGGGAAGATCACGTTGTTGCGAATCGCCAGGATGGAGATGACGGCCTCAACGGAGCCGGCAGCGCCCAGCGTATGACCAGTAAATGCCTTGGTGGAACTGAAGGGGGGGGCCGCGGTTCCGAATACTTTTTCGATGGCAACGCCCTCCGAGAGGTCGTTGTTCTGTGTTCCGGTGCCATGTACGTTGATGTAGCTGATCTCCCCGGGGGTGATGCCGGCAAGAGAAAGGGCTGCCTGCATGGCCAGCGTTGCGCCTGTTCCTTCAGGTGATGAGGCCGTCTGATGATAGGCATCATTGGCATTTCCATAACCAGAGAGAACGGCCAGGATATTCCTGCCCTCTGAAAGAACTGCCTCTTCGGCTTCGAGCACCACAAAGGCAGCGCCTTCGCCAAGGGTCAGTCCTGCGCGGGTATCGTCAAACGGACGGCATTTGTTTTTGTCAAGGATCATAAGGGTATTGAAGCCATTCAGGGTGAATCTGGTCACGGAATCCGTTCCCCCGGCAACCACCCTGTCTGCAATGCCTGCGTTGATCAGGGCTGCGCCGAACATGATGGCGTTGGCGGCCGATGAGCAGGCTGTGCTGATGGTGGTCCTGAAGCCGCTGATGCCTGTAAACTCCGCAATGCGGTCAGTACTGTCGCCGCAATCGTGGTTCACGATGTCAATGAGTCTGCCTTTGCTGTTATCCCCGAGGAATTCTTTGAAGAAGTTTTCGCTGCGGTCCATGCCTCCCACGGTGGTCGCAGAGATCAGCGCAGTGCGGCCTGTGGGTGTGAAGCCGGCGGAACTGATCGCTTCTTTGGCAGCGATCATTCCCAGGAGGGCGGTGCGGGTCAGATTCTTCTCACCCGGATGGCCGGTTATCGCAAGCAGTTCCTCTGTTGTTTTTTTGACTTCGGCCAGGGGGAATTTCCCTTTAAGCAGGGTATCGAGATGCGTGATCTCACCGATCCCTGAGCGCTCGCTGAGCAGTGAATCCAGTGCCTCCGGAACATTGTTCCCGATGGCAGATATGATGCCCAGGCCGGTAATAACAACCTTTTTCGACATAATATGAAAAAAATATAATCCGCGGAAGACTTTTTTGCGGGCTGCAAAGGTAGGGAAAAAAATAAAGGAAAAAGAGGAGGGCCTCAGGCACTCACCAGCATCAGGGAGTGGTTGGTGTTGCGGTATTGGTTATAGATGAGGATGTTCTTGAGTTCACGATTATCCGCTTTCCTGAGAATGGCGGTTTCTGGAACGGATTGGCGCTTCAGCATGTTGGCTGCCATCCACAATGCAAAGGCTGAAGAGGTGTAGTATTCCCCGCAGAGATGCTTGTAGACGGAAATGGCATTTTTTCCGAACACACCAGCCATCAGCTCATTATACACTGTATCATACTGACTGTCGCCGTTCAGCCCAAGGATCACCAGGTCGATGTCACTGGCTGAGATTGAAAAGGAGTCAAGAAAATTTTTGATGACGGATGAGATATTCTGAACAGAACCTGGTTTGTAAAACGTTTTTACCCCTTTCAACTCTGCATAAGTTGAAGGAAGCTTCTCTCCGGAGAGCACAAAGAATCCTGCCCCTTCGCCGGCGATGCTGCCCTGCGTTCCGGAGCCGATCATCTGAAGGTTGCTGATCTTCTCTTTTTTCCAGTGGCCGGCCCGGCTTGTAATGGCGAGGTGGTTGAGGGTCATCTCGTCGATCCCCCCGGCCAGCACGTGATCGGCTGCTTTCTCCTGAAGTTGAAGAAGCGCATCCTGCAGGCTGCTCTCAAAGGAGAAACAGCGGTGCACATAGGTGGAGTTGTACCCGTGGCATTTGAGGGTGATGGCCACCTGTGAACTGATGGTGTTATAGGTCGACTGGATGAAGGGGGTGGGGTTGAAGAATTTTTCATCCTCCCGCATGGTGGCCAGGATCTTCTCGGTATCTTCCACGCTGCCCAGCCCGGTACCGGTGATAATGGCATCCGGCATTCCGATCCCGGCTTCCGCCATGCTGATCTTCGCTGCAGTGATGCCCATCCGGATCAGACGGCTCATCCGCCGGATCGCGATCGGATTGATATACTCCTTGAAATTGGGATCGATGCAGTGCATGTAATCGCCGGTATATTCCACGACTTCCGCGAGGAAAATACTGCGGTCCACCGTATTCTGCGGTGAGATCAGGGCCGTTCCGGTGATGTATGCAGGCATGTTGGATATTGGGATATTGAGATATTGGGATATTGAGATATTGGGATATTGAGATATTGGGATATTGAGATATTGGGATATTGAGATATTGGGATATTGAGATATTGAGATAATGATTATAATTTTTAATCTTTAATTTTTAATTTTTAATTGTCTTGAACAACAGGCTCGTGTCGTTACCGCCGAAGCCGAATGAGTTGGACATAACGACATTTACCGGGATGTCCTTTTTTAGTGTTGTTACTGGCAGAAATGAGAGTTCTTCCATCTTGTCCTTAAAATTCAGGTTGGGCCAGATCACCTGGTGCTGCAGGCAGAGGATAGATAATATTGCCTCGGTGGAGCCGGCGGCACTGGTGGTGTGACCAGTAATGGGTTTTGTGGAACTGATCATCGGCAGCTTCTCTCCGAAGAGGCGCTGAATGGCGATCCCTTCTGAAAGGTCGTTGTTATCGGTTCCGGTGCCGTGGGCATTGATGTAGTCAACGACAGAGGGGTCGAGTCCACTGATGGCCAGCGCCTTTTGCATAGCCAGGTAAGCGCCCTGACCGTCGGGGGATGAGGCTGTCTGATGAAATGCTTCGCAGGCATTTCCCCAGCCAACGAGTTCGGCCAGGATGGCACGCCCGCCTTTCCGCGCGGATTCTTCCGATTCCAGCATCACATAAGCAGCGCCTTCGCCGAGGCTGATCCCGTTTCGGTTTGCATCAAATGGTTTGCAGGGTTCCTTGTCGAGAATCTTCAGGGCGTTAAAGCCGTTCAGGTGGAATTTCGTGAGCGACTCACAGCCCCCGGCAATCACCCGGTCGAGCTGTCCGCTGCGTATCATGCGGGCGCCGAGTAAGATGGCGTTGGCCGAGGAGGAACAGGCGGTACTGATGGTGGTGATGTAATCGGAGATGCCGAGGATGTCGGCAATCTTTTCCGTACTGTCGGCACAGTCGTAGGCATCGATGTAGGCATTCTTTGAATCGTTAGTCAGAAAGTCGTTGTAATAAAGCTCACAACGGTCCATGCCGCCGACGGTCGTTGCCGAGATCAGTCCTGTTCTCAGGTCGTCCCCTGGTGTATAACCTGCCTGCCTCGCACATTCTTTTGCAGCAATGATCCCCAGCAGGGCGTTTCTTGAATAGCCTTCCTGTTCAGCAATGCCCGATAACTGAAAAAGCTCCTCATGGGAGCATTTCACTTCGGATACGATAAGTTCGTCTTTTAACTGGGTATCAATATACCGGATCCGTCCGAGGCCGGAGCGTGAAAGAAAGAGAGAATTTATTGTTTCCTGCAGATCATTCCCGATACCGGAAATGATGCCTGAGCCGGTAACAAAAATCCTTCCGGTCATGATCAGGCTTTTTGACGCTCGGTGATATATTCCGCCATCGTACGGATGGAGAAGAATATCTTCTTTCCGTCTTTGGGGTCTTCTATTTTAATACCGTAATTTTTCTCCAGCAACACGATCAGTTCGAGCGCATCAATTGAATCCAGACCTAATCCTTCTCCGAAAAGGGGAGCATCTGCATCAATATCATCAACAGAAATGTCTTCCAGGTTCAATTGCACTATTACCTCTTGCTTCAGCTTTTTTATCAACTCTTCCATATGATTGTTACCCTTGTTTGTTATAAATTTCAGTTAAATTCTCAACAGTGAACTCTTTTCTGCTTTGCGCACCCTCACTGTCAGACTCCATCCGTTCCGCATGCTCCACCAAAAAAAGCAGTGCCTCGAAACGGTCTTTCAGTACTTCAACCCATCCGCAGAGGCAAGCTGCCGCACGGTCGTGGTCCAGCAATTCATCCACCTGCCTCTTCAGCAGGGCGGGGTCGAAGCTTTCAGAGATCAGGAATGCATTCTCGCCATTTAATTTATGACGGATGCAGATCTCGCCGATCACAATGTTCGGCAGGGTATAGACGAAAACAGAGGGACTCGGAAAATAATTGGCCTTATCCCTGATTGTTTCCTGGTAAATGTGATCCGTGTCCAGGCTTGAAGCTGAATTTGTGATCACGACCCCGGTCTCTTCTTTACTGTAACGGCCGGCTACCCGGCTGTCCCTTAAAACCAGCTCGGCACAGAGGAACCCCAGTTTGCTTACGTTATCCATCTTGAAAAACTTGGGATAACTGATCTGTTCCTTCCTGAAAAGCGATTTTATAAGGTCTGCAAAATTAAGATTATTTTCCTGAACGGGCTCAATTTTATCATTGACGATCACAGATCCTCTTCGAAGGATGCCCCAGCTTGTTATGACGTAGTTCTTATTCATAGAAGTCCCGGTTAATCTTTCCTGAATATGATGGCAGCATTGCATCCGCCGAAGCCGGAAGCGATCTTGAGGGCATTGTTCACCTGTGCTGTTTTATGCTCCCGGATGACATTTACAGGTTCCGGTACGCCAATCTCACTGAAACCCGCAGAACGGAAAAGCATGTTCTCCTTCATGGTATGGATGGTAAGGGCGGACTCCAGGATGCCTGCGCCTCCGAGGGTATGCCCCCAGTAGCCTTTGAAACTGTTTGCCGGAACCTCCGAACAGTTCACCAGCGCCAGCGACTTTGATTCCATTTCGTCGTTATAGAGTGTGGCTGTTCCGTGGGCTGAGATAAAATTAAGGTCCCGGGTTGTAATGCCTGATTCCCTTACTGCATTGCGAATGGCAAACGCCAGTTCTTCACCGGTCCGGGAGGGGCCGGAAATATGGTTGGCATCATTGCTGCTGGCAGATCCGGCAATCCTGATGCCGGTGCTTTCTGATGGGTCGGTTGTAAGGATAATGGTTCCGCAGCCTTCACCAAGAGACAGGCCGTTCCGTGCAATATCAAAAGGCTTGCAGGGTTCCGGGCTTAGGGCCTGGAAGGAGAGGAAGCCGGAGATGACGAATTCGGAGAGGATATCCCCGCCGGCGACAACTGCCCTGTCATAGGCTCCGTTCTGCAGATGCCGTGATGCAACCGAAAGGGCCAGCACGCCGGAGATACAGGCATTTGAAACGATGAGGGGTTTGTTTTTAAATCCAAAGAACTCCATGATCACCCGGGCCATATCCCAGAGGAAAAGCCGTTGGGGGTCAAACTGCCGGCCGGTTTCAGCTTCGAGCAGGTTTATATTCCCCTTTGTGGTGGAGATGACTGGCAGGGTACGTTCGTTAAAGATATCTTCGCCAAAGCCTCTGACAGCTTCGTGGATGGAAAGAATAAACATCTTCTCCATGCGGGTATAATCCCCTGCTGTTTTTTCGGGAAAACGGGACTGAAGGACTTTTGTGAATTTCTCATCGAGTTCAGCTGAATCGACCAATGCCAGCGGCACAGGTGAAGGGGTCAGGCTCCAGTCGTTAATGACATGGAACCCGGTCTGGTTCTCTTTTATCCGTGTGATCGTTTCTTCGGCAGAGAATCCCAATGCAGTGATAATATGATCTTCAGCAATATATACAGGCTTCATTCAGCAAATCTTAGATGATCCCCCACAGCTTTTTCCAGCCGATGTAAAATTCAGGGGATGTAAGGATCAGTTCACCTTCCGGAGTCAGAAAGACCTGCATTGAACTGCCGGTGGCCATCACTTCGTGGTCCGACTTCCGGTAAATGGTGTATTCAAACAGGATCTTTGCGGATTCGGTGTTGATATAACGGGTTTCAACGATGGCGGTATCGCCATATACAAGCGGCCGTTTGTAATCGCAGTTGATTTTAACGATCGGGATCATCACGTTGTGCTTGTATACTTCCATGTACCCGAGATGGTACTTCGCCCCAAAGGATTCCCGTCCGTCTTCAAAGTATTTCAGGTAATTGCCGTGCCATACAATCTTCATTGAATCCACTTCGGAAAACCTGACTTCAATTTCTTTCTGATCGATCATTTCCATATCATGATCCGATTATTGGTTTAAACTTCCGGTACAATCCGGCCAGACCTATCATTACAACAAAAAACAGTATAAGTTTCGTCAGTTCGGGCAGAATTTCCATGATATTCCCTCCCCGGAGAAAGATATCCATGAATCCCGACCAGGCCCAGTTGAGAGGTGAAAAGGCAGCAGCACTGCGCATACCTGCGGGCATGAGGTATATAGGTACCCAGAGTCCGCCCATAGCAGCAAGGATGACAATTGAAACGGAACCGAATGCAGCTGCCTGCTGGTGCGTTCGGGCGATCGTTCCGACGAGAATGCCGTAACCAAGGGCTGAAAGACTTGTTGCAAGGGCCATGATGATCAGCGGAAAGTAATTTGTACTTATATCGAGAGAGGGGAGCCCGAACATCGGCAGTACAAAGATGCCGGCAAGGATCATCAGGATAAACTGGATAAAGCAGACAACCATATAGACACCTACTTTTGCCATAAAGATGGTAATGTAGTTCACCGGCAGGGTGTGGAGCCGGATCATGCTGCCCTCTTCCCTTTCCTTGATAATACTGCTTGTAAGTGGGATAACGATGAAGAACATGGCAAAGATGGCCCAGGAGGGAACATTGTGCTGGGTAGGTGTGGGGTAGACCTCTGTTGTTTTACCGGAAGGATAAACCTCCTTGAAAAATACGGTCTCCTTGTAATCCTGGTTTTTGGTGGCAAACTGCGGGAACATCTTATGAAGTTCGCTGTTGAAATCGTTAAAGATCATGCCCGATTCGATCTTCAGGCTGAATTCTTTCATAGAGCTCATGAAGGTATTTTTGAATGTGCCCTTGATTGCAGGATCAAAAAATACAATGATATTCACGGAGTCTTTATCTTCGATATCCAGGAAGGGGTTCTTCATGGGCATCATAATGCCTGAAACAATGCGGGTAACAAGAACCTGAACCTTCCGTTCAATGGCATGGGTTGCGCCTTTGGGGATCACCAGGCCGATCTGGTAGGCGCCGGTGCGGACAAGTTCGCGTGCCCGGGCCTGATCGATCTTTTTATGGTCGACTTCGGTGATCAGTTTGAAGGTTTTTGCTTTGTGAATCCCATCCTCGATCAGTGAGCTCAGGGAATCATTGTCTTCATTCACATAGAGCACTTCCACCGTCGGCTCTTTGCTGATGACGTTCCATCCGAATTCCTGCACCAGCGACAGGATCACGACCATGATCATGGGCATCAGGAATAAAACGATGAGCCCGGCCCAATCGCGGATCAGGATAAACCATTCTTTACGGAAGGCGGCAAAAAATTTGAACATATCAGTCTCTCAGTTCTTTACCGGTTAAATGGATGAAAATATTTTCCAGGTTCTTGAACTCCGGGTGTTCAGCAACAAGGTCTTTCGGGTTTCCGACAGAGATAATATTTCCGCGGTCAATGATGGCAACACGGTGACAAAGGTGTTCCGCCTCCTCCATGTAATGTGAAGTATAGATGATGGTTGTGCCTTCGCTGTTGAGTTTTTTCAGGTATTCGAGAATAACGATCCGCGACTGAACATCGATCCCGACGGTCGGCTCATCCAGGAAGATCACCTTTGGATGATGCAGGAGGCCTGCGATCAGGTTGACCCTGCGTTTCATTCCGCCCGAGTAAGAGGAGATCCGCTTACTGGCAACCTTTTCAAGTCCGAAAACCTGCAGGCAGTCCATGATCCTTTCACGTAAAGCTGCCCCCTTCATGCCGAACATATTCCCGAAAAAGGTCAGGTTCTCCATGGCGGTGAGGGTAGGGTAGAGGGCCAGGTCCTGCGGAACCACGCCGATCACATGCTTTACCTTGTCCATATTGCTGTGAATATCCAGCCCGTCGATCTTTACTTCGCCGGAGGTTGGGGGGAAGAGGCCGCACAGGATCGAGATCGTAGTTGTTTTTCCTGCACCATTCGGTCCAAGCAAACCAAAGATCTCATTCCTGTAAATATCCAGCGATATCGATTTTACCGCGGGCTCATCAGATCCCTTGTATATCTTGGTCAGGTTTTTAATCTCGATGATGGATTGTACGGACATTCGTGTTATTTTAATAAATAGCGAAATAGCGAAATGGCGAAATATTATAGTTTGATCTTGTCTAGTTTTTTGTAAACAGCTTCTTCCATTCCGGCGATCTCATGGAGCATATCGGCGAGTTTCCCGTAATCTTCCTCGGGTTTTGAACGGTTCTTGCAGTTCCGTGCACCGAGGTAGGTAAACTCTCTCCAACGGTTGGCGGTTTTCCCCATCATGTCGGAGGCTTCCATCAGTTCTTTGCTGTCGAAAAGTTCAGCCGCTTCTTTCAGAAAAGCGCCATAGATATAACGGAATCCGGCGCCGCCTGTACCAAAATCTTCCGCCATACGGAGTATCTGTCCAAGGTAAAAAGAGGCTTTTTCATTGCCCTTCTTTTCCTGCCAGTGCCGGAGATCTTTCGCCATCCAGCGGATTCCTTTAACGCCAATGAGGGGGAATGGAATCTTGATCATGTCGTACACGGTCCTTTTGATCCCCATTTTGACAGCGGTTTTATAATCCAGGTCGGGCTTGATCGAATTTATCCAGTACATCTTTCCTTTCGGGGGAAAGGCGCCTTTTGCATAGCGCACCCTCACCAGGTCTTCAGCGGTGATGGTCTGAACATTTTCCATCACGGTGTCGCTGATGTAATAAAGGTTCCCTTCCTTGCCGAAGCACACCATGTTGTGCATGTTATAATGCTGCCTGTATTCAGGAGGGAAGAAGGTCAGGTTAAAAACACCGACCTGCAATCCGGTAGGAATGCCTTTCTCAAGGTTTTTGTCCAGCATATCCATTGCCTCCTTTGGGTCTTTCACCGATTTTACCACGGTACCGTCTACTCCCAGGTGGTTCAGGGATTTCTTAAAAACGGTGTTGGGAAAATTCCTGAAAGAGAGCATCGGGGCAAACATCAGTTTTATAAAGGGAATATAACTGAAGTACAATCCGGTTCCGATGCCGAAAGCCATAGGTTCCGATAACTTTACTCCATGGAAATTAAAAAGGTTGGAGGTAGCTCCGCTTTCGCAATGTCCTGCCTGGCGGTGCTGGTAATCTATTATCATTTTTTTTGATTCCATCAGAGTTTAATTTTTATTCAACTTTCTTAAGTTGTTCAACGGTGATGTTAAACGCTTCAGCATATTTCTGAAGGGTCTTTTCACTGAGTCTGTTAAAGACACGTGGCCTGAAATGCCATTTCACCCTCCAGATCGGAATGCCTGCCATAAGGGCAAGATTCAGCGGGTCGGCAAGGATTTTTTCCATGTAATAAACGATCGGGCTTACTTTGCCAGCCAGCACCTTCTGCCGGGCTTCTTCTGTCCTCTCGTTAAAATGATCCCAGGCCTGCTGAAGGCAAACCCTGTCTGGTTCCCCGTGGAAACCTACGTTTTTCTCGAAGTTACCGTTCGGGTCATAATTGTAGAGGAGCTCCCGGTACTGACCATAGCGTTCGTCTTTGTATCCCGGATTTTTTTCTTCCGCCATAACTATTGATGTATGAAGTTGACGTTTGTTAGCATTGCGAAAATAGTCATTTTTTAACAATTCGATTCAGGCTTATAACTTAATGCCTGACAGTTTCTTAAAGATCTTCTCCTCCTTGTCGGCACAGTCCAGTAGGATATCGGCCAGCATATCATATGATTCTTCCGGCTTTGCCCTTTTCTTGCAATTTCTTGATCCGAGATAGGAAAAATCCCGCCAGCGGTTGGCGTTAATACCCATCTCAATGGCTGCTTCACTTATTCCGTCGTGTTTAAGGACGATACCGGCTTCTTTTAAAAAGGCACCATAAATGAACCGGAATCCTGCACCTGCAGTTCCAACCTCTTCCTCCATGCGAAGCACCTGGCCAAGGTAATATGAGGCTTTTTCGTCCCCGTAAAGTTTTTGCCATTTCCTCATTCGTCCGGCCAGGTAACGGATTCCCTTCACGCCGACGAGAGAGAACGGAATGCCGACCATGTTATAGGCGGTTTTCTTTATACCCTTTACAATTAAAGGTTGAATTTCAATGGTGTGTGGAACCGAACAGGGGTAGTACATTCTGCCGGCCGGTGAAAAAGGCCCCTTTGCAAACCTCACCCGCAAAAGGTCGTCATAGCTGATCAGCGCCGGTTTCTCAACGACCGTATCGCTTACCATATACATGTCGCCTTCTTTACCGTAAACCACCATGTTGTGCATATTATAATGCATCCGGTATTCAGGAGGAAAGAAAGGCAGATGAAAAGTCCCGACCTGCAAGCCAACGGGTAAGCCGTCAGCAAGGACTTTGTCGAGCATTTCCATGGAGGCTTTCTGATCCTTGAATTTATGGATCTTCGTTTTTACGCCGAGTGAGCGCGTGGACCGGTCGAAGACCATTCCCGGCCAAACCCTGAAGGAGGTGACAGGAGCATTCTGCATCTTCAGGAAGGGGAGGTAGCTGAAAAAAAGTCCGGCCCCGATGCCGAATACCATTGGCTCACTGATCTTCAGTTTATGATAATTCAACAGGTTTGATGTCACACCGCTTTCGCAATGTCCGGCCTGGCGGTGTTCAAAATCCATTTTTATATTTGTCATTGGATAAATATCCCGGCTGCGTTAAAATTCCGGGGTCTGCAGTTGATGTGTACTCACATTAAAAATAGTAGCATATTTGTTCAGGGATTTCCCGTCCAGCTTATGAAATCCTTTCGGAGTGAGGTGCTTCCTGACGGTACGTTTCCAAAACCCTGTATATTCTGCCAGCATGGGTACTTCCATCAGATTTTTTTCCATATACCACGCGATTGGGCTTAATTCGCCCCGGATCACCTGTTCCTTAACCTCATTGAGACGCTCTTCCACGACATCCCAGCTTTGTTTGATGATAACCTGGTTGGCAGAATGCTGATACCCCACCCGCTGTTCGTACTCCTTCTTTTCAGGGTCGAAATGATAAAAAAGCTCACGGTTGTTGGTATAGATCAGTTCCTGGTCTGGGCCGGGTTCGGCCTGTTTATTTTGTGGATCGGGCTGTTTCATGGTGCAGGCTGAAGAAAGATCTTTAATTCACAGGATGCACAAAGGCGGTCGCCTGCATGGATCCTGCATGTTGTCAGTATGGCATTCATTATCTCGTAATCAACAACAACTTCTGTAATCAGTTCATTGCCACATTCCGGTAAAAAAAGGATTTCCAGGTTCTTGATAGCTCCGATAAAACCGACACGCGGAGCCTGGCCGGAGGTCCGGGCGGTATAGCCGGCACCTGCCGCAGCCGTCTGTGCCATATTCTCAATCAGACCGGCTTCACGGAAAAAACCGCCCATGACGAAGATGTTATCACTGCTGACCAAAAAGGAGGTAATGGTCTTTTTACCCTCCACAGCGATCAGTTTGCCGATCATAACCATAGGAGGGCGCTGCGGGATGTATCCGGTTATTGTATTTTCGTCTGCTATCATTTTTTCAGGTGATGCCATAAAGAACCTTTTCTTTTCCGCTGACGCATTCGCTGCATCACTGCCACGACCTCCTCGTCGGGAAAGACCCAGCGTCGCCCTGTTTTAGCAGCCCGTTCACGGAGAGTCGTATAATCAATCCCTTCGGCAATGTAATAAACCGGTTCCAGGAGGTCGTCATCCGCCTCAATCACGCCTTCGGCAAGTGAAAGATCATAAAGTCTCGTGCCCGGGTAAATCCGCATCCCGATATAGGGGAAGAATACCGTGTTGTCGATCCGTTTGGAGTTCTCGAAATTCTCATCGATCGAAGCCTCCGTTTCACCATATCCGCCGAGGATCATGAAATGAGCGAAATAGATGTCAAGTTTGTTGCAGATCGCAGAGATCCCGACCACCTCGTCTACTGTAAAGTGTTTACTATAGTGTCTCAGTGTTGAATCTGAAAGCGATTCCGTTCCGAACTCGATATGGGTAAGCCCTGCACGTTTATAGAGGTCAAGTGTAGCATGATCCAGGTTATGCGGCGAAAAATAGGCGCCCCAGCGGATCTTCAACTCTGCTTTTATAATCCGTTCGGCAAGGGCTTTATTGAAATCGTTGTTGATGTTGAAGACAGAATCAGTAAAAAAAACATAATCTATGTTCTGCTTAAAGTAGAGATCCGAGAGAGTCTCTACGATTTTTTCGGGGTCAAGGGTTCTGACCTTGGAACCTTCGATCAGCGGATAGGTGCAGTATATGCAGTTATACGGGCAGCCTCTTTTTGTCTGCAGGTTCATCATCCCGCTCTTTTCCCAGTAAAAACCAGTTAAGGTGGGATCAAAACTGAGGTCGAGGCTCTTCAGGTAACTTTTCCGTTCATTTACAACAATGAGGTCATTCTCCCTGTACACCAGGCCTTCTATACTGCGGTAGTCTGTATTGCTCTCAAGCGACTGAATGAGTTGAAGCATGCTCTCTTCACCCTCTCCCCAGATACCGAATTCCGGCTCGAAAAAACCGAACAGATCCTTAGGATAAATTGAAAAAGCAGACCCCCCGATAATAACCCGGGTGTTAATTGTCGATTTCACAGTATCGACGATCTCTTTGTATCCATGAATGAACCACTCCTTGTTCAGGGAGTTGACATCATCAATATTACGTAAGGAGATTCCGGTATAATCCGGCTGGTATTCCAGAAGAAATTCTGGAAAGGATGAGGCAGGATGAAGGTTGAAGTCGAAGGTCCGGATCTCGAAGCCCGTCAGTCTTTCCTTAAGATAGGAGCACAGGTATGAAACGCCGAGCGGGTAAACCGGGTAAGGGGTGGCAAAACGGTTTGCCGATACAAAAAGTAGTTTACGCTTCTCCATGCACAAATCAGTTTATTGCCGGCCGTTCCGGTTTTTTCCAGAAATCGTAGTAATTGAACCATTGAAGAGGATACCTGTGAACCGCTTTCTCAAGTTCCCTTACATATACTTCGACTTCCGCTTTCAGAATTTCATCCCGCTTTTTCAGGTTCCTGGATGACTCAACCCTTCTGAGGGGTGTTGCAAAAAAATGATAATGTTTCCGGGTCTCCTTCATGGCAAAAACGAATGAATAAGGCACCCCGAAACGTGCAGCCAGGTTCACCGGCCCCACTGGAAATGCAGCTTCTTCGCCCAGGAAATCAAACATCACCAGTTTGTTTCCGTCAATATAACGGTCACCATGCATCGCGATTATCTCGCCCCGTCCCAGTGCATCACCAATCTCACGGAGATGCGAATAATCCTCCTTTATCACTATGAAATTAACCCGCCTGTTCGTGTAAACATCCGATAAATAACCCTTTATCTGCTGGTGTTCCGCATCAAACAGGATGATGTTGATGTTCTTTTCAAGCCGGTTTAACAGCTGTCCGGCGATCTCCCAGTTTCCCAGGTGAGCGCTGATCAGCAACCCTCCGTGTTCCATTTGCCTCAGATACTCTTCTCCCTCAAAGTCAAATGTGAAATTTGACTGAAAACCTGCCAGCATTGCGATCTTGTCAAGCAGCACCTGTCCGAAGACATAAAAATTCCGGTAAATGCTCAACAGTGATCTGAATACACCAAAATGCAGATGTACGCGGAAATACCGGTAGATCGCAACAGTAGCTTTTCGTGAGGAAAAAATGAACCAGGTTACAACAAAGCAGAGCAGGAAATAGGCAAAGGAAATTCCAAGGTGTTTTAAGGTCCAGACAAATATTTTATATCCGAGAACCCCTCCACGGGTTTTGCCTTTCCATGATGACATTAAACTTAGTTTGAATTAACCCTTTTAATGATATAGTTGTAGAAATCCTGAAGTGTTTTCACTTCAGCCATTTCTTCTGCTTTCATTTTAAACCCAAAATTCTTTTCAATGATGACGAACAGATCCACGAAATCCAGACTGTCAATTCCAAGGTCTTTTTTTAACTCGGCAGCCGGGGATATCTGGGATTCGTCTATTTCAATTTCTTCAATAAGCAGATCGTCTATCTTCCTGATTATCTCTTCATTTTCCATCACTAACATCCATTTATAGAGTGCAAATGTAAAGAAAAAAAAACAAAAAAAACGGAAGAATATGAGGCGGAGGCCTGAATAGGTGAAATTCAGTTATTTCCTGAATTTCCTGACGATCAGGGAGGAATTGGTTCCGCCGAAACCAAAGGAGTTGGAAAGGAAGGCATCCATGTTCATCTCACGGGTGACAGCGGGGATATTCAGAATGGCGGTTATCTCGTCGGGATTCTCAAAATTGATATTGGGGGCAACGAAATCATGATTCATCATCAGTGTTGAATAGATGAGTTCACTGGCGCCGCCCATCCACATCTCGTGGCCGGTCATCGACTTGGTGCTGCTGACCACCGGTCTGGCATCACCGAAGATCTGGTTAATGGCTTTCGCTTCATTGGCATCGCCGGCAGGAGTAGAGGTTGCGTGAGCATTAATATAGTGTATCTCGTTTGCTCTTACATCGCCCAGTCGCAGCGCCATTTCCATGGCACGTGCCGGTCCGTCGACATTCGGGAGTGAGATATGCTCGCCGTTAGAGGAGAAACCGTAGGAGACGATCTCCCCGTAGATTGTGGCTCCGCGTCTTACTGCAGATTCATAACTTTCCAGGATTACGGTGGCAGCACCTCCGCTGGGTACCAGTCCGTCGCGGTCGCGGTCGAAGGGACGTGAAGCTTTTTCCGGTTCGGATTCCCGGATGGAAAATGCATTCAGTGCGTCGAAACTTGCTGTTGATTCCGGATTGATCTCCTGGGCGCCTCCGCAGATGATCATTTCCTGCAAACCCTGCCGGATCATCATATATCCGATGCCGCAGGCATGTGAACCGCTGGCACAGGCGCCGCTGACAGTAAAATTGACGCCACGGAGTTTGAAAATGACTGAAAGATTCATCGAGACGGTAGAGTTCATCGACTGGAAAATATATCCTGACCCGATCATCATGGTATCCTTTTTCTGGCGAAGGATATCGACCGACTCAACGACGGGAACAGCAGAGCTGTCGTTTCCGTAAAGAATTCCGACCTCATGAGCGGCCAGGTATGATTCATCCACTCCGGCAGTCTTCAGCGCCTCAAGGGTGGCGATGTAAGCATATTCACCCTGAACAGGAAGCCCAACACGCATCCGACGGTCAAGAACGCCTTTCAGCACGGGCCTGTCAACCATTCCGGTTAAAGCAGACCTGAAGCCCATCTCTTTACGTACCGGGTCGAAAATAATTCCGGATTTCCCTTTATACAATGCGTCTCTGACTTCCTCAAGATTTTTTCCAAGGACCGAATAAATACCCATTCCGGTGATCACAACGCGGTTCATACTGCTGGGGTTGGTTTGTTTTTGTTGATACTGGATACTGGATGCTGGATTATTAATTCGTAGTTCGTAGTTCGTAGTTCGTAGTTTATGTATACAAGCCCCCATTTACGTTAATTACTGTTCCCGTTATGTAAGAGGCTTTTTCCGACGCCAGGAACCCCACGGCTTCAGCAACCTCTTCAGGTGTACCAAAACGGTTCATCGGGATCATGGCTTTAAGCTGGGCCTCGTCGAGGTCTTTTGTCATGTCGGTCCTTATAAAGCCGGGAGCCACAGCATTGACCGTGACATTTTTCTTGGCAACTTCCTGGGCCATGGCTTTCGTGGCACCGATCACACCTGCTTTTGCCGCAGAGTAATTGGCTTGTCCCGGAAGTCCTTTCAACCCTGAAAGCGAAACCACATTGATGATGCGTCCGAAACGGTTCAGAAGCATATCTTTTATAAGGAAACGGGTAACATAAAGAAAGCTGTTGAGGTTGGTATTGATGACCTCATTCCACTCTTCATTCTTCATCCACATAAGCAAGGCGTCTTTGCGGATGCCGGCATTATTGACAAGAACACGGATATATTTTCCCGGATTGCGGTCGTTCCATTCCTGGATGGCTGCTTCCACCTCTTCCTGTTTAGAAACATCAAAGGGCAGCAATTCTCCATCACCTCCCTGTTCCCTGATAAGATGTAGGGTTTTTTCAGCTTCTTCCTGGTTTGACTGGTAATTGACAAGTACGGTATAACCCATCGCGGCCAGCTTTACACAAACCGCCCGGCCGATACCCCGGGAACCTCCTGTTACAAGCGCATAGTTCATTAGAAAAGGGTGTTTAGCGGTGGCAGTTAATCTTCAATTGAGAATTGAGGTTTGTTTTCCATGATGTACTGCTCGATATTCCGGATGTCTTTATACTTGATGGTATCTTCCGTAAACATCGGCACGATAAGTCGCAGGTCTTCATACTTGCTCCTGGAATAACTCGAGAGGCGGTCCTTGATTTCAAGATAGTCGACGGCCTGCAGGATCGAGATCATTTCAATCGCAAGGACCTGGTAGGAATTATCGATGACCTTTTTTGCGATCAGCGCAGCATTGGTTCCCATGCTGACGATATCCTGGTTGTCGTTATTGTTGGTGATGCTGTGAATGTACATCGGGAACGACAGAGTCTGGTTTTCAGCAACAGTCGACACTGCTGTGAACTGAACGCCCTGCATACCCAGGTTGAGCCCCAGTTTGCCAAGGTTGACAAAGGGTGGGAGTTTCTCATTCAGCTTGGGATTCATCAGGTAATTCAGCTGGCGTTCGGCCAGCATGGAAAGTTTCGTGATGGCTATCTTCAGCTTGTCCATTTCCAGGGCCACATAGTCACCATGGAAGTTTCCGCCATGATATACATTGTGGTGCTCGCCGTCGATTATAGGATTGTCACTGGTCGAATTCACCTCGCTCATGAGGATGTGGATTGTATAAAGGATGGTATCATCCACTGGTCCCAGTACCTGGGGGACACAACGCAGAGAATAATATTCCTGCACCTTGTGTTTGAATACTTCAACTTCTTCGGCGCTGCTGTGGTTATAAAGATGATCAGCCCTGCGGCGGATCAGCTGGCTGTCTTTCAGTATATGTTTCATGGTGCGGGCTACCTGTCGCTGTCCATGGTGTGATTTGGCATTGTTGAGTCCATCGGAGAAATGATCGTCGTACGATTCAACAATCTCCGTGATCATGGAGGAGGCCAGGATCGACCAGTCAAGCAGGTTCCGGGCATGAATCGCGTTTATCATTCCGATCCCGGTCATCGCTGAGGTGCCGTTGATCAATCCGAGCCCTTCGCGGATATGCATTTTGATAGGGGTCAGGCCAAATTCCTTAAATACCTCTTCGGTCGGGCGGAATTCGCCTTTCACGCAAACATCGCCTTCGCCGATCAGGTTCAGTGCCAGATGGGCCAGTTGAACCAGGTCACCGCTTGCTCCGACACCGCCATGTTCAGGAATATAAGGCGTGATATCGTTGTTGATCAATTCTTTCAAAAGATCGACCACCTCGATGTGGATCCCTGATTTTGCCTGGACAAGCGTATTAAGCCTGGCCAGCATAGTGGCTTTCGCGTAGATCTCCGGTAGGGGGGGGCCACATCCTGCCGCGTGGCTGCGGATGAGGTTGTACTGAAGTTCCAGTTCCTGGTCGTTGTTGATCCTGAACTGGGCCATGGGGCCAAGGCCTGTGTTAATTCCGTATATTACTTTCCCTTTTGCGAATTCTTTCAGGAACTCATAATCTTCCGTGACTTTCCTCCGCGCTTCTATATCGATATCGACTTTTTCGCCTTCAAAAAGGATCTTGAAAAAATCGCCAATGGTAAGTTTTCTGTTTCCAATAGTGATCATCGTCGCTCTCTTTCTCGGTTATCACCGCATTCCGCCTTTTTAGAAACGTTCTACGGGATCAGTGAACATAAAACTGCAAAGGTAAAATTTTTTTTCAAACCGGCAGACTCTCCTTTTCTTACTTTTGCCGCATAAACAAGTGTATGAAGGTTTCCATTATCGGATCGGGTGTGGCAGGACTGGCTGCAGGGTATTATCTGCAGAAGAGTGGTTTTGAAACAGTTATTTATGAACGGAATCACACCTTTGGCGGGCTCTGCACCAGCTGGAAGAAAGGAGGCTTTACCTTTGAGAGCGGTTTCCAGTGGCTCCTGGGTTCAGGACCTGGCAGTCCGTTTTTCCGTATCTGGTCTGAACTGCTGGATATGGATACCGTATCCTTCGTCAGTCATGAGATCCGGATGGATATTGAGGTAAAGAACAGTTGTGCCCCCAATGGGGATAAGGTATTTCATCTCTATGCCAACCTTGAGCGGCTCAGGGAGTACCTGCTGGGGATTTCCCCGGAAGACCACAAGCCTGTTGAAGAACTGATCGGCTCGATGAGAAGGATACAGAAGTTTGAGATACCCCCGATGATATTGAGTCTGCCTGACCTTATGTCTCCGTTTCAGAAGATGAAGTTCATCCGGCATCTGCCTCTTTTGTTGTTCCTTCGGAAATATAAAAAGGAGACCAATTTTTCCTTCGCGGCAAAATTAATGAATCCTTTTCTGAAGGAGGCTTTTGAGGCGCTTTTCGATCTGGAGGATCTGCCGCTTATGATTATAACTATTCCGCTTGCTTTTAATGATCTGCAGGCAACAGGTTACCCCATCGGCGGTGCGGCCACCTTTGTGGAGAAGATACTAAGCCGGTACCAGGTATTGGGCGGGAAAGTCCGGTACAACGCTGCTGTCCGGAAAATCATGACGGAAAAGGGCAGGGCCACAGGGGTTCAGCTTGCTGATGGAGAGAAGGTGTTTTCTGATTTTACCGTTTCCGCCGCCGATTGGCATTTTACAATGTTCAATGCACTTGAGGGCCGGTTTGTCAACAAGGTGATCAGAAGCCTGGGAAAAGGGGAGAAACTCAAACCATATTATTCCGTTTTTATGGTGTCGCTCGGATTGGAGCGCATGCTGGATAAGGAATCGCATTTCCTGCGGTTTCCGCTTGAAAGTGAGTTGATGTCTCCGGATGGCACTGTTTACAGGCATCTCGAATCTCATATCTACAATTATGACCCCACACTGGCCCCTGATGGGAGTACGGTTTTATCCGCCAGTTTTTACACGATGAACGGGGAATACTGGATCCGGCTTCGTGAAAGTGATCCTGAATCATACAGGCAACAGAAGATGCAGTTTGCAGAGCACGTGATCGATCTCCTTGATAAAAAGTACGGAAATATCCGTAATTGTATCCGGGAGACGGATGTCGCGACCCCGGCAACCTTTAATCGTTATACGAACAACTGGAAAGGTTCAGTGCAGGGTTGGCTGCCGGGCAAGAACCTGGTTGCACAAACACCGGTCAAGTTCACAGTACCTGGTTTGAAGAACTTCTACTTTGCCGGCCACTGGACCATCCCCGGCGGCGGATTGCCTGTGGCTGTTAAATCAGCCCGCGATGTCGCCCAACTGGTCTGCCATGAAGCCGGCCAGCCATTCGGTTCCCCGACGAAATAAAGGATCCCGGGGCAATGTACATTTCTCTTTGCGGAAAATGAAAAAAATATTATCTTTGCAGCGTTAAATGGCTCCGTAGCTCAACTGAATAGAGTAGCTGACTACGGATCAGCCGGTTACAGGTTTGAATCCTGTCGGAGTCACTTAAAGCTTTTGAAGTAGCAGTGTTTACTGATGTTTCGAAAGGGTGTTGTCAAAAACTGTCAAGTTTTCTGTCAACATAGAAAAACCCAAACGATGAAATGATACGATTTTGTTGTTTGGGTTTTTTATTTGTTTTAGCCTGTAAACACAGGTAAATTCTGTTATTGCAAATCTAACTTTATTTTCTTTGAATAATTGACACTTCCCGAAAGGATGTTTTTTGTTATGTTTTTTGTAAACGCAAAATCATCTTTTCTGATTGGGTCAAATAACAATCCATTTCCGGGAAAAAAGACAGTGTGAGGCTCCCTTCGGGATGCCTGCAAATTTAATTCTTGTAAATCCAAGTAAATTTTCGTAATTTCATGTATTAACATGTAATAAC
>Ga0118677_10002836_pt1 | contig 34095 bp, 23 predicted proteins | sample AliMusrvi5mmetaG_FD_86154 | JGI IMG/M metagenome (GOLD analysis project Ga0118677, IMG submission 86154)
TTGAAGCAGAATCCCATGGCCGCTACTTCCTAAGCCATATCCGGAATCACTACCGCTACGAACGGCTGGCCAAGCTTCGGGCAGCCTGATCGGTCCGAAGTGCTGTTCCCCTGACGCTTACGTTCAACCATGCTCAGGCCGCACCACTTTCTGCTCACACCGCTCCTCATCCTCGCCCCGCTGTTCGCGCAGGCGCCACACCCTGTCCCCGGCGGCTACTCGTTGCCCAACGGCTGGCAGATCACCCCCGTCGGAAAAGCCATCCCGACCGAAGATCTCATCCTGAACCTCACCCAGAGCAAAGACGAACGCATCGTCGTCGCCCAGCACGGCGGCTTCAATCCCCACGGACTCCTTGTCATCGACACCGCCACCCAAACGCCCGTCCAGCGCATCGGCCTCCACTCCGCCTGGCTCGGCCTCGCCTGGTCGCATGACGGTTCGAAACTCTACGTCTCCGGCGGCAACGCCAGCGGCCCGAAACACACCGCCGATATCGCCCCCGTCTACGTTTTCGATTACGCCAATGGCCGCCTCAGCGAGAAGCCTTCCGCCGAATGGCGCGATTCCATTCCCGCCGATAACGTCTACTGGACCGGCGTCGCCATGCACCCCAAAAAGAACCTGCTCTACGTGGCCAACCGCGGCGCCGACCCCATGCCCGGCAATGTCACCGTCTTCGATACCACTACCGGCAAAATCGTCCAGAAAATCGGCGTCGAAGTCAGCCCCTACGATCTGCAGTTCAACGACGCCGGAACCGTCCTCTACGTCAGCAACTGGAGCAGCGAGTCCGTCTCCATCATCGATACCGCCACTGGCAAAGTCACCGGCACCATCCGCACCGGCCAGAACCCGAACGACATGGAACTGGGCGCCGATGGCCGCCTCTACGTCTCCAACGGCAACGAAAACACCGTCACCGTGATCGATACCCACAAACGCCAGGCCATCGAAACCATCAACGTCGGCCCCACCGCCCGCGCCCCGCAGGGTTCCACGCCCAACGCCCTCGCGCTCGACCGCAAGTCCAACATGCTGTACGTCGCCAACGCGGACAACAACTGCATCGCCGTCGTCAACACGCAGAAGCCCGGCGAAAGTCAGGTCATGGGCTTCATCCCCTCCGGCTGGTACCCGAGCGCTCTGCTGCTCAACTCGAAAATGGACCTCTTCATCGGCAACAGCAAGGGCCTCGAACCGCACTCCAACGTCATGGGACCCACCAGCCCGCTGCTGAAAGGCGCGCCCTCCACCGACAGCGTTCGCGACATCCAGCGCGGCACCGTCAACATCGTTTCCCTGAAGCAACTCCGCGCCGAACTGAAGACCTGGACGAAGCAGGTCTTCGATAACATCCCGTATAAAGACGATTACCTCACCACCGCGCGCGCCCCCAAAGAGCCGAGCGTCGTCCCCCAACAGGTCGGAGCGGGCTCGCCCATCAAACACGTGATCTACATCATTAAAGAGAACCGAACCTACGACCAGCTTTTCGGCGACATCGCGAAAGGCAACGGCGATGCGCGTCTCGCCATCTTCGGAGAATCCGTCACCCCGAATCACCACGCCCTCGCGAACCAATGGGTGCTGCTCGATAACCTCTACTGCGATGGCGAGGTCAGCGTCGACGGTCACTCCTGGTCGAACTCGGCCATCGCCACCGACTACAACGAGAAGATGTGGCCGGCCCAGTACGGCGGTCACAGTAAGACCACGATCGCCAACGCCTATGTGCCCGGCGCCGGCCACCTCTGGGATCTGGCCGCGCGGAAAGGCCTCACTTACAGAAGTTACGGCGAGTATGCCAGCCGCTCCAGCGACGGCACCACCATGCAGGCCTCTCCCGGTGTCGGCGGCCTGCTCAATCACGTTTCGCCGAAGTTCAAACTGCCCGGCATGCGCGATACCGATAACGTCAAAGTCTTCTTCGGCGAACTGGACGACTACGAGAAAAACTTCGCCTCCGCCGATCCCAATAAGCGCCTCCCCAACGTCGTCGTCATGAGCCTTCCCGAGGACCACACGGCCGGCACGCGCCCCGGCGGACTCACTCCCAAAGCCATGGTCGCCAACGCCGATTGGGCGGTCGGACAACTCGTCGAACGCGTGACCAAGAGCCCCTACTGGCCGGAAACCGCCATCTTCATCATTGAGGACGACGCCCAGAACGGCCCGGACCACGTCGATGCCCGACGCACCGTCGGCCTCGTCATCAGCCCTTACACCAAGCGTGGTTTCGTTGACTCCACCCTCTACACCACGTCCGCCTTTCTGCGCACCATCGAACTGCTCCTCGGCCTGCCTCCCATGACCCAGTACGATGCCGCCGCCATGCCGATGTACAACTCGTTCCGCCAGACTGCCGACCTGACGCCCTACAAAGTGGAACAGCCCCGCATCGACGTGAATGAAAAGAACACCACGCAGTCGTGGGGCGCGCGGGCCTCCATGAAGATGAATCTCGATGAGGTCGATGAAGCGCCCATGTTCGCGCTCAATGAAATCATCTGGAAAAGTGTGAAAGGCGCCGGCTCTCCCATGCCTCTACCTGTGCACCGGTACTGGTTCCAGAACCTCACGCCAACCCGGTAGCGAACGACACAAACACCGGCCTTCGCGTCCACATGCGTTCTAATGTAAGTTGCCTTTGGCGGCGTCGGACAAACCGGCGCCGCGGCGGCATTGACTCCCGGGGAGGAAAGTAGGGTGAAAGTAAAAAAGGCCCTGAGGCGACTCGATCATGTCGAGAGCCTGCTGGCGGACGTAATGGCTCAGCTCGCCGGCAATTACCACGACGTCAAAGAACTGCTCGGTTCCGCCAAAGCGGACGTGGCCCGCGCCGTCAAAATGCTCGAAGATCCCGCTCCGGCCACGAAACCGAAGGCGGCCGTAAAAAAGGCGTCCGAAGCCCCGAAGAAGACGGCGACGAAGAAAAAGGCCGCGGCCCCGAAAAAGACGGCGGCCCCGAAGAAGACAGCAAAGAAGAAGTCGGCCGCCGCGAAACGAAAGGCCGCCCCGAAGAAGACCTGAAAACTTCATCGTATTGAAGACCGCCTGACATCGTACTGCAAAGGACCGCGCCGTAACATGGCGGTAACAGACACGGATGACGCTTGCTTCCGCACTCCTCTGCCTTGTTCAGCACCCGGTAGAAAGGCTCATCCACCGGTGGAACTGGAAGGCCGCTTTCTTCAGTTCCCTGATCCGCGGGATCATCTTTCTGCTGGCGAACCTCCGAGCCGGCTGGCGCGCGGCGGTGGGCGCCATGCTCGCTGAGTGGATCTATCGCGCCATCACCTCGGGCTTCTACGGCGCCATCACCCAGGTGCTCGGTGAAGCGGAACCCGAGTGGCAGGGCGCCCTTGCCGCCATGGTCCTTCTGCCCCTCTCTTCGCATACACTTGAATTTCTGATCCACTGGCTGCGCCACACGCCGAATCTGAAGACGAGCCTCATCGCTTCGATGAGCTTCACCGTCGTTTCCACGCTGTTTAACTTCTACGCCATGCGCCGCGGCACCATGGTCGTCGGCAAAGGCGCGGCATCGCTCGGTCAGGACATGCGCTCCATGCCGCGCGTGATCGCGGGGTTTCTGGCCTGGGGCCCGCTCTGGGCCTGGCGGTCGCTGCGGGGCCGCGAGGCTTGAAGACTCTACACTTCACGAACTCCTGGCACACCTCCTCCGGCGGGATCGCGACCTTCTACAAAGCCCTCTTCACCGCCGCCGAACGCGAGAAGCACCAGATGCGTCTGGTGGTTCCCTCCGACTGTTCCCGCGTGGAAGAACGGGGCGAATTCGGACGGATCTACCACATTGAAGCCCCGCGGGCGCCGCTTTATCCCGAATACCGCATGCTTTATCCGACGCGGTTTCTCTTCCCCCGCACCGCCGTCCAGCGCATCCTCAACGACGAGCGGCCGGACCTGGTCGAAGTCTCCGAGAAATACGTCACGCCGTATCTCGCGGGCCTGCTGCGCACCAGCCGCCTGCCCGGCGTCAAACACCGCCCCACCGTCATCGGCCTGAGCCATGAGCGCATGGATGAGAACATGGCCGCCTACATCACCGGTCACCCCTTCGGCCGGCGCTTCTGCACCTGGTACATGAAGTGGATCTACTTCCCGATGTTCGACCACCACATCACGGTCTCCGAACATACGGCGGGCGAACTGATCGACGCCTCGCGGGGCCACAAAGTCAGCCGCGGCGTCTGGATTTCCCCGATGGGCGTCGATTGCGAGCGCTTCACGCCCTCCCGCCGAACGCCGGAAAACAGAGAACGGCTGCTGCAACTCGCCCGTGGCTTCGGCCAGCCGATCCACCCGGACGCCACGGTGCTGCTCTACGCGGGTCGCCTCGCGCCCGAAAAGAACCTGCCCCTGCTGCTCGATACCATGCAGCGTCTCGATGCCGGCGAGTACCGGCTCTGCATCATCGGGGACGGCATCGAATTCACGCCGCTGCGGGACGCGTGCGCGCAACGCGGAATCGGCAATATCGTCTTCGCCGGACAGATCGGAGATCGCGACATTCTGGCCGGACATTTCGCGGCCGCAGATGTCTTTATTCACCCGAATCCCCGCGAGCCGTTCGGTATCGCGCCACTCGAAGCGATGGCTTCCGGCCTCGCTCTGGTGGCGCCGGATTCCGGGGGCGTCACCTCATACGCCAACGAGACCAACGCCTGGCTATCCGCCGCGGATCCCGAGGCCTTCGCCGCCTCCGTGCGGTCCATCCGCCACGGCAGCGCGGAATTGCTGCGGAGCCGCACCGCCGCGGGCAGACGGACGGCCGAAGCTCACGGCTGGTGCGGCGTGGCGAGCCGCTATCTTTCGCTCTACCGGGAACTCGACGCGGTCACGCGCGGCAATCTCACGACCTTCACGCACTCCCCCCGCGCCTATTCCACGAAGGGCAATGCCTTCGGCCGCGAATTGACCGGATTGTAAGACAAATATCGCAAAATTGTTTTATCCGTTTAGTTGCACTGTAAGACCCGCCCGATATCGTGAATCATGTTCCAATCGCGGCGGCAATTTCTTGCAATTGCGGGAAATGCATTCATAGCCGGAATCGCCGGGCGCGGGTCGTCGGACGCCGCATCCCTTCCTCCGGCGGTTCCGCAGTTCGACGTCGATCGCATTCTGCTCTCCTCCGTCCGGCCGGGCGGGACCGTGTTCGCCCGCCATTATGTGGCGTCGGCGACCGTGACGCTGCTCTCCTTCCCGATCGTTTCCAGAAGCGGCGTGGGTAGCGGCTATACCGTTATCGAACAGTCGGCCGGGGACACGGGCAAAATCACTTCCATCCAGTTTGGCGCCGGCTCGTGGCCCGAAAACGCGCGGGGACTGAACCGCCTCGGTTATATCCAGGAATCCATTCTGGAAAGCAGCGCGGGCCAGGGCGCCGAGTGCGCCTATCTCGCCTTCATGACCTCGTCGAAGGAAAACAATATCGACCAGGCGAAAAAGGCGCTGGAGACGCCGGTCGGCGATGTTCCCTACAGCGCCGCGCAGGGTTACAGCGGGCACGGGCGCGTCTCCTCGCGGGTGGATCAGCTGAGCTTCCCGTCGCGCTTCACCTGGCGGCACATTACCTCGCTGGTGGAACAGGCCCGCAAAGGCATGGCGGCAAAGACCGACCCGCAAAAGCAGCTGAGCCTCGTCAAAGGCGACAACTCCTCCCCCGGCACCTTCCTGTACGTGCTGCGGGGCGCCATGCTCGATCCGGCGAAGACCACCACCAGCCACCTTTTCTTCAACAGTAAGCAGTTCCTGCTGCAGACCGACAAAGAGGCCGACGCGGGCGCCGGAGCCGCCTTCGCCGGGAAGAAACTCGCGGCCCGGGCTGACGACGTGATCCGCATGACCTCCACCCTCACCGACCGGCATACCGGTGAGAAGACCAGGTTCCGGCTCTGGTACGAGAAGGGCCAGGAACACATGCCGCCGCTGCGTTTCGATTATCAGGCGAAATCCTTTCTGCGCCTGACGTTCGAGGCCGCCGCCGAGACCGATCCCGCCGTGCCGGTTCCGCCCGTGCGGCTTGCATTTACGGACAAAAAGGAGAATTCTTGACAAAACAGATCCAACGGCTGTCCAACATCCACTTTCATGGACAGGGACAGGCTGCCACCCCGTTTCGTACCGGAGTCTCGCTGCACAGCCACACGCTTCACTCGCGGGAGTCGCTGGACTTCATTGGGCGCGCCACGAAGAACACACCGTGGCTGTCCGGGGCCATCCGCAAGCAGGAGGAGAAGTATCGGGCGCTCAAGGGACGCGATGTCGATCTGAAGCGCGCGTGGTGGACTCCGCCGCTCTCCGCCCGGCAGGCGTGGGATCTGGAAAAGGGACAGATCGAAAGGACCCTCGGACTGGAAGCCCTGGTTTCGCTGAGCGACCACGACAATATTGAAGCCAGCAAGCAGTTGCAGTTGCTCGACGCGACGCGCGGCTGCCCGGTCTCCACGGAATGGACGATTCCGTTCCGCCAGACGTTCTTCCACATCGGCATCCACAACATGCCGGCCGACCAGGCGGTTTTCATGATGGCCGAAATGGCCGCGTTCACGGCGAATCCCGTCGAGAGCCGGATCGCTCCTCTGCTCGAGTGGCTCTCGGGAACGCCGGATACGCTGATCGTCTACAACCACCCCTGCTGGGACGAGAACCACATCGGCGAGGCGTTGCACCGGGAATGCGTCAAGGCGTTTCTGGCCTTACACAGACCGTTTCTGCACGCGGCCGAACTCAATGGTCTGCGCCCCTGGGCCGAGAATCAGAAGGCGACGGAACTGGCGCGTGAATACGACATGCCCGTCATCTCCGGCGGCGACCGGCACGGCCGGGAACCCAACGCCTGCCTGAACCTCACAAACGCCGCGACCTTCGGGGAATTCGCGGCCGAGATCCGCGAGGACGGCTGGAGCGATGTGCTCTTCATGCCGCAGTATCGCGATTCGCTGAAGATGCGGATTCTGGAGAACATGGCGGACATCCTCGAAGACGATCCGGACCATGCCATGGGCTGGGTGCACTGGAACGACCGCTGCTTTTACCACACCGACGAGGGCGTCGACAAATCCCTGGCGGAACTCTGGAACGGGAAGTGCCCCGCCGTGGTGCATCGTTTCGTGTCGCTGATGAGCCTGGTGAAACACCGCCGGGTGCGGTCGGCGCTTCGCATCGCGCTCAACGACAACCGGGAATTCGCCGGTTTCGATGCCCGGTAGCGCATTTTCATCCCTTTGAAACGCTGTTGAAACGCTGTATTGGTACGCTTTGGGATTCCGGACAAAATGACATCCATATTCATGAACCGGCGGGGCGCCCGCGCCTTTGCCTCGCTTCTGCTGGCTTCCGCGCCCTTCGGCGCTGAAACGGCCCGCGCTTCGTCTTTTAACCTCACCTCGAACTCCACCGCGGCGCAGACGCTGGGTTCCGCCAGCGGCGACACCGGAGCCATCGCCTCGGGGGTCACGCTCACGGTAAGCGGTTCGACAGTGGCTGTCACGATCAGCGGGAATAACGCGACGCTGACCAATCTGGGCACGATCAATCAAACCGGCACGGGCCGCGTCATCCGCGATAACACCGGGGTTTCAAGTCTGGTGGTGAACAACGGAAGTACGACGAACTCCACCGCCCTGATGCAGTCGGCCGATGCCGACGTCATCCAGATGAACAAGACGCCGGCGAGCGTGACGCTGAACAACTACGGCATCATGAAATCGCTGAATGCGAGCGGGGCGGGATCCCAGGCGGTCGACTTCACGGCGATCACCCAGGGTGTCAATCTGATCAACAACTATTCGGGCGCGCTGATGCGGGCTTACGAGGCGGACGCGGTGCGGCCGGGAGTGAATGGCACCGTGTACAACGCCGGAACCATGTATTCCACCACCACCACCGGCAGCAGCAGCGACGGCGTGGACGCGCAGAACAATTCGGGTGTGACGATCACGAACGATACGACGGGCCTGATCGACGGCGCGCGCCACGGCATTACCGGCGGGGCTTTGAACAGCACCGTCACGTTCACCACGACAGTGACCAACAATGCGGGCGGCATCATCCGCGGCAACAATGGCTCCGGCATCAATCTCGACGGGTTTAATGCCATGCAAACGGCGACGATCACGAATGCCGGCACGATCTCCGGCAACGGTGTCACGGGCGATGGCGACGGTATCGACGTGGACGGACTGGTGAACATCATCAACACCGGCACGATCCAGTCCGTGAATGCGTTTAGCCCCGCGGGAAGCCCGGCAGCGCAAAGCGAGGGCATCACGGTGGGCGGCGGCACGATCACGAACTCCGGCACGATCAAAGGGCTGGTGGCTACCGGGAACACGAACGCGGTGGGCCGCGGGATCTCGTTGCTGGGTAACGACGTCACGACCGGCCCTCTGGCCGGGACGCGCGAGGCCATCTACGGCAACGCCACGGTGACGAATCAGAACGGCGGACTGATTTACGGACAGACCGATTCCGGCATCGCGGTGGACGGCCCCGCCAGCGGTTTCACCGTGACTATCAACAACAACGCGGGCGGGACGATTCGCGGAGGCGGCGCGTCCACGGCGGCCATCCTGACCGGCGCGGATAACGACATCATCAACAATTCCGGCACGATCGACGGCTCCAGCAGCGGCGTCGCGATCAACATGGGCGCGGGCAACAATACGCTGAGCATCACGGGCGGCTCGGCTTCGGTAAGCGGCTCCATAAACGGCGGCACGGGCGGCACCAACACGCTGAACATCGATCCCGGCGCGGGCAACAATTTTGCGTTCGATGCCTCGATCATGAACTTCAATGTGGTCGAGATCTACAGCGGCATGGTGACGTTGTCGGGCGTGAGTACCTATACCGGCACAACGAAACTGACCGGCGGTACGCTGGATCTGAACGGGGCCAACCGGTTGACCGGGACAGGGAATCTAAACCTGAACGGCGGCACGCTGGAGACCGCGAATGCGGGCGGCGCCAACGGAGAAAGTTTCGGATGCCTGGCCCTGAGCGGCAATTCCGCGATCGACCTGGAATCCTCTTCGATCAGCTTTAACTGCCTCGGAACCGTCGCTGCCGGGAGGACGCTCACGGTGACGAATTATTCGAGCTCCGTCTCGCCCGATTATGCCTTCCGTTTCTTCGGCAATCTTTCCACCAACGCCGGATTCCAGACGCTGCTTGGCGAGACGACGGTCAATGGCTACGCGGCGATTTACCACTATGACGGCACTTACACCGATGTGACGGCTTCTCCGGAGCCTTCCGCCTTTGCGCTGCTCAGTCTGGGCGGACTGCTGGTGTTGCTGACCCGGCGGGCCTCTTCTTCATGCAGAAGCTGATTGCCGGATTGCTGGCGGCCATTACCCTTCTGTTCGCCGTGGTGGTCCTCCAGAATATCCGTTTAACGGGCGCGCCGAAATTCGGCACGCCCTATCAGGCTGTGGTCCTGAATGGCGGTCAGGTTTATTACGGCAAGCTCCAGAATGCGGCCGGCAACTATCCGGTGCTGCGGGATATTTTTTACGTGGTCCGGAAGGAGAACCCGGAGACCAAGCAGGTATCCAATGTGCTGGTGCGGCGGGGCAAGGAACTGCATGGCCCGGAGTTCATGGTGCTGAACAGGCAGAGCATTTTGTTTATCGAGCCGGTGAAGGAAGATTCCGAGATCGGCAGATCGATCGCCGAGCAGACGAAGACACACTAGCGCGCCGGTTGGTCACCGGCGCACCGGATTTCCAGGCCGCCCAGGGATTGCATCCCTTGCTTGCATACCGCCCCATTTTCGCGTCCGATCAGACGGTCCGGTAGGCCTCGTAGACATCTTCGAAGATGCGGTCCCACGATCTGGCCAGGGCGCTTTCGCGGCACTGCAGACTCATTTGATTCCGCAGGTCGGGTTGCGTGGCAAGACGCGCGACAGCCGCGGCGAAATCGGCATCGCTTTCCGTAATCAGGCCGGTGATTCCTTCCGAGACGATGTAGCGGGGTCCGCCCTGGGAGGTCACCACGGACGGAACGCCGGAAGCCATCGCTTCCTGCACCACGTTGCCGAAGGTGTCGGTTCTGGAGGGAAAGGCGAAGATATCCATGCCTGCGAACGCGCGGGCAAGCGCTTCACCCTTCAGGACTCCGGCGAATTCCACGTGGCTCAGATGGCGGCTCAGCCAGTCGCGTTCGGCGCCGTCGCCCACGATGAGGATGCGGAAAGAGGCGACACCCGCGGCCAGCAGCGCCTGTTCGACGTCGCGCAAAACGCGCACGCTTTTCTCCGGAGAGAACCGGCCGGCATAGCCGATGGTGAGGGGATGAGGCGCGGGATCGCGCTTCGCGGGCGAGAAGAGTTCGGTATCGACGCCGCGCGACATCAGGAACGACGGCTTGCCCGTCCGTGCGTGAAGGAGGTTCACCAGTTCCGGATTGGGGGCCAGCGTCAGTGCCGCGAGCTTATAGAACTCCACGCAGATGCGAAGCGAACTCTGTTCCGCCGCCGAGGCCAATCCCCCGAGCAGACCGGATGGCAGAAGCGAGAAGGTCTTGCCCATGCGGCGGGCGGCATATTCGTGCAGATTGGTGTGCCACGACGCGACCAGAGGAAGACCGGCGTGGCGGGCCGCGAGGACGCCCAGGATGCCGATATGGCTGGGTCCCGTGACATGGACGAGATCCGCCCTGAACTCGTGGAGACGGAGCTTCACGGCAGCCAGGTGACGAAGGAACAGGGGATCGAAAGTCAGGTCGGTTTCGAGCGGGACACCGGCCCGGCTGGTTCTCAGTTCCATGACCTGCAGATTGCCGTTGCCGGCAAAGCTGTCGGCGGGCCCGGCGTGCACGTTGAGAAACGGAAGATTGCGGCGCTTTGCGAACGCCTCAAAATGACGGCTGGTGTGGGCCACGCCGTTCACTTCATAGAAAGAGTCGGGGAAAAAAGCCACCCGCGGAGCCGAATTCAGATTGCCCTCCGAATTGCACAAATTGAGATGTTCTGCGGACCCATTCATTCTGACAGTAATCCATATGGATTTGTCAGCAATGTGAATCCCATAACAGGTCCGTTAAGACCGCGTCAGAACGCCAGTCTGATCGCGAACTGGAACTGTCGGGGCGTCCCGCTGCCGGTGGGTCCCTGGTTGACGGGTGACGGGATCTGACCGAAATTGAGAGGGCTGGCCAGATTCGCCAGCGGCTGGCCGAGTTGAGCGCGGTTCAGCAGGTTGTAGACTTCAGCGCGGAACTGCACGCGGAGCCGCTCGCCGGCCGCCCAGCTCTTCTGCAGCGCGGAATCGAGCTGCCAGAGCCTCGGACCCCTCGCCAGATTGCGGCCCGCGTTGCCCCAAGCTCCCGACGGCGGGACCTGAAAGGCGGCCGGGTTGATCCAATGCGCGGCGGACTGGCCTCCGGGGGGCGTCAGAGAGACGCCGGGGACGAGGGTCGGACGTTCCGAGCCGGAGACGGCGTTGAGATCGGGAAGCTGCGAGCCGGAGCGGTCCACGGTCACGTTGACCGGCAACGCGGAACGGAAGGAGGCGATGCCGCTGAGGTCCCAGTCGCCCAGCAGCCAGCCTCGCAGGGGCAGACGGTAAACGACGTTCCCGTTAATAATATGACGGATATCGAAATCGCTGCTCGCCTTTTCGCAGGCGCGGCAGGAGACGTTCTGTGGCGTGTCGGACTCGCCCCCGCCGATGCCATCGTCATTGATGGAGTGCGACCACATGTAGTTCGCGGAGAGCAGCCAGCCGTGCCGGAAGGAGCGGCGGGCGCTCAACTGCAGGGCGTGGAAGGTGCTGTTGCTGTCGTTCTTGCGGAATTCTATGGTTCCGAACTGCGGGTAGGGCCGGGTTCCGGTGAGTGGATTCACCACATTCTGATATGTGGTGGTGAGGAGATTCGTGCCCTTGTTTCCGGCGTAAGAAGCCGTGCCCACGAGGCCGCCGAAGAGGGTTCTCTGAACGGAGGCCGTCCACGCCGCGACATAGGCGTCCTTACGATTGCGGTCCATGTCGCGTGGCGTTACGATGCCCGTGGTGGCCGAGAGAAACGGCGTGAGCGGATAGGCCAGACCCGGCGAGCCGGAGACGGTAAACGAGTAACGCTGCACGTCATTGGCATAGGGCAGGTTCTGATCGTCCTCCTGGCCATCGGTGTGATAGAGTCCGGCGCCCAGACGCAGCACCGTCTCGCCGCGCGACCAGGCGACGGCCAGCCGGGGATCGAGATCGTTATAGCGGGGGTGGGTGAACTCGCTCCCCTTCGGGCAGTAGCCGCCGCAGGTCGCCAGATCGAACGGAATGGCGCGGTTATCCGCTTCATGAAAAACGTTGAAGAACGAGTACCGAAGGCCGAGGGTAACGGTGAGCGAAGAACTGAGCCGGATCTGATCCTGCACGTAACCGTAGACCTGCGTCTTGCGGCCGTGCTTGAGTGGCAGCAGGCCGGTGTAAGAAGCGCTGTCGAGAGAGTTACGCAGGAAGGTATCGAGCGAGGTGTAAGTCAGCGTGCCGTTCTGCGAGTTGCCCTGATAGAGACGAATCGCCCGAAGCTCCCCGCCCCATTTGAGGGTGTGGCGGCCGCGAATCCAGGTGGTGTTGTTGAGCCAGGAGAACGTGCTGCCGATCGCGTCCGAGGTGGCTGCGGCATTCAGCGGGCTGAGGCCGGATACCTTGACGGAAAACGGCGTGCTGCTGGAGGTGGCGACGTGATACTGATCCTGATTGAAGCCCATCCTGGCTTCGGTCAGCAGGGTGGGTGAAAAGATTCGTGTCACCGCGGCGACGCCGTTTTTCAGTTTGGTGTCGGTTTCCTGTTTCGCGGTGAGCGCGCCGGTGGGAACCGTGTAGTCCGCCTCGTCGGCGTTGTAGCGCAGAAAGGCCGTGGTGTTCTGCGAGAAGCGGTGATCGAGACGGAAACCGCCGGAGTCTTCGTTATCGATCTGGTTGGCGCCGGCGATGTAATTCCAGACGTTGGGATTCGAGGTGGGCGAGGTGCCGACAGGCCAGCTTTGGAGGATTTGCGCCAGCGCGGGAGACTGGGCGGCGACGGCGGCGGAGAACGATGGCGAAGGCGTCAGGCCGACCTGCGTCTGGCCGAGGCGTTGCCGCAAGCCTTCATAGTTGAGGAAGAAGAACGTCCTGTTGCGCAGCACCGGGCCGCTCAGGTCGCCCCCGAACTGGTTCAGCAGAAAGGCCGGGGAGTTCAGGGCGTTGAAGGGACGGGCATCCACGGCATTGTTGCGCAGATACCCGAAGGCATCGGCATGGAACGCGTTCGTGCCGGAGGCCGAGACGACCGCGATCTGGCCGCCCGCGGTAGTGCCGCTGTCCGCGTTGAAGCTTTGCGACTGCACCTGAAATTCGGCAATGGAATCGAGCGGAATGGCGAGGCGAACGTACTGCTTTTGCGCCTGATTCAGGATGCCCGAGGCATCCACGCCATCGAAGGTGAAGTTGTTGTCGTCGAGGCCGTGGCCGGCGAAACGGATGGAACGCTGGTCGCTGGGTCCGGTGTCCATGGCTCCCGGCGCGAAAGCGGTGAGGTGGGACCAGTTGCGTCCGTTGAGGGGAAGCTCCTGGAGTTGGGCGCGCTCGAGGGCCGCCCCGAGAGCGGCGCCGGATTTGTCGAGTTGCGCGAGGGGTTCATCGACGTTGGTTACCTGGCCGGAGGCCGTGACAAGCAGGCGCGCGTCGAGAGTGCGTGTCTGCCCGGCGACCTGCTCCACACGGGCAAAACGAAGTTCGCCGAAGCCGGGCGCGCTGAAGAGGACCGAGTACGCGCCGGACGGAAGGCCATCGATTACGTAGATCCCCTGCGGGCCGGAGCGCGTGTTGCGCTCCAGCCCCGTGGAGAGTTGAACGACCCTGACGAGCGCGTTGGGAACTCTCGCGCTCTGCTGGTCTGTTACCGAACCGGCAAGTACCGATTGATCGATCTGCGCCGGCAGTGACAGCGAGAAGAAGACGAGTGCCGCCAGGGCCAATTTCATGGTTAGTCGTCCAGATCCTTATGGTGCGGAGCGTTGACCAGCTTCTCCGCAGCCGTCAGGATGCCGGCCTGCTGCTTGCGATAGGACGGGCTGAGACGGCCAAACCGGCCGGTCGCCTTGTAGAGATCGTCGGCCTGTTTGGAGAGGCGGGCGAGGATGCCGAAGCGGAAGCTGTCTTTGTCCGGTCCGGAGTTGTCGAGGAGGTTGGCGAAGCGCCAGACGCGGCGTCCGGCCGGGCTCGACCGGTACTGCGGTTTGGTGACCTTGAAGCTCTGCGCGGTGATGCCGTTGTAAGTGGGCTGGAACATGTCGCGCATGTCGGTGGCGAAGAGATCGCCCAGGTTGGCCGGCGGCAGGCCGAGCAACAGCTCTTCGGTCTTGACGATAGAAGCCGTGCTGTAGTGCTTCAGCGACGAGTAGGCCGGTTTGGCGTACGGGCTGATGACGATCGCGACCGAGCGGTGCGGGTGGATGTGGTCGAGCGAAGACTGCGCGTCGTCGTAGGTCATGAAGATCGCGCTGCCGACCCCGGTGGTGGGGTTGTAGTAGACAGGGCTGTTCATGATGTGGCTGACCACCATGCCGAGGGCGGTGTCGCCGTCGGCAACCTGTTGAATCGGAGAACTTCCTACGGTGTTCGCGTTCGGGGCCTGCACGCCGCCAGTGTGGTCGTTGGGCTGGTAGATGTAGACGAACTGGGGCAGCGTGTTGGAGGCCACCATGCCGTCGAAATCGGCGATGAATTCCTGGGCACGGCGCTGGTCGGAGATGTTGAAGTTGTAACCCGGGTAGTAGGGGTCGATGCGGGGCTCACCGTTCCGGTTGTTGCCGCCGACGATGGCGAGGCTCGGCAGGGTCATGAAGTAAGCCTGGCCGAAACCCTGCGTTTCCGAGGTCACGTCGCCGGCATTCTTCAGAGGCGAGGTGACGCTGAAGTTGTCGGCATTGAGCACCGGGTAGCCGAGGAAGCCGCTGGCCGGGTCGTCAATGGTGGTCGGCGTATTGGTGCCGGTGTCCGTGCCGGAGATGCGGATCTCCATGCGATAGCCGCCGGTGGCCCCGATCGTGACCTTGTCGGTCGCTCCGCCGTCGAAATTAAAGGCCAACTTTGGCCGGCCAAGCATCCCGAGCGCGGCATAGCGAGCACCGTAGAGACCGAGTTCCTCTTGCACGGTCCAGAGGAACGTCAGCGGCCCATGCGCCGGCTTTTCGTTTAACACGTACAACGCGGCCGCCAAGATCGCGGCCGTGCCGGCGCGGTCGTCGGCGCCAAGGGCCGTCTTCTTGTCGGCCGGAACGATGTATTTCCCTTTCCTCACGGGCTTTGCGCCTCGGCAAATTGGCACCGTATCGACATGGGCCATCAGCAGTCTTCGCGGACCCGGCCGGGTACTAGGTAGTTTGAGAACCAGATTGCCGACATCACCGCCACGAGGGGTTTTGCGCTGGGCCTGGTCAAAGCCCAACACGGCGTCGGTGGCCCCTGCCCGCTGGAGCCGATCGACGAGAAACGCCATGATGGCCCCCTCCTCGCCACTGAGACCGGGAATGGATAGCACCTGAAATAGTAACTCGTCGGCATCTTGCAAGTAAGTATTGGACATTTGAAATTTGCGTTCCAGGGGAGCTTGCGTTGGATAGGTAAAAGTGCGTATGCTGAAGACTATTCATGCTCGATCGCGAGCTATCTGGCGGTGGAAATGCACCCCATTTGCCCATTATCGACAATCGTCGCTGGTTTATCAATATTCCCGGTTATCAATTCTTCCCCATGCGTTTTTTTATCGCCGGCATCATGCAAGGTTCGCATGCGGTGAACCACATGCACGACCAGGACTATCGTCGGCGCATCGCGCAACTACTGGAGGAACATTTTCCGGGCGTTGAAATCTACGATCCCCTGGCCAAACATAAGAACTCGCTGGACTACGATAAATTAACCGGCCGGGAAGTCTTCTTTCGCCACAACCTTATGTGCCGCGAGGTCGATGTGCTCATCGCCTTCCTTCCCGAGGCATCCATGGGCACGGCCATCGAGATGTGGGAAGCTCACCAGCACGGGGCGGTGATCTTTTCGATTAGCCCCATGAAACACAATTGGGCCGTCAAGTTCCTGAGCCACGGGCTGTACTGCAATGAAGCCGAGTTCATCGCGGCACTTGGTCGTGGAGAAGTTGCAAGCAAGATTAAGGCTGCGTTGGGAACCGAGAAGAAATTCAGTCAACATCAACCTCCGGGAGAGGGCTAGCTGATTCGACTACCAAGCGTAATGCCAGACGTCGTAGTTGTCGGGAATATCCGTCGGATCGGTCTGTTCCAACTCTTGGATGCTTTCTTGGTCTTCCTGGAGCCACTTCCAGGCGGCATCGGCATCCGAGTTGTCGAAATACCTCACCTCGGCCTTCATCAACGGCTTGAAAAAGTTGGCCATCCACTTTTCCCAGTGGCAGTCGCCCACCATTGCAATTCGCTCGAAATCAGCGTAATGTTTGAGGTTGAAGGTAAGATCGTCCCAGGCGGCTCGCAGATCCCAGCCGTGGAAATCCTCAAATTGGATGAACAGCCTCACCTTACCCTCAGCGGTCAAGATGGACTCCATCGTCGGCAAAACCTGCTTGTAGTCCTCGTCGTGTAGTTTGCCGCACAACTTCACGCCGACCACTTTCCGATAGCCTGTCTCGATTGTTTGGATCATGATTTGACCCTCCTTGAGAAAAGATTGACAAGTGTGGTGATTATAGCCGGAACGAGCGGTCTTGCCTATAACCTAAACGGTGCATAAGGTGCGGATTAATCGCCACAATGCGTGAATCCGGAAGGCGGAACGGCTTTAGCCCCGGCAATCGTAATGCGATACAGGGCAAGGTGTTCAAAACGACGCCTCCTTCTCTTGACAAGTCTTCCGTACCTATTAAGTATAGAATTGAGCAGTCCGCCCTGAAGCGAAGATCGCCCCGGGGTCTCCAACGAGGTTTTCCGGGTGAGGTCCGTTGGTTTCGCGGGGGATCGATGGTAGCGGTGTCGTACGTGGATTCGGGAAGGAAAAGCGAGAGATGCAAATATGAAGTACGCGCGCAGCATTTTTCTATTGCTCCTTCTGGTCGTGGGGGCGGTAGGGTTCGCTTTGCATTATGGCTGGTTGACCAATCCCTGGCTCTCCAGCGCGGTTGGCGGGGATCAGAAGACGCCCGCGGTCGATCCGGCAGAAGAAGGGAAGCTTCGCGTATTAGGGTGGCTGGAACCTGTCGGCGGGGTTGTTGATATTAACGGTATTCCGGGAGATCGGCTTGAGTCGCTTCTGGTCGCCGAGGATGCGGCGGTGACCAAGGGGCAGGAGCTAGCCCACCTGGAGAGCCGGGCCATGAAGCAGCTTCAGCTCGATGTCCTGACGACCCAGGTGGAAGAGGCCATCGCCCGCCGCGAGGCTGAAGTCCAGCTTGCCGAAATGCGGATCCAGACCGCAAAACTGGGCATTGAAAAGGTTAACCTACAAGAGACGGAGGCCGAAAGCCTTCGCGAAAAGATCAAGCTGCTGGACGACAACCTGGCGCTAGCCCAGAAAGACCACGATCGAATGCGCGAGTTGAAGAACCGTCCTCGGGCCAAGGCATTGTCGGACCAAGTGGTTTCCGAGCAGGAATTGGATCGCCAGCGGTTGCTCGTGCATCATGCCCAGACCGAACTGGCTGCCGCGAAAGCGGAACTGAAACGGCTGCAGGCGATGCAGAACCTTGCGACCAAAGCGGCCGAGGCCGATCTGAAAGCCGCATGGGCCTCGAAAAACGAGGTCAGCGCGGCGGTTCCCGTGAAATCCTTGCAGCAGAAGCGGGAAATGGCCCGCCTCGAACTGTCGCTGGCCGAGATCAAATCCCCGTGCGAAGGTCGAGTAATGAAGACCTTCATGCGAGTTGGCGAAACGGTCTCGCAAAAACCCATTTTGCGGATGGCGAACCTGGACCGCATGCTGGCCTTGGCCGAGGTCTATGAGGTCGACGTCAAGCAAGTTCGCGTGGGTCAGACGGCCACGATCCACAGCAAGGCGTTCCATGCCCCGAAAGACAAGGAAGGCCTGCGCGGCAAGGTGGTCCAGATCGGGCGGACCGTGAATACACCGGAGCTAAAGAGCCTCAATCCGTTTGCCAAGGCGGATCGGCACGTGATTCCGATCCGCATCCTGATCGCCGCGGAGGACTCTGCCGAGGCGGCACAATTCGTCGATTTACAGGTCGATGTGGAACTTCACGGCCGAGACAAGAAACAGAACTGAAATCGGTAAATGCGGACACCGCTGGCCTGGTACAACCTGACGTGCAACAAGGTGCGGACCGCGGTGGCTGCCGCGGGCGTGACGTTCGCGGTCGTGCTCGTTTTCATGCAGTTGGGATTCCTCGGCTCGGTGGAAACGACCGTGACGCGGTTCTTTGAAGCGATGAATTTCGACCTGCTGCTCCGGTCGCCCAAATATCTGCACCTTTCCGATACCCGCGTTTTTCCTCTCCTGCGGCTCTCCCAGGCGACCGAGGTCCGCGGGGTCAAGAGCGCGACGCCGATGCAGATCGGTCTGGCACGCTGGCGATCGCCGACCACCGATCGCGCGCGCGGCATCCTGATCATCGGCATCCAGCCCGAACAGGTGGCATTCAAGACGCCGGAGATCCGCGAGAAGACTCGCTTGCTGACCGACCGGCAGTCGATTTTGATCGACCGCAAGTCCCGCCAGGAGTTTGGTCCGCAGAATGGGCAGCAGTTCTCGGACGAGGACATCGGAATTAGCGCCGAAATCAACGGGCGGGAGGTGACGATCATCGGCCATTTCGAGCTGGGCACGGGCCTCACGGCCGACGGCTGCATTCTCGTGAATGCCATGGCGTTTCCTCGGTTGGTTCCCACGCGAGGGCCCGAGGAGCTGAGTTTCGGCCTGATCCGTTTGGCAGAGGGGGCCGATGTCGATGCGACTGCCCAGCAAATGCGAGAACACCTCCGCCGCTCCATGCCCGAAGACGAAATAGGCGACGTGGAGGTAGTGCCCCGTACCGAGGCAATTCGCTACGAATTGCAGCGTTGGATCCAGGAGACGTCGATCGGCATCATCTTCCAACTCGGTGTCGCCGTATCGCTCATGGTGGGAACCGTGATCGTCTACCAGGTGCTTTCCAGTGATGTGGCGGCTCATCTACGGCAATACGCCACGCTGAAGGCCATGGGATACACGAACCGGTTCCTGTCGGGCGTCGTGCTCGCGCAAGCCGTGGGGCTGGCCTTTCTCGGCTTCCTGCCCGGGTTAATGATCTCCGAAATGTTGTACCAGACGACCTCGTATCTTGCCAATATTCCGATCGTGATGAATGGCGGGAGAATCGCCTCGGTCCTTGCCATGACGATCGCGATGTGCGCGCTATCCGGGCTGGGCGCGTTGCGCAAGGTCTGGCTGGCCGATCCCGCGACATTGTTTTAATCAACCACTCGCCAAAATACCAAGTATGTCAGGCATTCCAGCCTAGGCCCATAACAGACACTATCAGGCTGGAAAGCCTGACGTACCGATTATCGTGGCTTCCTTGCACAAAACACCCCTGGCGCGAAATAACCTCACGTACAACGTGCGTCGTCTGGCGATCGCGCTGGCGGGGATCGGTTTTGCGGTCGTGCTGATGTTCATGCAGATGGGATTTCGCAATGCCTTGTTCTACAGCACGGTAAAGATTGTTACCGATCTGGACGCCGACATGCTGTTAATCAACAGTGCCCAGTACGCCTTGCCTGCGCGACAGAGCTTTGACTTCAAGCGGATCCTGCAGGCCCGCTCATGTCCGGGAGTGGCGGCCGTCTACCCGCTCTACACGGAAACGGTAGGTACGGAGTGGAAGCCGGACAGTGGCGGCAAGCCGTATTCAATTCGCGTTATCGCTTTCGATCCGGACGATCCCGTATTTTTGACTCCCGAGATCCGCGCCCAGGCATCGGCCCTCCGCCAGCCGGACGCGGCCTTGATCGACAGCCGGAGCAAGAAGCAGTACGGAATCCCGAAGACCCTCGAACTACTCCACAAGCAAGCGGACGCCGAACTGGCCAACCATGCGATCCACCTAACCGGGACGTTCCCCATGGGCACCGATTTTGCCAACGACGGCAACCTGATCATGAGTTCGGCCAATCTGGCCAGGTTCTTTCCCATGCGCGGGCTGGGCGCCGATCCACTCTCCACGGTCGATCTGGGAATCGTCAAGGTCCAGCAGGGCGCCGATCTCCACGCCGTCCACCGCGAGCTGAGCCATCGTTTCGAGGGCACTGAACTCTCCGTCTATTTGAAGAACGAGTTGATCGACAAGGAGATTGGCTTTTGGGACAAGAGCACGCCGATCGGCTACATTTTCTCCGTGGGTACCGTGATGGGCTTCGTGGTCGGCGTGATCATCTGCTACCAGATCATCTACTCGGATATCGCCGACCACATGCCCGAGTTCGCCACGCTCAAGGCGATGGGATACCGGAACCGGTTTTTCATCGGCCTCGTGCTGCAAATGTCGTTCTATTTGTCGATCGTTGGTTATATTCCGGGGCTTGTGGTGAGTTGGACGATTTACCAGGCCCTGGCCCAAGGCACGGGCCTATTGCTCGAATTGAAGCTTTCGCATGCAGTCTTGGTTTTCGTGCTCACGCTCGGCATGTGCATGGCTTCGGGATGCATGGCAATGCGCAAAGTCCTGGAGGCAGACCCGGCAGAATTGTTCTGAGAGGCTGTCCGTAAAATGTTAGGTGTGGTCGAGCGCAGCCAAGACCCACCATAATATCACTGAAAATGGTGGGGCTTCGCTACGCTCGACACCACCCTACATCCAAGCGAACCTGACATGGCCGAATCCACTCTCCTGACTTCGATCCGCGACGCGTCTCCCGGCGACAATTTCCAGGGCGATCCGGTCATTCGTGTCCGCAACCTGAATTACCACTACGGCGAAGGCGAGCTTCGCAAGCAGGTTCTGTTCGACAACAACCTCGAGGTTTCGCGGGGCGAGATCGTGATCATGACTGGTCCGTCGGGGTCGGGCAAGACGACGCTTCTGACGTTGATCGGCGCCTTGCGCACGGTGCAGGAGGGAAGCCTGGAAGTCCTGGGCAATCAACTCCACGGCGCGGACATGAACAAGCTGGTCGGGGTACGCCGCAAACTCGGATTCATCTTCCAGGCCCACAACCTCTTTCAATCGCTGACGGCCTTCCAGAACGTCCGCATGGCGGCAGAACTGTTCGACTTTGCTCCGGAGAGAGCCGATCGCCGCATCGCGGAACTCCTTACCGTCTTGGGCCTGGGGCATCGCATCCACTACAAGCCCGACTCGCTTTCGGGCGGGCAGAAGCAGCGCGTGGCCATCGCGCGGGCTTTGGTCCACCAGCCGCCGCTGATCCTGGCGGACGAGCCGACCGCGGCACTGGACGAGAAATCGGGCCGCGACGTCGTGACTCTCTTTCAGCGATTCACGCGAGAAGACCGCGCGACGATCATCATGGTCACCCACGACAACCGGATACTCGATGTCGCGGACCGCATCGTCAATATGGTGGATGGCCGGATCAAGTCAAATGTCCTGGTCCAAGTCAATGCGGAGATCTGCGAATTCCTCCGCAAAGTGCCTCTCTTTCAGCGGCTGACGCCCGGTAGTATAACCGAGGCCGCCGACAAGGTGAAATCGGAGAAGCACGGATCCGGGACGGTCATCGTGGCCCAAGGCGACAAGGGCGACAAGTTCTACGTGATCCGCCGCGGGGTGGTGGACGTGAGGCGGACCGAGGGCGCGCAGGCACGCCTCGTGCAAAGTCTGGGCGAGGGCGCGTTCTTCGGCGAGGCGGCGCTTCTGACCGGCGAACCTCGCAATGCGACCGTGATCGCCCGCGAGGATACCGAAGTCTACACCTTGAACCAAGGGGACTTCCAAGCCGTGGTCAAGGCCAGCGCCAGCTTTGAGGAGGAGCTTCGCAAGGCGCTTTTCCAGCGGCAGTAAGTTTACCGGCAGTCGCTGCACTCGAAGACCAACAGACCTTGGGCCTCCTTGAGCTTGACCTGGGCAATTCGCAAAGCCATGACCTGGTGGACCAATTGTCGCTGGGTGTCGAGAAGTTTCAGATCGGCCGCGGCGATGTCGAGAGCGGTCAGCGTGCTGCCGGGCCGCTCGCGCAACAACCGCTGCATCTGCAACTGGTCCCGGAAGTGATCGACCATGCGTTTTGCGACCGCGACCTGCTGGAGGCGGATCTCGATAGCAAAGGCGGCCTGGCGGATTTCTTCCGCGGCGGCAAGTTCCTGGCGGGTCAGAAGATCGTTCAATTGGCAGCGGCGACTGCCGAGTTCGTCGCCCGAGCCGCAGAGCAGGTAGTTGGCGGCACGGGGCACCCCTGGCATGCCAGTCATCGTCGAGAGACTCAAACGAACTCCATCCAGGGAATCTGCGTCGAGAGACTGGATCAACATGCGAAGTAGATTGAGGTCGGCGCGGCGATACAGTCCGTCGGACACGGCCGCATGAACGTCGATCGGTTCGACGCCCACTTTCCAATCGATCTCCGGCCAGATCGGGGTTGGTTCGTCAAAGCTCAAACCCATGAGTTGTCGCAAACGGCTATTGGCCTGGGCCAAGGAGAGCTGCAACTCCGACTGCCGGTCCAATAGTTCCAACTGCTGCCGCTGAAATTCGGCGGCGCCCCTCTCGACGCGGATCCCACGCGATTCAAGCTCTCGAACTTCTTCGAGCATGGCGTCGATCTGCGTCTTGCTGCGCGTGACAAAGTCACGATTGGCCTCGGCTTCAGCAAGGAGATAAAACAGCTCCAGGGCCTGGGCCGCAGCGCGATTCCGTTGGTCGGCGGCCCGATAGGCCATGGCCTCTCCGCAGACCTCGGCCGAGCGTTGCAGCGCGGGGTGGTGTTTCAAGGATTGAGAAGCGACGATCTCGCTTTCATACCAGAGGGCATTGGCCACGGGACAGTGCGCGGCCGCCGCACACTGTGCATCGTGAGGCTTCAGGACGCGATAGGATCCCGATTCGCTCAATCCATCGGCAGGTATCTGGTGCGATGCCAGGGCCGCGACATCGGGCGAAGACGACGCAGGGCGGGAATTCACCAGCTCGCCCACAGGCGATGGCCGCTGCTCGCGGCAGTTCGACGATTGCCGGGCAGGCCCAGGCGAGATGCAGCCTGCCATCAATACAACGAACGCCGTTGCTCCCGCATGAACCAGCGTAACCCGTCGCATGGCAAATCCCCGAGAAACGAAACAACCCCTACTTATAGAAGTTTATCGGGCCGGGGATATGCGCTTTGTAACAAGCATCTGAAAGGGTCGGGATATTCGTGGCGGGGGAATTTTGCCGCGCGTGCCGAAGATGCGGGTTGTTCTTGCGACAACACCTCGTGGACGAGCGCTCGTAGTCCCGAAATCACTGTAGGGGATCGCCTACTAGGGTTTGTTGGAAAAGGAATATAAAGTACAATTCGGGCATGGGTAACCGTCCAAAACAACTTGTGGTTCAGGCGCCTCGTCTGTGCATGCAGCCGGGACGGCCGTACCACAAAAACGCGGAGTTATTGTTGGACAGATACCAGGCAACCTTTTGCGGTCCGAGAAGTAAACGGAGATGATGATGCCCGACAAAGCACCAGCCGAAGGTAACGCAAGCGAAGCATCGGCCCCCTCCTCGCCGAGTACGCAAATCTCGGTCTGCTTGAATCTACTCGACGACATTCAAGAGCAGATCCGGTCGGCCGACTCCAAAGCCGGTTTCATCTCGATGCTCAACGTCTTCCTGTTTGGCTTCATTGCCACGAACTTTGATAAGATTCGTTCGCTCTACGACGGCGGAAAGCACCCCGGAACGGTGGCCCTTGCGCTAGCCGTCGGCACGGTGTTCATCTATCTGCTGTTTACGGTAGTCTCGTTCGTTCTCGTGGTCACGTGCGTGATGTCCCGCTTTGCGCAGCGCGGCCCGGAAAGCAAGGTATTTTTCGGGCACATTGCCAGAAAGTATTGTGCCGAACCGGGGCAGTATGCCAAAGTGGTCCTCCAGATGAGCGATGGCCAATGGGTCCAGGAATTGGGCAATCAGATCGCCGAGGTTTCGGCCTTGGCGTTAATCAAGCACAACCGGATTCGTTGGGCCACGATGACCACGCTGGCTTCTGTCTTGCTGTGGCTCGTGGCGTTGGTAACGATCGTTTCCATTCACTGGCAGAACGGGTGATTGGTCCCCGTCAGCGCGCGAACTCTAATCCCAGGAACGCCCCGTCGTAGAGCGGACTGCTCCGGAAGGAAACCGTGGCCGTGCCGGCCAGCGGGTTGGAGACGGCAACCTGGTCGGAAGCCTGGGCCACACCCTCCAGCCAGAGCAACTGATAGCCGCCCCGTAGCGATAGATGATTGGTGAAGCGGTAGACGCCGGTGATGCCCATCTCGCCGACGAACGCCACCCCATCGGCGGCGGCGTTGCTGTCGGCGGAATAATCGCTGTGGGTGAGGCCAATATGGGCGCGGTTGGTGGCGTGGTCGCCATAAACTCCCGCCTTGAACAGGCCCTGGACGCTCAGCGGCCCGCACGACCAGAGGTTCATGTCGGCGCCAATTTGGAAGCCATAAAGATCGTTGACGGCGCCGATATCGTGAGTGAACGTGGCAAAACCGAAGTTGACACCTTGCTGGAGGGCCAGACTCTCATCGAGACCCAGGTAGCGGAAGCCCAGCAAAACCGACCAGAAATCGTTGATTTGCCGGCGGAAGTTGATTTCCACATCAGTCAGCTCCGAACGGTACGATCCGGCGATCGTGGTGTCGTAAATGAAAAAGCTGGGGGGGACGCCGATCCTGAAGGGGCTGGCATACTGCACATCCGATTCCAAGGCATCGACCGAGCCGCGACTGGCGTTCCAGCCATCAATGCGGAAGAAGCGGCCCTCAACATTCCAGTCGTCGTTGATTTGTCGTGCGATCGCGATCTCGGGGCCGCACTGGTTATTGAACTTGAACTCCGAGGCGTTCAACAAGACATTTCCACCGGGAGTGAAGTCGGTCGCGAGCGCGGCATCGTTGGGCCTGGAAAGCCGCATCCACACCACGTTGGCGCGGATCCGCCAGACGGGATCGCCGTCGCAGCATCCGACCGCCGGCATCTCCGCACCGCCGGCATCTTGGGCGATGGCACAGGCCCCTTCCGCTGCCACAAGAGGCCGCGACGGCTCTCCGGCTACAGCCGAGGCGCTCAGGGCGGCCAGCAGGGCGACGAACGTACAATCCGATAATTTCATCGCTTGCCTTCCAGGCAAAGACCAAACGCAGCATCCCGAGGACAGTGCATTACTTATCCGATCGGAAGGCATCCGCGCAACACTAAATGGACTTGCGTGATTCCCAGAGGTTCGGGAAAACGCGTTACTATAGCTGTGGTGTGCCGAGTGAAATCACGCAAAGCCATTTAGCGTGTGCATAGCCTCACCAATTGCTATCGCCCGGTACTTTGAGAAATCCCTGCATTTTAGCATTTGCCGGCACAGACATCCTGACCATTACAGTTTAACAAGCACTCAGTGTACCGTGGCGCGCGTGATCTTGAACTGGGGCATCTTCGGAGCGGCGCAGGTGGGGGTCTGGCGTTCCTCGGTCAAGGTTCGCACGATGTGATCGACGTAGCAGGCGATATCGTAAGGGCTGGAGACGTAGCCGGTGTGGAGGAAATCGGCGCGCCCCTCCAGTCCGTCGACGAGTGCCCTGGTAAAGGCCCCTGCCTTCCATGCCTCGCCTTCGAGCGAATCCTGCTCACCGGTCGAGGAGGTGATGACAATTGCCCCACAATCGCTGCGGCCCAGCTTCAAGGCCAACTCGTTGACGTTGATCTTTACGCTTGCCGAACGGCAGGCATCGAGAAGGACCATGACCTTCCCCCGCGTGTGCTGGCAGAAGTCCTTGATGGCGCTGTCGGGAATGCAGGTTCGATTCGGACTGTTGGAGGAGCCATTCATGGGAAGCAGAAAGAACTGTCCAGATTCGTCGTTGAACCCGTGTCCGGCATAAAAGAAAACGGATACATCTCGCCAGGTGGCCTTATTTCCAAGCCATTGCAAGCCGGCTTCGATTCCCTCCTTGGTAGCTTCGCCATCCAGCAAGGTCTTGGTTTCCACCTTGCCGAAGATTTGCGTGCTGTTCTGTTCAAAGACCGCTGCCAGGGCCTTGGCGTCAGAGCGACCGTAGCGGAGCCGCAGGTTTCCAGGATAATTGGAAACGCCAATCGCCAGGCAGTAGAGCGTGGGCTTGATCTCGTCTTCCCCGGCGCAGTTAACTTCGATCTCATCCGTGGCGTAGCTTTTTTCGCCTTCGGCTTGGACGGCGATCAGGTGCTGCCCCGGTGGCAGTTCAATGAACCAGGTCTCCTTCCGAAGGCGGCCCGAGGCGGCGCCGGCTGCGTATCTTCGGCTCTCTCCGTAGGGCCGTCCGTCCAAGAGCAGTTGCATGGCAACGAGCGGACGATCATCCTTTGACTCGGCCGTCGCGGCAATCCGCATCCGATTGTCGCGGTCGTCGACGCGGTGCTGCCGGGCAGAGACAATCTTGATGGCCGGGGGATAGATTTCATTCACGTGAGTCGGCGTTTGGTGCTGCCTTTCCATGACCGTTCTCACACTCCCTTCCTTCAGCAGCGTGCGGATCAAATCGGGGCGGTACAAGACCTTGCTGAACTTGTCGGCCGAAAAGAACGACGGAGCTTGACGCAGGTCATCGTTGTTGACTTGCCATCCGACCAGCCGCTCGCCACCGGCCGAGCAGGCATAATACCCCGCCGGAGTCCACGCGATCCAGTCGCGCTCCGTGGTGTACAGGCCGAGCAATTCGTGCCATCCTCCCACCAGATTGAACGGTGCCCGCGGCACGCCTTTCCGGCTGGTGCAAAACGAGACCTGGTCGTACCAGGGAAGCCGTGCCAGCCGTTCCAGAAGTTGCTTGGGCTGCTCTTGCAATCGGACGGCCTGGCCCTCCAGCCAAAGGATCTTGGTGATGGCGTCACCCGCTCGGACCTGTTTTTGGTAGAGAGGGCCGTACTCGTCAATGGTGTCCACCAGCACCTGACCGTTCCGCTCGGTGAGTTCCGCGCCCCAGCGGCGACGAATCGTCAGGGGGTCTTGGAGATCCGTCAGCGGCCAACAGCGAACCGTCCCATCGCGCGAGCCGGAAAGCAGGATTCGCCCGTTCGCCGAGACGGCCAGCGCGCTGACTAGGTCGTGATGCCCGCGGAAGTACCGCAAGAGCGGAAAGACCTTCTTTTCCGGTAGACCGTAGACGTAAACGCCGCACTGGATGTTCGTGCCGATGGCCATCGCCTGGGGGGAACCTTGGGCGTCGGGGATCCAGCAGAAACTATGGATGAAACCCTGACGCTCGCGGTCGGTTTCCAAGGTTCCCACGCAGGCGCCGTCGGTATAGATCGAGATCTGGTTGCTCTTTCGATCGACGACCGCCTGCCAATTTCCGCAAGTCGCCGCAGCTTGTGGCACGGGGGCTGCCCACGGACTGACCTCGAGCTTCTCGGGATCGAAAACCCGCGCCTTGGCCGCTTCCGACGGCTCAGGCAACGTGCTGTAGACGATGCGACACTCTCCTTTTTTGCCAGCCATCGCGACGGCCGTCACCTGTCGGCCTCCCGTGATTTGCAGATGGGTCTGGGGAGCGTTGAGCTGCTCAACAAAGACGTCGTGACCCGGCCCGCCCACGTAAGCCACTTTCAGCCCGTCCGGGCTGATCGCGCAGGCAGACACCGGTTCTTTCAAGCTTCGCTTACGGAGCAGTTGACCGCGCGCGATGTCCCATACCTGTAGCTCGCTTAAGCCGCCGTTCTCATCGCACGCCGTGCCTGCCACCAGAACATCCCCGTGGGGAGAGATTGCCAGCGAGACCACGGGCAGCGACGTCTGCAACGACTTGGCGCTGGCCGTCTGCATGTCCCACACGGAAAGCTTCCTGGTCTGATCCGCGGAGACCAAGTACCGCGCATTCGGGCTACAGGCCAGTGCGGTGATCGACCCGTAGTGCAAGGTCTTGAGCGTGTTCGCAGGCTGGCCGGCGGCGATACCGTGCAACTGCACCCGCCAAGTCAGCAACTTTCCATCGCCGCCAAGGCCGGCATAGACGGGAGCCGCCACCCACCGATCGCCGGCAACCGCGATGGGGCGCAGCCGCAGGCTGGCGGCAATCGCCTGGGCAGCCGGCGGGCCATGTAGTTCCTGGTCCGCGGCAGCCAGCACTCTTGGCTTGCCGCCATCGGCCGGCCAGAGCAACAGCCGCCCACCCCGATCCATGGAGGCCAGTGACTTTCCCGATGCGGAAAATCCCAACGACATGATGGTTTGGCGATGTTCCTCTTGAACTTTCACGACTGCTCCCTGAACCGGATCCAGGAGGGCAATGTCTCCCAGCGTGCCGCGCGCTCCGTAACCGCCAATGGCTAACTCGCCCGACTTGGGTGAGACGGCCAGCGCATAGATGCTCCCACGTTGTCCGCGGCCGATGCTCCAGCGGATGGTCCGCTCCGCGGCCCAAAGATGCTCCTTCAATACCGCATCGCCAACCACTTCGCCACTCGCGGCGAGGTGGTTGGGCAACCTCCAAACATGCACCGCCTTGTCCAAACCGGCCGTGAACAGCAGCCCCGAGTCAGGCGAAAAGGCCATCGCCATGACGGCGGCCGTATGGCCGGCGATATTGAGACATAACTGCGGACTCTGTTCGGTTTGCTCCGCGGGAGCGACACGCCCAACCGTCAGCAGGACGGCAAGCAACACGACTCGCCGCCCCACGCATGTCACAATCGTTCGTATCACACGACTGCGGGCATCCGTCTTATGTAGGCCATGCATGTCATTTCCCTTGATTGTCTTATGGACTAGCAAAGCTGCGTAAAGTTTTCCGAAGCATCGGTCATTCTTGATGCGCAGGATAATGGGAATGCACCAATAATCTTCATTCTTTCAACAAAGAGGGGCGAATGTATTCTATGGACTAGCAGGGTAAACGCAAGTCTGAGGAGGCCAGAGAACTGCCAGGTTTTCAACCGGGTGCTCGCAGGACCGCCTTAAGGCGGGATTTGCGGAAGAAGACCGCCTGAAGGTGGAACTCCGAGCGACTTTGCAGTTCCCCTCAGGTAGCGCACTCGGCTCCAACGGATTTGTACCCCGTGGATGTAGTTGCCTACCCCCACCGTGGAGAATTTCGCTGTGTTCAATCGGGAATCGAAGACGTTATTTGCCGCCCTGGTTCTCGCGGTCTGCACGGCAAATTCAATGGTGATGGGTCAACCACCCAATGCCACCGCGCCCTCGACCGCGGTGGCTCCTCGGGTTGCCGCAGAGAACGGCGACGGTCAGGAGAGTGAGAAAGCAGACACGCAACAGCCTCCCGACTTGTCGAACTTGGGAGCCACGGCTGGCGGGGCTGCCGGCACGGGTGCGGCGCTGCCAACTCTGCAAGGTGATACGACCTGGGGCGGGCGGCCGGCATTTCCACAAGTCATTTCCCCGGCACTGGTTGCGACGCCGACCGGCCTTCCGATTCTGAACAACCCCGTGGACCACCTGATCTTCAGCGGAGGAATACCGCCGAACTTCCTGGTCGATAGCAACTCTCTGCCGGCGTCGCTCAAATCCGCCGACTTGGTCGTGGGAATGATTGGGTTTCCCGTCGGTAACAATACCTATTTGCCCTTCGGAGCGATGCTCCTCTCGTCGCCAATCATTGGCTACGACATGATCAACTGGGCCGAGAACGGGTCGATTCTGCCTCAGGATCGGGTGTTCTTCGATTACCGACATTTCGATGCCGTGGGGTCCGTGGAGATCATTAATCTCAACGGACCGGATCCGGCACACGGCCACCCCAATGCCTATTATTCTCAGCAAGAATATCTTCCGTTGTCGGTCGATCGGTACTGCATCGGTTTTGAGAAGACCTTCGGCGAAGGGCTATGGTCCGTCGAGGCCCGTTTTCCTTTCCAGGGCCAGGCGACGGCGACCCAGACGTTTTATCCTGGCGAGTCGCTGCAAAACAATCTCGAAATCGGCAACCTCGGACTGGCCCTGAAGCGATACCTCGTGAAGGGCGATCGCTGGAACCTCACGGGCGGCCTGGGGCTGCAACTGCCCACGGCCCCTGCCACTAACTTGACCTACGAGACTCGCAATTATCTCACCTGGAATAGTCTCACCGCGGACCTGCACGAAATCATTAACATCCGGCAGAGCAACGAGACGGTGTGGTTGAATCCATTCGTGGGCGTGAGCTATGAAGGGCACAATCGCCTCTTTGCTCAAGGCATGTTCCAACTCTGTGTGCCGCTGAACAAATCGAGCGCCGCGCTGACCACGTCCGTGCCGGATGGCACGATCTCCGACGCGAGTGGCACGCTCTTTGACTTCAGCGCAAACCCCTTGCATCAGACCACAAATATCCCGATTGCCTTCGAGACCCTCTTCCGCACCAACGTGGCCGTGGGCTATTGGGTGTATCAAAATCCAAACCGCAAACTCAGCTCGGTCGCCGCGATTCTGGAAGTCAACGACACGAACACGATCGGCAACAGGTTTACGGCGACGGTGGTCAACCTTGGCCCGCAAGTGGTCGTGAATGTCGGCAGCACGGAGATCTCGACCGGCATGCTTCTGCCCGTCACCAATGACACGGCTTACAAGTCGGAATTCACTTTTCGGCTGAACCGCAAGTTCTAACGGCGTAAACCAGTACGGTTTCTTGCTTTCCTTTGACCGATAGAGTTCTCGATTCGCTGATGGCCGAGATACGTTCTTGCTGATCCTCGGGGAGGGCCAAGAACGTGGTCTGGCTGATCAGCAGCTCGGAACTGAGTTCCTTGTTGGCCGACTCGATCCGTGCGGCGGTGTTGACCGTGTCGCCGATCGCGGTGTAATCGAGCCGGCCGGGGCTGCCGATGGTGCCCACCACAACCTCGCCAGTGTGGATCCCGATGCCGATCCGGAACCCGGCGGCGCCCAAATCTTCCCACCGCCCGCTGCTGCCGCTGGTCATAATCGCCTTGAATTCGGAAATCGTCGATTGCGGGTAATAGCAACGAAAATCGCGACCTTCCAGGAAGAGCCACGGATCGTGCATCCCGCCGCGTTGGTCTGCGGGCAGGGCACCGTCATAACACAGCCCGCATCCGTTGAACCAGCGGTCGGTGGCACAGTGCTTTCCGTCTTTTGTAGTCAAGGTGTGCGGTGGATGGTTGGTGGTCCCAGCCAGGATGATAATCCCGGATTCCGCCGCCGGCGCTTCGGTTGGCTCTTCCGGCGTCTGATCCGGGGGAGCGGTCGCGGCCTCGGTCTTGGCGTGGGCGTGGGCCGCCAATGCCTGCGCCAGGGTGGCCGCCGCGGTCTCTTGCCCCAAAGCCTCTTGCTCCGCGGGAGGGAGACGGTTGTGCGTCCCCAGGGCCTGCGCCTGGCTTGCGGCTGCCGTGCGTTGTCCTGCCGCCCAGCGAGCCGCCGCCGCCTTGGCGTGTTCCTCGGGGCCGACTTCCGCCGCCTGCTTCTCGGCCGGACTCTGGGTAACGAGGTAGCTCGCCATCTTGGCGCTGCGGGCCGAAGAGGCGATATTTCGCTGTTGAAGCTCCGCCGCCCGATTGCGGGCGCGTTCCTGGGCGATTCCTTCCGCCACACCGGCAGCTCGAGCCGCCTTCACCTGCCGGGCCATTTCCGCCTGAAAATGCTGCATCACCTGCCGGGCTGCCGATTCGACGATCATTTCCAATGCCCGACGCGGCGAGACCTGACCGGAAAGCGACTGAATCGAGACTTGCAGCAAGCCCGAAAGGAGGGTGTTGGCTAGCGTGCCTTGCGTGAGGGTGCCACCCAGGGCGCCCTGGTGCGAGCCGCCAAACTTCCGCGTGGCCCGGATGATCCCCTTCGCCAGGGCGCCGGACATCTTCCCCGGTTGGCCGAGCCTGTACCCCGTCCGCGCAGCCTTGATGCCGACGGTGACCGCTTTGGCGATTTTTCGCGCCATGGGGGACATTCGGGCTAGGGGCTTGTGCATCATGGGGGTGGTCTACGTCTCGGACTTGACAGAAAAGATGTCGCGGAGTAAATTACTAATAGCTCCTTGATCGGCGGCGGGGCGCTCAGCCCTAACGGGCGGCAGAACCGACTTTGAACGCTGATCCTGGAGCATTTTTATTGCGCGGACTTCATGGAGATAGAAATTGGCTCCGCTGGCTTCCTTCCGTACCACGGCAATGCCAACGTATTGATTGCCTTTAATTTCAATGGGAGCACCGATGATATATCCCGGCAATCTTCCCGTTTTTCCGCCAGCACCCTGTGATAAAATGCGTCCGTGTTCGATGATTTTCGGAACTGCCGCGAACGCTGTGGCTTTTGTTTCAGTGATCCCGTGACCAACTGAATCAGACACAGACTTCTCATTGAGATTTACTTTGCCAATTGTCGGGTTCATTGCCTTTCCATGATGGACCCGCTGAAACAAGTCGGTGACCCAGGCCTTGAGCTTGGCAATGCCATCCTCATCGTCGCCGTAGTACGGAACCTCGTTTCCGTGAAGCGATGCAACCGCGGTCCCCTCTAGGAAACGACACTGCTCTCCTAGTTCCTTCTGCGTTGGAACCTTAATGAACTGGGCCATTTCTTCGTGTCGAGTGAATTCGCCGTGGTGCATGCCTTTTTTTCTACGGTGCCACCGCTGCTTTTTTGTGTTGCCAATGGCTCCATAAGCGTTCATTGCTTCGCTGTGCAGGTCACGCGAGATTCGATGTTTCTCGGCCGCGACATGGAAGTTCTTTGCCGTCCGATCGTTAATCGCTTTCTGACTCGCTAGTTCGGCTTGATCGCTTCCTTCATTCGCTCGACGACCAGCCTGATCCGCGAATTTTCCGGCATCATCCCGCTTGATCTTGGATTCGTCGAATTTCTCTCCTTCCGCCTCTTGCAACCTCATCCGCGTTGCCGGTCTTTCAGCCAGCACCACAGCGGCGGCTGCGTACCCGCTGGAAAAAGCCTCGGAGAACTGCTCTTGGTACTGCTCGCGCGTTCCTTCCTCGCGCTGCCGTTCACCGCCGATCGTCTTGGGCGAAGGATCGCCGCCCTGGTCGTCGTCTCCGTCCTCTCCGTCTCCTCCCTCTTCCCGCCCCACGCCACCCGCCCCACGCCCCACGTCGGCCTTCGGCTTTGGTGGCACGATCCCCATCTCCGCTTCCTGCTTCCGCTGGGCCTGCTGCTCGTCGAACTCGCGGCCCGTGGCGGCCGCCCACTCCTGCATCGAAATCAAGCCCGCCTCATACTCCTGCTTGAGCGTGTCCGATTCTTCCTTCTTCTTCCGGACCTGCGGCGAGTGGGCGGTGACGATGACGTGAACCCGTTCGGCAATCCCCTCCTGCAAGACGCCGTCGCGGACCGCGTATTCCAAAACCCGCAGGAAGACGTCCTTCCAAAATTCCGTCTGCGTCTCCTGCTCTTCCGTCACGCAGCGGAGGAAGGGGGATTCTTCCATCAAGGCCGCGGCGAAGCTGGAATCGTTGGCCGCCCCGCTGATTAGCCACAAGGGGGCGTTGAAGCGCGCCGCCAGGGCCTCTAGGCCGAGCCGGACGATCCGCTCCATGCTGTCTCCGTTCGGATCGGAGGGCGGATCGTGGTACTTCATCGAGGCCGGCACGTCGGCCACCATCCCCGGCTCGATCTGCTGGATATCGACCTCGCGCGTGGATCCGTCGCCGTTCTGCCGCTGCACCTGGTCGGTGATCATCCCGGCGGTGAGGTTCTGGATCGTGGGGCCGTCCGCCATCTCATGCTCGCGGATGTAGGGGATGCTGGCCCGAATCTTGGCCCCCTCGCGTGCCGCATACCGCAGCTTCTGCGTGCCACGTGCCTCTTCATCGACCGCGTAGAGCGAGGGGAGACCGCGTCCGTGCCGGATGGCACGATCTCCGACGCGAGTGGCACGCTCTTTGACTTCAGCGCAAACCCCTTGCATCAGACCGCAAATATCCCGATTGCCTTCGAGACCCTCTTCCGCACCAACGTGGCCGTGGGCTATTGGGTGT
>Ga0118677_10002839_pt1 | contig 34090 bp, 31 predicted proteins | sample AliMusrvi5mmetaG_FD_86154 | JGI IMG/M metagenome (GOLD analysis project Ga0118677, IMG submission 86154)
GTTCGGTAATGCGAACTGTGGAAGGTTTTAATTATGCACTCAATAAATCACGCTGTTATGTCCGTCATGTTCACCGCTTGGGGATACCAACTCACCTATCTGGAATTTTTCGCATTTGTAACCTCAGTTGTCGGAGTGGCATATGGAATTTTCGGTCCGCGTATCACCTGGCCGTGGTGGAATATCAGTAGCTTGTTATATGCAGGTCTTTTCTTTGAGCAAAAGTATTACGCCAGCGCCCTACTCCAATTCGTCTTTGTTGCAGGCGGAATTTGGGGTTGGTTCGGATGGGGTCCCAAAGGTGCGAAGCCAGCAAAACTCTCGCTTCGAACCAATCTCTACTGGATCGCTGGATATTTCGTAGCTTGGTTTGCTCTTTATCCTTTGCTCGTACACATCGGGGCTGCGGCATCCCTGACCGATGCCTTTGGTTTTGTCGGAAGTTGCATCGCCCAGGTATTAATGTGCGTAGAGCGATATGAAGCCTGGCCGCTCTGGTTAGTGGTCGATGGCGTTTATACTTATCAGTTCTGGCACGGCAAGTCTTATCTCACGGCGATTTTGTACTTCATCTTCGTGCTCTTGGCCATCGGTGGCTGGAAGCGCTGGTTACGAGTGGCGAACATCCCGGCCTCTGCCATGAAGTAACTGACATACATGATTATCACTATAGATGGTGTCGCTGGTGCTGGGAAGACAACGTTAGCTAGGCATATGAGCAATGAATACCGCGATCGATTTACTGTAACCGTTATTCATATGGATGACCTCTACGAAGGCTGGATCGATCCCCTCGGAGCCTCTCTCACCACAAAGCTCGAACTGATTGTTCAGGCCCATCTCGCGCGGCAACCATGTATAACTACGCAATTTGATTGGCTGCGATCACAGCCTGGTCCTTCCTTCAGGATCGAGCCCTCCGAGTTGCTTATACTCGAGGGAGTTGGGTCGGGCCAGAGTTCAATCCGAGAATTCGTTGAAACTAAGATTTGGATTGACTTAGAACCGATTGTGGGATTGCGCCGCGTACTCGCGCGGGATGGGAATGAGATAGAAGCCCAGATGGTGGAATTCCTAGAAGAACAGCGAATGCACTTTATGAAAGAAGGCACGCGTGACGCCGCCGATTTCCACGTGAATGGCCTCAATTAACCTCTAAGATTTAAGCGTGTCAGATCTCTCCGGCGAAGTTATCGATAACCGCTATGAGCTCATCTCTCTCATAGCCTCCGGTGGAATGGCCTCAATTTACAAAGCGACCGACTTACGCCTAGATCGCTTTGTGGCAGTCAAAATTATGCATCCGCATCTGGCGAACGATGACGAGTTTGTGAATAGATTTATTCGCGAAGCAAAGGCGATCGCCGCACTCTCCCACCCCAACATCGTCTCCATCCAGGACCAAGGATGGAATGAAGGTGGGGCTCAGGCCATCTTCATCGTCATGGAATATGTGGATGGATTTACCCTGCGTGACCTTCTCCTCGAACGCGGCCACCTGGCTCCTAGCGAGCTCCTCCGTTACATGGTCCCCGTGGTAAGTGCACTTGCGCAGGCACATAGCCTGGGTATCAATCACCGTGACCTCAAGCCCGAGAATATTTTGATCTCTAAAGATGGCCGGATCAAGATCGCCGATTTTGGGTTGGCTCGTGGCGGCATGCTCGGAAACACGATGACGGTTGATTCAAGCGTTGTTCTTGGAAGCGTTTCGTATCTCTCCCCTGAACAGGTGGAGCGCGGAATCTCAGATGCGCGCAGCGATATTTACTCACTTGGAATCATCTTCTTCGAACTTCTGACTGGACGTAAACCATTTGATGGAGACACTCCGATTCAGATCGCCTTTAAACATGTCAATGAGAGAGTGCCCGCACCGTCTACTTTGATAAATGGAGTTCCACCATCTCTCGATGCAATCGTTCTCAAAGCAACATCTCCCAATCCTGATCAACGTCAGCGCAATGGGGCCGAGTTATTAGATGCGCTACAAAACGCTCAGATAGAGCTCGATCCAAAACGATCACAACTCAGCCTCGACCTGGACTTGCCGCTTGAGACTCCTTCAACAAAACGCAAAGGCAACCGCCCAGAGGTACGGGTGGGTGCGACGCTAGTTACCAGGGTAAAGAACTTTACTGAACCTCTTTCGATCAAAAGAAGTGAAACCAGACCCACATTTATCCCCAGCGGTAAAGTCCCCAGCGCAAAAGCGGAGGTACCAGCGATGAGCCACAGTGGTGCAGTGCGACGCAAAACTTCCAAGCGCGTGAAACGCAATCGATATTTTCTTACTTTAATTCTTCTACTGCTCATCGGAGGTGGCCTGTACAAGTTAGTAGCCTCAAATTCTGGAATCTCGCTACCTTCCGTCGCTGGAATGAATCAAAGAGATGCGACTTCGACACTTAAAAGTATTGGCATGAATGTCGTAGTTGGAGATAAGCAGTTTGATTCCAGCGTTCCCGCTGGTGAAGTTATCTCGTCCTCCCCCGGAGGCGGGGCTCACCTCAAGCTCGGTGGCACTGTTTCACTGACTATCTCACAGGGCGCACAGCCAGTTCCGACTCCCACGCCCACGCCGACGCCGACTCCCACGCCCACAACTACCGATTCGACCACCCCGGTCTCCATCACTTCCTATGTCGGCCTTACGAGCGGGCAAGCACAGAGCGAACTTACCGCTGCCGGTTTGTCTGTAAATCAATCTTTTGCGTATAGCGATAGCGTCGCTGCTGGAAATGTAATAAGCCAGAGCCCAGATGGAACGACCCCCGTGTTACCAGGTTCAATAATCTCCATTGTCGTTTCGCAGGGAACTGCCACGGTTTACATCCCAAATATTTACTCACTCTCGCGCAGCGCTGCCACAACTGCTCTTGAAAACCTGCAACTCAAAGTGGTAGTCAGAAAGATCGGAAACGGTAAATTTGTCACTAATGTCTCCCCTAAGGTGGGAAGCAAGGTCAAACGTGGCTCTACGGTGGTTATAACGCTCGGGTAGGCTCCCCCCATGAGTCCAACAGCTACTCCATCCGCAACACCACGCATCGGTGCACATACCCCGACTTCAGGCGGTATGGCCAAGCGCTCCATTGAATATGCACTCACTACAGAGGCAGAAGCGATCCAGGTCTTTGCATCAAACCCGCGTGGTTGGGCGATGCCAGATGCCAATCTTGCTGCAGATACATCATTCCGCGACCGTGCCGCAGAGTTAGATATTCATACCTACGTTCATGCTCCATTTTTGATTAATCTCGGATCGCCCACTGTTGCAACCTATGAGAACTCGCTGGCATCAACAGCATATTCTTTAAAGCGAGCACGTGAAATTGGCGCTCTTGGAACAGTCATCCACACCGGATCGGCGGTCGATGTAACACATGTGCCAACTGCTTGGAAGCAGATCAAAGAGGGCATGATGCCAGTATTAAATAATTTGAAAGAGTCCGATCCGTGGCTGCTTTTGGAACCAACGGCCGGTCAAGGTCAATCACTCGTTAAAAAACTGGATGATCTGCTCCTCTACTTTGAAGCCCTTGAATGGCATCCCAAGGTAGGCGTCTGTCTCGATACCTGCCATGTCTTTGCCGCGGGACATGACATCGCTAAGAAAGGTGGAATGACCGAGACCCTCGACCTACTAGTTTCCCTGGTTGGAATTGAGCGCATCAAATTGATCCACACCAATGACTCTATGGATGTTTGCGGGGCCCTTAAAGATCGCCATCAAAATTTGGGTGATGGAGAGATTGGGCTCAAGGCTTTTGAAGAGTTGATTGCACATCCAGCAGTTGCTAATGCACCCCTCATTTTAGAAACTCCCGGCCAAGAGCCAGAACACGGTGCTGAAATCGCCCTCCTGAAAAAAATGAGAAGTAAGCGAAAGTGAATTTTAAGGAACATAAATTAATTCCATCGCTGTTGCTGCTGATAGTCTCGCTGGTTTGGGGAAGCACCTTTGCGATCATGAAGGATTCGCTGGCTCGAATTGATGTCAATTCATTTCTGGCCTGTCGGTTTATCTTGGCAGCAATCGTCATGGCAGTCATTCGCCCGCAATCCTTTCGCCATATCACCCCCAGTTTCTTGCTTCGGGGCGTAGCTGCGGGTCTCTTGCTCGGCTGCGGATATATCTTCCAAACCTTTGGATTAACTCTCACAACCGTGGCCAAAGCCGGATTTATCACAGGGCTTTACGCCATTTTCGTTCCATTAATCGGAGCCATCTTCTTCCGAAATCAGATATCGAAAATCCAATGGTTCGCGGTCACATTGGCAACTATCGGAATGGTCTTTCTCTCTCTTCACGGCTTGACGATGGGCTTGGGCGAATTCTTTGTGCTCATTGGAGCTCTCTTCTATGCCCTACATATTATTGGATTAGGACGTTGGAGCCCTGATCGTGATTCATATGCCCTCGCCATGATCCAAATGGCAACCGTCGGTTTACTAGCTTTGCTCGGATCCTTTAAAAATGGTTTTCACCTCCCTCACGATCAGGGCGTTTGGGCAGTAGTCATCTATTCTGCAATAGCTGCAAGCGCCTTCGCTTTTATGGTTCAAACCTGGGCGCAGTCATTTATGTCAGCCACGGGTGTTGGCATCATCCTGACCATGGAATATATCTTTGCTGCCGCATTTGGAGTAGCGCTAGTTCATGAGCGGTTAACCTGGCGGACTATCGTAGGAGGGATATGCATGATGGCTGGCCTATATCTCGTCATTCTCTTCGATGAATCAAAACAGTCCAAAGCGGCGATCAAACATGAGAAGATTGCCCAATGATTGATCTCCGCTCTGACACTGTAACAAAACCAAGTGATGCCATGCGCGCCGCAATGATGAGTGCTCCCGTCGGTGACGATGTCTATGGCGATGATCCAACTGCGAATTCCCTAGAAGAACGCGTTGCAGCACTCTTTGGCTTTGAGGCCGGACTCTTCACTTCAACTGGTTCACTAGCTAATCAACTTGCCATTCGTCAGTTGGTAAAGCCGGGCGAAGAATTAATAACGGAAACTTTTTCGCATATCGTGCGAGCTGAGTTAGGCGCTGGCGCAGCATTTAGCGGAATCACCACCCGCACATGGGAATCCCCTCGTGGCATATTGAACGCAGTAGATCCTCTGCGTATCGCGCGCCCCGATTCTGGTCCATATCAAGTTTCAACGACTGCAATCGCGGTCGAAAATACTCATAACTTTGGTGGCGGAACGGTGCAATCCATCGCTGAAATTAAATTACTCCGTGAAGCCTCACTCAAACTTGGGCTCACCATGCATCTCGATGGGGCGCGAATCTGGAATGCGCATATTGCATCGGGCATCTCTTTTCTGGAATATGGAAAGTACTTTGATACCGTTTCGGTCTGTTTTTCTAAAGGCTTGGGTGCGCCCGTAGGATCGGTAATGCTCTCCAATAAGGAGCGCGTAGCCAGCGCCCGCATTTGGCGTAAGCGCTACGGAGGTGGCATGCGCCAAATAGGAATGTTGGCTGCCGCCGGACATTACGCACTTGATAACAATATCGAACGACTATCTATCGATCATGAACACGCTCGATCACTGGCCTCTTCGGTAAATGCAGTTACTCCAGCGGTAGTAAACCCGGTAGAAGTTGATACAAATATCGTAATTTTAGATATGGCTGGTGCTTTGATCAGTGCTGCTGATCTAAACGGCCAGCTCAAGATCGCCGGAATATTGGCGAGCACAGTCAGCCCTACTGTTTTACGATTGGTCACTCACCTAGATGTATCTGCAGCAGATGTAGCAAAGGTTAATTCGGTACTTCCAGAATTAATTGAGCGCGCCTTCAAAGCGTAATAGCTCTTCTTTGAAATGTAATCCGTAGGCGTAGTTGCCCAGTTCACCCCCGGTTTTAACAACTCTGTGGCAAGGAATAATCGGAGCAATTAAATTACGGGCACAGGCACTTCCTGCGGCCCGCACAGCGCTTGGGGAGCCCGCGCGGTCAGCTAGTTCGGCATAACTCATTGTCTTTCCGGCGGGAATCTTTCGCATCGCCTTCCAGATCGCTTGTGAAAAATCTGGACCAGGTTGTCTTACCTTGATTCCATTAAGCGCAGCAAAATCACCATCAAAATAATCTTGAATGAGATCGCTAATAATTGGAATCTCTTTAACCACCTTAAAACCCAAGTCATAATCGGATTTATCAAGTCGTGCACTCAACTCGCGCAAAGGTCCAAACCCAGCTGCGAGCAAGACGTGCTCGTTGGCGATCAATTGGAGAGTACCTACCGGCGTCTTTGCGGTAGCGGTGAGGAGCATTTATGAAGCCTAATTGAACGTCTACCTAATTAAAAGAGCCAGGACTGGTCAGCGATCGCGCAACATCTCCGCGACTAAGAATGCCAATTCGAGAGATTGGGTGTGATTTAAGCGGGGGTCGCAGGCAGTTTCATAGCGATTGGCAAGGTCCTCTTCAGATATCTGTTCGCCGCCGCCGACACATTCAGTGACATCGTCGCCCGTGAGTTCAATGTGAATTCCGCCAGGATGAGTACCGAGCGCCTTATGAACTTCGAAGAAGCCACGGACCTCATCGAGTACATCATCAAAACGTCGAGTCTTGTATCCGCTTGGAGCCTCGTAGGTATTGCCATGCATTGGGTCGCAAACCCAGAGCACCTTCGCACCAGATCGATTTACTGCATCAACGAGGGCAGGAAGTTTTTCGCGGACCAGCCCTGCGCCCATACGGGTGATAAAGGTCAAACGTCCCGGTTCATTAGTAGGGTTCAGAATTCTAATCATGGTCAGAGCATCTTCAGGGGTCGACTTCGGCCCCAATTTAATTCCAATTGGATTATGTATCTTTGATGCAAAATCTAGATGGGCTCCATCGAGTTGGCGAGTGCGCTCCCCGATCCAAACCATGTGACCAGAAACGTCATAGGCATTACCGGTGCGAGAGTCGATTCGGGTGAGCGCCTTTTCGTATTCCAGAATGAGAGCTTCGTGGCTAGAGTAAAAATCCACTTTTTTGAAGCTCTCCGGATCGACTCCGGCAGAGGTCATAAAATCAAGGGCGCGACCGATCTCGTTCGCCATCTGTTCGTAGCGCTGGCCGTAACGTGGATCGTTGGCAAACCCTTTATTCCATTCATGCACTTGGCGCAGATCTGCAAAGCCACCTTGAGTAAATGCGCGGACCAAATTGAGGGTTGCGGCCGATGTGTTGTAGACCTGGACTAAACGCTGCGGGTTGGGCTGACGCGATTCTTCGGTGAATTCAATGTCATTAACCGCATCTCCGCGGTAAGCCGGAAGAGTTACTCCATCGCGGGTTTCTAGATCGTTACTGCGTGGCTTGGCAAATTGCCCAGCCATGCGTCCAACTTTGATGACTGGCAACGATGAGGCATATTGCAAAACTGCCGCCATCTGCAGAATGGTCTTGATGCGATTGCGGATCGAATCTGCAGTCGCCGAAGCAAATGTCTCGGCACAATCCCCACCTTGCAACCAGAAAGCGCGGCCAGCCTGAGCTTCGGCGACCTTAGCTTTGAGGTTGTCACATTCACCAGCAAATACCAGTGGAGGCAACTTCTTCAATTCTTCAACCGCTCTGGCAACGGCAGGGCCGTCGGGTCCGCCTGGCCATTGCGGCTGTTGAGCCGCAACAAGTCCAGGAGTAAACAAAGTATCGAGGTTTGTCATGAGGGAAGCCTAGGGAGTTTAGAAGTCAGCGTGACGACTAATTATCCGAAGAAAACCTCTGATTCCGCGTAACGTGATGGATCGACGAGTTTGAGCTCACCGGTCGCAGATTCCAATGGAACCATTTCGATCTTAGTTCCGTGCAGCGCTGCCATGGTGCCCCAGTTGCCTTCATGTGCAGCGGTAATCGCTGCAAGCCCGAACCGGGTTGATAGGACGCGATCAAAGGCGGTCGGAGTTCCACCGCGTTGGATATGACCCAGCACGACGGTGCGAGTCTCGTGACCAGTTTTCTCTTCAATTTCAGCAGCCAGCCAGTCGCCGATACCAGACAATTTCACATGCCCAAAGGCGTCGAGGGTCTGATCCTTTACCTTCATGTCTCCATCCTGCGGGATAGCGCCTTCTGCAATGACAATGATGGGTGCAAAGCCATCGGCAAAGCGGGAGTTAACCCATGCCGCAACTTTTTGCGTTGAGAACTTCACTTCAGGAATCAGAACTGCAGCGGCGCCGCCGGCAATACCTGCGTGCAGGGCGATCCATCCAGCGTGACGGCCCATAACTTCGACCACAAGTGCACGATGATGCGATTGCGCCGTAGTGTGCAGGCGATCGATGGCTTCCATGGCGATATTTACTGAGGTATCAAAACCAAATGTGAAATCGGTGTTGTTGAGATCATTATCAATTGTCTTTGGAACACCAATGACTTTAACGCCGAGCGCATCGAGTTTGGTTGCAACACCGAGAGTATCTTCTCCACCGATTGCGATAAGCGCATCAATCCCGAGCTTCTTTAAATTCTCTTGAATCTTCTCAACGCCGCCCTCGATTTTGAAAGGGTTAGTGCGTGAGGAGCCGAGGATGGTTCCGCCCTTGGGCAATATTCCACGTGTCGTGGCGAGGTCGAGGGTCATCGTGAGGCCCTCTAGTGGACCCTTCCAGCCATCGCGGAAGCCGACAAAGTCGTATCCGTACTCTTTGACACCTTTGCGAACTACCGCACGAATTACGCCATTGAGGCCGGGGCAATCTCCGCCACCTGTAAGAACACCAAAACGCATCTTTTACTCCAGTACCTAAATCAATTCTCGAATAGCGGAAATGGGCTCCCGCTGTGGTCAACGCTGACTGGGGCAGTCTACCCTTGCGCCATGGCCCTTATTGCAGGCGTAGATTCTTCGACTCAATCCGTCAAAGTTGTCGTTCGGGATGCCGAGAGTGGCGCTCTCATCCGCGAAGGGAGGGCGGCCCATCCTGATGGAACCGAGGTTGATCCGCAGAACTGGTGGCTCGCATTACAAGAGGCATTTCTCCAGGCCGGCGGGCTGGGCGATGTTGCCGCCATCTCAATAGGCGGACAGCAGCATGGGCTGGTAGCTCTCGATAACAAGGGGGAAGTTCTCCGCCCCGCTTTGCTCTGGAACGATACCCGCTCTGCTGGTGCCGCTGAAGATCTCAATCGCGAAGCAGGAGGAAATCAGGCGATGGCAGATGCAACAGGGTCCGTGCTGGTTGCTTCCTTTACTGCGAGCAAAGTCCGCTGGATGGCCGATCACGAACCGGTACTCGCTGCCCACATTGGCGCAATCGCTCTCCCCCATGACTGGTTGTCATGGAAGTTACAAGGTGCAAAAGATTTCTCCCAATTATTTACCGACCGCAGCGATGCATCAGGAACAGGATATTTCGATCCCGTCACTTCGACGTATCGCAGAGATTTACTAACGCTGGCGTTGAAGAGTGAGCGCGAAATTTATCTTCCTCGAATTGTTGCCAGCAATGAATTTGGTGGCTCTACCCCACAGGGCGTGAAGATCGGTGCCGGCGCAGGTGACAACGCTGGCGCGGCCTTTGGAGTCCAGGCGCAGCCGGGAGATGTCATCGTCTCCCTCGGCACCAGCGGTACCGCCTTCTCCGTCTCAACAACTCCCACACATGAAGCAACCGGAACGGTTGCCGGCTTTGCAGATCTCACGGGAAATTACCTGCCGCTCGTTTGTACCTTAAACGCGGCGCGCATTCTCGATGCGGCGGCACGAATTTTGGGAGTCACATTCGATCGCCTCTCCGAATTAGCACTCACCGCGCCAGCAGGTGCAAACGGGTTGACGCTTCTGCCTTACTTTGAAGGTGAACGCACACCTAACCGCCCAGATGCAACTGGCGTCTTCGCGGGAATGAACTTAAGTAATTCCAACCCAGAAAATATTGCACGCGCGATGATCGAGGGCATGCTCGCTGGTTTGGCAGATGCAGTTGATGCACTTGTTCAGCAGGGCGTAGCGATAAATCGAATTTTTCTGGTTGGTGGGGCTGCTAAGAATCCGGCCGTTGGTGCTATCGCCTCCGCGCTCTTTGGTCGCGAAGTAATAATTCCTCCCGCTGGGGAATATGTGGCCGATGGTGCCGCTCGTCAAGCCGCCTGGGCGCTATTAGGTGAAGCACCCCAGTGGAACTTGGGTAAGGTCACCCATGTGCAAAGTAAAGCGACTCCTCACGTGATGGAAAAATATCGGACCCTCCGTGATGCAACGGTCTCCTGGTGAAGCGCAGCAGTTGGATTAATTTCGGCTTAGTGAGTGTGCTCTGGGGAGTTCCCTATCTGCTCATTCGAGTTGCGGTCGCTCCTGGACAATTCACCCCTGCCTTCGTCGTCTTTTCGCGAGTAACAATCGGCGCCGCTCTACTCATCCCTTACGCAATAAAGCGCGGCACTTTTAAGCCGGCCCTCAAGCAATTCAAATGGGTTGCTGCCTATGGACTTCTCGAAATGGTCGGCCCTTGGGGATTTATTAGCCAGGGTGAGACAAAGCTCAACTCAGGGCTAGCTGCACTCTTAATCGCTACCGTCGCTATCTGGGCCACTCTGCTCAACGGCGCGCTGGGAGATAAAACGGTCTTTCACTCCTCACGTCTCATCGGCCTTGCCGTCGGCTTCATCGGTATCTGTTTTGTCGTCGGCCTCGAGAGCGTACAAGGCAAGGTAAATATTGCAGCAATCTTTTTACTCCTACTAGCTGCGATGGGTTATGCCATCGCCCCTACGCTGGTTCGTCACAAGATTCCAGATCTCGACGGAGCGGCGGTTAATGGTCTAGCGCTTTTGACCACATCTATTATTTATCTCCCCTTTGCAATATCGCAGTGGCCTCATCATCACATTCGTGCAAATTCGATTTACTCCATTATTGCTCTTGGAATATTTCCGACCGCAATCTGCTTCGTCTTCTTCTTTAAACTCATGGCCGATATTGGAATCGCACGGGCATCTCTCATTGCATATGTAAATACTGGAGTGGCGGTACTTCTTGGAGTAATAGTTCTGCACGAAAAATTGACAACCGGAATGTTGATTGGCTTGCCAATGGTGATGATTGGTTCCTATTACGCAAGCAGAAAGCGTGTTACTCGGTAAATCCCAAACGCGCTAGTGCCTTTGGATCGCGCTGCCACTCTTTTGATACCTTCACGTGTAGCCCTAAATAACTCTTTCCATCTAAGAAAGTTTCGATTCCGGCACGAGCTCGCATGCCTATATCTTTCAAGCGACTGCCTTGCGGTCCGATAATGATCGACTTTTGTGAGTCGCGCTCCACATGGATCGTGGCATGAATATCGTAGAAGTTCTTACCTTCGCGCTTGCTCATCTCGTCGATGGTCACCATAACCGAGTGCGGAAGTTCTTCATATAAATCTTGAATAGCTGCTTCACGAATCAATTCCGTTATGTGCAACTCTGCTGCTTGATCGGTATCAATGTCTTCTGGGTAAAGAGATGGGGATGCTGGCAGCGCCTTGACCAATAGGTCGAGCAATAAATCGGTCTGCTCTAGATTCTTAGCTGAAATCGGAACGATCTCATCGACAGTAATGCCGGTCTTGGTGATGAAATTGGAAACTTCAACGAGTTTGGCAATTAAGTCATCATTCTTCGCGGTATCAACTTTTGTAACGGCGATATAGATGTGGCGAATATGGCCTAGCTGCTTGACGATATATTCATCCCCCGCGCCGATCGCTTCATCAGCGGGCAGGCAAAGCAGGGCAGCATCAACCGATTCCAAATTCTCTTGCACCATCGCATTAAGGCGAGTGCCGAGCAATGTCTTGGGCTTATGGATTCCTGGGGTATCAACCAAGATCATCTGGTAATCAGATCTGGAGATAATTCCGCGAATCGGATTACGAGTGGTGTTGGGATGAGCCGAGGTGATAACAATCTTCTTGCCTACAAGAGCATTGACCAACGTGGACTTGCCCACATTTGGGCGTCCAATTACCGCAACGAATCCGGCGCGGTGCTCTGTTGTCATGGTCATAGTCTCCCATTAATCCAGGAGCGGGCCGACCAGTTCCATGCAATCTGCTATCGATGTGACTATCTCTGCCGTCCGTTCGCCTATCAACCGGTGACAGCCATCACTGGTGGGCGAAGTAATTGGACCCGGAACCGCGAGCACGGGACGAAATATCTCTGCCGCATCACGTGCGGTGCGAAGAGAGCCACTTCTGAAGGCAGCTTCCACAACAATTGTTGCTCGAGAGATCGCGGCTATCAATCTATTTCTTGTAAGAAATCGAGAGGGAATAGCGTGCACGTTCGGTAAAACTTCAGAAAGGAGCAATCCATTTTCAACTATTTCGCGGAAGAGGCGTTCATTTCCGCTTGGGAATACCGAATTCACTCCCCCACCGAGGATTGCGATCGTCTGTCCTTCAGCAACAATTGCCCCGCGATGCGCCGCGCTATCGATTCCAAAAGCGCCTCCACTGATTACGGTCCACCCCCGGTCCACCGCACCAGCGGCGAAGTCACCCGAGATGCGCACTCCATATTCCGTTGGATTTCTCGTTCCCACAATTGAAAGCGAACGCTCTAAATTTTCAAGCGCTGGCCGAGCTCCTCGACCAACGAGTGCAATGGGGGGAGCTTTTAGATCATTTAGGCCAGTTGGCCAATCCGCATCGTTTCGCGTCAAGAGAAATCCACCCGATGCCGCAATCTGATCTTCGAGCATGTTGGTATCGATCTGTGCCAGAGATTTGCTTAATTTGTAACCACTATTCTTATAATCCGCATATGCACCGGAAGATATTCGTTCCAAAAAATCTTGTGCTCCAAGGCGAAGATATTCAGAGCTCCAATATTCATTCCCGCCCTCGAAGAGGGCTAAGAGCGCAAGATGTGCAGCGGTATCCGAGCCGCTCATGATATTTCAACACCTTGTCGCAAGTGGTAGGCACTCTCTACCTCATCTAACCCCGGGGTCGTAACTCCATTGCGATCAGCGATAGTCCAAGCCAGCCGCATCACCTTGTGATATCCCCGCGCACTCAATCGCTCATGATCAAGTTCAGTATGCAAGAAGGCCATGCCCTCTTTAGTGGCGCGAAAGCGAGATCGCAGTTGGCTCGCAGGAATCTGTGAATTGGTGCTCCAAAGATCTCTAGTAAATCTCTCGGCCGCTGCGCCACGAGCGGCAATGACGCGGGAACGTACATCGCTGCTTGACTCACCCCCTTCGGTAGATGCTAACTCGGTTCGCTTTGGCACTTCAACGAAGGTGCGAATATCAATTCGATCCAGGAGGGGTCCAGAAAGGCGTTGTAGGTAGCGACGAATTTGCAGCGAGGTGCAAGTGCACGCCCGCCCCTTTCCATTAAATCGTCCACAGGGGCAGGGATTCGCGGCTATAACGAGAAGAAAGTCCGCGGGAAAGGTAGTGCTACCAGTTGCTCTAGAGATAACAACCGATCCCGATTCGAGCGGTTGTCGCAGAGAATCAAGAACTCCAGGTTTACATTCTGGCGCTTCATCAATAAAGAGAACTCCGCCATGCGCCATGGAACAAGCGCCAGGTTTGATGAAATGCGCCCCACCTCCAACCATGGCCGTCGCCGTCGTTGTGTGATGCGGAGATACAAAGGGAGGGGTTCTAGATTCCAGATTTCTCTCCCCCAGCGCACCAGCTATCGAATGAATCGCAGCTACTTCAACCGCTTCTTCGCGAGTAAGTGGGGGCATGATTGTCGGAATGCGTTCTGCCAACATCGTCTTCCCTGTTCCGGGAGGTCCAATTAATAAGAGGTGATGTCCACCGATTGCAGAGATTTCAAGGGCCAACCGTGCTCGCTTCTGTCCCACCACTTCGCTCAAATCGAGGGGTGATTCGCTCACCCTTTTAATCTCTTCGAGATTCACTTCTGGGATTACGCCCTCTTCAATAAATGAGATGACCTGATTCAAATGTGACACTGCAATCGATTTAACGCCTGCCAGTCCCATTGCCTCAGCGGCGTTGGCTAGCGGCACTACGGCAGTGGTAATTCCACGATCAACGGCTGCTAGTAATGCCGGCAAAACTCCCCGAATTGGTCTGATCGATCCATCAAGAGCTAGCTCACCGAGAAATATGTGTTGCTCTAAATTCCTCGACGCAATTGTTCCTTGGGCCATTAACAGAGCAATGGCGATCGGAAGATCGAAACCAGAACCACTCTTATGTAGCCATGCAGGCGACAGAGAGACTGTTACTCGTTTATTGGGCCACGTGGCTCCGGAATTTTGTAGCGCGGAACGTACTCGCTCTCTTGATTCGAGAAGAGCAGCGTCGGGTAAGCCCAACAAGGAGTACCCTGGTAATCCATCAGATATGTCCACTTCTATATCCACTATTTCACCGCGCAGCCCGATTAAGGCAATGCTCTTAACGCGCGCCAGCGTCATCAAAGAACTCCTGCGCGATATTCAACTTCAGGTTGCAGCCCATCTCTAAAGTGCACCGCCGCACAATCAATGCGGTAATCAGCTCCCCATTGGTCGTGCACCGCAATCCACGCCAGCGCCAGCCTTTGGAGGCGATGCGCTTTCTCTGGCCCAATAGCTTCTAATGGATGCCCAAATTTGGCACTCGTGCGACTCTTCACTTCAACAAACAACAACCTGCCGTCCAGCCTCGCGACTAGATCTATCTCGCCTTCCTTTATGCGCCAATTCGTAGCGATGATCACCGCGCCTTGCTCCTGCAAATAGGAGGCAACGAGTGTCTCCCCATCTGCGCCTATCTGGGAAGTTCGTTTTGTCATATCAAGAAAGTAGTGCGTTTGAAAATCCAGGGGAATTTCATGCTATCTCGCTGTTGAAAAACTTCTCTTGTTGATTAAAGCAGGGCAGCGATATTCGCAAAACTCTGGCGATGAATCTCCGTGATGCCCAACTCTTGCAGAGCTGCCGTATGAGCGGCGGTTGCATATCCCTTGTGTTTCGCAAAGCCATAGCCAGGGTATTTAACATCCATCTCGCGCATGATCCGGTCGCGATAGACCTTCGCCAAGATGGATGCGGCGCTGATGCTCAGAGCGACTTGGTCGCCCTTCCAGACAGCGAGATTGGGAATTGCGAGTCCTTCGATGGCATATCCATCGGTGAGCACGTATTCAGGTGGGGTCGTTAGTGAGTTAATCGCGCGACGCATGCCTTCGAGATTGCATTTATGAAGTCCAAGACGATCGATCTCTTCAGGTGAAATTTCGATGATGGAATAGCTAAGCGCTTCATCGATAACAACTTCGTAAAGTTCTTCGCGTACTTTCTCGGTTAACGCTTTGGAATCTCGTACGCGTGCGAGAACTTGGGAATCAGAATCTTTCAGAATAATCGCTGCAATTACGAGTGGGCCGGCACACGGACCGCGTCCTGCTTCATCTACTCCGGCGATTCGCATAACTCCGCTGGCGCGAAGTGAGGCTTCGATGCCGGGCATTTCGGTTACTTTTTAACCGGGACTTTCGACAGGTCATGGCTGACCGACAAGAACGTAATATGGTTGAACGGCCAAACAACGAATTCGGCACGGCCAACTACATCATTTAAAGGGACAAAACCTTCGTGAACATCGTCGGTATGAAAGCGCGAGTCAGCGCTAGCCGCACGATGATCGCCCATAACCCAGATGAATCCTTTAGGAACAGTCACATCAAATTTTGAATCGCTTGGAGCATTGCCCGGGAAGAGATAACCTTCATTGATCGAAGTTCCATTTACCTGCAAATGACCTTTTGCATCGCAGCAAACTATGTGATCGCCACCAACACCAATAGTGCGTTTGACTAGGTATTGAGTTGCGGGGTCCGGCATCACGCCAACATCGACAAGCGCGCGCTTAAGATCACGAGTAAAAACATCTCCCGTAGGAGCAGGTGCCGCTCCGAGCCATCCAGCTGGATCTTTGAAAACGACTACTTCGCCACGACGAATATCGCTGAACATTGCCGAGAATTTATTGACGGCGATACGATCGCCAATTCCCAGAGTGTTCTGCATCGAACCAGAAGGGACATAGAAAAAGTGAACGAAAAAGGTTTTGATTATCACCGCAACAATAAGAGCCGATACAACGATGATCGGAACTTCCCGAAGCAATGAACCCTTCTTGGGAAGGCGCATCTTAAGAATAATTAAGCTTGTTCGGCTGGTGTCTCAGCGTCTGCAGCAACTTCTTCAACAACTGCTGGAGTTTCGACAACTGCTTCAACAACCACTGGGGCTTCAACAACCGCTTCGATAACTACTTCCTCGACGATTACATCTTCAACAATGAACTCATTGTTAGCGCCACGACGCTCTTTAATCTTGGCAGCCTTACCGCGAAGGTCGCGTAGGTAGTAAAGCTTGGCGCGACGGACATCTCCACGACGAACCATTTCAAACTTTTCAATAACTGGGGTGTGCACTGGGAAGGTACGTTCTACTCCAACACCGTATGAAAGTTTACGGATTGTGAAAGTCTCGCGAACTCCGGCACCCTGACGGCGAATTACTACGCCTTGGAAAACCTGGATTCGGCTCTTGGAACCTTCGATAACACGAACGTGGACCTTGATCTCATCGCCAGAGCGGAAGTTGATAATGCCCTTTTTGAGCGAGGCGGCATCAACCGCATCCAAAACGTTCATGGGTAATCCTTTGCTTATGGGGCCGTCGTCAGAGGGCCTGCCAATATTGTTATTCGTTGAAGACCGTATCTTGCCACAGTCAGGCTGGGCTAGCCAATTTCGAGCGTGAGGAGCGCGTGTAGGGCTGCTCCAGCGGCAATAACCATCTCCTCCCCAGGAGGGGCGCCCTTTCGACCGCTCACGATAGCCCCAGCTTCTCGGGCAATCAGCCCCCCGGCAGCTAGATCCCACTCCTTAAGCCCTATTTCATAATAACCGTCAACTGAACCGCTGGCCACGTGGCAGAGGTCGACTGCGGCGGCCCCATTTCTTCGGATATCGCGGACCCGAGGGATCAAATCTGCAATCTTCTCCCCCTGTCGCACCCGCTCATCCACATCGTAGGAAAATCCCGTCGCAATCAATGAATCTTCTAAGCGATCTGCCTTGGAGCAATGGATCGCTCGGTCATTGAGAAATGCCCCTCCTCCTCGACTGGCGCGCCAGAGCGAATTGAGCGTAGGCGCATAGACGATTCCGATAAGAACTCCGTCAGCATCCTTCGCTGCAATGCTGATATTCCAACCAGGTAAGTTATAAAAATAATTAACCGTGCCATCAATCGGATCGATCACCCAGGTGATACCCGATTGGGACTCCCGGTTTGCCCCCTCTTCGCCGATGATTCCATCACCCGGGCGCGCTGCCAGAATTTCGCCCACAATCATCTTCTCGCAAGCAATATCCATGTGTGTAGCGAAGTCACGCGCTGAACTCTTCTCGTTGATATCGAAGGTGTCGGGGCGATTGCTCAGAAGTTCACCAGCCCGCTGCGCGATCCCCTCTGCGAGGATGAGTAGTTCATTGATGAGTTCAGTCTGCGGTTGCTGCTTCATGGCTAGAATCTAGGTATGTTTTCACCATATCGCAAACTTTTCGCGGTACCGGGTGCGTTTCGATTTTCCATAGCTGGTTCAATCGCTCGATTACCAATATCTATGACCTTGCTCTCGATCACCTTTGTCATTGTGCATGTAAAGCATTCATATACCTTGGCGGGAACGGTCTCCACGGGAGCCGCCTTGATTTCGACGGTTTTTAGCCCAACCTGGTCGCGTTACGCAGATCGACTCGGGCAACGCAAGGTGCTGCGATTTACCATCCCCTTCTACATCATCTTTGATCTCATCTTTCTCATCGCCATTAGCAAGCACGCCCCCACCTACATTTGGATGAGCGCGATCTTCCTAGCCGAAGTCTTCCTTCCCAATGTTGGCGGCCTGATTCGCCGGCGCTGGCTCTGGGTTCTCTCCGAAGATCGGGTAATGATCAATACCGCGTATTCCTATGAAGCCTTGGTCGACGAAATCATTTTCATTATCGGCCCTCTCGTCGCAACCTCAGCGGCAACTTTTATCGCCCCAGCTGCCGGGATGATCATGGGATTTTCTTTCATGGCGGTCGGAACAACTCTCTTCATCTCGCAACGATCGACCGAGCCACCTCCTTTCAAGAAAGATGAGAGCGGAAAGCATGGATTTGTTTTAGCTATGCCGGTTGTACAAGCCGTCTTCTTTCCATTTATTTTTCTCGGCTCGTTCTTTAGCGCGACAAATCTCGCTGTAGTCGGCTACGCCCAGCAACATCACCATGTCGCATATACAGGTCTAGTACTTGCAATCTGGGGGGTAGGAAGTGGAATTGCCGCGCTCTTCAACGGCTCCATCAAGTGGCGTCTGTCCGACGCCTCGCGCTTTCGCATCAACCTCCTTGCGATCATGGTTCTGACACTTCCCTTCTTCTTCATCCACTCAATGGTTATGTTGACAGTTGCTCTATTTCTCTCAGGAATTGCGGTGGCGCCGTTGATCGTGGCGGGATACAACGTTGCAGAGAAATCCGTACCCCCCGAAAAAGTCACCGAAACTCTCTCCTGGGTGATTGCTGGCCTTTCGCTGGGAGGCGCTCTTCCCGGAACGCTCACCGGACATATCATCGACTCACAAGGAGCGAGCAAGGCCTTTATTGTCCCGATCCTCGCCCTCGTTCTGGCCAACCTCGCAACCCTGCCCTACCTGCGCACCTGGCGGCGAATTTCTGATCACTAGCATCACCCAAATATCCCAACCTTGACCCCCCTGTTGTGGCACTCTTTGCCCGTGAGCGACTTACGACTAATTGGACGATCAGAAGATGGCAGCGAACTCGAGTTGCAATCGAAAGATGGCACGCACTTCAGCCTTCGAATTAGCGATCACCTCCGCTCTTTAGTCAACCAGCCCCGTTTAGTTTCAGTTGTCTCCGAGGATGAGCAGTCGACGGTTACCGTCAAAGATGTTCAGGCGCGCCTGCGCGGTGGCGAGAGCATCGACTCAATAGTGCGCAACTCCGATTGGAGCGCGGAAAAGGTAGAAAAATTCTCTGGACCTATCCTGCAAGAGCGCGCGTATGTCATCGGCTTGGCGCTCGCCGCGCAACTGCGAAAAGAGAAGCACGCTCCGACTTTAATGTCCGCAACAATTTCACAACTTGCTCCTCGTGGAGTAGATATGGCGCTGGTCGAGTGGAATACCTGGCGCCTGCCAGATGGCTCGTGGAACATCATCCTTTTTTATCCGACCAAGAACGGTGGAACTAGCGAAGCGAATTGGTCTTTCGATTTAGCTAATCGCAGCCTGGAAGCGCTCGATGATGATGCAGCGTGGATTGCTGGAGATGAGTTAGAAGCTCAAAGCGCCGTTCCATCTCACGGAATCGTCTACCCCGCGACAACGCCAGCACCGCGATTAGTTGCGGTCCGTGAAGGTGTCGATCGCATGGAATATCCAGACCCGATCAAGATTTCTAGCCTAGATGCCATCATAAATTCAGGACCAAGTCAGGCAGATAGTGCCTCCGATGCCGAAAAGCGCGATGGGATTACTAAGCGTTTAAAGATTCCCTCATGGGACGACATCATGTTCGGCGGTCCTAAAGAAACTTCAGAAGAGGAATAGCGGACTCCATCTCAGTAACTCCTCCGTGATGTCCCACCATGGACGACTCTTGTGAAGCACGTTCGGGATCGATCAAGATCATCTCATCATTCGCAATTGCCATGAAATCGCCCATACGTTCCAAACTATCCTGCGATACGACCGCTCCAAAAGTTTGGTTCGCCACCATTTCTTCACGCGAATAAATTGTGGCGCGCTCTCCCAAATATTCACGCCATTGCGCGATGGTCTCTGCCGCAGATCCTTGAGCCACATACATATGACGAGCTCGTGGCTCCCCCCCAACGAGGGTGATGTTGTTCATCAATCCATTATCTTGGCCCAAAATGATCTTCTCTCCCACGTTGACCATCCCATGGTCGGCCGTCACATAAAGGTCGGTGTTCTTAGGCAAGCGAGCCATCAACGAAGTTATGAGTTCGGCTACTTGCGAAAGTGCCAGCATCCACTTTTCGCTACCAACGCCATCATTGTGACCAGCATGGTCAAGCGCATTTATATACAAGTAAGTGAAAGAATAAGGTTCGGCGAGCGCCTGTGCTGCTGCGTTAACCATCTCTTCGCTGCGATTCGCGCCCACATATTTTGCACCTCGTAGAGCAGCTTGAGTAAATGCACTTCCCTCATAGCGTTTTTCAGCGATATTCGTAACAGTAATCCCATGTTCCATGCCGCGCTCAAAGAGCGTTGGTACCTTCTGCCAGAAGAGTGGATCGACTCGATCATCCCATTTAAGTGCATTGAGTAATCGTCCCGGAGTTCCAGAATTGGGAACGCGTACCGTGTATCCCAGCATTCCATGGACACCAGGAAGTTCTCCGGTGCCCAAACTCGTTAGATTAGTAACAGTGGTTGATGGAAAGTGCGATTCTAAATCGGAAGATGATTTCACTGACGCAAATATTGAAAATTGTGACTTATAACTCTCCAGCGACTTAGAACCCATGCCATCGATAAGTAGGAGGCAGGTCCTCCGCGATTGGGCGAGCGCGAGACGATTTTCCGTGCCGGCAAGCCCAAGGGTCGCAAAGATAGATTGCGACAGATCTGCCAGTCCAAAGCCCACATCCCCATCCTGCCGTAAATAGCGTGGCAAGATACGCGCCATGGCACGCACCCCTAAAGCCGTTCTCCCGAAAGCTGGAGAGAACCCCGGCAAGATCATCGATATCGATGTTTCGCAAGAGATGTCAGAGTCTTTTCTCGAATATGCATACTCGGTTATTTACTCCCGAGCCCTGCCCGATGCCCGCGATGGGCTCAAGCCCGTGCAACGTCGGATCCTGCATCAGATGTTCGAGATGGGGCTACGCCCCGAAAAGGGACATGTGAAGTGCGCTCGAGTTGTCGGCGAGGTAATGGGAAAGTTGCACCCACACGGAGATGGCGCCATCTATGACGCAGCAGTCCGTTTAGCCCAACCTTTCACGACCAGACTCCCATTGATCGATGGCCACGGCAATTTCGGCTCGCTAGATGCCGGCCCGGCTGCCATGCGCTACACCGAGGCGCGCCTGGCCCCAGCGGCGATGGCGATGGTTGATGAGGCTGACGAAGATACCGTCGATTTTGGCGGCAACTATGACGGCCAACTCTTAGAACCACTAGTTCTTCCCGCTGCATTTCCCAATCTCTTGGTCAATGGCGCAACCGGTATCGCTGTGGGAATGGCTACGAATATGCCCCCACACAACCTCGGTGAGGTAGTCGCCGCGGCTAAGCACCTAATTGATAACCCAAAGGCAACCCTCAAGGCCCTCATGAAATTTGTTCCCGCACCGGACTTTCCAACCGGCGGAGAAATCATCGGCCTCGAAGGTGTCGCCGATGCATACGCCAGCGGCCGTGGCTCTTTCAAAGTCAGAGCAACCGCTGTCATCGAAAAAGTTTCTTCGCGTAAGCAAGGAATTGTTATCACCGAATTTCCATACAACATCGGACCTGAAAAGGTCGTCGAGAAGATCGCCGTCCTTGTTAAAGGGAAGAAGATCCTTGGAATCTCCGACATCATCGATCTCTCGGATGGGCAGCAGGGCACAAAAGTTGTCATCGAAATCAAGAATGGCTACGAGCCCGAAGATATTCTCGAGCAGTTATACAAGCTCACCCCCATGGAAGATCAGTTCTCCGTTAATGCTGTGGCACTCGTCAACGGCAAGCCACTCACCCTTGGCTTAAAAGAACTGCTCCAGGTATTTATCGATCACCGTATCGAAGTTGTCAGGCGCCGCTCGGAATTTCGCAAGGCAAAGGCGGAAGGACGCCTCACCCTGGTCGATGGCCTTCTGAAGGCAATTATCGATATCGATAAGGTCATCAAAATAATTCGTGGCTCCGAAGATGCCCAGGCCGCTAAAGATGCCCTGATTAAGGGATTTAAGTTAAGCGATGAGCAAGCCACATACATCTTGGATATGCCGCTGCGTCGCCTGACCAAAGTCAGCAAATTAGAACTCGAAACCGAGCAGAAGCAGTTGAGTGAAGCCATCGCAGCGCTCAAGAAGCTGCTTTCCAGCGAAGCAAATATTAAGGCTCAGGTTTCCGCCGAGTTAACTGCGGTCTCCAAGAGCTTTGCAACCCCTCGCCGCAGCCGCATTGGTGAATAACTTACTTCAGACTCAATTCAAGTTCTGAACTCAGCGCTGTCGATGTCGTGACACTTATATGCGTTCCATCTCGGTATGCATTGTGACCTGCAAAGAGCGCTGTGCAAATATTGCGAGGACATAAAATTCCAGAGAAACTCATGTAATGCGCTCCGGATGAGCTCAGTGCGGTTTTTATTGCGATTGTGGCAGCAGATCTCGTTAAGGGGAAATTACAACGAGCAGTTGCGCTGGGATTCCCAGAAAGGCAATCTACGACCGATTGGACTGGGTGGGGCGAATCTTCAATGTAATAGATCGACGAGACTGGTAGGCCAAGTGCGCGATCAAACCGTAACTGACCCTGTGCGTATAGATCAGGGTAAGAGCCTGATTGCACGAGAGAGTACTGGTACTCGCTGTATCCAGTAAGAATCACCTTCGAGGGTTTAAGGGAATTGATACGCGCTGCAATATATCTCTGCCACTGGGCACAAGAACCATCAGCGCTACCGTTGCGAACCGTTGGTAAGAAGGCCGCAGGGCAGGAGGACTTAGTGAGTGAAAGTAGCTTCCAATGGCTTTTGATGGCTATCGAATTAAGAGCGTTAAACCATTGCGCAGCATGCGAATCACCGGCAAGTACGACCAGAGTTGATGAATGCAGGTCTCCGTAGATGCATGGTGATGGTGGTATAGATATCCCAAAGTCTAAGTGGCATCGATCGTGGTAAATGATTGGCTCCGAAAGATCGATCGAGAACTTTGAATTTGACGCTGTTGCACCTGTGAAATTTGTTGCGGTAAATACGATAGCCGCTATCGCTGCCAGTGAGAGTGCCCAAGTACGCAAGCTGAATAAATGTTTTTGACGATATCGAAACGGGATTTCGATGAATCGTGAAATCAGATAACCAATCAGAATCGATCCCACGCCAATAACACTTTGTGTAATCTTGCCTAAACCTTGATATCGGCTAAGAGCAATAACAACGAGTGGCCAGTGGATGAGGTAGATCGAAAAAGATAACTCTCCAAACCAAGCAAGGATGGGCTCCCACGTGAAAACAGAGCGAGCAATCAAAATTGCCATCGAGCCAACGACTGGTGCCAGGGTTGTAATTCCAGGAACGGCGAAATCTGTTCCAATAAACATAACTGAGAGCAGCACAGTGACCCACCCAAAGATCGCTAACGATTTACTAGCGCGAGGAGCCTGTGGAATCAAGAGCGCGACAACGATTCCAGCAAAAAATTCCCAAGCTCGCGAGAAGGGAAGATAAAAGGAGTTCACCGCGGCGATGTGGGTGTACCAAAGAGCAAAGATGGTAGCAATCGCAAAGAGTGGGAGAACTAACTTTCTGTGGGCTTTAAAGAAAAGCAAGAAGAGAATCGGCCACAAAAGATAGAACTGTTCTTCAACTCCCAATGACCAATAATGTAGATAGGGAGTTGGGCTCATCGACTGAGTCAAGTAATCATTTCCCTCTGCCGAAAATCGAAGATTTCCTGCAAAGAAGGTCGTAGCTATTCCATCTAATCCAAAGCGTTTAAGTGATATCGGAGCGAGGAATAATCGAGCAAGTAAGGCGGTAAGCGCGATAACGAAAAGCGATGCGGGCAGTATGCGTTTCGCCCGCCGCTGATAGAAATCGATGATCTGGCTCTTAAAGCTTCCCTCTGACTTCGCAAGTCTCTCTGTGATGACAAATCCCGAAATAACAAAGAAGATGTCTACTCCAAGAAATCAGCCCTTGAATTGGGTGAGTTGAAGATGGAATAGAAGGACCGCTAAAACCGAGAAGCCGCGAAGGGCCTGAATATCTCTCCGCTTCATGGCTTGAACTCTAGGGTCTTATTTCTTACGCGTCGATTCGATCGCGATCGATCTCGGCGCTAGAAATAAATTCTTTTCGCGGCGCTACTTCATTGCCCATGAGGAGTTCGAAGATCGCTTCTGCCGCCTTGGCATCCTTCATCGTAACCCGACGTAGGGTGCGCTTTTCGGGATCCATTGTAGTTTCGCGCAACTGGTCTGCGTCCATCTCTCCCAGACCTTTGTAACGCTGCACCGGCTCCTTCCAACGTTTTCCGCTCTTGGTGAGATCGGCCAATAATTTCTTCATCTCATCGTCAGAGTAGGTGTAATACATCTCTCCACGCTTGCCACCTACAACGTCAATGCGATGCAAGGGAGGAATAGCTGCAAAGACTCGGCCATCTTCAATGAGCGGGCGCATGTAGCGATACACCAGTGTGAGCAACAGGCAACGGATGTGGGCACCATCCACGTCAGCATCTGACATGAGTATCACGCGACCATAGCGCGCATCATCGAGAGTGAATGAAGCACCAGAACCAGCTCCAATTACTTGGATGATCGAAGCGCACTCATTGTTTTCAAGCATTTGAGAGAGCGAAGCCTTCTGGACGTTCAAAATCTTTCCGCGTATCGGCAAGATCGCTTGAAATTCGGAGTTACGTGCCGCCTTGGTTGTGCCTAGCGCTGAATCTCCCTCAACGATAAAGAGCTCGGTGCGTCCGGTGTCATCCGAGCGGCAGTCCGAGAGTTTTGTAGGGAGCGAACTATTTTCTAGAGCGCTCTTGCGGCGCTGCAGATCTTTATGGGCTCGTGCCGAAATTCGGGTACGAGAAGCAGCAGCAACCTTCTCCATGATGGCGCGGGCAGTTGCTCTATCGATCCGTTTGGTTGATGCGAAGTAATTCTTCAACTCTTCACCAACAACGCTGGCCACAATCTTGGTGGCCGCAGCTGTGCCTAGAACCTCTTTGGTTTGGCCCTCAAATTGAGGTTCGGACATACGTACAGTTACAACAGCGGTGAGTCCTTCAAGAACGTCATCTTTAATGACGTCAATCTCGTTGTTCTTGAGGGTCTTGCTACCGCGCAACTCTTCATTAAATGCTTTAGTAATAGCGCGTTCAAAGCCCAGGGTATGAGTTCCGCCCTTTGGCGTGGAGATTATATTTACGAAGGATGACATTGTGGTGTCAAAGGCATTGCCCCACTGGAGCGCGATATCGACGCCCATGGTGCGATTAACTTCCGTGGGCATCATGTGCCCTTTATCATCGAGAACAGGGACCGTTTCGGTGTACTCCCCGCTTCCGGTAAGGCGAATTACCTCGCCGACCGGTTCATCGGGACGTAGGAAGGTGCAAAATTCCGAGATTCCACCCTTATGGAGGAATATCTCAATGCTCTTGGATTTGCTGCGATTATCGGTAACAGTTAGCTGAAGTCCTGGTACCAAATACGAAGTCTGGCGAGCACGCGCGTAAATATCTTCGATAGAAAGTTCTGCCTCTTTAAGGAAGATCTGCTTATCGGCCCACCATTTGGTGCGCGTTCCGGTGACCTTGGCAGCCACCTTTCCAATAACTCGAAGCCCAGACTTCTCTTCAAAGGGAGCCTTAGGTCCATCACCATCAAATATTCCGGCGGTGCCTCGTTGGAACGACATCCAATAAATCTTTCCATCGCGATCTACTTCAACATCAAGTCGCGATGCCAGGGCATTTACTACTGAAGCACCAACACCATGCAATCCACCAGAGGCGGCGTATGAGCCTCCGCCAAATTTTCCACCGGCATGTAATTTTGTCATAACAACTTCAACGCCGGTAAGGCCGGTCTTCGGCTCTTTATCAACTGGAATTCCACGACCATTGTCATGAACTTCAACTGATCCATCAGCTTCCAAATTAATTTCAATCTTGGTGCAATGCCCAGCGAGGGCTTCATCTACCGAGTTATCGATAATCTCCCAGAGACAATGCATGAGTCCTCGGGAGTCGGTTGTACCGATATACATTCCTGGGCGCTTGCGAACGGCATCGAGGCCCTCTAAGACCGCGAGATCTTTGGCGGTATAGCCATTGGCAGTTGTAGCGGTTTTATCATCAGTGGCCATGGGCGCCAAGGTTATCGGGCGGAATCTATCAAAATTGCCGATTAGGCGAGAAAAAGGGGAGTTTTTTCTGTGAATTCAGATAAATGAGCGAAAGTGGCGCCTCTAAATTGAAAAGGGAATAAACTACCTATGCATTACTGTTCCACTACCGTCCGAAGAAGTTCAAGATAAAGCACGATTCACAGACAAGGAGCAGTCGATGACCGAACAGATGATCCTCGAACCTACCCCTCTTAATGCCGTTGACCGCTGCGATCGTTGCGGAGCTCAGGCCTATGTCCGTGCTACTTTGCTCAACGGTGGAGAGTTGCTTTTCTGTGGTCACCACGCAAAAGAGTATTCCGCGGGGCTAAAGCCACTCGTTTCCAAGATTCAAGACGAGACCGCTAAATTGGTTGAAACGCCTTCAAGCGCTGAATAAACCCAACGCTTTCTAGCTTCTACCCACAAATCTCTTGATATCCCCGACGCTTATTGTGCGGGGAAGAAGATATTTTCAACGACCAATGAGACGGCATAGAGCCAATTCTCTTGATCCATGTGATTAGAGGTGAAGTCATCTACCGTGCGACCTAGGGTATATGCCTGGAACATAACAGCAGCGGTGCGAGGCTTGAGCAGTGGATTACCCAATCCGCGAGCCTGTAAATCGCGATACAGGTCTGCAATTGTCTCGGTCAAGCGCTCTTGCTCGACTCCCAGAGCTACAGCCATTCTTGGATTGTGCATCACTTTTGAAATTGCCGTAAGGCGCTCAATGCGATTATCCGCCAATTCCGGTGCCTGGAAACTCTTTGAAACTTCTGGGAGGCGATGGACTAATTGTTCGCGAGAAGAGATAGTGCTAAATAATTCAGTCAGTACTTCTATAGAGGCATTTACATAACTGGAGAAGCGACGAACTTGAGCGAGCTCGAGGAGTTCGGCAAAATCTTGAAAGTGGTGATACAAAGATCCGCGCGAGATACCAGAGATCTCTAAAACTCTCTCGCTTGTGATTTCATCCAGGGTCAAATTATCGAGCAGGACTACAACAGTTTTAATTAACTCATCTTTTGTTGGGTGAATTCCTTGTCTTGCCTCACGAACGTGCGCAGTTGCTGTAACCATCTCTGATTGCCTCTCTTGGTTGACTAAACATTTGTATCAAGAATTTTTAAGCAACACCGCTTAAGTTGATGAATGTAATGTTTAATGAACTTCGATACAAGGAATCTAGGATGAATGTTGGATTATTAGTTGCAAAATCATTTAGATAGTGCACTTTAAGTTATTAACTTCTTTTATATATCACTTTAAGTTCTCTTTATGTGAGCCATCACAGAATGGCTTCTCTTTTGATTTTCCGCATCCGCAGAGTTTGAAATCAGTTTTACTCTCAATAATGTTGCCATCGCTATCGACAAAATCTGCGGTTCCGGTAAAGCGAAGTGACCCGCTATTCGGATTTCTAAAGATTTTCGGATTCTCACTCATATATAAATTAAACTTCAGAAATTAATCTAGATAATCGCGAAGAACTTGTGAACGCGACGGGTGGCGCAACTTCGACATCGTCTTGGACTCGATCTGACGAATTCGCTCGCGCGTTACTCCGTAGACCTTTCCGATTTCATCGAGCGTCTTGGGTTGGCCATCAGTGAGTCCAAAACGCATTGCAACCACGCCAGCTTCGCGCTCTGAAAGCGTATCTAGAACTGCATGTAGCTGCTCTTGCAAAAGTGTGAATGACACTGCATCCGCAGGCACAATTGCTTCAGAATCTTCGATGAGATCGCCGAACTCTGAATCGCCCTCTTCGCCCAACGGAGTGTGCAGCGAGATAGGTTCGCGACCATACTTCTGGACTTCTACAACTTTCTCAGGTGTCATATCGAGCTCTTTGGCAAGCTCTTCAGGGGTCGGTTCGCGACCGAGATCCTGCAACATCTGGCGTTGAACTCGCGCCAACTTATTAATTACTTCAACCATATGTACTGGGATACGAATTGTGCGCGCTTGGTCAGCCATCGCACGGGTAATAGCTTGGCGAATCCACCAGGTTGCGTAGGTCGAGAATTTGTAACCCTTGGTGTAATCAAACTTTTCTACAGCTCGAATAAGTCCGAGATTGCCTTCTTGAATCAGGTCCAAAAAGAGCATGCCGCGTCCGGTGTAGCGCTTGGCTAATGAAACGACCAGGCGCAGGTTGGCTTCTAGAAGATGGTTTTTAGCGCGGCGACCCTGTAGCACGAGCTGTTCATATTCGCGCTTGAGCTTCTTATCTAACTTCTTATCGTGTGCCAATTTCTCTTCTGCAAAGAGACCTGCCTCCACTTGAAGTGAAAGTTCCACTTCCATTTCAGCGTTAAGGAGGGGTACACGACCGATTAATTTCAGGTAATCCTTAACAGGATCTGCGGTGGCACCGGCAGTTAATACAGTTTGGGCAGGTGCATCATCTTCCTCTGAATCCTTGATCGTGAAAGCATTCTCTTCATTCTGAGATTCTTCGGCGACATTAACGACGCGAATCTCTGCCTTCTCTTCCTCATCAGCGACGATCTCTTTAACTTCTTCAACGAGCGTTTCTAAATCTTCTAATTCAATCTCTTCGAGTTCAACATCTTCGCCATCAATCTTTGTGATCAACGGGGCGGCAGTTTTTGCCGAACCGGCCTTAGCGGGATTCTTAACAGCTTCTTCCGCGGCGTGGCGTGCAGCAAGCTCTGCTTTGGTAGGAAAGCGGTGTGCTGCTTTACGCTCTGCCTTCTCGCGCTCTTCCGCTTCTCGCGCAACTTTAAGCGCTGCTAACTCTGCCTTTGTTGGAAAGCGATGTGGCGCAACGACCACTTTCTTTGCAGGGGCCTTTTTCGCCGGGGCTTTCTTTGCTACCACCTTCTTGGCTACAACTTTCTTCGCAGGTGCTGCTTTCTTTGCCACGACCTTTTTTACGGCGCTCTTTTTAGCTGTAGTGCTACTTACTTGGTCGCCTTTTTTGGGCGCACGAATTACAGCCACGGAGCATCCTTTGGTTTACCTGGCCTAACTTTACTGACCAGTGGAATCGATAGCCATATTATAATTTGTCCACAGCCCTAAATGCACATCCAAGCCTCTAAATTGGGGGCGTTTTACCCTTTGAGCGCCTTGCGCAGCAGATCTCCCATGGATTCGACTTCAATCAGGAAGCCATCATGGCCAAAGGGCGAGGAAATCGTCTCCAGCGGGCGTGCGGAAGGTGTCAGCTCCACGATCTCTTCCTGCAGGCGCAGTGGAAAGAGACGATCGGTATCGATCGAGACCACCGAAACCGGGACGGAAATGGCTCCCAGGGCCGCCGCAACTCCCCCACGTCCCCGACCAACGTCATGGGAATTCATAGCCTCGGTTAACACGATGTAGGTATTTGCATCAAACCTCTTGGCTAACTTCACAGCTTGATGGTCGAGATAGGACTCAACGGCGTAGCGCCCTGTCTCATCGCCCTGTAGCTCACGCCCAAAACGCACATCCATCTCTGATTCGGTGCGGTAGGTCAGGTGGGCAATTCGTCTGGCAATTCCCATGCCCTCGGTTGGTCCGATCTCCTGCTCGTAATAATCGCCCTCGTTAAAATATGGATCGCTCTTAATAGCGCGTATTTGAATAGATGCGCCTCCGATTTGGTCTCCAGTGGCAACTGCAGATGAGCCGATCGTGCAAATTGCTTTTACTCGATCGGGGTGGTCGATCGCCCATTCCAGCGAGCGCATTCCACCCAGGGATGGACCGACAGCTAATACGTAACTCTTTATATCCAAGAGGTCGGTGACACGTAACTCTGCGGCGACCATATCCCGGATGGTGATTACTGGAAAACGAGATCCCCAACGCTTTCCATTGGGAGCTAGCGACGAGGGACCGGTACTCCCCTGACACCCACCAATTACATTGGGACAGATAATAAAATATTTATCGGAATCAAGCGGAAGGCCAGGACCAACGATTGAAGGCCACCAGCCCGGTACATCCGACCAACCCGTCAACGCATGATTGACCAAGATCGCATTAGTTCGATCAGCGTTTAAATGCCCCCACGTTTGGTAAGCAATGGTTATGTCGGGAAGGACCTCACCCGATTCCAGAGCGAGGTCCCCAATCTTTATGAATTGGCGAGCGCCCGGATCATGGCCTTCTAGCCACGCACCCGTTACGGGACAATCGCTCTCATTCATATAAGCATCTACTTCGCCGCAGCAAAGCCTCCGTCGAGATCGGCCTTGATGTCGACGATACTTTCCAGGCCGACCGAGAGCCGGACTAAACCAGGTGTTACACCTGCAGTGAACTGCTCTTCAACGCTGAGCTGTGAATGGGTTGTTGACGCGGGATGAATAACGAGTGATCTCACATCTCCAATGTTGGCTACATGTGAATGCAACTTCAAGCCCTCGACGAACTTCTTTCCCGCTTCGATACCGCCCTTTATTTCAAAGGAGATGACCGCACCGGTGCCTTTAGGGGCATACTTCTTGGCGAGGTGGTTCCAAGGTGACGAAGCGAGTTCCGCATAATTGATGCTCTCTACCTGGGGATGCGCTTCTAAATAGGCAGCAACCGCTCTCGCGTTTTCGATATGGCGCTCGATGCGAAGCGACAGCGTTTCAAGGCCAATTGCTAATAACCAGGCGTTAAATGGGCTTACTGCAGCACCGGTATCGCGCAGGAGGGTAAGACGAATCTTGAAGATGTAAGAAAGGTTGGCACCAAATGCGGAACCTACTCCCAAGGCCTGCGCATAAACCAAACCGTGATACGAAGGATCCGGCTCGTTGAAGCCAGGGAACTTCTCCTTCTGGAGGGCATAGTCAAAGTTTCCAGAGTCGACGATCGCACCGACAATTGAGTTTCCATGGCCAGATAGGAACTTGGTCGCTGAGTGGATAACAACATCGGCGCCATGCTCAATAGGGCGAATAAGGAATGGTGTCGCCACGGTGTTATCAACGATGAGCGGGATGCCATTTTCGTGAGCAACCTTTGCGACCGCTTCAATATCCAAAATATCATTCTTAGGATTTGAAATTGTCTCGCCGAAGAAAGCCTTGGTATTTGGTCGAACAGCTTTGCGCCACGACTCAGGGTCCTCTGGATTATCAACGAAGGTGACTTCTATTCCAAACTTTGGCAAGGTGTAGTGGAACAGATTGTAAGTTCCCCCGTAAAGGCTAGGAGAAGAAACAATGTGGTCCCCAGTTTGTGCAAGATTCAAGACTGCATATGTTGTAGCTGCAGAACCCGAAGCAACGAGAAGTGCAGCGACTCCGCCTTCAAGTGCAGCGATCCGTTGCTCGACTGCATCCTGCGTTGGATTCATAAGGCGCGTGTAGATATTTCCAAGTTCTGCCAAACCAAAGAGATCCGCGGCATGCTTAGTATCGCGAAATACATACGCAGTTGTTTGAAATAGTGGCAATGCTCGTGCGCCTGTTGATGGATCAGGGACTTGACCGGCATGAATTTGACGAGTTTCGAAGCCCGCTTTTTCTGGTGAAAATGACATTACATTCCTCCTAAGACTCTAGGGGGTGCAGAAATAAAAGGGGTTCACCCAGTTCATTTGCGACCCACGCTTGCTAATTGCACTGTGCAATTAACCTGGTCTTCACCCGGAGCACCCCACCGTGGTGGAGGGTTGCCGTCCAGTAAGCCGGGGCTAAAAACTGGAACTCGTGACCTTGGCAAATAGTAAACAGGTCCTACTCAGATGACAAATCAAGGACTTTAAGGAGGAGGGATGTTTTCGCGCCACCCAGAAGTAATTGGTAGGCGGCGATCCTTGCCGAAGGCCCGCCTAGAAATCTTGGGGCCAGGTGGATATTGGCGCCTCTTAAATTCAGCTCGATCCACCATCTGAATCACTCTCGTCGCCATCTCTGCCTCAAACCCCGCAGCAATCACTCCCTGTAATCCACCATCATTTTCTATGTAAATTGTTAATAGCTGATCGAGCAGCTGATAATCCGGCAGCGAATCGCTATCCCTCTGATCGGGACGCAACTCGGCGCTTGGCTCTTTGGTAATCGAGTTTAGGGGGATCGGTTCCTGCTCCCCGCGGGCTACGGCAACCTTGTTCCGCCAACGGGCGATGGCCCAAACCTCGGATTTCAGCAGGTCCTTAATGGGTGCATATCCCCCGACGGCATCGCCATAGAGCGTGGAATATCCAACCGCCAGCTCTGATTTATTTCCGGTGGCGAGAACGAGATGGCCCTCTTGATTCGATAACCCCATCAAGGTGGTGCCCCGAACTCGAGCCTGCACATTCTCTTCCGCTAGCCCGGTCAAGCCGAGAGAATTGAGGAATCCATTCACCATCCCCTGGATTTCAATGACTCGGAAATTGAGGCCGATTCGCTTTGCCGAATCTGCCGCATCGCTTAAGGAGTGGTCCGATGAGTACTGGCTCGGCATTGCAATTCCATGGACCCGCTTTGCGCCAATTGCATCAGCAGCGATCGCTGCGGTTACTGCTGAATCGATCCCGCCAGAGAGGCCAAGGATGACGGATGGAAATCTATTCTTCTTGACATAATCTCTGAGTCCAACGACGAGCGCTTGCCAGATTTCGCCTTCAATCTCTAAACGTGGTGCGATGCCGTGATTAATCTTTAAGTACCCACCAACACGCTCTTCGCTGATGATGAGATCTGGATTGCTCGTCAACGCCTTGGCATCAAGATCGACAACCAATAAACCGTCATCAAATTGTGGAGCGCGCGCGATCAACTCTCCGGTTGCCGAAACGGCGATGCTATCTCCATCGAAGACCAGATCATCTTGACCGCCAGTCATATTTACATAGAGCAGTGGGGCGCCAATTTCTCGAGCACGTCGGCGGACAAGCGCAGCCCTCACATCATCCTTATTTCTCTCAAAGGGGCTGCCATTAGGAACGACAACTAATCCAACATTTCGTGCCGCAAGTTCGGCGACAGGTCCCTTTTCGCGCCAAATATCTTCACAGATCGCGATTCCTACATCAACCCCATGGACTCGAATTACCAGGGATTGTTCTCCAGGGAGAAAATTTCGATATTCATCAAAGACGCCGTAATTAGGAAGATGGTGCTTGATATACCGCGCGACAACGTGTCCCCCATGAATTACTGCAACTGCATTTTGCGGTCGGTGCGAGATGCTCTCTTCCAGATAGCCCACGATGCTTACGAGATCACCAAAGTCATCTAATTGTGTCGCCAGGTTTATCAGTGCCGCTTTGGAGGCGAGCCGGAAGGTACCTCGGTTGGCCAGATCTTCAACGGGATATCCAGTTAATACCATCTCTGGAAAGACCAAAATATTCGCCCCTGCCGTGGCGGCCTTCGCTGCATATTCCAAAATCAATTGGGCATTGAATTCGAGGTCGCCCACCGTGGGATTTACCTGTGCCAGAGCCACTCGAAGCTGACCTATGACCTGTGGGCTCATGAATAAATCCTACCTGCGGCACTACCAATGCGGGCTTATCGCTAGACTTATTACCAGCCGCGGACCAGAACTGGCAGCGAGCCTTAAGGGGAATTTATGTCTAACGCCCGTACCCGCCGTACGTCTATTTCCGACCTCGCCGCCATGAAAGCTCGTGGTGAAAAATGGTCGATGATTACAAGTTACGAAGAGATGACCGCTGCGATCTTTGATGAGGCCGGAATCCCAGTCCTGCTCGTGGGTGACAGCGCAGGAAATAATTATCTTGGGGAAGAGAACACCATCCCGGTGACTTTGGAGCAGATGATCATGCTCTCTCGCGCCGTTGTGAAAGGTTCAAAGAGCTCAATGGTGGTCGCCGACCTTCCCTTTGGAAGTTATGAGAAATCGCCAAAGCAGGCGCTTGAAAGTGGCACTCGACTCTTCAAGGAGGCGCGCGTACATGCGGTCAAGCTAGAGGGCGGAAGGAAAGTTGTTCCGCAGATCAAGAA